>Ga0310690_10010714_pt1 | contig 11382 bp, 9 predicted proteins | sample AusTroGonzalo_MG_2_FD_207661 | JGI IMG/M metagenome (GOLD analysis project Ga0310690, IMG submission 207661) | Bovine rumen microbial communities from tropical cattle in Woodstock, Queensland, Australia - Gonzalo_04 (v2) (version 2) | ecosystem: Host-associated > Mammals > Digestive system >...
CTTATTTTGATGTTCCATTCGGAGAAAAAATATATGATGCAGCTGTTTCTGTAGAATCGCTTCACCATTTTCCGGCTATGCAAAAGGAAGCCTTATACAGAAAACTATATGCTGCGCTGAAGGATAGCGCCTTCTTTGTGCTGACAGATTATTTTGCAGAATCAGAAGAACTGGAAAAAGAGTACTTTCAGAACCTGAAACATCTGAAAGAAGAACAGGGGCTATCCGAGGATGAATTTTACCATTATGACACGCCTCTTACAGTCGATCATGAGAAACAGATTCTGCACCAGATAGGCTTTTCAGATGTACGGATACTAAAAAAATGGGGAACCACCTTTACCTTGCTGGCAAGGCGTTAACACGAAAATCTGGTTAGTGGATCCAGGTGTTTTTTACTGCGGTATCAGGTAACTTTCAAGTTTCTTAATGATAGGAGCAGGAGAGGATGGACGGGGCCGAAGGCATGGCAATGTAAGGAGAATGGCGCTTTCTGAGATGGAGGTGCCTTTTTTTGTTTTTGGGCACTTGTGAATGGGCAGAAAATCAATGTAGAATAAGAACGGAGCTGGTGATGGCTTAGTACGGGTGAATCTGAAGTTATCTTTTCTTGGAGGAGGGTACCAGGCTTACATGAATAATCCGTTTGTCTATTATCGTCTGGATTCCATAAATGAATTGAAGCACAATATAACCTGTACTGTCTGTAACTTGGATTGGCATAAGGATCTGGATACCATTCGAAGATTTTATGCCAGATTTACCGATACGCCAATCAACCCCGACGAGTTTGATCAGACAGTCGGCTCCCCACTGGCTGTAATGGATGCAAGCGAGATAATCAGTTTTGCGATTCCGCTGTCATTCCGGGATGGAGAAACGGAAATTGGAGGTGTTGCAACTATTCCGGAGCAACGGAACAAGGGTTTCTGTAAAGCGCTTATCGCTGAAATGGCATTCAGGATAATATCCAATGGTAAAACGGCTGCTTTGACAACAGAAAAGACAAACGTCTCCATGCGCGCAGCTGCCAAAGCAATCGGCATGAAAGAAATCCGATAATTGACAAAACCGGAATTTATAGCCTCCACGTTCCAGCCGTTTCCATCGCTCCGATTCCTCCGATCAAGGAAACTGGGACGATGTTTTTTCTCTTTCGAAGGCTGAACACATGCAAGGTGGAAACAATATATCTGATGGGGCATTCAGACATTGATCAGCGTTTCCTTCATTATGCTGTTCATTCAGCCATCCGAAAATGATTTGATCCATCTGCTCCGGCTTTTGATCAAAATGGTGTGTCTCCCCGGCCAGCATCTTCAGGTCGCAGCAGGCATAACGTCCGGCATAGCGGACCGAATCCCCGAAAGGCACGGTGTCGTCTTCGTTGCCGTGCAGAATCAACACCGGCCCTTTGAAACGATCCACCGCATCCTCCACATGGATTGTCTGCGCCACACGCAGATAGTCTCCGCTCAGCTTCAGCCCTTTGATCACATCGATATCGTCCGGGATGTGATCCGGATCGAAGCGTCCTCCCAGCAGGAGCCCGTCCCTGGCTCCCTGCGGGATCATAAAAGCCGGCACGCGCAAAATCAGCCCGTGAATCCGGTCCGCTTCCATTCCGGCCACCAGCGCGGCGACCAGCCCGCCCTGGGAGTGCCCCGACAGATACAGATCATCATATCCCTGTTCCCGGGCCCAACGGATCACCGCCATGGCGTTGGATATCCACTTGAAGAGCGTGTGGTTCCTGAATTCCCCGCCGCTCTCGCCGTGCCCGTACAGATCGAACCGAAGCGTGGCGAAGCCGGCCTTCCGCATGGCGGCGGCGGCCAGCATATTGTGGGGCCTGTCCTTTGCGCTGGTAAAGCCGTGCAGCAGTATGACCAGCCGGTGACCGTCATGATCTTCCGGTGCTTCCAGAACGGCGCTCAACCCAATTCCATCATCATAGATCAGCATCCGATCACCTCCGCAGCGATGCGCTGTTCATTCGTGCCTGTCTTCGTCGATACCCCGGCATTGTACTACTTTCAGCTGCCGATTGCAACCAGTCCGCTTTTTTCCCCGCTGCGCGGGTAAGCGTAGGCGGGAGCGTCCGCGGCGGCCAACGCCGGGCGACCGGCGGATCAGCCGCGGGGCAGGAGGCTTTTCGCGAACGGGTATTGACACGGGCAAACAGAACGGACGGTTCCCTGTATGAGAACCGTCCGTTTTCCTGCTCTCCTCCCTGACGGGGAAGGGCATTATTCAGCGTTTCCTTAAACCATGGAGGCCTGCGGGAAAGCCGGGTTTTCATCGCTTCCCGCCCGGCGGATGGTGATCCTGCGTTACCGGGCGAGCATGGTCTTGCCCCTGGACAGCGCGCGCATATACAGCACAAAGGAAATGAGCTCCATCACCAGGGCGCCGATCCCCATGATCAGCAGAACGGTTCCGTTCTGAATATTGAAAATGTTCCTGATGAACTTCACGATTACAGACACGCAGAAAGTGGCCTCGAGCAGGGTGCGCGATTTCAGCGCGATCTCCTTTGTCTCATTGTCGAGACACTTGTCCGCCAGGCTGGCGATACCGGTCAGAACAAAGTAGGAAGCGAACAGACTGCAGATCGAGGTAATCGTGTCCATCCAGTTGGCCAGGCGCAGGTTGGTGTTCCAGATCGAGCTGACGGCGGTGGTGATGATACCGATCAGGGTCGCAAAGAGCGCGGCCTTAAAGTTGTCATCATCCTTGCGGGCGCCGATGACGCCGAACAGATTCAGCAGGAAGGCGATCAGGGCGATGATGCCAGCCGCGATGCCGAGGCCCGCCGCGACGCCCGCGGTGCCTTCTCTCATGGCGATGAATTCATTGTCCACAATGAGGCTGTTTCTGCCGACAACAATGATCATCACAATGCTCAGCACGGTTACGAGCAGCATCAGCAGCTCAGCAAGCCAGATCTTTTTGACACCTTTGTACGCGTTTGGGAACTTCATGGGGAATGACCTTCTTTCTATATTTCCTTATCCAGGCGACAGAAAGAGAGTAACATCATCTCCGACGCGCCCGAACGAGGCGTAATTATACAGCAAAAACCGTTGAGAGTCAATCACGGATTTCCCTTTTCAGCTCAGCCGCCTTCCTGAAGGGAACGGGTATCAACGATCCGGGACGCTGCCCCCGGATCAATACCCGATCGCGCTCAGGATCCGGTCCATGACACGGGCGACCTTCAGCGAGAACGCTTCGGAAACATGGGGGCGCTCTCCGGTCAGGACGCACAGGCTCAGCTGCTCAACTTCAAGGGCATAGTTGTTCGGCGCGGCGACCGTTTTTGTCACGCTCGCGCCGTTCCGGATCACGGTATACGGGATTTCGCCGCTCTGGTTGAATTCCACCGGAGTGACGATCTCGCCCAGCGTGCCGCAGAGATGAAAACGATCCAGCCTGCCCTGCGGAAGAAGCATGCCGCAGTCCAGGTTTGCCACCGTACCGTTGTCATACAGCAGCAGGGCTGAAGTAAACAGGTCGATCTTCTTTTCGGAGAACTGCGCCGACGCCAGGACCTGATCCGGTTCCTTTCCCATCATCCACAGAGCCATGCTCACCGCGTAGCATCCAAGGTCGAACAGCGCGCCGCCGCAGGTCTCCCTCCGCAGACGGATATCCGTGTCCGGCCGTCTGCCGGTGATGAACGCGGACTCCAGATAGCGGAGCTCTCCGATCGTGCCGGCATCCAGCTCCGCCCTGACCGCCTGGACGAAGGGACTGTGAAGATAGGCGAAAGCCTCCATCAGAAGGACGCCGTTCTCTCTGGCTGTCCGAAACATCTGTATCGCCTGTTCTTCGGACACCGCGAGCGGTTTCTCGCACAGCACATGCTTCCCGGCCTTCAGGGCTTTGATCGTCCATTCGCAGTGCAGATGGTTTGGCAGCGGGATATAGACAGCCTCCACCGCGGGATCGGCCAGTAATTCGTCATAGCTGCCGTAAGCCTTCTGAAATCCGAAGGTTTCGCGATACTGTTCCGCTTTCTCGATCTTTCTCCCGGCGATCGCGTACAACTCGCAATGCTCCGCGAGCTGCATGCCCGGAATCGTCTGCCCTCTGGCGATATCCGCTGTTCCAAGTACGCCCCATTTCACCTTTGCCATTCTGATCAACCTCCTTTTGATTTGTAACTTTTTAGGAAATGCTGATTTATTTCAATCAGCATCAAAGCCTTCGGCTTAACATGTTGAAATTCCACAGTTTTCCCGCGCTCCCCCTGACGGGGGAGAGCATTATCCAGTGTTTTTCAAATTCCACGGTTTTCCCGCGCTCCCCCTGACGGGGGAGAGCATTCTTCCGTGTTTTCTTAACCCAGATCAATTTCTGAAGAAACCCTTTCGTCCAGACAGGAGCCGCCGGCATAGACCAGATATCTCCCCGGTTCCACGGTTTTCCGTCCCTCCGTCTCCATGTAGATCTCCAGGTCACAGGGGTTCACAATGAATTCAGCTGTTTCGCGGGCGCCGGGGGCCAGATCACGCAGGCGTTCAAACCCGATGAGCCGGCGGAGCGGATGGATCGTTCCCGATTCGGACAGGCGCCTGATATACAGCTGCACAACCTCGTCGCCGCGGACACTGCCCGTGTTTTTTACGTCCACCGAAACCCTCAGCCCGCCGCCGTGTTTTTCGACGCGCAGGCGGCTGTACTCAAAGCTGGTATAGGACAGACCATACCCGAAAGGATACAGGACCGGTTTGCTGAAATACCGGTAGGTCCGGGGGTGTTGGATCAGATCGTAGTCCGCCATGGGCGGGAGGTCTTCATCGCCCTTATACCACGTCATCGGGAGCCGCCCCGCAGGGTTCGTTTCCCCGAATATCGCGGAGGCGATGCCATGGCCGAGGTCCTGGGACCCGGTGGCGTTGGTCAGGATGGCGGGCACATGCTCCTGCATCCAGTTGATCGCGTACGGATAGTTCGCGATCAGGACAACAGCCACATTCGGGTTCGCTTCGTACACGGCCTCCACCAGTTTTTCCTGCAGGGGAATCATGTCGATGGTGCTCCGGTCAACCTCCTCCTTCGCGTTCACGACGGGATTGCACCCCAGCGCCACAATGACCTTCTTCGCCTTTCCGGCCAGCGCTTTCGCCCGCTCAATGCCACTGGATACCATTTCAACCGTAAGCGCGGCGGCTTCCTTCGCGGAGCCGGCCCAGGCGTCCGCGACGTTGAAGCCTTCTTTTGTATCGCTGTCGTTCGTCTTCCGGATCAGCGGATCTGTCCTCAGTTTCCCGTTCTCAATATAGACATTCCGGTTGCCGAAGCAGTAGAGCCTGATGTCCGTCTCTTCGTCATTCCAGTATTCCGAGAGCTCGACGCAGTTCGCGTTTTTCGGATTGGGCAGACGAACCGCGTTCGCCGGGCCGATGGTGAAGCTCTCGTAAACCATCCATGCATAGGGCTCGTCGGAGGCCAGGCTGATCTTTCCATCCACGCCCGCGATCAGGTATTTCCGGTAGGCCGGCGCGTAGAGAAAATGACTGCCGGAGCCCCAGTTAATCTGTTCGAAGACGATCGCTTCCTCCGCCCTGTCCACCAGCGCCAGTTCCGCCGGTTCCGGTTCCGCGAAGCCCCGGGGCGTTACCGCCGGCCGGCTGCCGCCTACATATTGATTTCCGACCCTGAAACGGACCAGGTTCAGGCCGCTGTCATAGGGCACGGCGCGGCGCGTCCTCTTTTCGATCCCCGCTTTCAGCGTCACCTTGTAGAGGGGCTTCCCGCCGTACCAGTCCATGTACCAGCTGTCCGCGACATGACCGATCAGGGCGATATCATCGTCCTTCCCAAACGGGAGGAATCCGTTTTCGTTCTTCAGCAGGATGTTGGATTCCCTGCTCATCTGAAGGGAAATCCGCTTCGCTTCGTCTGTCCCCACATCCGCCATATCCAGGTCCGCGTAGGGATCTTCCGGGTCAAACCATCCCTGACGGATCAGCTCAGAGACGGTGCAGAGGATGGATTTGTCCATCTCCGCCTCGGTGATGAGGCCGCGCTCAAAGGCCTCACGCGCCGCCTGCGTGACTTCGACAGGGTTATCCAGCATCGCGTCCACGCCCGCCTTCACCCCTTCGGCCAGGGACTCCGCGTGCGTACTGAAATAATGGTGGAGAAGCACCGTCTGCAGGAAATCCCCGCCGTCCGTCATGGCGTACCGGATGCCCCACTGATCCTTCAGAAGATCCTGCACCTCGTGATTCAGCATGCCGGGAATGCCGTTGATCGCGTTGTAGCAGGTCATGACGCCTTCCGCGTGGCCTTCCGTCGCGCAGTACCGATAGGGTTCCAGCTCGTAGTCATACTTGACCTTTTCGCTGATCTCAAAGTTGTCATAGCACCGCCGGTACTCCTGATTGTTCGCGTAAAAATGCTTCAGCACGGCGCCGGTCCGGATCCGGTCGCCCCGTTCACCCGGCGAAAGCGGCGTTCCGTCGTAATTGTGCTCATCCTGCATGCCGATAATGTAGGCGGAGGCCATCTTGCCCGTGAGATACGGATCCTCGCCGTATCCCTCTTCCGTCCGGCCCCATCGGGGATCCCGGCAAAGATCCACCGTGGGACACAGGCGGCAGTGTCCGCCTTTGCCGACCGCGTTCGCGAAAGCACGGGATTCTTTCCCGGTCACATTGCCGGCTTTCCGGATCAGATCCCGGTCAAAGGTCGCCGCCATCCCGATCGGCTGTGTAAAGGATGTGGTTGGCGTCGGCGGATAGGCCTCCCTCTGCCCGGATCTCGCCTGGACGCCGTGGGCGCCTTCTCCTCCGCAGGTAGACGCCGCGATTCCCAGGCGTTCATTCCTGATCCGGAGGGAAAAACAGCTGAACTTCTCTTCAAGGGTCATCTGGGAAACGAGGTATTCCGCCCGTTCCTTCACGGACAGGCTGGTGTCATACAGAGGCGTATTCTTCTCCATCACATGCTCCCTCCCATAGATGATATGCGTGGTTGACCACATAATCCATTATATCAGAATATCCAGAAAATGAAATAGATGAGCGAATGATATTCTGTTAAAAAAGTGAAGATGAGACTGAGACAGCGGACGGCGAGGAAGCGGGGACCTGGATGGTCTCCGGGGGTTTTGGTCCCGTTGTCAGTCGTAGAGCAGCCCTCGGTCAGAGGAGAAGAGTGGTAAGGCAGCGCAATATTGGCAGATTTAAGCAATATCAAAAGAAAGAAAATCATAAAATAATAGTTTAAGAAATTGTTCCTGGACGGATTGATTGATCTGGCTGGCGGCGCCGCAATGAATGTCGTGGCTAACCATATGGAAAAGAAATATCATAATTGCGTTTTCCTCCGAAGGATGATAAACAATTCCGAGCGCAGATCCCTGAAGTATTCAGAGCCAAACGCGCGGAGGCAACAACGTGAACGAAACTAGGCAGAGGAAAGGCTTCCTCTGGCTTGTTTTTTTCCCGGGAGCGATCCAGAGATGCCTGAACAGCGGTTTATGGGAGCAGGAAGTTTAACCTCAACTACCGTAGAAGCATTATGACTTTATCGCAGTGAAGCGGATCAGTTTTTACGGCAATTTCTTTTGCCGTTGAACGGACATCGCAGGCTTTGGAAAGACAAATTTGCCACGGCGTCGAAACTGTGGTACAATACATCAGAGAACGAAGTGGATGGGGATTTCAGGCGGAAAGAGGATGCGACCATGAAGAAGACGATTGCGATCGGTTTTCAGGATTTCGAAAGCCTGCGGGTGAATGATCGCTTTTATGTGGACAAGACAGATTTCATTCGGGAATGGTGGGACGGTGGAGATGCCGTTACCCTGATCACCCGGCCCAGGTGGTTTGGCAAGACGCTGAACATGTCCATGCTGAACTGCTTCTTTTCCAACAGATACGCGAACAGGGGAGAACTGTTCGAGGGGCTGAAGGTCTGGGAGGATGAGGATCTCCGGAAGCAGCAGGGAACCTGGCCAGTGATCTTCGTGACCTTTGCGGGGATCAAGGGTTTTACCTACGAGGATACAATGGATCAGATCAAGGAAATGATTTCAGCACTGTTTTCAGAATATGCGGAACTGTATCAGTCTGATCGATTTGATCAAAACGAACAGTATTCACTGGAACAGATTGGGCCGAAAATGACGAATACACAAGCCGCGCTGTCGCTAAACCTGCTATCCAGACTATTGGAGAAACATTATGAGAAAAAGGTGCTCATTTTTCTGGATGAATATGATACGCCCCTGCAGGAAGCTTATGTCAATGGGTACTGGAAAGAACTGGTAGCGTTTACCCGGACCATGTTCAACAACACGTTCAAGACAAATTCCTCCCTGGAAAGAGCCATCATGACGGGAATCACCCGGGTGAGTAAGGAATCCATCTTTTCAGATCTGAATAATCTGGTGGTCGTCACAACAACATCGAAGCTATTATCGTCTCCACTCATGGGGGTGGGATGATAATGAGCTGGATTTTGGTTTACATAAGAAAGAACTGGCCTATATCACACGTTACATAAAAGGCAATCTGCTGGAGGCGGTTTAACAGCGTCAAGGACTCAACACATTCTTGGCGTAATCGAATTCTTCTTTTTCTTTGGTTTGTTCATCGATCGTGGAAGCGCCTCTTTCAATCGCAATGATGCCTGTGGAAACGATTTCAAGAATATCGAATCCGGAAAGCAGAGTATGAATCGTATTGATTTCACTCTCATCCCCAATGAAAGCGATTGTGGCGGTGCCGTCGGATTCATCCACCAGCGCTGCGAGGAATTGTCCGGCAATCTTTTCAATTTTGCTGCGAGTATCAGGAGTTGGAATAGCTACCTTGATTAACATCATTTTCATCCGGACTGTCCGATCAACAGGCATCAGTTTGACGGAATGTACACAGATCAGTTTGCTCAACTGATTACAGATCACCTGAATCTGCTGTTCATCGGAATCAACTTCGATGGTGATTCTGGAAACAGACGGATTCTGTATAGCCCCCATCGTAAGTGAGTGAATACTATATCCTTTTCCGGAAAACAGACGAGATACGCGGGACAGCACGCCGGGGTCGTTATCGACCAGAAGCGCTATGGTATACCTTGAAATTTCATTCATCATGAACCCTCCTATAGAAGCAAAAAGTCGGTAATGTCACTGCCGCCGCCGACCATGGGGCGTACCATCTCGTCCTTAGAGATGGTGCATTCGATCACCGTGGCATGGTCTCGTGTCAGCGCTTTTTTCAGCTCTGTCGCAAATGCCGCCTCATTGTCCACCCGGCAGCCTGTGACGCCATAAGCTTCCGCCAATTTCACAAAATCCGGCCCTCGGTCAAGCGTTGTCTGGGAATAACGCTTATCATAGATCAGCGCTTGCCATTGGCGCACCATACCCAGCGCGCTGTTGTTGAACAGCACGGTGATAATGGGCAGGCCATAGTGCTGCACGGTCGCCAATTCGTTGCAATTCATGCGAAAGCTCCCATCGCCTGTAAGATGCATCACAACCCGGCCCGGATTGCCCGCTTTGGCTCCAATTGCCGCACCCAGCCCAAACCCCATGGTTCCAAATCCGCCCGAAGTAATGATCTGCCCCGGAAAAGTGAAACAAAGATTCTGGATGCTCCACATCTGATGCTGCCCTACATCCGTAGTGAAGATCGTGTCTGCCGGTACTGTTTGGGAGATGATATACAGAATCTCCGCAGGAGTCATAATACCGTCATAAAAATCATATTCCGTGACTGTTTTGAAGGAGAAAACATACTCCTTCCAGGCGTCATGATGAAGCTGCTCCATTCGATTGTTCAGCAGCCGCAAAACCTGACCGGCGTCGCCAATGATGTGATGCGCTGTCTGTACATTTTTATTGATTTCAGCGCGATCGATATCAATCTGGACAATCCGGGCATTCTTTGCAAAGCCGGAGGGATTGAGCGCCACACGGTCTGAGAAGCGACAGCCCACAGCAATCAGCAAATCGCAGCCGTCCACAGCTCTGTTGCTGGCCTCACTGCCATGCATCCCAACCAGACCGGTGCATAATTCGTTTTTCGTCGGAAAACCGCCCGCACCCATCACCGTGATTCCCACCGGAGCATCGATACGATTGGCGAAAGCCTCCAACTCCTCTGCCGCCCGACCGCGTACCACACCACCGCCGCAGATCAGGAAAGGCTTTTCGGCATGACGGATCATCTCAACCAGCTTCTCGATATCCTGATGATCCGGTTCCGGAGCTTTGAAATTCAGACTGGTACGCTTCATCAGCATACCCAAGCGGCCTTCTTTGCCGTGTGTTTGGCGGTTCACCGGGACGAATTCGGCAGACTCAACTGTGATGTTTCGAGGAATATCTACCAGAACAGGCCCGGGGCGGCCGGAACGCGCAATGGCGAAAGCCTCCCGAAGGATGTCAGCCAGTTCCTTTACGTCCCGCACCAGGTAATTGCATTTGGTAATGGGCATCGTGATCCCAGTAATATCGACTTCCTGGAAGGAGTCTTTACCAAGAAGATTCAGATTTACATTACATGTAATGCATACCACAGGCGATGAATCCATATAAGCCGTAGCAATTCCCGTAACCAGGTTTGTAGCGCCCGGCCCGGATGTGGCGAAGCATACGCCTACCGAGCCCGTAGAGCGGGCATATCCATCTGCAGCATGACACGCGCCTTGTTCGTGTGCGGTCAGGATGTGACGGATTCCCGGATATTTTAAAAGGGCATCGTATACGGGCATGATCGTTCCGCCCGGGTAACCGAAAACTGTGTCCACACCCTGTTCTGACAAGCATTCCAACAGGATTTCAGCGCCGCGTAACTGCATGGAAGTACCCCCTTCAAGCTGATCGAAACCTACAATCGTAGAATTGCTATCTATTTGTTAATTATACGTTTTTTTCTACGGTTGTCAAGGATAACAACTCGATCAGTATTGGAGAATCATTCCATTACTCGCCCTTGGCGTGGATCATTCATGTAGCTGATGAAGCAGCCATCTTCATGTTAGACAGAGGAGCACCGGAGGCGTAGGCCATTTCTTCTCCGTGGCAATCGAGCCAGGGCTTTAGCATCTTTCGGAAGCCTTGATTGCTCCGATGATCAGAGATCAGAGGATGACTCTTTTTCCCCTCTTTTCAAAACCATGGAAAGAGGGTAGAATAAACCGAGCAGTCGCAAGCTGCTCATGATCACATTTTTGTTTGTCTGTCATGACTTTTTGTTTGTCTGTCACAGTCATGCGTGGTAGTACGGTTTAAAGTGTACCCCATGTCAAGGACAATTTGAGTTTTTGGGGTTGCTTTCAGCTGGGTATTCCGAGATAATATAGTTGCTTTACCGCTACGGAGGATAGTGCAACGCTGGGAAGCGACATGAGCGC
>Ga0310690_10010715_pt1 | contig 11382 bp, 11 predicted proteins | sample AusTroGonzalo_MG_2_FD_207661 | JGI IMG/M metagenome (GOLD analysis project Ga0310690, IMG submission 207661) | Bovine rumen microbial communities from tropical cattle in Woodstock, Queensland, Australia - Gonzalo_04 (v2) (version 2) | ecosystem: Host-associated > Mammals > Digestive system >...
CGAAAGTATCGGACAGCAGGCTTTTTACGGCTGTAGCAACTTAGCAGGCGTTACGCTTTCAGAAGGTGTAACAAGTATAGGAAGTAGCGCTTTTAGCGGTTGCAGTAGTTTGGAAAGTGTAACAATTCCAAGCGGTGTAACAAGTATAGGAAGTAGCGCTTTTTATAATTGCAGCAGTTTGGAAAGCGCTACAATTTCAAGCGGAAGTATAGGAAGTAGCGCTTTTAGCGGTTGTAGCAACTTAGCAAGCGTTACGCTTTCAGAAGGTGTAACAAGTATAGGAAATAATGCTTTTAATAGTTGCAGTAGCTTAGCAAGCATAACGATTCCAAGCAGTGTAACAAGTATAGAAGAAGGGACTTTTAGCGGTTGTAGCAACTTAGCAGGCGTTACGCTTTCAGAAGGTGTAACAAGCGTAGGAAATAATGCTTTTAACGGTTGCAGTAGCTTAGCAAGCATAACGATTCCAAGCAGTGTAACAAGTATAGGAAGTAGCGCTTTTTATAATTGCAGCAGTTTGGAAAGTGTAACGATTCCAAGCGGTGTAGCGAAAATAGGGAGGTATGCTTTTAATGGTTGCAGTAGCTTAGCAAGCATAACGATTCCAAGCAGTGTAACAAGTATAGAAGAAGGCGCTTTTGGCGGTTGCAGTAGCTTAGCAAGCATAACAATTCCAAGCGGTGTAACGAGTATTGGAATGTATGTTTTTCGTAATATAAAATCCGACGCGGTAATTAACTGCGGATTTGCGGAAGGCGCCGTATCTGGAGCACCGTGGGGAGCACCGGAAGGCGTTACAATCAACTACGGAGTGACGGGAGGTGGTAACTAATGAGTAAATCATTTATTAAAGTTACAACCTTGCAGGCAATCGCCAACGCTTTAAGAGGTCACACATCACAGAGTGACGCTGACAAGATAGAAGTAGACGATTATGCAACCGTAGCACAGGACAGAACGGACAGCTTGAAGGGTGTCGTTGACAAAACAGCGACAAGCGTAACCATTCCGGACGGAGTGACAAACATAGGAACGTATGCTTTTTATAATTGCAGTAATTTGGAAAGTGTAACAATTCCGAACGGTGTAACAAGCGTAGGAGATAGCGCTTTTAGCGGTTGCAGCAGTTTGGAAAGTGTAACAATTCCGAACGGTGTAACGAGTATCGGAATGTATGCTTTTCAAAATTGTAGTAGTTTGGAAAACATTACTATTCCGAACGGTGTAACGAGTATCGGAATGTATGCTTTTCAAAATTGTAGCAGTTTAGCAAACGTAACGATTCCAAACAGTGTAACAAGTGTGGGATATGGAGCTTTTGCGAACTGCGGAAGCATGGCAAGCATAGAGATAGGAAATGGAGTTACAAGTTTTTCAGGACAAACTTTTCAAAATTGCACAAGCTTAACAAGTGTAACAATTCCGAACGGTGTAACAACTTTAGGATATGGAGAGTTCGACGGCTGTACAGCTTTGGCAAGCATAACGATTCCAAACAGCATTACAAGCTTGGGATATTGGTGCTTTCACGATATTAAATCCGACGCGGTAATCAACTGCGGATTTGCAGAAGGCGCCGTATCTGGAGCACCGTGGGGAGCGCCGGAAGGCGTAACTATTAACTACGGAGTTACAAATGGAACTAAAGGCGGAAACAGAGCAACAAGCACAGTCGTAGTCACTAAAGAAATGGCGGAAGAATATGCAAAGAACCACCCACTTGAAGAAGAGGGAGAAGAAAAACAGGAGGATAAGAAATGATAAACAACGATAGAATTGTACCGGTTACAGTGACCGATTTGCTGACACTGTACGGTAATATTTTAACAATCGCAGGAACTTCGGTAGAAAAGCTCGAAGCCGTAAATCCGGGAGAGTTTGAAGTTGCTGCAAATAATAAGACTTACATCGCAAACGAGCCGGTTGAGTTCTTGAACTTCGGCGAGGATGTAACAGCAGGCACTATCTACTTTTTAGCAGCTTACGACTTCGCAGGCTTCGCAATCAATGGCGAGGCAACAGAGACCGCAGGCGCTGAGGTAGAAAAGGACGGCAGAACTTTATACACAGCCACTTTGTCAAGCTCAACAATCACGATCGCAAAGGTAGGCTTTTAAGGTTAGAAGAAGGAAGGAGGCACTTAAATGCTGGAGGATGTTAAAAAAGCACTGGGAATAACCGGGGACTATCAGGACGCGACTCTTTTGGAGTATATCGAAGAAGTAACCGGATTCTTACTCGAAGCCGGAGTTTCGGCTAGTAAAATCACTCCGGGGCTTGTTGCCCGCGGTGTCTCTGACCTTTGGAACTACGGAGACGGAGACGGAAAGCTGTCGCCGTACTTCCTGCAGAGAGCTACACAGCTAAGCTATAGGGGGTGAGTAAATGCGGAAGTATAAACCGAGTACGCCCTTCAATATAGCGATGAAGTTGTTAATTCCTACAAGTTCAAAAAGTCACGGCACCACGGTCAAGACTTACCCGGCACTGGATAAGGCGCCGACTATCTTCGGCTCATTCCGAACCTTTGGGGGAACGGAAACAATGCAGAACGATGTGCTGACGGTTCTCGACACGGTGAGAATAGAGACATGGTTTCGCCCGGATATCCGCTCAAATTGTCGTCTGTATATATGCGAGACCGGCGAAACTTATGAAATCATAGGAACACCGGAAAACATCGAAATGCGGAACCAGTGGCTCACGTTCAAAGCTGAGAAAGTCGGTGGTTCACCGTGACAAAGAACAAGCTAAGCATTGACTTCAAAAACTTTGCAGAGTACGCAGAGAAGTTGGAAGCTTTAGGGGGAGACTTAAAGGCAACCGCAGAGGAAGCGCTGAAAGCGACACATAAAAATATAACGCCGAACCTCAAAAGGGACATAGCCAAGCACCGCAAGTCAGGAAAGACGGAGCGGTCGCTTATAGAAAAGGCGGAAGTCACCTGGGAGGGAACGGTGGCAAGTTGCCCGATAGGTTTCGACCTGGCAAACGGAGGGCTTCCTTCGTTGTTCCTGATGTACGGAACCCCAAAGCACGCGCCGGCGAACCAGTACGGCAGATACTCCGGAGAAGTCGCAGGCATTGAAAAAGGCGAGGAGCTTTACAATGACATCTACGGACCGAGGACAAAGCGAGAAGTCAAGAAACTGCAGGAAGAAGTTTTCGCGAAAGCGATAAAGAAAAGAATGGGAGGCTAAACAATGGACGAGACACTTATCAGTTTACTGGAGAGCTTCGGCTATCCGGTATATAGACAAGGAAGCATGGAAAAAGAAGCGACATATCCGCCGACATTTTTCACGTTTTGGAACGCTGAGAGCGACGACCACGCCTTCTACGACAATAAAGAGTACGGGGTTAACTGGGAGTTTGATGTAAACGTTTACAGCTCGGATCCTGCGACCACTTACACGTTGCTGGAGCAAGCCCGTACACTTTTAAAGAATAACGGCTGGCTTATTCCTGGCAAAGGTCACGACTTGGCGTCAGATGAACCAAGTCACACCGGCAGGGGTATGCTTTGTATAATAACAGAATTCAATAATTCAGAGGAGGATTAAACCATGGCAACAGGTGCAAAAAAATATTTTGAATATCGCGGAATTTCTAACGCGGTATACGCAGAGGTTCTCCAGGATGACTCTACGGGATTTGTTACCGGGGAAGTAAAAAACTTCACGGGTGTGGCTGAAATCGCAAAGAGCACGGAGAGCTCAAACGAAGCTCACTATTATGACAACATTCCGGCGATTGTAGTTTCTTCTACGGGTCCGGATGAACTTTCTATAAGTGCGTCAGGTATTCCGTTCGATGTACTCGCAGAAATCACGGGTCAGTATTACGACGAAGAGAACGGCATGCTCGTAGAGCAGGAAAGAACACCGAAATACTTCGCTTTCGGCTATATCGCGCAGAAAACAGACGGAACAGAAGTGCTCGTCTGGAGACTTCGCGGTAGTTTTTCGATTCCGGATCAGACTTCTAACACTCAGACAGCCGGAACAGACGCAAACGGTCAGACTCTCACATTTACAGGTATCTCAACAACTTACAAGTTCGAAGCTACTGGAAAGCCAGCTAAGGCGGTAAACGTTGACACCTCAGTAAACCAGTCAATGACAGCCGAGACTTTCTTCGGTAACGTTATGACTCCGGACAACATCTCCGGAACAATCGACGTGGAGGGCGTGGGCTTAACACCTTCAACGATGACATTCACAACAAACAGAACTAAGAAGCTCACAGTTACAATCGACCCAACTAATGCGACAGACAAAGTTGTAAGCTTTGCAAGTTCAGACGAAGCAGTATGTACAGTATCAGACGCCGGAGTAGTTACCCCGGTAGCAAACGGTACGGCTACAATCACAGTAACAACACACGACGGAAGCTTCACAGATACCTGCGCGGTAACTGTAAGTTTGACCTAATAATCACTATATTCCATGGAGCCGGGGCAGACCCCCGGCTCTTTTGGGATAACCGAAAAGGAGAGAAAGTATGAACGAAATAACCATCAACGTATACAACGATAACGACGAAATTGTAAAGACTTCGACAGCTACGGAGGCAACTATTCGCTTCGGAGCAGTTCGCCAGCTGATGAAGTTGACCAAGATAGACAACTTAGAAAATACCGGCGAAATCCTGGAAGTAATAACCGGAGCCTGGGAGGAATACATCAAAGTTCTTTCGAAGTTCTTCCCGGATATGACGGAAGAGGACTGGGACAACGTGGAAATTGACGAACTTATCCCGGTAACTATCCGCCTTGTTTCCGAAATCTTTGCCGGCACACTTAGGATCCCAAAAGACCCAAAAAACTAGACGGGGGCGACGATGAGACGCCCCTACACGAGGTCTTTTTTATTATTTCTTACCAGTTATGCCGACTTTTTCCTGCTTTGTCGCCTTACGAGATAGACAGCCGGTCGTTTTTTGAAGTTATAGACTTGTACGCGGATGTGAGAGCAATGCAGATCAGGGAGAACGAGCTGAACGACCCGAACAGGGTAGTCAGAAGAAAAGCCGGGGATGATTGGTTCTAAGAGGAGAGGAGAAGGAAATGGCACGAAACGAAGAGAGCACGACCAAGTTCAAAGTCGACATTTCGGACTTTAAGAAATCCATGCAGGAAGCCAGCAGGCTGACCAAGCTTGCGCAGTCGGAGTTTAATGCAGCCACAGCCGGGATGGGCAAGTGGAGCGAGTCGGTCGACGGTGTAAGTGCAAAACTCAAACAGCTGGGCACCGTGCTGACAGCTCAAAAGCGCCAGCTTGCCACCTTAGAAGCTGAGTACGCGAAAGTAGTGGAAGAGCAGGGCGCAGAGTCAAAGGGCGCGACCGAGCTCATGATAAAGATAAACAATCAGACTGCAGCAGTCAAAAAGACCGAGGCAGAGATGAACCACTACTCCGAAGTCCTGGACAACTTGCAAAAAGAGACGCTTGAGCTTGGAGATGACACCGTAGAAGCAGGCAAGGACGCCAAAAAAGGTGCCGAGGGCTTCACCGTCATGAAGGGCGCGCTGGCTGACTTGGTGGCTTCCGGAATAAAGGCAGCTATTAAAGGCTTGAAAGACTTAGGCAAGGAAGCCATGCAGGCGTATAAAGAGTTCGACGAAGGGCGAGACAAGGTCATCAAAGCGACCGGAGCCACCGGCGAAGCTGCACAGCAGTTGGTTGACAGCTACAAGAATGTAGCCGGAAGTATCAAGGGCGACTTTAGCTCTTTAGGCTCGACACTTGGCGAAATTAATACGAGAATGGGATTAACCGGCAAGGCTCTGGAAAATGCAACGGTAGACTTTACCAAGTTTGCGGATGTGACCGGAACAGACGCCACCGAGGCGGTGCGACTTGTTACCAGAGCTATGAACAACGCCGGCATTGACTTGAAAAATTACAATGAAGTGCTAGACGAACTGGCGCTTGCTTCCCAGGCTTCCGGAATAAGTGTGGACACTTTGGCGGAAAATCTGACCAAGTTCGGGGCACCGATGAGAGCTCTCGGGCTTGATACGAAAGACAGCATTGCACTTTTTAGTTCCTGGGAAAAAGCCGGCATGAATACATCTGTCGCTTTTAGTGGCTTGCAGAAAGCTGTCGGAAACTGGAGCAAAGAAGGCAAGAACGCGAAGAAAGAGTTCGCGAAGGTAATCAAAGATATTAAGAACGCACCGAACGCCACCAAGGCAACGGAGCGGGCAATAGAAGCTTTTGGAAAAAAAGCGGGACCGGAACTTGCGGAGGCTATCCAGGGAGGACGCTTCGAGTACGAGAAATTCGTCGACTTATTGCAGGGTAGCGAGGGAACGGTTAGAAAGACATACGACGAAACGCAGGACGGATTCGACAAGGTGCAGCTTGCTATCCAAAAAGGACGAACGAAGCTAGCCAGCGCACTGGACACGGTGCTGAAAAAGTATGGTCCGGAAATAACCGCCTTTATAGACGGAGCCGTTGAAAAGCTCGAGGAGCTCTTCGATGTAGTGGGCAAGGGCTTCAAGTTCATTATGGACAACAAGGACACGGTGCTCTCCGCACTTGCGGGAATAGCGACCGCCTTTGTTACATACAAGACAGTAAGCGCGATCACTGCGGTAGTTACAGCTTTTAAGAGCTTAGTAACGGCAATCAAGGCGGGCGAGAGCGCAATGGCAGCTTTAAATGTAACAATGAGCGCCTCACCGTATGGACTTCTTGCGGCTGCTTTCGCAGGCTTGGGAGTTGCTATGGCTGCATACATAGAGTCAGAAAAAGAAGCAGCACGCGAACAGTTTAAGCTGAACGAAGAACAGCAGAAATCAATAGAGAACTCGAAAGCTTTGGCGGAAGAATATGCTGCAATCGATAAACAGAGAGCTGAGAACAATGCAGCCATTACTTCGGAGTATAAATACCTCAAAGATTTAAAAGAAGAGTATAACAGCCTTGTCGATAGTAACGGAAAGATAAAAGAGGGCTACGAGTCCAGGGCTGACTTCATCCTCGACCAGCTGGCGGAAGCTATGGGGGTTGAGCGTGCAGAAATCGACAAGACGATAAAGAAAAACGGCAAGCTGGGCAAGTCAATCGATGACTTGATGATAAAACAGCAGGGCAAGGCATTGCTTGACAGCAACCAGCAGTTCTACAATGACGCAATTGCCGGAAGAACTGAAGCTTTAGACACATACCAGGAAGCCCTTACAGTTGCAGCAGAACGTGAGGCGGAACTTGCCCGGGCAATGAAAGAGGCAGGACTTACCGCCGAACAGTGGAAGGAATACCAGGAAGCAGTTGCAAACAATGACATCCTCACACAGCTGGCATATAAGAAGGGCGCAGGCACGGAAGCACTGGAAGCGCTTAAACAGGCGCAGGAAAGCTACGACGGTGCAGCCGAAGGCTTAAAAAACGCAGAGACCGCCTATGTGGACATGTCACAGACCATCCAGAACTACGAGGGGCTCTCGGTTGCTATCCTTGAGGGTGACGCCAAAAAGATACAGGCAAGCATGGAGACGCTTACGAGTAACTTCGTCACAGCTGATCAGGGCAACGAGCGCGTGCTCAAAGACCAGCTCGATCGCTTCAATAAACACTATGATAACTTACAGAAATCTATCGCTGACGGTATAGCCGGAATATCTGACGAGGACCTGAAAAAGAGCAAGGAACTTGTAAGCAAGGCAGGCGATGAAGTCCTGGCATATTTCAAAAAGTCAGACCTATACAAGCAAGCCAAAGAGGCAGGCTTTAGGATTCCGAAATCAATCACTGAGGGCATTACTTCCGGAAGCTTACCGATTGACCAAGCCATGAAGGGGCTGGAGGACTTGCTCGTATATCAGAGTGGAACAACCGGAACGGGAATAGCTGAGACGGCGAAGAACTTAGGACTGTCAATTCCGGAGAATGTGGCAGAGGGCATTGTTTCCGGTCAAATGGACATCCGAGAAGCCGACAAAGCGATGTATGACACTATAACCAAGACACTCGAGGACGTTGCAAGAGACGCGGGCATTAAAGCCGAGGACATTCCGGAGAACATCCGACTTGCAGTCCTGGAAGGTGACATGGGCATAGGCGAAGCCATTGCAACGATAAAGGGCACCGTTGAGGACGGTCTCGGAGAGATTGAAACCGAGGAAAAAGGCAAGAGCTTCGTGGACGCCTTTACGGACGCAATAGAGGGAGCTAAGGACTCCGCCTACGACGCAGCAAAGGCGGTCGTTGATAAAGCGAAAGAGGCACTGGATGACGCAGACACGGAGACCAGTGGCGAGAACTTCACGCAGGGCTTCATCAACGGAATAAACGGGCTCGCAGTCGGAGCAGTAACGGCAGCAACAATGCTGGCGAAGAACGCAGTCAATGCTTTGAAGAAGGGACAGCAAGAAGGCTCACCGTCAAAGCTGACCACTCAGTCAGGTATATACTTTACAGAGGGATATATCAACGGTATGAAGAAACTGAGCAACAAGGTGGCGGAGACTGCTGCGGACATTGCCAAGACAGCGGTCACAAACTTGAAGCTGGGCAAGAGCATGGACTTTTCGACAGACTTCGCAAGGCAGGCTGAGCTTATAACCTTACAGCTTGAAACCGCAACAGAAAGACAGCTTGAAAGATACGACAAGAATATAGACAAGCTGACCAAAAAGAGAGACAAGGCAACCGGGGCAGACCGCAAGCACTACGCTAAACTTTTAAAGGCGGAAATCAAAGCAAAAGAGGACTTCCAAAAGGCTTCCAACGCTATGCTGTCGGACTTTTCGTCTGCAATGACTACATACGCCCAGGAAGCTGAGGAACTTATCAACTCAACCATTGACGGAGTAACCGAGCGCTACAACGAGAGAGTTGCCAAGCTGACCGAGAAACAGGAAAGCCTTGCGGAAAAAATGAAAGCAGCGTCCGACCTCTTCGAAGTATCCGGCGCCGGAGTTTTGAAGATTAACGACTTGACGGAACAGACAAGGCAGATAGAGGACTACGCGAACAACTTGCTGACAATCAAGCAGAAAGTATCGACGGAACTCTTCGACCAGCTTACAAGCTACGACATGAAAGAGGGCTCCGCCTTCATTTCCCAGTTGTTGCAGATGAGCGACGAAGAGTTAAAGGCTTACGATCAGGCTTACGTCAATAAGTTGGAAGCAACGGAGAGCCTGAGCGAGAAGATTTACAGCAAAGACTTCAAGCAGGTGGAAAAGACATACAAGACAGAACTCGAGCAGGCACTTGCAGGACTTCCGGAGGCTTTGGAAGAACTTGGGCGCGATATTATGCAGGCATTTATTAAAGGCTTGACTGAGGACACCCAGTATATGAGCAAGGCGGTCAAGTCAATGGTTAAACAGGTAACGGACAGCTTCAAAGCTGAGAAAAAGACCACTACACTGCTGCAGGACTTCGGCAGTAAGTTCAAAAACGTGACGCAGGATGTCATGCAGGCGGTTAGCACCAAGATAGACCTTGGAGAAATCCCAAAAGTATACACACCAACAACAGCAACAGCAACGGGAAGCTCTACGGTCGTAAATAACAACTACAACCTTGTACAGAACAACAGCAGTCCGAAGAGCTTGTCGGCTCTGGAAACATATACAGCAAGGCGCCAGCAATTGGCAATGCTGAAAGCGCTACAGTAAGGAGGGCAGGATGTATTCTTTTTTTGTAGAAAATAAAAAGGGCGAAGTGCTCGAGCTTACGCACAACGATAACTACGCAGTTGTTGAGATTGACGGGCTTGCCCCTGGCGAGGCGGTGATTAATACCAGCCACGATGTGGGGGCGGACGGCTCCGTCTTTAACAGCTCATACCATAGCGACAGGACCATAACCTTGACACTTGCGATCAACTACCCGGCTGAGGCGAACCGTATAGACTTATACAAATATTTCCAGCCGAAATCGAGTTGTCGGCTGAGGTATAAGAACAGCCGGAGGGATGTATGGATTGAGGCTTACGTTTCCCGGTTCAATGTTTCATTTTTTGAAAAGAAGCAGGTGGCGCAGATTGTAATGACTTGCCCGAAGCCGTACTTTAACGGACAGGAAAAAGAGGCAGAAATGAGCAAGAGCCACGCACTTTTCCAGTTCCCGTTCGAAGCTCCGACCGAGTTCTCGACTTTGGAAAGAAACATAGGCGTTTCAATGCTTAACCGGGGCGATGTATATACCGGGGCAGTCTTTACGATTTACGCGCAGACGGACATCAACCATATAGGCATAAGCAACGAAATGACAGGGCAGGCTTTTATCGTGGACACAATCGTAAGAGCAGGCGAGTCGCTTGTCGTGAATACGAACCAAAAAGAAAAGAGCGTATACATCAACAAGAGCGACGGCACGGTGGAGAGTGTAGCCGGTTACTTCTCAGGCGACTGGGTGACTTTACAGCCCGGACTTAATGAGATAACACTCACGGTCGCAGGATCCGCGCTTGCTGAGGTTGCCATTGTTGAAAAGTACGAGGGGGTGTAGTCTATGATTTATGTACTAAACCAGGACGGCACGAAAGTCCTGGGCTTAATAGACGCATACTCTTCGGCTATCTTTACAGTACAATATTACGGACTCGGAGACTTCCAGGTCATCACATACCCGAAGTATCTCGACTTGTTGGTTCCCGGCAATCTTTTGGCTAGGGAAGCGGACAAGAAGGGCAAACGCTTCGACAATGTCATGGTTATCGAAAAGACCGAGGTCAAGTATGATCGCGAGAACGGCAACAGGGTGACGGTTACCGGCAGAAGCTTGAAGTCTATACTATGCAAGCGGATAGTTTGGGAGCAGATGAACTTATCCGGTCCCGTGGAGGATGTCATCCGAAAAGTAGTAAAAGACAACGCGGTGACCCCTTCAAATAGTCTGAGAAGGCTTCCGCTACGGCTGGGAACGGCTCACGGCTTAGCGGATGACGGACAGCAGACGGAGGTGCAGCTCTTTGGCGATAACGTGGGGGACTGGATAGCGACAGTTTGCAAGCAGTTCGGCTACGGCTGGGAGATATACATAGACAACGGCTTCATCTTTGACCTTTACCGGGGAAAAGACAGAACCGGAAGTGTTATCTTTTCGCCAGGCTATGACAATCTAAATGCAGCAAGGTATACAACCGGGAACTACTACACGGCAGCGCTCGTCGGAGGCGAGGGCGAAGGAACCAGTCAGACAGTGGAAGAACTTGGGACAGCCTCAGGGCTTGACCGGGTGGAGACTTACATAGACGCCGGGAGCGTGTCGAGTAACGGCGAAATCATAACCGAGGCGACTTATCGCAATATGTTGCGAAACTATGGCAAGGAAGAAGTGGCAGAGCTGAACACAGACACGTCTCTGGACGCAGAAATTGCCCCGTACGGAGCTTTTAACCTTGGGGATGACTATT
>Ga0310690_10010716_pt1 | contig 11380 bp, 7 predicted proteins | sample AusTroGonzalo_MG_2_FD_207661 | JGI IMG/M metagenome (GOLD analysis project Ga0310690, IMG submission 207661) | Bovine rumen microbial communities from tropical cattle in Woodstock, Queensland, Australia - Gonzalo_04 (v2) (version 2) | ecosystem: Host-associated > Mammals > Digestive system >...
TTGATAGAGACAGCAACGAACACCTTGTTGGTTGGATGTCAAAATACATTTATACCTGAAACTGTTACAAAGATTGGATCTATTGCCTTCTATGGTTGCACTCCCTTAACGTCAATGGTTGTTCCTAATAGTGTAACCGCTATAGAAGAAGGTGCTTTTTATGGTTGTAATAATATGTCCTCTATTACCATCCCCAACACCGTAAAAAGCATTGGACCGTCTGCTTTTTATGAATGCTATAGTTTGGCTAGCATAACAATACCAGACAGTTTGGCTGTTATTAGTGATTTTACTTATTATGGCTGTAGGGGATTAACAACAGTTACTATTCCTCGTGGGGTGACGAGCATTGGAACATTTGCTTTTATTGGATGCGACAACCTAAAAGATTTGTATTCATGCATTACTACTCCTTACCCTATTACACAAAGTGCTTTTTCTTCATACGAAACAACGACTTTGTATGTGCCTAATGGTACCAAGTCGCTATATCAAGAGACTTGGTATTGGAATCATTTCAATAAGATTGAAGAATTTGACCCAACAGAAATAAAGACCTTACACGCTGATGATACTGTTGAGATGATGCGTTATAACGCCAATGGTATGCGAGTAAATTCTCCTCAAAAAGGGCTTAATCTTAAGCGCATGAGCGATGGAACCATACGTAAGGTCATGGTAAAATGACAACCAATGATTGTTAATTAGAAGGATTCCATTCTTTTTGAGAAAAATGGTGATTGGCACCAGTCTTATGTGATGGATGAGGGCTGATGTCTGAAAAAAAAACTTTCCGTTCATTCATTTGGATGGAAAGTTTTTTGTTTGTATCTTTGCAATAGAAAATGGACTCAATAAGCAAAAAACAACCTCACATACAGCATTATGCCGATGGTACTGCCAGCGTGATGCGTAAGGCGGTGGTATATACAGAACTGCGGTTCTATAAGCGTAGCGATGTGCTGTATCAGTTGACACAAGTGTTCTGTCAACGCTATCTGCCCCGCTATGGTGACCGCACCGTCGACCGGATGGTACAGGCTGCACGTAGCACAAAACAGAATATTGCTGAGGGTAGTACGGACGGTCAGACATCTACTGAGACGGAACTGAAACTGCTCGGCATAGCGCGGGGCAGTAATCAGGAGCTTCTGGAGGATTACCAGGATTACCTGAAGCGAAAAGGGATGACTGAGTGGTTTGGAAAGAATGAGCGTTTCGACCGCCTCCACCGCTTCTGTCAGGAGCACACCCTCTGGGAGGAATACCATCCTCTGACAGTACGGATGAACGACGAGGAACTGGCTAATATGGCTATCTGCCTGTGTCATCAGGTGGATAAGGCCATGACGAAATACATTGAACGCAAAGATCGTGAATTCACCACGGAAGGCGGCATCCGTGAGCGTATGACTGCAGCAAGGCTGGGGCAACGCGAGACACAACGGCAGATTATTGAAAGGCAGGCTGCAGAGATAGCAGCCCTGCGTCAGGAGAACGCTCGTCTGAAAGAGATACTCAGAAAGGCTGGATATTCCGGATAACCCGGATAATCCGGAAATTCCGGAGACTCCGGATATTCCGGGAGATTGCTGCTGAAGGAAGAAATCAGAATTAGAAATAAACAAAGTTTCCTATATGGCTTTAAAACGATACATATTGCTATGGCTTTTGATGGCCATTGGTATGGGGGTAAAGGCGCAGCAGGAGATTGTGATGCCTGCGACGTTGAAGGCTGGTGATACGATTGCAATAGTGTCGCCATCCAGCACGCCAGATTCGATGACAATCGTTAAAGGCTGCGAAACTCTAAAAGAGTGGGGATATGTGCCTGTGGTGGGACCTCATGCCACAAGTAATTATCACGGGTTTGCAGGAGCGGCAGACGAACGGGCGGCAGATATGCTTTGGGCGCTGAGAGACTCGACGGTGAAGGCGATTATGTGTAGTCGTGGCGGTGATGGAGCCGTGCAGGTGTTGCAGCGAATCCCTCTGGAGGAATTTCGTCAGCATCCGAAATGGGTGATGGGATTCAGTGATGTGACAGCCTTACATAGTGCGGAAGTTGCGGCGGGTGTCATGAGTATTCACTGCTCTATGTGCGACGGTATTGCCATGAAAGGTGAACGTGATGCTGTGAATGCCATTTTAAGGCGTGCGCTACAGGGAGAAATACCCGAGTATCAGGTGCCTGCGCATCCGCTGAATCAGAAAGGTGAGGCGAGTGGGATACTGGTGGGAGGAAACCTCTCAGTTCTTTGTGGTTTGGCGGGTTCTGAGTATGACTTTCTAAACCGTGCGGACGAGGGCTTGATTCTGTTTATAGAAGATACGGGCGAAGGTATGTCGAAGGTGGACCGTATGCTTCATCATTTGGAAATACGTGGTGTGTTAGGGAAACTGAAAGGCGTTATAGTAGGTCATTTCTCCAAGTATAAAAGTCCGGAAAACGGCTTTGCTGATATGTATGACATGCTGCATGAGTACCTGCAACATTATACTATTCCTGTATGCTATGATTTCCCTGTGGGGCATCATAGTGGACTGAACTATCCGATGGTGGAGGGGAGTAGGGTCATTCTTCGTGTTGATGAGGCTGGAACCAGCCTAAAAAGAAATTACAAGAATCAAGGGGAATAATTTGGCTTATTCCTTGTTTTTTCGTAATTTTGCAGCTCAAAAGAAATACTAAACGAAAAAAGATAACAATGGGAAAAGTAATTTTGACGGGCGACCGTCCTACTGGTAAGTTACATCTGGGTCATTTCGTGGGCTCACTGCGCCGTCGTGTGGAACTGCAGAATGCTGGCGATTATGACAGGATGTTTGTGTTTATGGCTGATGTTCAGGCACTCACAGATAACGCTGATAACCCTGAGAAAATCAGGAATAGCATTACTCAAGTGGCACTCGACTATCTTTCAGCAGGACTTGACCATAATAAATGTACTATCTTCATACAGAGCCAGATACCGGAGTTGGCAGAGTTGACAACATACCTGATGAACCTGATTACCGTGAGTCGCGTACAGCGTAACCCAACGGTGAAAACGGAGATTAAGATGCGTAACTTTGAGGCTAACATTCCTCTGGGATTTTTCTGCTATCCTGTGAGCCAGGCTGCCGACATTACGCTGTTTAAAGCAACGACTGTCCCCGCTGGTGAGGACCAGGAGCCAATGCTGGAAGTAACACGTGAGTTGGTAAACCGTTTCAACAATACTTACGGAAAAGTATTGGTAGAGCCCAATATCATGCTGCCCGAAAACTTGACGGCTCGTCGTCTGCCAGGTACTGATGGTAAGGAGAAGATGTCAAAGAGCCTTGGTAACTGTATCTATCTATCTGACTCAGCCGACGAGGTTTGGCAGAAGGTGCGTTCAATGTACACCGACCCCACACACCTGAACGTTTCAGATCCTGGTCACGTAGAAGGCAATGCAGTGTTCACTTATCTGGATGCATTCTCTACGGATGCCGACTTCCAGAACTTCTGGCCTGAGTACCAGAACCTGGATGAGTTGAAGGAACACTACACACGTGGCGGACTGGGCGACATGAAGTGTAAGAAGTTCCTCAATGAGGTGCTGAACCAGTACTTGGAGCCTATGCGTCAGCGCAGAGCAGAACTGGAGAAAGATATCCCTGAGATCTATAATATCCTAAAGAAGGGTACTGAGGCTGCTCGCGAGGTTGGCGCACAGACCATGAGTGAGGTACGCAAGGCCATGCAGATAGATTATTTTGGATAAGATATAATCCTATTAACCACTTAAAACATAAAATCAATGAAACAATTCAATGACAAGAACTTCGTTCTGGAGACAGAAGTAGCCCAGGACCTGTATCACAATCATGCGGCTAAGATGCCGATTATCGACTATCACTGTCACCTGATTCCTGAGATGGTGGCTAACGATCATAAGTTTAAGAGCATCACAGAACTGTGGCTGGGCGGCGACCACTACAAGTGGCGTGCTATGCGTACCAACGGTGTAGATGAGAAATACTGCACAGGTAAGGATACCAGCGACTGGGAGAAGTTCGAAAAGTGGGCCGAGACAGTGCCTTATACTTTCCGTAACCCATTGTATCACTGGACACACTTGGAACTGAAAACGGCTTTCGGTATTGAGAAACAGTTGAGTCCAAAGACTGCTCGTGAGATTTTCGATGAGTGTAATGAGAAGTTGAAGCAGCCAGAGTTCTCTGCTCGTGGTCTGATGAAGCACTATAACGTAGAGTGTGTATGTACTACTGATGATCCCGTTGATGACCTTCACAACCATATTGAGTATGCACGCAACAAGGCTGCTGATGATCCCATAATGATTCCCGCATGGCGTCCTGATAAAGCCATGAACATTGAGAAGCCCGAATTCTCAAAATACATTGAGCAGTTGGCTGAGGTGTCTGGCGTGAACATCGTAAAGTTTGCTGATATGGTAGATGCCCTGAAGAAGCGTCACGATTTCTTCGCAGAGAACGGCTGTAAGCTCTCTGACCACGGTATTGAGGAGTTCTATGATGAGGATTATACCGACTCCCAGATTGAGACCATCTTTGAGAAGGCTATGCGCGGACAGCAGTTGTCTCAGATGGAGATTCGACAGTTCAAGAATTGTTTCCTCACGGTGATGGCTGAGATGGATGCTGATGCCGACTGGACGCAGCAGTTCCACTATGGTGCTATTCGTGATAACAATACGAAGATGTATAATCAACTGGGTCCTGACACAGGTTTTGACTCTATCGGTGAGTTCAATACAGCCAAGGCTATGTCAAAGTTCCTCAATAAGCTGAATATGGAGGATAAACTTACGCGTACCATATTATATACATTGAACCCTTGCGCCAACGAGGTGATAGCTACAATGCTTGGTAATTTCCAGGGTGGCGAGCCAGGAAAGATTCAGTTTGGATCTGGCTGGTGGTTCAATGACCAGATGGACGGCATGATTAAACAGATGAATGCTCTCTCTGTGCTTGGACTGCTGAGTCGTTTCGTTGGTATGCTGACAGACTCTCGCTCGTTCCTTTCATACCCTCGTCACGAGTATTTCCGTCGTATTCTCTGTAATATCCTGGGTAACGATGTTGAGAAAGGATTGTTGCCTGATGATCGCGAGACATTGGCGCGTATGGTTGAGGATATTTCTTACAATAATGCACGTAGATACTTTAAGTTCTATTAATCAAGTGAAGTTAAGTTCTATCAATAAAAATAGGAGGGGTTTTGTAAAAAACTCCTCCTTTTTTTGCGTATATCGAAAAATAGCAGTAATTTTGCACGCGGAAATAAATGATTTTTAGAATGAAGCTTCTTAACAAATGTCTTTTGCTGGTTGTGGCAGTTGTGACACTTGCAAGTTGTGCAAGCCATAAACACGTTGCTTATTTCCAGAATTCAGAAGAGATAGATTTGTCAAAGTCACAATATTTGTATGATGCACGCATCATGCCAAAAGATCAGTTGACAATAACGGTAAGTACTACCAATGATGAGGCGGCCGTGCCTTTCAATCTGACCGTGCCTACGCCTATGACGGCCGGTCAACGCTCTTCTTATTCTCAGGCTATGCTTCAGACTTATCTAGTCGATAATGAGGGAAATATCAACTATCCTATCCTAGGACAGATTCACGTAGGCGGACTGACAAAGTCTGAATGTGAGAAGATGATTCAGGAGAAAATCCAACCTTATATGTCGGCAGTCGAGAACCCTATTGTGACGGTACGCATGACAGGTTATCAGATATCGGTTATCGGTGAGGTGGCTCGTCCAGGTACATTTACTGTGTCACGTGAAAAGATCTCAATCCTTGAGGCTTTGGCACAAGCAGGTGATTTGACTATCTATGGACAACGTAAGAACGTGCAGTTGATACGTGAAGATGCTTCAGGTCAGAAATCTATTCATGTGTTCGACTTGACGGATGCCGACATCATCAATTCTCCGTATTTCTATTTGCAACAGAACGATGTGATATATGTGACGCCAAACAAGGTGAAGGCTCAGAATTCAAGTGTTGGTAGTATGACGACGCTTTGGTTCTCTGCAACATCTATCCTTATTTCATTGACGTCGCTACTTTATAATATATTGAGATAATATAAAAGGTTGGGACGTATTTCCCAATCTTTTTTTATGTAAACAAAAACTCAAATAGTAGAAATAATATATGTGTGGAATAGTAGGATATATAGGAAAAAAAGAAGCTTACCCCATATTGATTAAAGGACTGAGACGTCTGGAGTATCGTGGTTATGACTCTGCAGGTGTCGCAATGATTGGCAATGATGGACAGTTGAATGTCTATAAAGCCAAAGGAAAGGTTGATAACCTGACTGAATATTGTACTGATAAGGATGTAAGCGGAAACATTGGTATAGCACATACCCGTTGGGCTACTCATGGTGAGCCATCTGCTCGTAATGCACATCCACACTATTCGCAGAGTAAAAATCTGGCTATTATTCATAATGGCATCATTGAAAACTATGCTGATATTAAGGCAAAGCTTATTTCAAAAGGTGTGAAGTTCCAAAGTGATACCGATACGGAAGTACTGGTTCAACTGGTGGAATATGTTATGGTAAAGAAGAATATCTCCCTGCTGGAAGCAGTACAGGTTGCACTCTATCAGGTGATTGGTGCCTATGCTATTGCTATCATTGATAAGCGTGAACCCAATCAGATTGTAGCTGCTCGTAAGCAGAGTCCACTGGTGGTAGGTATCGGTAAGGATGAGTTCTTCTTGGGCAGTGATGCCAGTCCCATTGTGGAATATACTGATAAGGTCGTTTATCTGGAGGACGGTAATGTTGCATTGATTCGTCTGGGTGAGGAATTAAAAGTATTTAGCATTCTAGGTGAGGAGCAGGAACTCGCAGTGAAGACCGTAGATATTGATCTGGGCCAAATAGAGAAGGGCGGTTATCCGCACTTCATGCTGAAGGAAATTTTTGAGCAGCCCGATTGCCTGACCAACTGTATGCGTGGTCGTGTCAACATGGAAGCTGATCATGTTACGCTTTCGGCATTGATAGACTATCGTCGTCAGATGCTTAATGCTAAGCGCGTAGTGATTGTTGCTTGTGGCACTTCTTGGCATGCCGGATTGATTGGTAAGCAACTTATTGAGACGTTCTGTCGCATCCCCGTAGAAGTGGAATATGCGTCAGAGTTCCGCTACCGTAACCCTGTAGTTGGAAAAGATGATGTCGTCATCGCCATCTCGCAAAGTGGTGAGACTGCTGATACATTGGCTGCCATTCAATTGGCTAAGGAGCGTGGAGCCTTTATCTATGGTGTTTGTAATGCCATTGGTTCCAGCATACCTCGTGCTACAGATACAGGTACATATATTCATGTTGGCCCTGAGATTGGTGTGGCATCAACAAAGGCTTTCACTGGTCAGGTTTTGGTACTTACAATGATTGCTTTGGCAATGGGTGAGGCAAAGGGAACCATTGATCGTGAAGAGTATCTGAAGGTTGTGAAGGGACTTAGCGAGATACCTGATAAGATTCGTGAAGTGCTCAAGGTGAATGATAAAGTGGCAGACTTGGCACGTACGTTTACCTATGCCCATAACTTCTTGTATTTGGGACGTGGCTTCTCATATCCAGTAGCATTGGAAGGTGCATTGAAACTGAAAGAAATTTCTTATATTCATGCAGAGGGTTATCCTGCTGCAGAGATGAAACATGGTCCGATTGCCCTGATAGACTCGGATATGCCTGTTGTGGTTATTGCGACTCAGGATGCCATGTATGAGAAGGTGCTTTCAAATATTCAGGAGATAAAGGCTCGTAAGGGTAGGGTAATTGCTTTGGTGACAAAGGGCGATGATACGATAGCAAAGATTGCCGATGAGGTAATTGAGTTGCCAGACGTTATGGAATGTTTGGAACCGTTAGTGGCTACAATTCCGCTTCAATTGTTGTCCTATCATGTAGCAGTTTGTAAAGGTAAAAATGTTGATCAGCCAAGAAACTTGGCAAAATCAGTGACTGTTGAATAATTGTTGGGGTGATTCGCTATTGTTAGTGTTTCACCCCATTTAATAAAATAGAGAGAAAATAATGAGAGATGTAACACTTGTTCTTCAGGATGGAACAGAATTCAAAGGGAAGAGTTTCGGTTACGAGAAACCAGTAGCAGGTGAGGTCGTATTCAATACGGCTATGATGGGTTATCCCGAAAGCCTCACTGATCCTAGCTATGCAGGGCAGTTGATGGTGCTCACCTATCCGCTGGTAGGTAATTATGGCGTACCTCCCTTTACAGTTGAGAAAAACGGCATTGCCACTTTTATGGAAAGTGACCGTATCTATGCTTCGGCTATCATCGTGAGCGACTATTCGCAGTCGTATTCTCACTGGAATGCATGCGAGAGTCTGGGCGATTGGTTGAAGCGTGAGAAGGTGCCTGGTATAACAGGTATTGATACGCGTCAGTTGACTAAGGTGTTGCGTGAGCATGGCGTGATGTTGGGTCGATTGAAGTTTGATGACTCTAACGAGGAGGCCGCTGACGTAGATTATGGTGCTATTAACTGGGTAGAACGGGTGTCATGTAAGGATGTGATACGCTATAATGAGGGCGCTGGTCGTAAGGTGGTGCTGGTAGATTGTGGTGTAAAGAATAATATCATCCGTTGTCTGATTAATCGCGGTGTAGAGGTAATCCGTGTACCTTGGAACTATGATTATACGGATATGGAGTTTGACGGACTGTTCCTCGCTAACGGTCCTGGTGACCCAGATAAGTGTGTGGATGCCGTTGATATTCTAAAGAAGCAGATGTCTGCAAGCAGGAAGCCTATCTGTGGTATCTGTATGGGTAACCAGTTGCTGGCTAAGGCTGGCGGTGCCACCATCTATAAACTGAAATACGGTCACCGCTCTCACAACCAGCCTGTGCGTGAGGTTGGAACCAACCGTTGTTATGTAACTTCACAGAATCACGGCTATGCTGTTGATGCTGCTACGCTGGGTAATGAATGGCGCGAGTTGTTTGTGAACATGAACGATGGTTCGAATGAAGGTATCCGTCACTTGACGAATCCTTGGTTCTCTAGCCAGTTCCACCCAGAAGCTTGTTCTGGTCCTGTAGATACAGAATTTATGTTCGATCGTTTCATAGAAACGCTCTAATGGATTTAAAAATGAAAGAGTAAAAGGGTAAAAAGGAAAAAGAAAGATGAAAGATCAGAATATAAAGAAAGTCCTGTTATTAGGTTCAGGCGCATTGAAAATTGGTGAGGCTGGCGAGTTCGACTATAGTGGCTCGCAGGCACTGAAAGCGATGAAGGAAGAGGGTGTCGAGACGGTACTGATTAACCCGAATATTGCTACGGTGCAAACCTCGGAGGGCGTAGCCGATCAAGTGTATTTCTTACCTGTTCAACCTTATTTCGTTGAAAAGGTTATCGAGAAGGAGCGTCCTGACGGCATTTTGTTGGCCTTTGGTGGTCAGACAGCATTGAACTGTGGTGTGGAACTGTATCAGAGTGGTGTGCTGGAGAAGTACAACGTAAAGGTGCTGGGTACCCCTGTTCAAGCTATCATGGATACAGAGGACCGTGAACTCTTCGTGAAGAAACTTGATGAGATTAATGTAAAGACCATCAAGAGTCAGGCTTGTGATAACATTGCTGATGCCCGTAAGGCTGCTGCCGAACTGGGCTATCCAATCATCCTGCGTGCTGCTTATGCACTTGGCGGTTTGGGTAGTGGTTTCTGTGATAACGAGGAGCAGCTGAATGCTCTAGCAGAAAAGGCTTTCTCATTCTCTCCACAGGTATTAGTTGAGAAGTCCCTGAAAGGTTGGAAGGAGATAGAATACGAGGTCGTGCGTGACCGTTATGACAACTGTATCACCGTTTGTAACATGGAGAACTTCGACCCACTGGGTATCCATACGGGTGAGAGTATTGTGGTGGCTCCTTCACAGACGCTGACCAACTCGGAATATCATAAACTGCGTGCGCTGGCCATCAAGATTATCCGTCATATCGGTATTGTTGGTGAGTGTAACGTACAGTATGCTTTCGACCCAGAGTCTGAGGATTATCGTGTTATTGAGGTGAACGCCCGTTTGTCACGCTCGTCAGCTCTGGCATCAAAAGCTACAGGTTATCCCTTGGCTTTTGTAGCTGCCAAATTGGGTATGGGCTATGGTCTGTTTGAACTGAAGAACAGTGTTACCAAGACGACGAGTGCTTTCTTTGAGCCTGCTCTGGACTATGTTGTATGTAAGATTCCTCGTTGGGACTTGTCAAAGTTCCACGGTGTTGATAAGGAATTGGGTTCCAGCATGAAGTCGGTAGGTGAGGTAATGGCTATCGGTCGTACCTTCGAAGAGGCTATCCAGAAAGGCCTGCGTATGATAGGGCAGGGAATGCATGGCTTCGTAGAGAATAAGGAACTGAAAATTGCTGACATCGATGCTGCTCTGCGTGAGCCAACAGATAAGCGTGTGTTTGTGCTTTCGAAAGCGATGCATATGCCAGAATATGACATCGACAAGATTCACGATCTGACGAAGATTGATAAGTGGTTCCTGCAGAAGTTGCAGCATATCATCGATATTGATGAGCGTCTGAAGAAGTATAATATCAATACGCTGGAAGAGTCGTTGCTGCGTGAGGCTAAGGTTTATGGCTTTACAGACTTCCAGATAGCTCGCGCTATTGGACTGGAGAGTGAGTGTAAGTCAATGCACGAAGCTCTGCTCTTAGTTCGTAATCGCAGAAAGCAGATGGGAATCCTGCCTGTAGTGAAGCAGATTGATACCCTTGCTGCTGAGTATCCTGCACAGACGAATTATCTGTATGTGACCTACTCTGGTGTGGCAAGTGACATCCAGTTCGAGAATGATAAGAAGAGTATCATTGTACTGGGTTCTGGTGCTTATCGTATCGGCTCATCAGTAGAGTTTGACTGGTGTGGTGTGCAGGCTCTGAACACTATCCGCAAGGAAGGTTGGCGCTCTGTGATGATTAACTATAACCCAGAGACCGTATCTACCGACTATGATATGTGTGACCGTCTCTACTTCGATGAACTGACGTTTGAGCGTGTAATGGATATCATTGACTTAGAAATGCCTCATGGTGTGATTGTTTCTACTGGTGGTCAGATACCAAACAATTTGGCTGTTCACTTGGACGAGCAGCGTGTCAATATTCTGGGCACACAGGCTAAGGATATTGATGGCGCAGAGGATCGTGCGAAGTTCTCTCAGATGCTGAATGAGATTGGTGTGAACCAGCCAGAATGGAGTGCGCTGACATCTATGGATGATATTAACCAGTTTGTAGGTCGTGTAGGCTTCCCTGTATTGGTTCGTCCTTCGTATGTGCTCTCTGGT
>Ga0310690_10010717_pt1 | contig 11380 bp, 10 predicted proteins | sample AusTroGonzalo_MG_2_FD_207661 | JGI IMG/M metagenome (GOLD analysis project Ga0310690, IMG submission 207661) | Bovine rumen microbial communities from tropical cattle in Woodstock, Queensland, Australia - Gonzalo_04 (v2) (version 2) | ecosystem: Host-associated > Mammals > Digestive system >...
TGCTCAAAGCAGAGCGCAATGTTCACGATACATTCCCAGGATTAAGAGTTGTAGGCCGATATTCAGGATACTATTCAAAACAGGATGAAGATGACATTGTTCAGGCAATTTTCAAATCGCAGCCATCGCTTGTTCTTGTGAGCGAAGGTATAAAAGATAAAAACTGCTGGGCATACAAGCGCCGAAACAGATTTTCTTCAAGCATTTTCCTTTATTACAAAGAATGCTTTGGAATTTTTTCGGACAGAATTAAGCGCGTAAACGAAAAAACCTTTGAAAAGGGAAACGAAATTTTTGTTGAATTCCTTCATAATCCGTTTAAGATTTTCCTGTTGTTCCCGTATTTCTGGTACAAGACTGTGCTTTTGTGGTACAGACTGTTTAAAAAATAAATCAAAAGCGAAGGGGTAATAGCATGGGAACAGGTGCAAGCATTTTTTTATGCATTCTTGCAGGTCTTTTTCTGATTCTGGGCTTTCTTGGTACCTTTGTGCCTGTATTGCCCGGAGCTCCTCTTGCCTGGGTTGGACTTTTACTTGCTTTCTTCTCTTCTTTCAATGAAATATCAATTGTCTGTCTTGTAATTACAGGCGTTGTCGCGGTTGCCGTTTCGATTTTTGATAATTTCCTGCCGGTTATAATGACAAATAAAATCGGTGGAAGTAAAGCCGCAACAATAGGTTCTACAATCGGCCTTATTATAGGACTTTTCCTTGCTCCATGGGGAATTATTTTAGGACCATTCCTTGGCGCCCTTGCAGGAGAAATGCTTCATTCCCGTGGAAATTTTGATGCTTCCATAAAATCAGCCTGGGGAGCATTCCTTGGATTTCTTCTTGGCACAGGAATAAAAATGATTGCTGTAGGCTTCTTTATCTGGATTTTTATTCGGAGCTTTGGAATATGAATTTAAATAATGTCGTAATCATTCTTGATCATCCGGAAGAAAGCCGTAATATTGGAGCTGCCTGTCGCGCAATGGCAAATAATGATATAAGTGAGCTCAGGATAGTCGGCAAAAAAGAAGATTATGATATTGAACATATTCATGTGCTTGCAATTCATGCAGGAGCAATTTTTGACAAAGCCCGGTTTTATTCTTCCATAAAAGAAGCGGCTTCCGATTGTTCGGTTTGTGCCGGTACTACAAGAAGAACTGGCAAAAAACGGGGAAAGCTGCTTTTACCAGAGGAATTTGCAGACCAGACAGATTCTGTAAGTGAACAGGGCGGTAAGATTGCAATTGTTTTTGGCAACGAACGCACAGGCCTTACAGATGAGCAGCTTGATCAGTGTACGGCAGGTATAACAATTCCTTCGAGCAATAATTTCGGATCTTTAAATTTAAGTCACGCGGTGCAGATTATATGCTATCATCTTTACAGGAAAAAGCTTTCTTTGAGGGAAGGCGGTTATAAGGGAGTTTCTCCCGTTACACTTGAACGGATAGATAAGACAGTTCAGAGTGTTACTGATGATATGCAGAAAATAGGCTTTTTTAAAATGCCGGGACGCGAGGATATGGAAAACTTCTGGCGTTCAATTTTATCTCGTGCTGCAATTTCGGAAGGCGAGGCGCAGTATCTCGAAAAAACTTTTTCCAAGATTGCGGGGCTTTCCGAAAAGAATAAAAAGTGAGGTTTAAATGAAATTCTACGGAGAACTTTTAGTCATCATACTTTTGCTTGTAGCTAACGGACGAATTATAATTATTAAAAACGTAAAAAAAGATTCTCTTGTTATGCTCAGCCCGCTGGGCTTTGTGCTTTCAATTATTCAGATTCTTAACTGGGGCTTTGATGTTATAACCGGACTTACTTTGTTCTTGAGCATACTCGTCCTTCTTTCGAATTTCCACGCTCTCTTCAGATATTCAGAACGGCTTTATATTGATCACTACAGTATTTTGATGAAGGTCTGGTCCTGCATAACTATCCTTCTTTCTCTGGCGCTTCTTGCAGGAACTATATTTTTTAAACCGATTGAATATGACAGTAAAAAGCTTGGCATTACAGAAACAATGCAGCGTTATGAAGGAAGCTTCCGCTCTGGTTTTGAAGAAGCTTCGATTTTAAAATCTGCCAATCTGTTTCTTACAGAATTCAAACCACAGGGAAACGAAAATCGCAGCGTAAAGGAAGTCGTGCTTTTTATTCCGGACAAACGTGGAGACACATTTTATTATAAGCCATATCTACAGCATCTTGCATACGAAGGCTATACTGTAATTTCCGGAGACTTTTTCTGCAGTGATTGCAGGTGGCGCCATTCCATAGGAGATTTAAAGATTGTCCGAAGAACAGCAATGGTCCTTGATTATCTTATAAATCCACAGAAGTTTATGATGCAGAAGGAATTCTATACTTACAATATTCTGCAGGAATTGAATGCACTTAAACAGCTTATAATCGAACGCTATGGTCCTGAAACAAAGATTTTTATAGTTACAGATACAATGGGAACTGTTGCAGCCGAAGATTTTAAGTCAAAGAATCCCGAACTGATTACAGCAGTATATGACCTTTCCGAGATTCCGGAATACAAGACTCCAGGCTTTGGAATTGTTGCACAAACAGACACTCTGCTTTCTATGATTCTTAAGGTTCCAAAAGACAAGGAAGGTTTTTATACAAAATACATGGTAATGCAGACAAAGAAAAAAATTTTGAAAACTAAAGCAATAAATTAAAAAACAGAGGAGGCCTTTATGACACTGAACGAATTCGACAGCTACATAAACTCATTTCTTCGAAAAGAAAATTACGACAAGGATATTTCTCTTAACGGAATTCAGATTCAAAACAGTGAACCAGATTCAAAGCAGATAAAGAAAATCGCTTTTGCAGTAGATGCCTGCGAAGCAACCGCAAAAGCCGCTGCTGAATGTGGTGCCGACGTTCTTTTTGTTCATCACGGCTTGTTCTGGGGTCATTGCAATACAATTACCGGAAGCTTTTACAAACGCATTTCGACTTTTATAAAAAACGATCTGGCTCTTTGTGCTTATCACATTCCGCTTGATGCAAATATTCCTTATGGAAATAACTTTGGACTAGCGGCAGAGCTTGGACTTTTAAATTGTGAACAGTTTGGGTCCTGGAGGGGAATGCTTTTAGGAGTAAAGGGTGAGCTTGAAGAAGAATGCGAAGTTGATTCACTTGCACAAAAGCTTATGGGGCCAGACAAAGCTCCTCGTGCAGTTTTAAAATTTGGAAAACAAAAAATCAGGACTGTTGGAATTATAAGCGGTGGTGCGAGCGAAGAAGTAAGAGATGCTGTTGCCGAAAATCTTGATTGCTACATTACAGGAGAATTCGATCACGAAGATTATCATTTTGCAAAAGAAATGGGAATTAATGTAATTGCAGCCGGACACTACAGGACAGAAACTGTAGGAGTTAATCTTGTTATGCAGAAGGTAATTTCGGAACTCGGAATTGAATGTGTGTTCTTAGATGAGCCTACGGGATTGTAAAAGAACCCCAAAAAATAATAAAATAAAAGTGAAAGAAAAACCGGAGGATAAAATGAAAATAGGATGTATTGGTACAGGTGCAATGGGCGGCGCAATTATGCGTGCTGTCTGCAAAAAATATGATGTAAAGCAGATTAAAGTTACAGATAAAAATGCAAAAATGGGAAAGGCTTTTGCACAGGAAACAGGAGCAACCTTTGTAAAAAACAACAAGGATGTGCTCGACAGCGATTTTATTTTTCTTGCAGTAAAGCCTCAGTTTTTAAGCGATGTATTTGAAGAGATATCAGGAAAAATTTCTAAAAACTCAGTTATAATTTCTATGGCTGCCGGAGTTAAAATCGAAAAGCTCGAAAGCATGGCAACAGGAGCAAGATTTGTTCGCATGATGCCTAATGTATGTGCTCAGATTGGACAGGCAATGACAGCCGTTTCTTATAATTCAAATATTTCTGCCGCCGAAGCAAACAAGGTAATTCAAATATTGAGTACTGCCGGAAGGGTAGAAGTTGTACCTGAAAAGCTTATGGATTGTGTAACTGCAGTAAGCGGTTCCGGCCCTGCATTTGTTTTTATGTTTATAGAAGCAATGGCCGATGCTGCTGTCCGCTGTGGAATGCCAAGAGCACAGGCTTATACTTATGCAGCACAGACAGTTTATGGTTCTGCCGGAATGGTTCTGGAAGGAGAAAAGAAGCCTGCTGAATTAAAGGACATGGTTTGCTCTCCTGCAGGAACTACAATCGAAGGTCTTGCAGCTCTTGAAGAAAACGGCTTCAGAAATGCGGTAATAAAAGCAGTAAGCGCTGCTTGTGCACGTTCTGTAGAGCTTGGTAAATAGACTCAGGAAATTTTTTCAGGTTTCCCGGTCAGCAGGATTCTAAGGTTTAATTTTATATATGCACAAATTTCTCTTACGTAAATATGCGGTGCCTTGATTTTTTCGCAGGGAGAACCGATTCCTTTTATATTTGTAAAGCCCATTCTTGCGGCGAGCCGTTCTGCACGCCTTAGATGAAAATAATTAGTAATAACGGCAATGTCACTGTTTATGATTTCTTCAGGGGAAACGCCCTTGTATTCTGCGAGCATTTTACAGCTGTATTGAAAATTCTGAATTGTGTCCAGGGCCTGATCTTCTACAAGAATACGGTCTTCTTCGACTCCGCGTAAAACAAGCTGTCGTTTAAGCTCTGGAGCTTCGGCAAACGGCAGCCAGTGGAGCTTTCCTCCGGAAACTACAATAACTGTATTTTTCTGTTCAGGCATGTTCAGAAAATCTGCTGCGGCATTTACTCTCGAAAGAACATTACCGGGAAGCTTTCCGTTTTTGTCTATGCCCCCGCCAAGAAGAATAACATAATCAACGCTTTTGTTTACATCTGTAAGCTTTGGACGCAGAATAAAGCAGAGATTAATGATGCAAATTAAAAGTCCGGCGGCAAGACAACAAAGCACAGAGCCTTTTACAGCTTTTTTCCAGGTGCTCCAGAATGACTGATTTTTTTTAATTCTGAAAATTCCGCAGAAAATTAAATATGCGCCAAGAGCTGTCCATATGTGTGTAAAAGAAAAAACAATATCAAGGAAGGTTCCCGGGGTAAGACAAAGCAGGAGCACATCATAAAAACAGGAAAGCACACCCGCAGCGATTAAGAATATGGAAATTAAAAGGTTTTTTCGTTTCATTTTTTGCAGAATTCCTACGAATATTTTAATAACTTACCATAAAAGTGGCAATTATTGAATTTCCACCAAAAAAGTGACATAATCGCAGAAGCGAGGAGAAATAGAAATATGGAAAAAAAGATTCTTAACAACTACGGCTCTTTTGATATTGTTTTTTCAAAGGGCAAAGGGTCAACTCTCTGGGATGTGAACGGAAAGAAGTACATCGATTTTCTTTCTGGTATTGGCGTTAACTGTCTTGGACACAACTACAAACCTTTAGTAAAGGCAATCAAGGATCAGGCTAAACGGCAGCTCCATATTTCAAATTACTTCCTCAGCGATATTGGTCTTGTTTTTGCAGATGAGCTTCTTGCAGTAACTGGTTTTGAAAAAGGATATTTTGGTAATTCCGGTGCAGAAGCAAACGAAGCTGCAATTAAGCTTGCAAGAAAATACGGACAGCTCAACGGCGGTTCAAAGCGCAAGACAATCATTACTCTGGAAAATTCTTTTCACGGAAGAACTCTTGCTACATTAACAGCAACCGGACAGGAAAAGTTTCATACAGAAAGCTTTGCTCCGTATCCGGAAGGCTTTAAGACAATTAAGGCAAATGATTACGAAGCACTCAAAACAGCATTTGACGATACAACAGCCGCTCTCTTTATTGAATGTATTCAGGGAGAAGGCGGTGTAAATCTTATAGACGCACAATGGGCACAGGCCGCAGCAGAAGCAGCAAGAAAAGCAGGTGCAATTGTAATGGCAGATGAAGTTCAGACTGGTATTGGAAGAACAGGAACTTTCCTTGCAAGCGACTTCCTTGGTTTTAAGCCGGAGGTTGTTACTCTTGCAAAAGGAATTGCAGGTGGTGTTCCAATGGGTGCCTGTCTGTTCCGTGGTAAAGCAGCAGATGTCCTAGTTGCCGGAGACCATCAGTCTACATTTGCAGGAAATCCTCTTGCGTGTGCAGCAGGTTGTGTTGTCGCAGAAACTGTAAGCGACTTAAATTTCCTGGACAGGGTAAACCGCTGTGGAGAATATATAAGAAATACAATCAAAAGCTGGCAGCTTCCTTTTGTAAAAGAAGTTCGCGGCCGCGGTCTTATGATAGGAACACAAATTGACAGTTCTATAAATCCGGGCGACATTAAAAAGCGTTGTCTTGATGAAGGTCTTTGTGTCACAACTGCCGGCTCTGATGTTGTAAGATTCCTTCCACCATTAAATATTTCCGATAAAGAAATTAACGAAGGTCTTGCAATCTTCAAGCGTGTAATGGGAGAATTTGCCGCAAAATAAAATGCATTATCGAGCCGTAAAAAACAAATCTGCGTTTCTGATTTTTGCTCTGTTTCTGGCTGGAGTCTTAGGACTTAATACCAGTAAACTTTTTTGCGGCGAGATGGCAAAGCCCCGTACTGTAAATGTTATTTCTACCCAATATTTTGATTTTCTCTTTCCGTCAGATAATCTGGAAACGGCAAGGCTTCTTGCAGAGCAGGCAGATACTCTTTATCTGAATGCAAAGGAAACTTTTAACTGTAATTCCGAGTTCCGGATAATTGTAGTAATCTCTCCGGATTCAGATACGCTTTCTGTAAAATACACGGCCTCTCCGTATAACCGCATTGTAATTTTTGATGCAGTAGGCCGCCTTGAAGAAAGCTCTTATTCAAACGGGCTTGTTGATTTATTTAAGCATGAAGTTGGTCGGGCAGTAAGTCAGTCTGTGCGTTCCAAGCCGATGGATTTTATAGCAAAGCATTTTCTTGGAGATGCTTTTCAGCCGATTGGCCTTTTGCATGTGCCATATTCTTTTCTTGAAGGCGCCGTTTATTCCGAAGACGAAAGGAGCATGTCGGGACTTCTTTACGATAACTGGAACCTTGAGCTTTTGATGCAGGCCAAGCTCGAAAATAAATTCCCGTCGCTGCTGCAGATTTCCGGGGCTTACGATATTCATCCTGTAAATAAAATAGATTTTATTGTCGCTGCTGCTTTTTATGCCTATATTCAGCAGAGATGGGGAATAGAAAAGTTCGGAGAATACTGGCAGGAATGCGGAAGGCTGAATCTGTTTAAGCTGGAAGCCGGAATCTTCAGGGATGTATATGAAGGTGAGCTTTCGCAAGTTTGGGAAGATTTTATAGATGCAATACCTTTACCCGAAAATCTGTCGGACGAAGAAGCCACACATAAATTCTTAAAAACAGATTACGATTCAAATTATAAATTTATTGTAAGTACAAACTATGGTCTTGTCTGGTATGATGAATTAAAGGAAGAGGTTGATATTTCCGGCTTTTACGATTATGAAAGTCCACGCCAGCTGCTTTTTCTTGCAAACAATATTACAAATCTTACAGTTTCTCCGGACGGACGCTTTCTTGTAGTTTCGCATGTACAAGGTGGAATAAGAGAAAAATTTGAGCAGGATCTTGTCCGTATTTATGACCTTAAGCAGAGGAAATTTATAGGAGAAAAATACGAGCTGCGCGATGGAGCAATTGTCCGTCTCGAAGATGGTAAATATGCAGTAGCCGGTAACTATGTTGACGACGGTTATTCCTGTCTTCAGGTTTATGAATCTGCGGCATTAAATGATCTGCTTGGTTTTGAAGGCGGGGAATCTCGGCTTGTTTATACAAGGAGCTTTTCTTCTGATGTTATACCGTTCAGCCCGGTAGCGCTTGGGAACAACCATTTTGCATGTCTTATCTGTAAAAACAACGAATGGTTCGTAATGATTTCTAAAATACAAGGTGGAGAAAACTTCTGGGAGCCGCATGAAGAAGACATATATACAATTTCGACAACAGCATCCGCAAGCGGTAATAATGAAGGTTTTACAATTCCAGAGGTTTTGAAAATAAGGAATCTTCGGTTTGCAGATTATGTAGAGGTTTCGGGTAAGAAAAGCGACAGAGATAAAAACTTCTGTCTTCTTTTTGATTTTGTTCTGCAGAATGAAACTTCTTTTCCAAGAACAGGCTGGCTCTTCTTTGATGAAAATTCCATACCGGTAAGATCTTTGATTACAGGCTGCGATTATTACGGCGGAATGAATTCCGGGGCAATGTTTAACTGTAAGCTTTATTATTCTTCGCAGAAATTTGATTATTCAGAAATAAGATACGTTCATTTAAATGACATTCCGCTGCAGGAAGCAAAGATTTCTTATAGTGCAGTTGATTTTGAAAGCTCGATTCCTGAGGTAACAACTGTGGTTCCTGAGCCTGTCGAAGGACCCCTTACAAAATATTCTCCTTTCAAGTACATGCGCAAGGGTTCTTTTTCTTTCTTTATGCCTGTGCGTGACATTACTCTTGAAGAAGGCATAAAAACAGAACCTGGACTTGGCGTAACTTTTGAAACTCAGTCAGATCCGTTTTCTAATAACGAGCTTTTGATTTCTGCAGCAAAGGGCTTTGTTCCGCTCGATTTTGAACAGATTTTTAATGCAAGCCAAAAGGAACGCGAGACTTTAAAAGCTCACGAAATTGAATTAAGCAAGGATGCAGCTTTTGCTATCTATTTTAAAAACACTTCTACACCTGCAGACATCACTGCTGCGGGTACCTTTAAGTTCAACGAATCGGGCGAGTATACATTTTCTGCTTTTACAGATTTACTTTTCAGTATTCCGCTTGCCATGACCTTCAGACGACTTGCTTTTGATGCATCGCTTGCGTTTAAAGCTTCTACAACTTATTGGGATGTTACACAGACAGAGTTGTTCCCGAATCTTTCGGACTGGCCGTCTCTTGGAGACTCTTACAGACAATGGCAGAGCACGGCTGCAGTTCATTATTCAAATATTCATCAGTACGGAATTTCTCCAATGAAAAAGCTTGGAGTTGCAGCAGGAGTAAAAATTACTTCTTCGTGGGAGTGGGGCAATCTGAATCCTTATCAGATTAATGCGGGCATTTACGGAACAGGAGAAATTCCGTTTTTAATGCCTGTACAGAATTATAAGAATATAATCTTCAGCCTGCCGACAACTGTTCATGCAGAGCTCTTTTATACAAACGGAAAGGCAGTAGATGCTTACGCAGAGCTTCTTGCTTTTGGTATGGAAATTCAAAACGGATTCTGGAGATTATATTTCCCGAGAGTCGGAGTTTATACAGGCTATGATATTGCTCTTGAATACGACACAGCAACAGTTCATCTTCCAGACCTGCGTCATCTTGAGCGATTCTATGATGTTTTTGGAAGCTGCTATCTGAACGACAGCGTATACTTAAAAGTAGATTTTGGACTTACCCCGGTTGTAGGTAAGTTTTCTAAAGTTCAGTTCCAATCCTCGCTGCGACTGGAAAAATATCTTCGCAACGAAGAATGGAAGTTGAAGTTTGACATTAAGATTAAGTATTAATGTCATTGTCGGGCTTGACCCGACAATCTCTTATTTGAAGATTTCCTTGAATTTTCCAAGAAGTACATCTGTTTCAATTGATGCATCAAGGTCTGTAATCTTTCCCTTACCCTTGTAGAAGTTGATAAGAGGTTCTGTCTGCTCGCGGTAAACATCCATACGGTGCATGATAGATTCCTGCTTGTCATCATCACGCTGGTAGAGCTCACCGCCACACTTGTCGCAAACACCTTCTACTTTTGGAGGAAGTGTAAGTACGTTAAAGTTTGCTCCACAAGCCTTACAAACACGGCGTGTAGAAAGACGTCTGATTACAATTTCATCCTGAATTTCAAAGTTTACAACCTTAACATCATCAACAAGCTTTTCAAGCATTTCTGCCTGTGGAATTGTGCGAGGGAATCCGTCAAGAATGTATCCGTTTTTGCAATCATCCTGAGCAAGGCGATCCTTTACAAGTTCAAAAGTGAGTTCATCACTAACCAAAGAACCAGAATCAATAATAGCCTTAACCTTAACTCCAAGTGGAGTCTGTGCCTTTATATTTGCACGGAAAATATCTCCTGTAGAAATGTGAGGGATTTTGTAGTCTTCTGCAACCTTTACAGCAAGTGAGCCTTTTCCAGCTCCTGGTGGTCCCAAGAAAATAAAATTGTTCATTATTCGTTTCCTCCAATAATTAATACTGATTATATTTTACTTAAAGTTCTGCTCAGTTTCAAGAACCGGCAAAGAGCAGGGTTACTCAGGAATGCTATAGATTATTTGCGATAACTTCTGTTAAAATAAAGTTATGGCTAATTTGATTCATAAATATTTTGCATGGCTTACCCGAAGAAGCTTTGGGAATAGTGACAAAAAACGCGATGCTGGTCAGACAACTCCTGTAGAAGTAATTCGCTTTGATAATATTGTTTACGGAGAAGATTCAAAATTTAAAAACTGGCAGCTGCTTGATGTTTACAGACCAAAGGCAGCAGACATAAAACAAAAGCTTCCTGTTATTGTAAGCGTTCACGGAGGGGCGTGGGTTTACGGCGATAAGGATGTTTACCAGTGGTACTGTCTTGGTCTTGCAAAAAGAGGTTTTGCCGTTGTCAATTTTTCTTACAGACTTGTTCCGGAGGTACCTTTCCCGGCTCCTATTGAAGATACAGAAAAAGTTTTCCAATGGATTTCCAATAATGCAGAACAGTATGGTTTAGATACAAATAATATTTTTGCTGTCGGCGATTCTGCCGGAGCACATATTCTTGCCCTTTATTCTTCTGCTTTAACAAATCCTGATTATGCAAAAAGCTATCCGTTTATTAAACCAAAACCATTCGGGATCCGCGGTGTTGCCTTGAACTGCGGTAAATATGATTTGAACCCGGAATTAGAAAAAACACCTCATATGACAATGCTTGTAAAAACGCTTTTGCAGGGAAAAATAACTCCGGAAGGCCTTAATCTTTTAAATGCCAGTGCTCATGTTACAAAGAATTTTCCACCTGCATTTGTTATGACTTGTAAGGGTGATTTTCAGTATTTGCAGGCTCCTTTTATGCTAAAAGCTCTTGATGCTGCCGGCGTAAAGAATGAATATCACTGCTATGGAACAGACGAGCAGCCTTTGTGGCATGTTTTCCACTGTGATGGTCGTTTAAAAGAAGCCGAAGTCTGCAATGATGACGAGTGCAGCTTCTTTAGGAAGCTTATTAAATAGATTGCCGGGCTTGTTCCGGGGATCTTATTATTTCAATAATTTCTTCGATACTCAGTCCCATATCGCTGCATTCGTTTACTGCCTTGCTTAAAAGCTTTTCGGCTGCGGCATTTCGTTTTCCGGAAATTTCATGATGTGCAAG
>Ga0310690_10010720_pt1 | contig 11378 bp, 7 predicted proteins | sample AusTroGonzalo_MG_2_FD_207661 | JGI IMG/M metagenome (GOLD analysis project Ga0310690, IMG submission 207661) | Bovine rumen microbial communities from tropical cattle in Woodstock, Queensland, Australia - Gonzalo_04 (v2) (version 2) | ecosystem: Host-associated > Mammals > Digestive system >...
ACGAGGTTGTAGGTCTGGTCGGCGAAGAACGGCAGATATCCGGTGCCGAATAGCGTGCGCTCCTTGGCGGCGCACGGAGTCATGAACATCGTGAAGCCGCGTTCGACGAGGAAGCGCTGCACATAGAAGTACAGCGACTGCGCCAGCATCGCGCCCTTGCCCTTCCAGTAGTAGAACCCCGTCCCGGCGACCTTCGCGCCGCGGGCGATGTCGAGGATGTCGAGCAGTTCGCCCAGCTCCTGATGGTCGCGGATCTTGAAGTCGAAGGTCGGAATGGCGCCGACCTTGCGGATCTCGACGTTGTCGTGGTCGTCCGTGCCCTCGGGCACGTCGGGGGCGAGCAGATTGGGCAGCCGGGTGGCGGCGCCCATGATCTTCTTTTCGAGCTCGGACATCTTGGCTTCCTTCTCGCCGAGGAAGACCTTGATGTTCTTGACCTTTTCCCGCGCGCTGGGGTCGCTGCCGCAGAGTTTGCTCAAACGGTTGCGTTCGGCGCGCATCGCCTCGGCATCCTGGGCGAGCTTGCGATAGTCGGCGTCGAGTTCGAGCAGATTGTCGATGTTGATGGCGCACTTGCGGCGGGCACAGTTCGCCTTGATGAGGTCGCTGTGCTCTCTTATGAGTTTCATATCCAACATTTCAACGTATTCTCCTTGACGTTTTCGATCGTGCCGGCGTCAGCAGAAGCGGGGCATCGGGTAAGATTTCATGAACTCTTTGACCTCCTCGCCGATGGCGCGGAGCGCCGCTTCGTCTTCGCGGGCCTCGACGCCGCGCTCGATGAATTCGGCGAGCTTGAGGATCTCGGCCTCCTTGAAGCCGCGGGTGGTCACCGCCGGGGTGCCGACGCGGATGCCGCTCGTGACGAAAGGCTTTTCGGGATCGAACGGGATCATGTTCTTGTTGACGGTGATGCGCGCCAGATCGAGCGCGTTGGCGACGACCTTGCCGGTCGCGTGCTTCGGGCGCAGGTCGATCAGCATCAGATGGTTGTCGGTGCCGCCCGAAACGATGCGGAAACCGCGCTTGGCGAGCTCCTGCGCGAGCAGCGCCGCATTGACGCGGACCTGATGCTGATACGCCTTGAACTCCGGTTTGAGCGCTTCGCCGAAGCAGACCGCCTTGGCGGCGATCACCTGCTCCAGGGGGCCGCCCTGCAAGCCGGGGAATACGGCGGAGTTGATCGGTTTCAGGTACTGCTCGCGGCAGAGGATCAGACCGCCGCGCGGCCCGCGCAACGTCTTGTGGGTGGTGGTGGTGACGACGTCGCAGTAGGGCACCGGACTCGGATGCTCGCCCGCGGCGACCAACCCGGCGATGTGCGCCATGTCGACGAAGAGGATCGCCCCCACCTTGTCGGCGATTTCTCTCATCCGGGCGAAGTCGATGATCCGGGGATAGGCGCTCGCGCCGGCGAGGATCATCCGCGGCTTGTTCTCGATCGCGAGGCGTTCGACTTCGTCGTAGTCGATGAGCTCCGTCTCGCGGTTGACGCCGTAGGGAACGATGTGGTAGAGCGCGCCCGAGAAGTTCAGCGGATGGCCGTGCGAAAGGTGGCCGCCGTGGTCGAGGCTCATCGCCAGCACGGTGTCGCCGGGCTTGCAGAGCGCGGTGTAGACCGCCTGATTCGCGCCCGAACCGCAGTGCGGCTGGACGTTCGCCGCCTCGGCGCCGAAGAGCTTCTTCGCCCGCTCGATGGCGAGGCTTTCGACCTCGTCGATATGAGCGCAGCCGTTGTAGTAGCGCCTTCCGGGGTAGCCCTCGGCATATTTGTTGGTCAGCACGGAGCCCTGCGCAGCGCGGACGGCGCAACTGGCGAAGTTCTCGCTGGCGATGAGTTCGATGCCGCTGCTCTGGCGCTCGACCTCGCGGTCGACGATGGCGGCAACTTCGGGATCGGCGTCGCGCAATGCAGCGATGTCGTCATAACTGTTGCGTTCGACCTTGGCGAGGCGGCGCGCATGACGCTCGTCGCCCGAGAACGGAGTGGCAAGCCACGCCGTCATGATCTCTTTCATGGCGGAAAAATCGATCTTGTCGCCGGGGAGGACGAGAACGTTGGAGGCGTTGTGCTCGCGGCTCTTCTTCGCCGTCGCGGCATCCTGAGCGACGACGGCGCGGACGCCGTGGAAACGGTTCGCTATTATGCCCATGCCGACGCCGGAGCGGCAGATCAGCACGGCGGCATCCGCCTCACGTCTGGCGACCATCCGCGCGGCGTCGCCGCCGAAATCGGAGTAATCGTCGCCGGGATCGTTGACGAACGGACCGCAGTCGACGACCTTATGCCCCGCCGCTTCGAGGAACTTCTGCACTTCGCCCTTGACGGCGAAGCCGCCGTGATCGGTGCCGACCGAAACGGTGAGTTTCCTGCCCGAGATCTCTGAAATGGAAAACATTTGCGCTTCCCCCTTTTTTGGAAGTTGATTAGACGATAGTTTTGTATAATATACTCGCGCGCGAGAGATTTTACAACAGGCGGCTTGGAGGTTTGTGTCGCAAACGACCGCGTGACAAGAAAAGCCCCGTGGACCGGCATTCATGCGATCCACGGGGGGCGAATGTCTTACGACAAGCGTTTAATTCATCATCACCTGGCCGCCCGTCACGGGGAGAGCCTGACCGGTCTCGTACTGCTGCTGGACGATGTAGACGATGGCCCGCGCCACATCCACCGGCAGACAGCCGCGATTCATCGGCACCTTGGCTTCATAATAGCGGCGGACGTCGTCGACCGTCTTGGCGCCGGGGACCTTGCCCGCGTTGAGGTACTGGACGAAGAGGCCGCGGACGGGGTCGCTCCACAGCGGACCGTCCAGGTAGTTGCCGGGGCAGACCGCGTTGACCTTGATCTTGTCGGCGACAAGTTCGAGGGCGAAGCTCTGCACCATGCCGATGCCGCCGAACTTGCTGGCGGCGTAGGCGGCGTTGTTCTTGGAGCCCTCGAGACCGCTCTTGCTGTTGATCTGGACGATGTCGCTCCAGCGCCCGGTAGCCGCGTTCTGTTTCGACATGACTTTGGCGAAGTGCTTGACGCAGAAGAAGAAACCGTGGTAGTTGATCTTGGTCACGAAATCCCACGCGGAAAATTCGAGATCGACCACTTTTCCGGCGCGGACGACGCCCGCGTTGGATATGAGCAAGTCCACGCCGCCGTAGGTCTTGACGACGCTCTTCACGAGCTCCTCGACCGAAGCTTCGCTGGAAACGTCCACCGCGAAGCCGCGCGAACCGTTCCCCAAAGTGGCGGCCGCGGCTTCCGCGCCCGCGGCGTTGATGTCGGCGACGGCGATGGAGGCGCCGCGCTTGGCGAGCTCCTGCGCGATGCCGAGGCCGAAGCCCTGCGCGCCGCCCGTCACGACCGCGACCAGACCGCCCAGCTCGGCGCCCGCGCCGGCGGAGACCTTGGCCCGGTAGGACTCGACCTCCCAGTTCTCGATGAAGCCACGCTGGCGGTCGTCGAGGAAGTGCACCCCGCCGAAAGCTCCGGCCAACCTTTCGATCAGTTCGCCGTTGCGGGCGCTGGTGAGAACTATGTCGGCGGCTTTCTTGTCTTTACCGGCGCAGAAGACGCCGCGCCCGGGGACGCGCACCATGCGGGGCGGATAGCCGTATTTCGTTTCGAAAGCGGCGACCGCCGCGCGGTCCGGGGCGTCGGCCGTGAGCCCGAAAGCCTTGCCGTAGACCAGATGATCCGGGGTAAGCGGCCCGGAGGGGATCGCGAAGTCGCCCGCCGACACGACCGTGACCTTGCCGCCCGCGGGGGCGAGGTATCCCGTCAGCACGGGGGCAAACTCCATCACGGCGTCCATATCCGGCTCGCCCGCCGCCTCGTCGGTCGGTATTCCGGCGGATCGGTAGGCATTTTCGAGCTTGGACATGATGTCGCTGTAGGCGGCGTCGATCTCCGCCGCCTCATCGCCGCCGACGAAGACGCCGTGGTTCTGCAAGAACAGCACCTTGGGGTAGCCGCCGTTTTTGGCGGCGAAGTCGTCGCAGGCGCGTTTCACGGCCAAGCTCAGCGTGAAGCCGGGGTCGCAGTAGTCGAGCCACAGCGCGTTCGGGAAAAGTTTCGCACACTCCGCCTTGCCGTTCATGGAACACGTGAGGCCGTTGACGAAAGCCGGATGCAGATGGACGATGAACTTGAAAGGCAGCGCTTCGTGCACCGGGGTCTCGACCGAGGGGCGGCCGCCCTTGAGCACCGCCGCGCCCAAAAGACGCTTGATCGCGGCTTCGCGCTCGTCGGCGGAAAGTTTGGCGGGGTCGATCTCGAAGCAGCGGCGGATCGAAGAACGTTCGAGTTTCACGAAGTCGCTCCCCTGAATGGTCGCCAAGGCGACGCCGCTCGGTTTGACGTAGAGGAATTCGTCGTCCTTGCACGAAGTGTTGCCGCCGCCCGCGAAGACGAAGCGGGGGTCGGAGCCATACTGCCGCGAAAGTTTCGCAATTGCTTCAAGCATATTCGTTTATCCTGTTTTTTATGGTTGGGTTCGTGTCAGCGCCCGGTGAACTTCGCCGCGGCGGCGACTCCGACGAGCAGCTGGTCGCGGTAGGGGGCGAGTTCCGGTATCGTGTAGTCGTCGCAGAGGAGCTGCCCCGGCGCGTTGAGCTCGGTCCCGGCCAGCACCGGGAGCTTGCGCTTGGCGCACGCTTTCATAAAAGCGTCGAGCGCGGCAAGGAGCTTCGCTTTCTGTTCGGGATCGCCGCTCCGCCAGTTGCGGTCGGGAATGATCGTCACCGCGCGGGTGCCGCAGCTCAAGTGCAGATCGAGCAGTCGGTCCGGGTCGCTTTCGCCGGAAGAGAGCCCGTTCAGCCACGCGAGGGTCGGCACCGCGCCGCAGTCGGTCACGAAACGATTCATCTCGCGCAGAGTCGGGAAATTTTCCGGCTTGGGATCGACATACCCCGCCCCGCCCTTTTTCATCGTCTTGGAGCGGATCAAAGCCTCGAGCTTCACGGGGTCGGCCTCGAATTTGCCGAGTTTGCCCGTCCAGTAGGCGGCGCGTTCCTCCGCGTCGGCGAAACGGGCCTCCGCCTTGGCGCGGTAGGCGGCGCACAGATGGCGCTCGGTCACATTGCCGCGCGGGGTGAAAGTGCGCGCGACCTCGGCGAAGTCGAGGGCGACTTCCGGCAGTACGGCGTTGACCCGTTCCATGATGCCGCAGGTGCGCTCGTTGGCCTTGCGCCGGAGTTCGGCGGCGAAAGGTCTCGCCTTTTCCGGGACCTCCGACGACGCGAAACCGAAGCCGAGGTGGTAGGTGATCCCCGGTTCGCCGGGGGAGCTTATCACGTCGTCTTTCATCTCCGGCACGAAGACTCTGGTCTCCATGCCGACGACGGCGTTGAGTTTCAATCTTTTCGCCGCCGCGAGGAATTCGTCGGCCGCATCGAGCACGTCGAAGTCGACGAGCCCCACGCCTTTCCAGCGGAACATCGCCGCCAGCGCCGCTATCGTCTCGGGCGAATAGCCGTACCCGTTGTACGAGTAGAAGCTGTGGCAGTGCATGTTGAACGAATCGAAACACGCGGCGCACTCGATGAAGGCCTTCTGCCGCGCCGCCGGGTCGAAAGAGTTGAGAACTTTGAGGATGTCCATGTCAAATCCTTGGTTTTCAGAACTGCGCGAAGCGTTCGGTCATTTCCGCCCGCGCCTGATAGATATTGAGTTCGAAGCTCGCCGCGACGAGCCGACGACCGGCCGCGAGGTCGGCGACTTCGCCCGCCGCGATCATCTGGGCGAGCAGGTTTCCGATCGCGGTCGCCTCGACGGGGCCCGCGTAGACGGGGATGCCGCACGCGTCGGCGACGAGCTGCATCAGCAGCGCCGCCTGCGTGCCGCCGCCCACGATGTGGAGCGCCGGATACTTGACGCCGCGCAGCTTTTCCAATGTCCGCAGTTCGTCGCGGACGCAGAGCGCCAGCGAGTCGTAGACGCAGCGGACGATCTCGCCCGGAGTTCCGGGACGCGCGCCGGAAAGCTTTTCCGCAGCGTCGGCGATGCGCTTCGGCATATTGCCCGGGGCGAGGAACTCCTCGCTCTTGGGGTCGATGCGGAATCGCAGGGCCTCGCACTTCGCCGCGAGCTGCTCCATCTCGGCGAACGAGAGGTCGCGCCCCTCCTGCTGCCACGATCTTCGGCACTCCTGAAAGAGCCAGCACCCCATGATGTTGGTCAGGAACCTGATCGTCCGGTCGAGGCCGCCCTCGTTGGTGAAATGCGCCGCGGCCGCCGCTTCGGTGAGACACGGGGTCGCCGCCTCCGCGCCGAGCAGTGCCCAGGTGCCGAGACTCATGTACGCGAATTCCCTGCCCGTCGTGTCCGGCACCGCCGCCACCGCCGACGCGGTGTCGTGCGACCCCACCTTGACGATCGGGAGACGCGGCACGCCGAGCTTGCGCCGCCACTCCTCCGAAATCTCGCCGCCGGAACTTCCCGGCATCACGATCTTCGGAAAGAGCGTCCGCGGCAACCCGAGTTTGTCGACGATCGCAAGATCCCAGTCGCGCTTTTCCGCGTCGAGCAGACCGGAGGTCGAAGCGTCGGTGTACTCGGTGTCGAAAGAGCCGCCCAGCATGTACCCCAATGCGTCCGGGATGTGCAGAAAGGTCGTCTTTTTCAGCGTTCCGGGGTCGCGTTTGAGGTGGGCGACCAGCTGGAATACGGTGTTGAACGCCATATCCTGGATGCCGGTGTGCCGATAAAGCTCGTCTTTCGGAACGCGGGCGAAAGCCTCGGGGCGGATGTCGTCCGTCCGGCTGTCGCGGTAGGTGAAAGGTTCTTCCGCCGGTTCGCGACTTCCAGGGGCAAAAAGCACATAGTCCACTCCCCAGGTGTCGATGCCCATGCTGACGGGGGAACCGTTGGCGAAGGCCTTTTTTATTCCTTCCGCGAGTTCGTCGCGCAAGCCGTTTATATCCCAGCGCAGGTCGTTGCCGACCATGCGCCCGTTGTTGGGGAAGCGGTGGACCTCCTTGAGCACCAGTTTGCCGTTCTCGATGCCGCCGAGGATGGCGCGCCCGCTCGAGGCGCCGAGGTCGAATGCGAGAAAACTTTTCATTCCGTCACGTCCTTTCCGCGGCGAAGGTCAGCGCTTCGACTGGACTTTCGCCTCGTAGTTGCGGATCGCAGCGTAGTAGTCGAGCCCCACCGGTACGCCGGATTTCATGCAGTAGTAGTCCCAGACCGCCGCGAACGGCATGGTCTTGAGCTCTTCCATGTAGACGAGGCGGCTCGTGTAATCGGACTTCTTCTCGAACGCGGCGAGCGTGGCGGAGGGCTCGAGCAGCGCCTTCAAGAGCGCTTTCTGCATGTTGCGCATGCCGATCGCCCACGCGGCGACGCGGTTGATGGTGGCATCGAAGTAGTCCAGACCGATGTGGGTGCGTTTGAGCAGTTTGCCGCGCACGAGTTCCTGCGCGATGGCGCAAAGCTCGTCATCGAGGATCACCACATGGTCGCTGTCCCAGCGTACCGGGCGGCTGACGTGAAGCAGTATCTCGTCCACGAAGAGCGAAACGCTGCTCAGCTTGTCGCTTATCACTTCGGTCGGGTGGAAGTGCCCCGCGTCGAGGCAGAGCAACAAGCCGTTTTTGACCGCGTAACCCATGTAGAATTCGGACGACCCCACGGTGCAGCTCTCGCAGCCGATGCCGAAGAGCTTGGATTCGACCGCGTCGCGCATCTGTTTCTTGGGAAACTCTTCGGCGAAGAGCGTATCCAGCGAGGCCATGAGGCGCTTGCGGGCGCCGAGGCGGTCGGCGGGGATGTCCTTGTAGCCGTCGGGGACCCAGGTGTTGATGACGCAGCAGTTCTTGAGCTTGTCGCCCATGTGCGCGGCGATGCGGCGGCACGCCTGACCGTGGCGGATCCAGAAGTTGCGGATCTTCGCGTCCGGGTGGCTCAAGGTCAGCCCCGACGCCGCCATGGGATGACCGAAGAAAGTCGGGTTGAAGTCCAGCCCGGCGTTGCGTTTTTTCGCCCACGCGATCCAGCTGTCGAAGTGCTCCGGCTTGAGTTCGTCGCGCCCGACGGCGCCGTCGGAGTAATCGGCGTATATCGCGTGCAGATTGAGCCGCTTCGCGCCGGGGATGAGCGACCACGCCTGGTCGATGTCGGCGCGCAGTTCCGCCATGTCGCGGGCGCGGCCGGGGTAGTTGCCGGTGGTGAGGATGCCGCCCGAAGCGCCGCCCGCCGTCGCCTCGAAGCCAGCCACGTCGTCGCCCTGCCAGCAGTGCATCGACACGGGAACGCTTTTCAATGTTTCCAGAGCCGCCTCGACGTCGACCCCCAACTCCTTGTAGCGCCGAACCGCCGCTTCGTACATCACGGTAATGTCTTTTTCGCGTATCTTCATTACTGCTCCCTTTCGGATTTGGGCGTCCGCGTACATCGCGCCCGCCGGGTTGGTATCTTTCGCAAACACTGGATAAAATTATCACCTTATTCGATTTGTTTCCTTGACAAACAGACCGATTTATAGTATTTTTCGGTCAGACAAAAAATATGGACACGAAAGAGCCGGATCATGGCGCGGAACGAAAAAAAACTGTCGGCGGCGGAGTATCTGAACCGGGAAAAACTCCCGCTCCGGCTGATCCGGCGCGACCCGGAGGGCGAGTACCCGATGCACCGCCACGAATTTTCGGAACTGGTGGTGGTCTTCGGCGGCGGCGGCACGCACCTCGCTTTCGGCGAAAGACACCGCCTCTCGCCGGGTGACGTCTTCCTGATCGGCGAACCGGGGCCGCCGCACGGCTTCGCCGACACCCGCGGTCTCGCGCTATACAACGTGCTCTTCGAGCGCAAGAAACTCGCGGATGCGATGCAGTCGCAAGGCTTTCCGGTGCTCGCCGAACTCGGCGAACTGGAACTCGTCCCCGGCGGCGGCATCCCGCTGCACCTCGCGTCCGGCGAACTGCGCGAAGTCATGGCGATATTGCGCGGCATGGAGCACGAGCAGGGGCAGGAGCGGAGCTTTTCGGAATTGGCGCTCACGGCGCGCTTCACTTTGCTCGCGGTCGAGCTGGCGCGCTTCCGGCGGCGGCGCTCCGGCGGGAAACGCGCTTTCGGCATGCCCCACGGCGGCGAAAGGCTGAGCGAACTTCTGATGCAGATGGCGGAGCACCCGGAGCGGGAATTTTCGCGGCGGTATCTGGCGGAAAAACTCTGCGTCTCCGAGAGCACGTTGCAGCGCATCTTCCGCGCGCGGACGGGTTTTTCGCCGCACGATTACCTGATGAACCTGCGGCTCAAGAAAGCGGCGACGCTGCTTTTGGAAAGCGAACTCACGGTCGCCGAAGTCGCCGCCGAAACTGGGTTTTCGGACAGCAACTACTTCTGCCGCCGTTTCCGCCATTACGCCGAAGCGTCGCCGCTCGAGTTCCGCAAACGCAACCGGTTGTGACGGCTACTCTTTCTTGAGCCGCTCCACGTCTTCGGCGGCGAATCTGATGACGCTGTCGAAGCGCCCCGCGTTTTCCGCATCGGCGGAAACGAGCGATTCGTGCGCCTCCTTGACCGTCTCCGCCCCCGTGAGCGGCGTCGCATCCGGCGCGGCGGATTCCAGCGAATCGAGCAGCTCCGGCGGCGCAGCTTCGATGCCCTTGAAGTCGAAAATTTTTCCGACGCCGAGGTCGTGCAGGAGTTTTTTGAGCGTGTCGTTCGCGCCGAGGATCTCCACCTTGCGCCCCTGCTTCGCCCCCTTGAGCGCCAGCATGGTCAGCACCCCCATGAATGTCGAATCCATCGCGGCGCACTCGGAGAGATCGATGCAGAAGCGCTCGAACGACGCGAGACTGCGCACCAATTCGCGCAGCGGCACGGCGTACTCGAAGTTGGCCCGGCCGCGCGCCTTGACCAGAAACACGTCGCGGCTGCTGGCGATGCGAAGATCGATATCGCGCATGGTAAGCCCCTCCCCTGCGTTCCTACTTGCCGATGACCGCCTTGATGCGGCGGACGCCGCGGCTCGAGCTTTCCTCCTTGAGGATCTTGAAACTCTTGAGGTCGCCCGTATTTTCCGCATGAGGACCGCCGCAGATCTCCTTGCTGACATTTCCGATGGTGTAGACCTTGACCCGCTCGCCGTACTTGTTGCCGAAGAGACCCATCGCCCCGGCGGCGCGCGCCTCGTCGACGCTCATTTCCTCGCACTTGACGGGGATCTTCGCCGCGATCGCGTCGTTGACGATCTTCTCGGCGGCGGCGAGCTGCTCGGGAGTGACCTTGTCCGGGTGCGAAAAGTCGAAGCGCAGACGCTCGGCGGTGATGTTGCTGCCCCGCTGTTCGACGTGGGTGCCGAGCACCCGGCGGAGCGCCGCCTGCAAGAGGTGCGTCGCGGTGTGGAGTTTGGCCGTCTCCTCGGAGTGGTCGGCAAGTCCGCCCTTGAACTTCTGTTCGGCCCCGGCGCGCGACAGCTCCTGATGCTTGCGGTAAGCCTCTTCGTAGCCGGGAAGATCGACCGAAAATCCCTGCTCGCCCGCCATTTCGACGGTAAGTTCGATCGGGAAGCCGTAGGTCTCGTACAAATTGAAGGCGTTCTTGCCCGAAATGACTTTTTTCTCGACGAACGCGGGCACGCGGTCGATGAGCTTCTGCAGCTCCTTGATGCCGTTGCCGAGGGTCGAAACGAACTGCGCCTCTTCGCGGTCGAGCTCGGTGACGATGACGTCGCGATTCGCCTCCAGCTCGGGGTAGACGCCCTTGAAGTTGTCGATGACCGCGCGGGCGATCGAACTCACGAACGGCTTTTCGATGCCGAGCTTGCGCCCCTCGCGGATGGCGCGGCGGATGATGCGGCGCAGCACGTACGGCTGATCGACGCGGCCAGGCGTGATGCCGTCGGCGAGGATGAAGCTCGCCGCCCGCAGATGATCCGCTATTATGCGCTCGCTGCTCGAACGCCGGTCGGCGGGAACAAACTCCACGCCGCGCACCGCGTCAAGCGCGGCAAAGATCGGCGCGAATATCTCGGTCTCGTAACAGCTCTTCTTGCCCTGCAATACGGCGGTCACGCGCTCGAGCCCCATGCCGGTATCGACGTTTTTCTGCGCGAGCGGCACGAATTTGCCTTCCGCCGTCTTGTTGTACTGCATGAAGACGTCGTTCCAGATCTCGACCCAGCGCTTGTCGGCGGGGTCGAAGACCGCGGGGGCCTCGCCGTCGCCCGTCCAGTAGAACATCTCGGTATCGGGTCCGCAGGGGCCGGTCGTGCCGGCGGGGCCCCACCAGTTGTCCTTCTTGGGGAGCTTGGCGATGCGCTCGGCGGCGACGCCGTGGCTGCGCCAAAGATCGAACGCCTCCTGATCGAAGGGCGCGTCGCCGTCGCCCGCAAAGACCGTGAAAGCCAGCTGCGAGAGCGGGATGCCGAGCTCCT
>Ga0310690_10010721_pt1 | contig 11377 bp, 10 predicted proteins | sample AusTroGonzalo_MG_2_FD_207661 | JGI IMG/M metagenome (GOLD analysis project Ga0310690, IMG submission 207661) | Bovine rumen microbial communities from tropical cattle in Woodstock, Queensland, Australia - Gonzalo_04 (v2) (version 2) | ecosystem: Host-associated > Mammals > Digestive system >...
CGAAGCCTACTACACGTCCGGGGAATGGCAGGAAGATTATGAAGCAGACGAAAGAGGAGAGTTTCCGCCTGAGCTGAAACGGGGCGTGCTGTCACAGGACGCGTTGTATGACCTGCTGGACAAAGCGAAAGAAGATCAAGGCTGAAGAAGGATACGAAACATGAAGGACAAGCTGCGGGACATGCAGGAAAAGGCTTCCCAGAGGGGGAACAGCCAATGGATCCTGATCGATTACAAGACCAGACTTATGTTTTCCTTCCGGCGTTTCTTGTCACTGTACATCCGGTTGTCCGCCTCGTTGATCACTTCACTGACCGGGACGGATCCGCTCCGGGAAACCGCGTACCCCATACTGATCCCCGGACAGTATGGCAGCGCCTGCTGCCGGGAAATCTCCTCCATCGTCCGGTTAATCCGCTTCCTGCGCTCCTCCCAGACGCCTTCATCCGTACAGGCGGAAAGCACCAGGAATTCATCCCCGCCGTAGCGGATCACAATATCATCTTCCCCCATGGTATCCCTGATCACCTGGGCCGCCATACAGATGATGTGGTTGCCGGCCAGGTGGCCATAATGATCGTTTGTTCCCTTCAGGTCGTCCAGATCCAGCATCGCAACCGTATATTTGTCCCGGGACGTAAAGGACCCGGAAAACCGATCCAGCGCGAACCGGTTGTACAGGCCCGTCAGGTGGTCCTGGATATGCAGCCGGTCCAGCTCGGCAATACTGCTGCGGAGAACCATCTGCCGGTGCAGGTTCTCGATACTGCTTCCGATGTTTTCCTGGCAGATCCGGTAATTGAAAACATCCAGCGGGATCCGTTCATTCAGGAAGACCATATAGCCGAAGACCCGCATCCGGTGGGTGATCGGCAGCACCATGACCATATCCCCGGGAAAAACAGGAACGGGCGCCAGCTCCGGGAGCGGGTATTTCACCCTCGACAGCTTTCCGGTCCGTCCGGAATTTCCGGCCAGCACCACCATCTCTGCATCAAAGCCCGTGACGTCCTGATCCGGCCCGTCCCCGCCGGTATTCTCAATATAGGCGAGATCCCGCTCGTTCAGACAGCAGAAGTAGTTGCTGCAGCCAATACCGGTCATCATCTCATGAATATTGTCTGACAGCTGGTCCGGGGAGACGACCTCTTCAAGCAGCTCGTTAAAGCGCATCATCTGGCTGATCTGCCTTCCTGCCTGAATCTTGTTGAGGACGATCCTCTGAAAGATGCTGTCCGCTTCATCCGTTTCGGGGGCGTTTCCGCAGCCACAGCTGCTGCCGTAACGGACGGCTCCGCCGTAGGTGTTCCGCTGCGGAATGATTTCCCCGCGGATCATCCTGTCCATGAGGCAGCAGGCCTCTTTGGCAGCTTTCCTGTCCATAAGGTCGATCCCGGTGATCCGGGGACGGAAGGCGGCGCTGTTTCCGCTGAAGTTCGCGGAGCAGATCCGGATATTCTCCGGGATCCGGATCCCGCGCTGCTGAAATTCCATACACAGGCTGATGGCGTTGACGTCATGGACGCACAGGATCGCCTGGGCATCCTGCATGACGCCCCGCCCGTCAAAAATCTCATATACCTCTTTGCCGATCGTCTCCGAAACAATCGTCATCAGGATTCTGCGCTCGTCCGGCTCAAGACCGTTTTCCCGCAGGATCTGCCCATAGGCTTCCCGGATATCATGGGAGACGACGCTGTTTCCGCGGCTGAGCACCAGATTGATCTTTGTACAGCCGTGCCCTGTAATCAGGTGTTCAATCAGCTCCCGGGCTGCCGGCCGGGTATCCAGCTGCAGGTACGGGGTTCCTTCCGCCTTCAGGTTGACGGAAAGCGTGGGGATGCCGCGCTTCCGCAGAGGTTTTGCCAGCAGTTCCGCCAGTTCGTCGCTGGCCAGGTTGGAATCAAAAATGCATCCGTCCAGATCCAGAATGTCCAGCAGGCGGTAAATGGAGGAATCCCCGCCCTTCAGAAACTGCATCCCGTCCAGAAAAATGCTGTAATTTGAAATCACATACAGGACATAGTTCCCCATGGCTTTCAGTTCGTCATGAACCGCCCGGACAAAATTGCTGTATCTTTCGTAATTGGATACACAGGTAACAAGCGCGATTTTTTTTACACGATCCATAAGGAATCTCCTACAGGTGACAATAATCCGGATGTTCTTCTCGCCGTTATTTTACCATTTCCGGCATTCTATGACAACTGTTTATGAATGGAAGCACATCGCGGGAAGACGGGAGGGACCATACCGCAAAGAAAAACGCCCTGACAGGTTTGAACGTGATACTGTCAGGGCGGCCACTCTGAGCCCGCGGATCAGGCTTCGGTTTTCACCCGCTCAAAGCGGAAAACCGGAGCTTCCGGAATCATATTAAAGGTTAACGTCAGCAAACCGTCCTCCTGAAGGCGCAGGGTGAATACGGGCGCTTCCTCCTGAAAATCCGGGATATTCTTATAAAAGCAGTATAAATCGGAATACCGCAGGAATGCAATAGGACCGGGACGTGTTATTGAGGCAGGATCCCGGGCTGCAGGATGGCAGAGATTGACCATAAGAGAAGAATTGAAGCATTTCAGATAAAAATATAAAAAAAATTGTGTAAAGCAAAAGATGTTGATTTATAACCGTTGTAAACGGTTACGATATCGTTTTCAAATCCTGGTTACATGTTCGAATTGGTTTGAAAGAATCATGAAACCCGCAAATAGTACTTGCATTTCTCATTGAAGGGGGTTATACTTGTCTCGAATCAGGGGGAAAAATCCGCAATTATTGCCCTGAAAAAGACCGGTTATAACGGGATGAAACGCATGTGAAAGCCATGTTTATATTTCATCACCAATCAAAGAAAGGGAGAAGCGGTTATGAGCGTAGTCAACCCGGCGAAGCCCAAACCAAGCGGAAAGCACGCGTCTCAGGGAGGATGGAAGCGGCAGGCGGCATACCTGACAATGGTTCTGCCCGGCGTCATCCTGCTTCTGATGTTTGCTTATCTGCCGATGCCCGGTATCGTCCTGGCTTTCAAGAACTACCAGATGACGGTACCGAAAGCCGGCGATCTTTTCAAGAATGTTTTTTTGAACAGCTTGGTGAAGTCCCCCTGGAATGGCCTCAACAACTTCAGCTATCTGCTGAATGATGCTTGGCGGCTTATCCGGAACACAGTGGGATATAACCTGCTGTTCATGGTTGTTGGCGTGGTGCTGCAGGTCGGCTTGGCGGTTATCATCAATGAAATGCGCAACCGGAAGACCGCAAAGGTTTACCACACGATTGCTTTCATGCCTTATTTTGTGAGCTGGATCGTGGTTATGTATGCGCTGTATGCTATGATCTCCTTCAGCGGCCTATTCAACCAGATGGGTTCAGTCTTCGGTCATGATCCTGTCCGCTATTATAATGAAAAACAGTACTGGCCCTGGATTTTCCTGCTGGCCAACATCTGGAAGTATACCGGTCAGGGATCTATCATCTACCTGGCGACGCTGACCGGTTTTGATGAGCAGCTATATGAGGCGGGCGCGATCGACGGCGCCAGCAAGTGGCAGCAGTTCCGCTTTATTACCCTGCCGCAGCTGATGCCCACCATCGTGATGCTGCAGATTCTGGCCGTCGGCCGGATCTTCAACGGCGATTTCGATATGTTCTATTCCCTGCCCAACGGTTCAGGTGCGTTGAAAGAAGTCACGACAACCATTGACGTCTATGTATACGATATGCTGAAGAAAGGCAACCTGCGCAACTCCTTCGGTTATGCCAGTGCCGCTGCCTTCTTCCAATCCGTTGTCGGGTTTGTGCTGATTCTTGTCACGAACGGAATCGTGAAGCGGCATCAGCCCGAAATGGCGCTGTTCTGACGGGAAGGAGGGCGAAGCAATGACGAGCGTTGACCGCAAAGAAGCGAAGCGGCTGATGAAAGCCGAAAAAGAAGCAGCAAAGCACAGCATGGCCCGGAACCAGATTTCCCGCGGAACCAATGTGGCGTTTAACATTCTGCTGATCATTTTCTGCCTGCTGATCGTTTTCCCTCTATGGATCATTATCATCTCATCGCTGACAAGCGAGCAAGCACTGACCACGTACGGTTACCGGCTGTGGCCACTGGAGTTCTCTGTGAACGCCTACACGTACCTGTTTCGTGACGGTTCAGTCATTCTGACGGCATACAAGAATACTCTGATTGCCACTTTTGCCGGAACTATTCTCTCCGTAATTACTGTCGGCTTGTATGCCTACGCGCTGAGCCGGCCGGACTTCCGGTTCAAAAAGTTCTTTACCTTCTTCAGTTTCTTCACGATGCTGTTCGGCGGCGGCATGGTCAGCTATTACAATATGTGCCGCAGCGTGCTGGGCCTGAAGGATACCGTCTGGGCGCTGTTCCTGCCGATGTCCTTCTCCGCATACTGGGTCATCATCATGAGGACCTTCTACCAGTCCACCGTGCCGGAAGCAATTATCGAATCCGCCCGGATCGACGGCTCCGGCGAATGGCGGACCCTGATCCAGATTGTCTGCCCGCTGGCGCTGCCCGGATTTGCGACAGTGGCTCTTTTCAGCGCCATCGGCGTCTGGAACGATTTCCGGAACTGCCTGCTGTTGAACGATTCAGCCAAATTTTTCAATCTGCAGTATACGATTTACCAGACGATGAACAACCTGCGCTTCCTGAAGGAGAACGCGTCCAGAATGGGCGGCGTGAACGTGGCCAACCTTCCGGCGGAAACCTTCCGTATGGCGATGGCGGTGGTTACGGTCGGGCCGATCATCATGGCCTACCCCTTCTTCCAGAAGTACTTCGTCAAAGGCCTGACCGTAGGCGCGGTCAAGGGCTGATCAAACAGTTTTCACGGGCCCAATCAGGCCCTGAAAAAATAAAAAGGAGGAACCCATTATGCGTAAACTGGTATCCCTGTTCCTGGCCTTGGTTATGATCCTGGCCCTGGTACCCACTGCTATGGCGGATGACGCCTACACCCTCGACATCTACTGGGTAGGCGGCGGTGACAATGAAACCGTCCGTGCCGGCGTTGAGGCTGCGATCAATGAGTACATTGAGCCCCTGATCGGTGCTAAAGTATCCTTCCACATTGTTGCTTGGGGCGACTGGAACGACAAGGCCATCAATGCCCTGCAGTCCGGCGAAAAGATGGACCTGATCTTCACGGCTGACTGGGAAGGCTACGGCAAAGAAGTGGCTGAAAATCTGCTCATGCCTCTGGATGATCTGCTCGAGCAGTATGGTCAGGGCATCAAGGAAACCCTGCCCCAGACCTTCCTCGACGGCGTAAAGGTGAACGGTATCCTGTACGGCATCCCCACCAACAAGGAACTGTGCGTGCCTGAAGGCTTCATCATCAACAAGGCTGCTGCCGCTGAAATCGGTTGGGACGTGACCGCTGATGATCCCAGCATCAAGACCACCGCGGATCTGGAGCCCTGGCTGCAGAAGTATAAGGAACTGCATCCCGACAAATACCCCTATCTGATGGATGGACAGGCCGGCCGTTGGGCCGACGAACCCTGGTGCCCCGACTGGGCGTCCGGTATGGAAAACAACTGCATCGCGATGAAGATGGCGAAGCAGGAAGATGGTACCTTCGACGAGACCATCTACAGCATCTTTGAGACTCCTGAGATGGAAGAGCACATCCGCCTCATGTACAAGTGGGGCCAGGCTGGCTACATTGATCCCGATACGGTCCTGTCCAGCTTTGCTTACAATGACATCTTCGGCCGCGGCGATTTCCTGGCCTTCTCTGAGCCCCTGAAGGGCAACAACATCAAGGCCGCTGAAATGAACAACCAGTATGGCGGCGGAGCCCTTGATCTGGTTGAAATCACCATGCAGCCCAAGTACGTCGTGACCACCCATGCGGGCGGCTCCATGTTCGCTATTCCGGTCACCTGCCAGAATCCCGAAGTTGCCATGAAGTACATCAACCTCATGCATAGCGATGCGACCCTGGTCAACCTGATGCTGTTCGGTAAAGAAGGCGAGAACTATACCAAGGTCAATGACACCACTGTTAAGATTAACAATGATGCCAACTGGAACGGCGTGCATGCCGGTGCCTGGACCGTTGGTAACACCAAGCTCCAGATGGTTACCGAAGGCGAAGATCCGGAAAAGAACGCTCTGCTGCAGTCCTATGCGGATGATGCGATCGCAACCGCTTCCTTGGGCTTCCGTTTTGATGGAACTCCTGTAAACGACCAGATCGCTGCCGTGAATAATATTATCAGTGAAAAGGGCAACCCGCTCAAGTGCGGACAGATCGATCCTGATGATCCCAACGCTGGTATCGAAGCCCTGAAGGCTGATCTGAAGGCTGCTGGAATCGATGCGGTTATCGCTGAAGTTCAGGCCCAGTATGATGCCTGGAAAGCTGCGCAGGCCAAGTAATTCGTAAAAGGCTGAAAGCTTTCGGGACCGTCCTGTGAAAACAGGGCGGTCCTTTTCTGTTCCCCGGGAAAACCGGCGTTCCCGGGGTTTTTCAGGCGGAGGAACCGGGATCTGAATAAAAGATTCAAATCGCTGAATCGAAGACCCGCTATCATCTGCAGAAGTGATCTGAGTGAAGCCTTTAAGGCAATAAAATCCGAGCGACTCAGGCATGTTACCTGCCTGGGCCTGGGATATGCACACTATTTACGCCGCCGCAATGATAAGGGACAGTTCCTGATCAATGTCGACAGGATCTTCCGGCATGGGGAACAACGCAATGGCCTGCTTTATCCAGCGGTAGACGGTGGCACGATTGACGCTCACATCGCGGGCCGTTTCCTCCATGGTTCTGTGCATGATGAACCTATGGCGAATCAATTTGGCAAACTGAAATTTCGGTTCATCTTCTTCCGCGCCTTTACACATTTGTTCCAGCGCCTGATTTATCTGCTTTTCAAGGCGCAACCGCAGGTCCATCTTCCGCTGAATTACCTGCGTCAGGCTTTCTATTTCCGCAATCGTGCCAGTGAACACAGCATCTCCGCAAGGGGAGGTGCGGATAGGATCAGGACATCGGAATGATGAACGAAGGCTGCTCAACGACAATTGCATACACTCCAGACGATCCATGTCATTCCTGATCAGGTACTCCAACTTCATGTGCTGTTCCAGATATTTGATCTTCTCCATTTACCCTCCTGTTATTATTTGGGACGAACATTTCTTTGAGCAGGGGCTGCTGTTAGGCCCTTTCAGAGAATATATTATCAAAAGATGATAAAATAATCAAGACAATAAGAAAAAATAGGTAAAATAATTAAAAACATAAAATCTGCGACATCGTGCAACAAGATGAGACGCTATGAGACTTGAAATGACAGTGGATGTTGTAGTAATATTACGATGAAAAAATGTTGGAACGGAGGATATTATGCGTGCGGCGTCCAGAGGAGAAAAATTTAGAAAAAGATTATAGAACTAAAAATTTATAGAACTCAAAATCGAGAAGATGGCCAGGCGCACTAAAGAAAAGGTGCACTAAAAAAACGCTGGAGAAACGGGTGATAACGTTGCCATGACTGGCTGCAAGATCCGGGTTTTGGAGAAGTCCACTAAAGAAATTGTTCCACTAAAAAAGACGGTAATGTCCATGAAATTGAGAAAAAGGTTATAGAACTAAAAATTTATAGAACTAAAAATATGAAGGCGGGATCATGAAGGAAGGAAAACGGCCAGGATACCAGATAGCACAACGATTTCCGATCCGAAAAAAGCGTCCGCGTACGGCATCCTCCGGTCCAGACTCGCGCAGTTCCTTGACGACATCGAAGAAGACGCGCAGCGGAAAGACCAGCTCCGCGCGAAAGAACAGGAAGAAGCCCGCAAGTTTGTTCTTGACTTTTTCAGCGATCAGCTGAACGAAGACGATGCAAAAAGAACTACCCGATACTTTCATTACCTGCTGCAGGACCCGGTCCTGACGGAAAAATTTGATATTGCCCTGCGCGCGGTCATCAGCGAGGACGCGCTCACCGACGGGGAAACCCCCATCGAAAAGTACTTCCGGATCGTCATGGAAAGCATCCGGCAGGATTACGGCCCGCTGCTTACCGAAGACCAGATTTCTTTCATTGACCTGGTGAAATGGGCATACCGGAAAGGCTTCTGGCAGCAGACGCTCACCCTGATCGAATCCCGTGCCCCGGAGGATATTGTTTCCAGAGGATTCTATTTCTACAGCGACGATGAGAAATCAAAGAAACACGCCGTCGAACTTATGGCCCAGGAATACTGCAATATGAAAGCCAGCGAAAAGTATAAGATGGACGACGTTTCGCATTATTATATCAAGTATTACAGCAGGGACCGGGCCGCGCGGGACGACGACCAGGACAGCTACCAGATGAATTACACGGAATGCCGGATGGAGGAACTGGATACATCGGGGACGTCCGCAACAGCACCAACCACGCTATAGAGGAGTTCAGCGGTTTTTACGAGATCAAGGCCGATACGGACATCAGCGAGCGGATGAAGCTCATTACGCAGGCCCTGCTGCTGCGCCGCTATATGAACAAATCCGGATTGTTCAACGGGACAGCACCTACCGCCGGATGACGCGTCCGGAAAGAGCCCGAAAGATAAGCTCAGCAGAATCGTCCATGTCTCCTCATGAATTTGTTGCGGTGAAATATGCTCCGTGGTATACTGACCGTGATCATTTATCATGGAGGTCGATGACATTGGATATCAAGGAACTGCGCGATTTACTGAACATTTCCCAGCGAGAAATGGCGAAGAGGCTGGGGGTGGCTCCCAACACGATCAGCCGGGTGGAAAACGACCTGGCGAAGCTCAGCGAGCAGCTGAACGGAAAAATCAAAGAAGTGTTCGGCGTAGACCTGTTTGCCCAGCAGCCGGCGAAAGAAGAACCAGCCGACAGGAAACCCCCGGCAGAAGAAAAGAAGCCCGCCGCACCGAAAACGAAGATCGTCATCCAGTCCCCGATGGGCGGGAATATCACGACGAAGGAAATCCTGGACAAACTGCCGGAAGACACGGACTGCGTGTTCGTCCGGGTGGATCAGAATAAGCTCTGGTGGATCAAAGGCGAGGAGACCGGAAGCACGGAAATCTGGGAATAATGCCGAAAAAAATGACTGCAGACCGTTCATACAGCGGCCTGCTTTTTTATTCTTTTTTTCTGATTCGGTTTATGTCCTTCCGCCGAAGCTGATTTAAAAAGAACCGGAAGAGTGAGAATTTAAAAAATTCCGTTATAATGATATAATCAGGCCATGCGAACGAAAGGGGCGCTGTCAATGCCGCGAATGATTCCAATGAAAAAACTGAAGGACACAACGAATCTCTATACCCTGAAAAAAAGAATGCTGTCTCTTATATTGCTGTGCGTTCTCCTGTGGGCCGGGGCAGCCTGCGCGGAGGACGACGCTGCCGCGATCACAAGCCTGGAGGACCTGAAGGGAAAGCGTATCGGCGTTCAGACCGGCACCACCTTTGACAAGATCGTGCTGGACGCTCTGCCCGACGTGAAAATCAGCTTTTACAACACCAATCCCGATCTGGCTGTCGCCCTGAAAACCAACAAAATCGACGGCTTTCCCGGCGATGAACCCGTGATACGGCTGATGATGGCGGAGGAAGGCGGAATCACCATCCTGGAGGAACGCCTGGATCATTTTGAATACGGGATCGCCATATCGAAAACAGAAGCCGGGGAAAAGCTGCTGGCTGAAATCAATGAATGGCTTGCTTCCATCCGCGGGAGCGGGGAACTGGATCAACTCGTCCGGAAATGGACAGACGGCCCGGAGAGCGAAAAGACCGTGCCTGATTACGCGTCCTTTCCGGCGCCGAACGGCGTATTGAACATGGCGACGGAAGCCGCATACGCTCCGATGAATTATTACCGGGGAAACGAGTTGGTCGGCCTGGACATCGACCTGGCCGCCCGGTTCTGTGAAGCCCGCGGATACGGATTGAACGTCCTGCCCATGCTGTTTGACGGCATCCTGCCTGCCCTCCAGTCCGGCAAAGCTGACATTGGAATGTCCGGCATCACGATCACGGAGGAACGGAAGGAAAGCGTATATTTCTCTGATCCATACTATACCGGCGGTACGGTGATAGCGGTGCTGAAAAAAGCCGCCGGTACGGAGCAGACAGGGGGAAGCGGCCCACTGCAGGGCGAAAACGGGGAAGGCGCCGGCGGGCAGACAGAGCCGCAGATGAATTCCATTCAAGACAGCTTTTATAAAACGTTTATCCGGGAAGACCGGTGGAAGCTGTTCGTAAGCGGCGTGCTGACCACACTGCTCATCACCGTCCTGTCCATCCTGTTCGGGACAGCCCTGGGGTTCGGCGTCTATATGACGTGCCGCAACGGAAATATGGCCGCCAACGGCATTACCCGGTTCTGCATGTGGCTGGTGCAGGGGATGCCTGTTGTCGTTCTGCTCATGATCCTGTATTACATCATTTTCGGCAGCGTGGCGATCAGCGGTATTTATGTGGCGGTGATCGGCTTCACGCTCACTTTCGGGACAGCGGTGTTCGGATTGCTCAAAATGGGCGTCGGGACGATCGACCGGGGACAATATGAAGCGGCATACGCGTTAGGCTATACCAACCGACGCACATTCTTCCGTATCATTCTGCCGCAGGCCATCCCCCATATCCTGCCCGCCTACAAAGGGGAGATCGTTAGCCTGATCAAGGCCACAGCTATCGTGGGCTATATCGCGGTGCAGGATCTGACCAAAATCGGCGATATCGTACGAAGCCGCACCTACGAAGCGTTCTTCCCGCTGATCGCGGTTACGATCATTTATTTCATTCTGGAAGGGATGCTGGCTTTCCTGATCGGCAAGATACAGATTCGCATGAATCCCAAAAAACGCAAGCCGGAGAGTATCCTGAAGGGAGTGAAAACACATGATTAAAATAGAAAATCTGATGAAGGCTTATTCCAATAATCATCAGTCCATCCTGAAAGACGTATCCGTAGAAATCAACGACGGCGACGTGATTGCCGTCATCGGCCCCTCCGGAACCGGAAAGAGCACGCTGCTGCGCTGTATCAACCTGCTGGAGAAGCCCACGGAGGGCCATATCTGGATTGACGGGACGGAAATCACAGATCCCGGCTGCGACCTGGGGAAGGTCCGGCAGAAAATGGGTATGGTCTTCCAATCCTTCAACCTCTTCGGGCATCTGACCGTGATCGAGAACATCATGCTGGCGCCGATGGACCTGCTGGGAAAGAGCAGGCAGGATGCCTACGACGAAGGCATGCGCCTGCTGCGGATGGTGGGCCTGGCGGAAAAGGCGCTGAACTATCCGGACGAGCTGTCCGGCGGCCAGAAGCAGCGCATCGCCATCGCCCGCACCCTGGCCATGGATCCG
>Ga0310690_10010723_pt1 | contig 11375 bp, 23 predicted proteins | sample AusTroGonzalo_MG_2_FD_207661 | JGI IMG/M metagenome (GOLD analysis project Ga0310690, IMG submission 207661) | Bovine rumen microbial communities from tropical cattle in Woodstock, Queensland, Australia - Gonzalo_04 (v2) (version 2) | ecosystem: Host-associated > Mammals > Digestive system >...
CCTTTCGCTTCATTGTCTAAGAACTCTTGCGCATAATCTCCAACCCAAGCTAATCTAAAACTACCACCAGTTTCTAACATATACTTTACAATTGATTCTGTGAATGAATTACCAATGTAAGAATGTTCCATTAACTTTAAACCGTTATCGAATTGATGTGAATAAAATGCTTTCTTTGTATTTCCTTTAAATAATATTGGTGTATAATATTGTCCCATAGTTTACCTCCTAATTTAATAAAGTTATAATTATTATTTCTTTGCCTTCACGACCAGGCTCAGTGCTTAACTTACATGACTTAAATACTTCAACTTCTTTATAATATAAGTCAGTTTTAATTTTTGTTATATCTTCATTATTTATATAACCTAAAACATTTTTATCTTTATCCCTTATAATTACGTCTTCACAATTAACATACCTTGTTAATGCAAGAATTAGTGTAGGGCATTTATATCTCTTTCCACGATCCATATTTTCACCGCCTTTAATCTTCATCAACAAAGAATAAATATATTTGACCATTATCATCTTTAACAAAGAATGCTTGATTCCAGATAATTCTGTCCTCAATATCTTCTAAGGAATAGTCATAAGACATATCTAAATCTTCTATTCTATATATTTCAACATATTGATCTAATCGACCGGTTACTATAATTTGTCCACAATATCTTCCATATTCTCCATCTTCAGTTGTAATATTATATTGTTCTGGTTTTTCGCCATCATATTTTCTATATACTTTACCTAGTAATTCTTTGAACATTTGTTTCTTATTATAAAATCTATTAAGTAATGAAGTGCTACTTGCTTCTTTGATCTCTGCCATGTGTTCACAACAATCAAAAGTTTTTCCATAAAATTCAATTTTTGTCATAATTATTCACCGTCTTTCTTTTCTTTTTGTTTATTTTCTAGCTCTTTAATCTTTAATTTTAATTCATCTATTTGTTTTTGTTTATCATCTTCTCTTGTAAAACAACCTTCAAGTAAAGGTAACATTGCAACAAAGATAACACCAAATATTCCAAATAAGAATCCAAACAAGAATAAGTTGTATTTATAGTTTCTACTATCTCCAATTAACCGTGTAATAAAACCACAAATGCACCATACTACTAATACGAATATTATATAACTTTGTGTATTCCAATTTAACATATTTCATTCCTCCATTCTTACTTACAATATTATTATATCATATTTTTTATAGTTTGTAAATAGTTATTTTAAACTTTTTTATTATGTTAATAGATTATTAAATTATTAATACAAATAAATACTATATATACATTATCTCAACCTTTAAAAAATAACCTGAAATAGGAAACAGAATTACCTCAAGCTTGATTCATCAGCTAACATGTTTATCATACTGTTCATTCATCTGTTATCGGTGTTGTCTAACAGTGTCTACTCATGGTTTATGCTGTATCCAGAGTGAGGTATTTCAGGACAGCTTTGTAGGTAGAAATATTCTAGATTAAAATAGTTGAGAATAGTAGAGAAGAGTGCACTATGGTCTTTGAAATAGTTAAACTTTAGTAGAGAATAGTGTAGAAGAGTAAAGAAAAATAAAAAGAGTTAAACTTAATTAACTCTTTCTCTTTAACTTTTTATTATTGCCAGTATAATATTTTTTACTAATTGTGTATAAGTAATTTAATTACTTTAAATAAATAATATTAAATTGTTTGTAAGTTTAGTCAAGTTTCTTACATAAAACAGAAAATTATTTTTAGAATAAGAAACGTTAAACACCAAAAACTAATAAAATTATAAATGACTTTCTTATTCTATTTATATTATACCATAAAATAATTAAAAAGTAAATAGTTAAATTAAAAAAAGAAGACTAATTTAAGTCTTCTAATTCATAACCGATTTCAGCAGGTTCTTCGTCAGCACAATTATATTGAACGCAATAGAATGTTAAACCTGTCATTTTAGTATTAAACTTTTTAACTGCTGCATTAACTGCTCTCTTATTAATCTTATCATAATATAAATAACGATTACACCAAGTGTCTTCACTCATCCAATAACCGTCACAATCATCATAACACTCTTCGTCTACTTCTTTAATTAGTTCATTTAATAGTTCATCTGCTTTTTCAATCTTTTCGTCAAATGTCATTATTAATCACACTCACTTTCTATATATATTATATCATGTTTTTTCTAATTTGTAAATAGTTTTTAGAAAAGTTTTTAAAACATTTTATTTTAGAATCAGTCCATTTCTACCTCCAAAAGATTTCTTAAATACCTGCGATGACAACTACTGTATTAACTGTCCGCAGCTAAAGGACAGTGCTAGAGAAAAGTGCACACCAGCTGTGGACACAGATGAAAACGCACTGATTTCCATTGTGTGCTGATGACAAGCTAACAGACAAGCTTCTGTAGCTGCTTAATCATTGAGGTAATTGTGTTTAGCTTTAGAGGTAAATAAAAAAGATGAATTCTAATTAGAATCATCTTCTTTTACACATATTTTCTTAAACTATACTCTTGAACTAAATGATCTAATTCACATTCGTGATAAACACCTACTTCAAAAGTAATTATTCTGTCTCTGTGATTTAGATCAGAAAGATAATCATCAGGATTATCATAGATGTCATGTGCATAATCTGCTGCTGTTGAATAATCCTCAAACTTACCTAAGAACATTTCATCTACCAGATCATCTTCTTTTCCGAATCCAGATATATAAACACTGTAATTCATTTTGTTTTCACCTTCTTAAAATTGTTCAATTACAAAACTATAACCTTCTAGTTTTTCTCTTGCAAAGTTTAAAACATTCTTTGCATCTTCATAATCATCATATTTACACCATTCATCAATTGGATAAACTTGTGGTTTTAAAGTTCCGATCATATTTACAAAACTTTCATTTCCTTTATTATCTTTCGCTATTACTACAAAATACATATCGTTACATCTCCTTTACAATATTATACAATAAAGAAAAATAAAAAACCAAGTCTAAATTGACTTGATTTCGTTTTTATTTATTATTGATAAATAGTTTCTCAAACTCTTTAATTGTGTAAGTATTTTCTAACGTATTTGATTTGTTTTCATCTAGTTCACAAGTATCTTCTTCAATACATATATAATAAACATCATCAGTATCTAAGGTAATATACATTGTTATATAACTTACATCATCAAATTCATTTTTAGCAATTTGTTTACATGCTTTTTCTATTTTTCTTAAAGTTACACGACCTTCAATCTTAAAACATTTTTCTATAACATCATAGGTCTCAAAATCAAAAGATAAATATTCAGGTTCATCAAAAACATCGCCCCAACCATCTTTAATCCATACATTTACACCAATTTGTTTTATTCTCATAAATCTATTCCTCCTTACAATTATATTATAACACGTTTTTTGCTATTTGTAAATAGTTATTTTTAAAAAAAGTAGAAAATTAATTCTACTTTTATATTGTATAATTTTTATCAATGTATTTATCTAGAACCTCATCATATAAATCCTCATTATCAAAGATTTCACTTTCTAATTCATCTCTATCAACTTCATCAGGGTCTAGGTTATTTTCTTCTATATAAAAATCAACTAACTCAAAGTTATCAGAACCATCAGTTTGTAATAAACAATTCTTAGTATCTGGACCAAAATCACAATTTTTATAAATAGCTTCCATTAAATAGTATAAGTCATCTCCTTGTTCTATAGGACAGTTATCTTTTATTTTTAGTTTATCAATTCTTTCTTTAGGAAGATTAACAATTTGAATTTGATATGAATGACAATCATCAGGTCCATAACTAATAAAGTCTTTTAAATTCTTTTTATAATCTCTCATAACTTCACTTAACTTATGTGTAACTTGATAAATATAAAACCATTCATTGTGTTCGTAACGATCGTAAGTAATATAAACTTTCATTTTTACTTCCTCCTTTTAACATACTATATTTATATTCATTTCAATTTTCATATCATCAAATCTACAATCAACTTTATAATAATCATATACACTTCTTTTATAATTTACTAAGTTAATTAATAAATCATCAATATAATCATATTCAATTTCTTCTTTAACTTCTCCATTAACAATTAAACTCATAACAAATACTTTCTCATTAATATCATTTTTACTTTCAAAAACTTTAATTAAAATATTTCTTTTCATATTTTTTATCACTCCTTACATATATAATTATATCATATTTTGACTAAAAAGTAAATAGTTTTTAAAAATATTTTATTTTTTAAACTATTAATTACTTCTTACATTATATATAATAACACACTTTAATATTTTTATTCAATAATTTAAAAAACTTTTAAAATTTATTTTGATATTAATCACCTAAAATAGGAAACACATTTACCTAACCATGATTTAGATGACAGAACATGATTCATCACTCTATTTATCTGGTGCTTTACTCTATTTTTACTCTATCACACTCTATTTATCACTCTATTCATCAGTGTTATTACTATTATCAACTGTATCCAGATCAAGAGGTAATTGCGTCTAGCTTTGCAGGTAATAAGATTCTTGATTAAAATAAAAAGACTAGAAGTTAATCTAGTCTAGTTATAATATTTATTTCTTATCTCATCATAATTACTCATCCAGTTTGATAAAACTTCACGAGCAGGTTTACCTTTTAATTCTGGAAATGCAGCCTCTAGGTAAGGTGCAGCACCGAACATGTTTGTTACACCTGACTCTCTTAAACTTTCTAAGAACATATAATAGTCTTTCCATTCTTCTTTCATAATTCTAAGCCTCCTTTTGTTTAAAATAAATACAATAACATTTATTATCTTGATTTGCCTTTGGAATATTTAACCACGCACCTCCACCATAGTCATGATATTCAATATCAAAACTTTCAAAAGTTTCTTTCTTTAAAGAACTAAGTGCTCTATTAAATCCTCTCTTTTCAGTTTCTACTCCACGATAGAAATAGTTTCCACCACAACCACATCTACACCAATGATCTTTGCCATGGTAAATCTTTTCAATTTCATCTTCTGTTCTACCAAACTTTTTTAATAAGTCTTCGAAACTAATTGGTTTCCAACCTTCATTTTTTTCATAAACTAACATATTTTTTCCTCCTTATTTAATCTTCAATTATATTATATCACACTTTTAGAACTTTGTAAATAGTTTTTTTGAAAAAAATAAAATATTTGAAATTAGACCGTTTTCGTTTTGTATAATATATTTTATCTACTTATAATAGAAAACTCGAAATATCGCGAATTTGATATGCTAGAATCAATTCAAATAAAAAAGAGTAGAAGTTTAATCTACTCTTTAATCTTATCTAACATTTTTTCTATATCATTTATATATTCTTTTAAATTATTTTGTTTTACATATTCAAGTCTATTTTCTAATATTGCAATTAACTCTTCAATTTCCATTTCTTCTATTAAGTTTTCATTACCTCGCTCAAATGAACTAATCCAGTTAATACTTGTTTCTAAAGTCTCTTGAATAAAACCTGCACCAAAGAAAATACATAACATTCCAACATAACCAACTTCAGTTCCGCCAACTGATATTGCAACCATATCGGAAGTGCATTTACCACAATAAGATTTTAATTCAAGTAAATCATATACTAAACCTGTCTTTGAACTTTCAATTTGATAACCCTCACGTTCATCTTTATAAATTGTTAAATTGCCTTTTGTTTCAAATTCTTGTCTCATAATATTAAATCACTCCATTCATTTTTAACTTCAATTATATTATAACACATTTTCTTGCGTTTGTAAATAGTAAAATGAAAAAAAGTTGAAATTAATCAACTTTTTATTCAACATTCTTAAATAAAGTTTTTGCAGTTGTATGTTCACGGTATAGGTTATTATCAATAATATCAGTCATCCATCTTGCACCAACTTGAATTGCTAATCCTTTAAATGGATAGATTGCAAAGATATTTATATCATTTGGATATTTATTGCGACCTGTAAGTTTTGATAACTTATTCATATCAGCACCTGTAAGAACATAACCTTTAACACCTTCACCGCCACATTCATTCATTGCTAATTCAAAATCTTCTTTTCTTAAACCTTCCCAAGTCATTGCCCAATTGTCATACAAGAACTTTAAATCTTTTAAATCTTTTACATTAGTAATTTCTGCCATAATTTTAATCCTCCTTATCATCTACAATTATATTATAACACATTTTTAACCAAAAGTAAATAGCAAATTTGAAATTATTTTATTTTCATTCTATATCAACACAATGATAATCATAATCATAATCACCAAGATTTTCATTCCAATAAGAATTACAAATTTCAAAGAAACCATCTTTTTCATAAGTTGATAAATTAGTTATATCGAAACTACCCCACTTCTTATAAGATAAAGTTTCAAATGCTTTTTCTAATTCATCTTTAGTTTTAAATTGATCTAAATATTTCCATACTTCACTAATATGATTAAATTCTTTTTTCATATTTATTTACCTCCTATTTTATTTCTACATTTTGTGTTATTGTAAATTCAACTTCTTTAATATCAAATTCAACTTGATTTACGTGAGTTCGATTAAACCAATTAATTATAGTTTCTACTTCTTCTTTAGAATTTGCAATACCCATTTTATCAATATCATCAGATAGAGATTGTTTATTAGTTCCTGTTTGTGATCCACCTGACCAAAAATTTCTTAAGAACTTTTTTCCATCTTTTGTAAATGCTACATAACCTTTAATTGTTTCTACTTTTTTTAATTCCATATTAATATCCTCCTATTCATTATCTATATATATTATAACGCATTTTTGATGAAAAGTAAATAGTATTCTAAAATTTTTTAATTTTTTTATTCAAAAAATTACCTACAAAAGATTAGAATACGACCTAAGCTCTGCTGTATCTGTTAAACTGTCCATAGGCTGCGGACACTGCTCTGCAAAACTGTCCATGCGGTGTGGACACGCTCTGTTTTAGCTCTGTTGCTGGTGTTGTTGCTACAGTTTGCTGGTGTTGATGACTCTGCTGTGCTGGATTAATAATAGCTGCTAAAACTGTATCCAGAATCCAGGTAAATAGAAAAATCTTTTAGGGTTTTTATAAAAGATGAATAAAATAAAAAATCAAACCAGAATTGAAACTGATTTGATTTCGTTTTTTTAATTAGTATAACAATCTACTTCACTAAATTCTTTTATAACTGTTTCTGCCCTTTTCTCTGCTTTCTTATGAGTTGCTTCATCTTGAGCATCTAGGTCAATAACTTTAACTTTATTGATTCTTGGATCATTTGTATATGCTGCTGTCACCATTCCGCCTTGAACTATAACAAATACTGTATCAAAGTTATAATCTCCGTCATATTCTATTCCATCATCATCAATATCTTCCCAGTCATCATAAACATCATTGTAATATTCATCACCAGGTTCTAATTCATTAACTAAGATAGGATATTCATCTTCATAATCTGGATACTGTAGATCATTTTTAATTACTTCCATAAAATAGTTCTCAGCATCTCCTTCATCCTCTGCTTCAAAAGTTAAACCGAATAATTCTTGATCATTTCTGTCATCCCAGAAACTAACTCTAAATCTTTTCATAATTTGAAACCTCCTTATTTTCGTCTTCATATATATTATATCACAAAAAAGAGGTTTTGTAAACCTCTTTTTATAAAGTTTGTATTAAATTTTCTAAATCTTTTATTCTCTTGCAAGAATCATATCTTTGACCGTTAGTATCCATGTCTGGAAACCACTTATTATCTTTATTAACTTGATAATAAGTATAATCAGGTGAGAATGAACGATATAGACAATCACCATCTGGAGAATAACCATCTGTAGACGGTTTTTTATGTGCCCACATACCATTTGCACAGCCAGAAGCACCGACTTTAAAACATACATAGCCAGTATAACCTAATTTAATTGCTTCTCTTACAAATGCTCTCATTTGATTTAACTTACTTTGACTTAAACGATCAGTCCACCAATCAAAAATACTTAATTGATCGTAAACACTACGCATAATGTAAGTTCCACCATAGTTTATTAACTTTTCAATCTCTCTTAATACAGGTTCTGCATTTTTACTAGAATAATCTTTTTTATTTTCCATTATTATTTCCTCCTTGACTTATTCTAATTATATTATATCACAAAAGGGGCTTTTTGTAAACCCCTTTTTGTAATTTTTTATAACTTTTTAATAATTTCTAAACTCTTTTGTGTTGAATTTCTTTCTTTATCTAATATTTCTTGTCCGATTTCATCAACCATCTTTGAAATAACATCAAATCTGTCATTATCGTCTTTAGGTGCTTTAGTTCTTAGTGGAACATTTAAGAAGGCATCTGGATAATAATAACTATCAGCACTATGAGACCATGAACTGCCAGTTTCTATTCTACTTTCTAGTTCAAACTTTGCTGTAAGTTCAATTGTGTCATTTGCTAGTTTGATTCTAATATAAGTGTCATAAACATCAACTTCTGTTTCAGGATTAGGTATAATACCTTTAGTAATTTGAATAAAGTTTTTAACTGCTTTAGTTTCTTTTACTGCATCTTCAAGTGCTTTGCAATTTGCTTTTCTAATTGCTTCTAGTTCTGAGGTATATTTTTTACTAACCTCTTTGTTTAAAAATTCTTTTTCTTCTTTGAATAATCTCATTTTATTTTCCTCCTATTTATTATTCTATATATATTATATCACATTTTAAGCATTTTGTAAATGGCCAATTTTATTTTTTTTCTACCAACTTGCTTGATATACTAATTCATATTTACCTTTATTTTCTTGCATTACTTTACCTATCTTTTCAAATAGTTCGATTGCATCTTTGATATCTTCATAATAATACTTATCATAATAAATTGAACCAAAGAAGCATCCACTTTTTGTAGGTAATAAGTGTTCTGCTGTTGAATCGTGTTCTTTATCTTTCGCATTTAAAACTTCATTTAAGTCTTTTAATAGTTGTTTACGACCTTTTTCAGAAATTTTAATTACTTGACAATGGTCTATACCTTTACCAAAATGATTTACAACATAACCGTGAAGTGCATTAAACTTTCTAAAATATCCAACTTGATATGAATATCGACCTTTCTTATCAGTGTCTTCAGATTTAAAGTTTCTTTGGTAAATATAATCAGCAAGTTCTTTAATATCTTCTGGATATGAAGTCGGATCAGTTTTACCGGCTTCTTGCTCCCACATACTAAATGCTTTCCAATTATCTTCATCTTTCTTTGGATTCACAATAACTGGCTCTTTTGTTCTTAAATAAAAATACATATCTAATCCCATAGATTATTAACCTCCTTTTTATTATCTACATATATATTATAACGCGTTTTTACTAATTTGTAAATACTTTTTTAATTAAACTTCAAAAATATATTGAACTCTTTTGTTTTGTAATTTAATACAATCAGACCCTTCAAGATATAAATTGAAATCAACTTTTTGTTTTGTGACAAAAGTTCCTTCAAAGTTTACAACTACTGAATTTTCTAATGCTCCGAAAGGTTCACCATAATCATTACCACGAATATCATAAGCATAATAACCTTCTGGTAAAGTATCTTTATCTAATCTAATATCATTAAAGATTCCTTCATAAGTAGTCCATTCTTTTGATCTCTTAGGTCTAACACTAATACTCATATTACTAGCATCTTTTTTCCATTTGTTAAACTTTTCTGCCATAGTTCATTCCTCCTTTTAATAAAATAAACTAATATCTTTTTCTTTTAAATACCAATAATTCCAAAAATAAGTTTCACCATCATCTCTTTTACAAACAATACCATTTTTTCTACTAGGTTTATAACCAACTATTTTAAAAGCATGTCTACCTTCTTTAAATCTTTTATTAAACACACTTTTAAACCAAGAATCGCTATCAATTAGATTTTGTGTGAATTGATCTAGTCCATCCTCAGTCACATTTACTGCTTTTAAACTACAAGTAAATGATGTTCCTCCATAGGTTATACTACCTATTTCAATTTTAATGCTATACTTTTCCTCTAATGCAACCATTACTCTTTCAAAATCTTTTCTAAAATTATCAATATTAGTTCCATTCATATACATATATTTATCACTCCTTATCTATTATAATTATATCACATTTTTAATGATTTGTAAATAGTTTTTTAAAAAAAATAAAAAAAATAACTCACAAGTTTGCAGACCTGTGAGCTTTTGACTATACTGCAATATAGTCCAAGCTTTTTATGAGTTCTTATTAAGGATCAAAACTCGAGAGGCTCTTCACTCTCAAAAACTACCCTGACCTCTTACCTTCTCTTTTATTTAACGACGAAGTTTAACCTCAATCTGGACTTAGTTATAATCCACGCTCGTCGATAGATACTATTTCAATCTACAATTATATTATATCATGTTTTAATTTATTTGTAAATAGTTTTTTTAATTTATTTTTGGTCTTTGTAATATTATTAACTTATAGTTTACTTTATGCTTATCTAAATAACTTGCTAATAATTCTACACCGTCTTTAATATATGAAGGTAGTTTTTCTTTAATTCCTTCATAACCAATAAATAAACTTTGAATCTTAATTGCATTTTTAAAATGCTTAACATGGCTATTTTTTATTTCAATAGCGAATCTAATTCCATCAAAAGTAAAACCTGTAAAATATTTCATAGTTATTCATCACCTCACATATATTATAATAACGCACTTTTCCACTAATTACACACAAAAATTAAAAAATTGTGTATATTTAGTTAAAAAAAAATAAACCTCTTAGTTGAGGTTTATTATATTCCATATACTTCTCTTAAGAAGTGTAAGCATCTGTTGCCTTTCTTAGTATACTTTTTAATTATAAACTCATTACAACCATCATGATGATAAGCATTTAATATAAAATTACCGTATTGATCTTCATAAATATCAACTTCTTCAATATCTTGATTACAACATTTATTAACTGCTTCAATTATATTAGCAACTTTAACAGGATATATTTTGCGTCTACCATCCCATAAACCTAAAGATCCAGTTATTACAACTTCTTGATCTGCTAGATTTGAAAATGCTACGTTTCCATCTTTTCCAAATAGATCTTGCCAACCATAAACATTTATATCTTCTGCTGCTAACTCATATTTCTCTTCTTCAGTTAAATCTTCTTCATAATCTGCTATAATATCTTTTTGTTCATCTAAACTATATAAGTTCCATGTTTTATAAATAGGTTTATACTTTTTCATACTTATTCCTCCTTAATCATTAAAATCATTTCTTAATCCAAGCAAATAGTCAAGTGCTTCAGGTCTTTCGCTCATATCTGGCTTATAATCAAATATAT
>Ga0310690_10010724_pt1 | contig 11375 bp, 12 predicted proteins | sample AusTroGonzalo_MG_2_FD_207661 | JGI IMG/M metagenome (GOLD analysis project Ga0310690, IMG submission 207661) | Bovine rumen microbial communities from tropical cattle in Woodstock, Queensland, Australia - Gonzalo_04 (v2) (version 2) | ecosystem: Host-associated > Mammals > Digestive system >...
GGACTTCCTTGTTAATAAAGCCAAGTTCCTTTAACCTCGACAGTTGCGGAGTAATATCTGTGGCTTGCTTCTCTGCCCGCGATGCAATCTCTGACATCTTGTTTGCACCATAGCCAATAAATGACAGAATGGATGAAGCTTGAACCGTATCTCGCATTTCATCATAGAGTAATTTTGATGGCTCTTCGTGCAAAGTGCCCTCCGGCGTCAGCATCAGGTTTTCTATGGCATCGTAAAGGCTGTCATAGTTTTCGCGCAATTCCCAGTACCTTGGAACACCACCCCAAATGGCATACTCCCTAACAGCCTGTTCTGCGTCACACAATAGTGCCTGGCTGACAAATGATGGTGCAATAGGACTCATCTTCATAATTTCATCTGCCCTGCCATAAAGCGGTTCCTTACTGTCAAGAACAAAGCCTTGCATCATCTGTTGTGATGAACCGCAGATAATCAGGTCGAACTTCAACTTCTTGTCATCAATCAACTTCTGGAGAATAGATGGCAGGGCTGGGCAGCTCTTTACGAGATAAGGGAACTCGTCAAGGCATACGGTAATACGGTGGTCTATAGATCTGTTCAGACTAACAAAAAGCGACTCCCATGTTGGGTAGTTGGCCATGCTGAATCCTTCGATGCTCATATCTACAGCAGCAGAGAACAACTGCCGCTGACTTGGTTCCGAAGTTCTGTCTGCCAAGAAATAGATGTCACCCCGGCTAAAGTCCATCACCTTTTTTATTAGTGTGGACTTTCCAATACGTCTCCGGCCATACACCACAATGAATTGAGGCTTCTCTCTTTCCAGAGATGCCTGCAAACGAGCAAATTCTTTCTTCCTGTCAACAAACTCCATATCTCCAAGCTATTATGATACCGCAAAGATACGCTATTTTGGTCATTTAGCCAAATCTTTTAGAAATATTTAAGAATATAATTCTACTTTATAATAATTCTACTTTATATTCCTGCGATTTCTCTTATCCTATTAAGTTAATAACGCTCTTCAGAGTTTCATCCTCGATGTTGCGGTATCGCTTGAACGCCCTGCTTCCGTCAACGTGGCCACTCATCTTGCCAATCAGATTTGGGTCGCTGACTTTGAAATAAGCATTGCCGATGAATGTGCGTCGCGCAAGGTGGCTCGATGCCACGGTATCAATGGGAACCAGCTCATTCTCTCCCGTATGCTTATCCCCACACATCCTTGCAGTGAATGGTGTAGGGTGTTGGTTTGTCAGCAAAGGGAACTGACCCAGTGAGATTTGGCTTGTGTCAATCGATGAAATGGCTCGTGCCAATTCATCGATTGGCACGAGTAACGGTTTTAGAGGGGCTTTTTATCCGCCTTGGCGTCATGACTATCCCTGCGGCTTGTCTTGTTTCAGCTGCTCAATCATTTCGTCTATCTTACGCAGTTCGCGGGGGATATGGATGCTCTGCGGACAATGGGGCTCGCACTGCCCGCACTGGATACAGTGGTCGGGCTGACGGTCGCGTGGCACCACACGGTCGAGTGAGATGAGATACTGCCGACGTTGACGACGGTAGTCGGGGTCGCCAACACTCATCGGCAACGAACCCTCGTTCTTACATTTATTATAATGTACGAAGATAGCTGGTATGTCGATACCATAAGGACAGGGCATGCAGTACTTACAGTCGTTGCAGGGAATATTCTCAAGACCGACAATCTTGTTGGCAATCTCCTCGTCGAGATAACGCATCTGCTTCTCGTTCAGAGGTTCGAGGGGACAGTAGGATAGCAGGTTGTCCTTCAGGTGTTCCATATAGGTCATGCCGCTGAGCACGGTGAGCACGCCTTCGGGGGTTCCGGCATAGCGGAAGGCCCACGAGGCGACGCTGCGCTCAGGGGCATTGGTCTTCAGCTCTGTGGCTAAGTATTGCGGCAGATTGGCCAATCTGCCGCCAAGCAGGGGCTCCATGATGACAGCGGGGATGCCACGCTTCTGAAGTTCGTCGTAGAGATAGCTGGCATCGACATTGTTCTTGCTAATCTCGTCGGCAAAGCTCCAGTCGAGATAATTGAGCTCAATCTGCACGAAGTCCCAATGGTATTTGTCATGGGTGGCCAGCACCTCATCGAAGACGGCTTTCTTGCCATGGAAGGAGAAACCGAGGTTGCGGATGCGACCGGCCTCGCGTTCTTTCATCAGGTAGTCGAGCATGCCATTGTCTACATAGCGGCCATTAAACTCCTCCATACTGCCGCCGACGGCATGCAACAGGTAATAGTCGATATAGTCGACTTGCAATTCCTTCATCGAGTTATGGTACATCTCCTTAGCCTTCTCCGTCGACCAGTAATCGCGGTTGAAGTTGGAGAGTTTCGTTGCCACGAAGTATTCGCTGCGCTTATGGCGATTCAACGCAATACCCGTACAGCGCTCCGACTGACCCTGACAGTAGACGGGTGACGTATCGAAATAGTTCAGACCGTGCTCAATGGCATAGTCGATCTGCTTGTTGATCATCTCCTGATCGAACTCGTTGTCCTTGTCTGCCTTCGTCGGCAGGCGCATCATGCCATAACCAAGCAGTGAGACCTTCTCCCCGGTCTTGGGGTTCTCGCGGTAGGTCATCTTGCCTACGGGCGGCTCTACCTGGTTCTTATATTCCTCTGCAGCCTGTTCACCGGCTTTGTTGCCCTGACTGCAGCCCGCCATCGAAGCGGCTGTTGCGACCGTCCCTGCTCCAAAGAGCTTCAGAAACGAACGTCTTGATATCTTATCGTTATCTCTTGTAATCATAATTATTAATTCTCAATTCTTAATTAATAATTTAAATCTTCCTGTGAACTTCGTGACCCTCTACGTAGATAGCCGAGAAGGGACGTGACGGACAGACATACTCACAGGCACCGCATCCGATGCAGGCGGCCTCGTTGATAGCTGGTATCATCGGCGACTCCTCATCGTCGGCGTTCAATGGCACCATCTCAATAGCTCCAGAGGGACAGTGGCGGGCACAGTTGCCACACTCCACTTCGTCGGTCAGTACAACACAGTTTTTCTTAATCCAGACAGCGTGGCCAATCTGTATCGAAGATTTCTCAATGTCGTCAAGAGGCTTGATAGCCCCGGCAGGACAGACATCAGAGCAGCGCGTACACTCCGGACGGCAGTAGCCGCGCTCATACGACATCGTAGGCAGCATCAGATGCATCAGGTCACTACTGGGACGAAGCACATTATTCGGACACTCCGAGACGCAAAGCTGACAGCCTGTACAGCGGGTAGCGAGGTTCTGGAACGAGAGCGAGCCCGGTGGTGTCAGTGGCGTCTGGCGCTCAGGCATCACCTTATCTTCCAGCTCTGCCAGTCCGCCGTCCATCAGCTTCTCCTTCTTCTGCGCCATTGCCGCGCCTGCCACCAGCGCTGAGGCTATGAGGAACGAGCGCTTGGAAGCATCAACGGATGGTTTTGTCTTAGCGTGTAGCTTTGTATTATCATAGCGGAGCGCGCCGAACTTGCAAGAGTCGATACAATTGCCGCATACCACACAACGGCTATAGTCGACAGTATGCGTCTTGTAATCGATGCAGGCAGCCTTGCAGTTCTTCGAGCACATCGAGCAATTCTTGCACTTGTCGGCATCGAAGTGGATCTTCAGCCATGAGAAACGGGCGAAGAAAGAGAGTATCGTTCCAACAGGACAGATGGTGTTACAATAAGTGCGTCCGCCTCGCCAGGCAAGAATAAAGAGCACTACCAGCGTCACGGCTGCGATGATGAACACGGGCAACGACCGCATCCATGTGTCGACACTGTAGAAGGCATAGCTGTCAGCACGCTCGGCCACTATCGCCAATACATTGTTACCCAACTCCCACACCGGTTGGAAGAGCATCGTGGCGATACGGCCGTAGGCACTATAAGGAGCCAGCAACTGAAACAGCGAGCCGATGCCGGCGACACCTGCAACGACGAAAAGCACGAGCACAGGATAGCGTAGCCAGCGTACCTCAGAAGAATACGAGTACTTGTTCTTCTTCCGACGGATGCGAGCCAGAAGGTCCTGGAAGATGCCCAAGGGGCATATCACGCTGCAATAAATGCGTCCGAAGACGAGCGTCAGCAGCAGGAGCGCCACCACGACCACCACATTGAGCGCCATCACTGCGGGCAGGAACTGGATCTTAGCGAGCCAGCCTAACCAGTGGTGCAACGTTCCTGTGAAGTCGAGAAACAGCAGGGTGATCAGTACGAAGACCACCGCCGCAAGGATTGTTCTGATTTTACGTAGCATAAGTCTGTCAAGTATTTGGTTTCAACTATTCACTTTTCACTAAAAGAATGCTTACTTCGTAGAGCAGCCATATCGGCAGAGCCACGATGAAGAGCGTAAAGGCATCCGTCGTCGGCGTGATGATAGCCGCCACAATCAGGATAGCCACAATGGCATGGCGACGCATCGAACGCATCATCCGCGCATTGACCAGCCCCATCCGTCCCAAAAGCCAGCTGACGACAGGCAGTTCAAAGACAATGCCCATCACGAGACTCATCATCAGTAGCGTGTCCATATACGACTGCAGGGTCAGCATGTTCGCGACGTCGTCGCTTACCTGATACGTTCCCAGAAACTTCACCGTCAGCGGGAAGATCAGGAAGTAGTTCAACAACGTGCCCAGCATGAACATCAGATAGCCGCTCGACACCAGGGCTGTGGCATAACGCCGTTCGTTGTCATAGAGCGCTGGCGAGATGAAGCGGAACAGCAGGTAGATGATGTAGGGCGAAGCCACCAGCAAACCGGCATACATAGCTGTCTTCAGGTGTATCATGAACTGCTCTGTCAGTCCCGTGTTCATCAGATGAACCGAGAACGGCTCCACCCCCATCAGTTGGAAAGTGATGAAGTCGCTCGTCCGCGGGGCCAGCACAACGCTGAACAACTCCTCCTTCAGGCAGAACATCACCGCGGCTGCTACCACTGTCACGAGTAACGCTCGGATGATTACCGACCGCAGTTCGTCGAGATGATCCCAGAAGGTCATCCCCTGCGGGGAATTCCCTGCCCCATTCAGGGGAGGGGTTAGGGGTGGGGGCTCACTCATCCTTCTTCTCTTGACTCCTGTCTCCTGACTCCTTTGTCATATCTGTCACCTCGTTCATTCCCTCCTTGAAGCTCTTGACGCCCTTTCCGAGCCCTTTCATCAGTTCAGGAATCTTCTTGCCGCCGAACAGCAGCAATACAACGAAGGCGATAATCAATATCTCTTGCATTCCGAGTCCAAACAGTAACAATGATTCAAACATATTCGTTTTCGTTTTTAGTTCACGTGGCAAAATTAAACAAAAAAGCTGAAAGCGCCAAACTTTCAGTCATTTTTCTACGCAACGACTCAGAATTCGACGTAAGGCTCCAGACGGATGATGGTTTCTGGCGGGAAATCCTTGGAAAGCCGGAGTTCCTGCAGGGAACGCAGCGGGCCGTGCAGACGACGATAGTCGGTGATGGCACGGGCTTGATAGAAATTGATGTAGGGGTGACGGCGCAGCTCGTTGACCGAGAGGCGATTCAGGTTCAGCTTCTTTGGCGCCGCATGCTCAATCACCAGAAAGTCCTTGGCATCGAGGGGGAAGTTCTCAATCTCATCGAGCTGGTCGACACTGACATAGCCGCCCAGACGTTCGCCATACTCCACGACCTTACGGGCGAAATAAGGACCGATGCCCGGCACGGTCTTCAGGGCTGTGGTATCTGCCGTATTCAACACAACGTGCTCGCCAGTCTTGATCTTCGGCTGATAATGGGTCACCACAGAGTCATGTTCCACATCCTGTAGCGCCTTCCCTCGTCGATAGGAAGTGTCGCGGTAGACGACTTTGGTACGGACATAGACGGTACGGTCACGATAAGTCCGCTGGCGAAAAGAATCGCGGGAAGCCCGTTGGCCTCGCTTCACCAAAAGTGTGTCGGCTGCCGTTAGTCCGTTCGACTCATCCTGTTCACCACCCGTCAGGAAAATAACGCCCAGTGCCACGACAATCACACAGAGCAATGTCAGAATCACCCTCCTGTCAGACTTCCTCAGATAAAAAAACTCCCTTAACATTCCCATAGTATCCTCTCATTTCTCACCTCTCTCCTCTCATTTCTCACCTCTCACCTCTCTCCTCTCTCCACTAAATAACCCCAAACTGATGCATCAGGATTAGCAGGATGCAGATAGGAACGATATAGCGGATGCTGAATATGTAGAGATTGAAGAACGACTTGGCATCGGAGGTCTCCCAGTTGGTGAACTCATCGCGTACCATTGCCTTGGAGGCGAACCATCCGACGAGAATACTCGTCAACAGGGCGCCTGCCGGCAGCATCACCTGCGCTGTCACATAGTCACACAATTCCATCAGTGGTTTGCCGAAAAGCTGGATGTCTGGCCTGCCGACAGACAGCGAACAGAACACGGCAATGACGCTGCATACCACTGTCAGTATCCAGGCGGCTCCGGCACGCGGCAGCTTCAGCTCTTCGTGGAAGAAGGCGGTGCCAATCTCATGCATGGAGATTGTTGAAGTAAGGGCAGCAAAGACCAGCAGGGCATAGAACAGGACAGAAACGACATAGCCTAACGATGGTGCGAAGCTGAACGCCTGTTGGAAGACACTCGGCAGGGTGATGAAGATGAGCGAGGGGCCGCTGTCAGGCTGCACGCCTACGGAGAAAGCCGCAGGGAAGATCATCAGTCCCGACAGCAGGGCTATCAGAAAATCAATCAGGGCAATCTGTGTGGCAGAGTGCAGTAGCTTGGTATATTTTGTAAAATAACTGGCGTAGGTACAGAGACAGGCTGTGCCGAGACTCAGTGAGAAGAAGGCCTGTCCCAATGCCTCAAGAAACACGTTCGGGCCAACCTTGGTGAAGTCGGGCTTCAACAGGAATTCGATACCTTTTGAGGCGTTCGGCAGCGAACAGGATGCTCCCACAATAATGAGCAGGAGGATGAAAAGTAACGGCATCAGCAGCTTTGACGCCCGCTCAATGCCGCGGCGGATACCTTGGACAACGATGAAATGCGTAATCAGGATAAAGGCGATACCAAGCACGGCAGGGCGTATGGGGTCGCCAGAGAACTGCTGGAAGTAATGAAGCACATAGTCGGAGTCGCCTTTCAACTGGCCGATGACCGAAGCGCCCAGATAGTGCAGGCACCAACCTGCAACGACAGCATAGAAACCGAGGATAATCGTAGACGTCAGGATGCCCAGGATACCGATGAGTCCCCACGTCTTATTCTTTGTCATACTGGCGTAGGACCGGGCCGCATTCGCCTGGGAGTGACGACCGACAATGAACTCACTGACCATGCCGGGTATTCCCAGCAAAAGAATACATCCCAAATAGACAAGAATAAAGGCTGCCCCACCGTTCTGCCCTGTCATATAGGGGAAGCGCCACACATTGCCTAAGCCGACCGCCGACCCTGCCGTCGCCAGTACAATCCCTAACTTGCTACCGAAATTACCGCGAACTTCCATTGATTATATAAGTCCTAACTGGTGCAGGAATATCCAGAGAATACACAGCGGACAGATGTATTTCACCAAGAAAAGATACAGATGGAACAAGTGGGTGACACGCAGAGTGCTATGATTGGTAAACTCATCGTGCACCAGCTTATGAGGCACAAACCAGCCAATCAGGATACAGGTCAGGAAACCGACAATCGGCAGGAATATCTGACCCGTCACGAAATCGAACAAGTCGAACAATGACTTGCCGAACAGATGCATATACTGTCCTGCCGGACCCAACGACAACGAACAGATGGCACCGAGGAAAAAGCAGGAGAAAGTCACAATCAGTGCGGCCCGCTTACGGGGTATCCGGAACTCCTCCTGGAAGAATGCCGTACTGACCTCATGCAGGGAAATCAGCGATGTTAGGGCTGCCATCGACAACAGGGAATAGAACAACAGGGATATCATATAGCCCAGAAAAGGCATGGCACCGAAAGCCTGTTGGAACACATTGGGCAGGGTGATGAAAATCAGCGACGGGCCACTGTCCGGATTGACACCCACCGAGAAGGCGGCTGGGAAAATCATCAGACCGGCGAGGATGGCCACCATACAGTCGATGACGCCGATCTGCAAAGCCGAAGTGGTCAGATTCGTATGCTTGGAGAAATAACTGGCATAAGTACAGATACAACCCATAGCAATACTCATCGAATAGAACGACTGTCCGAGGGCTCCCAAGAAGACATCACCGTTGATCATCTTCCAGTCTGGCTTAAAAAGGAACTCGATGCCCTTGTCGGCATTAGGCAACATGCATGAAGCCACTACGATTACCAGTAATAATATAAATAAGGTGGGCATCATGAGTTTCGAAGCCCGTTCGATACCGTCACGCACACCATGCTCGATAATTAGGAACGTGGCAAACAAGACCAGGAATGTCCAGAAGACCGGCTTCACGGGGTCATGAGAGAATGTGGCAAAGTAGTTCGTGAAGAAGTCAGGCCCGCCACCTTCCAACTGTCCGATGAGCGAAGCCCAGATATACTGCAGGCACCAGCCGGACACAACGGCATAGTACCCCGTAATGAGGAATCCCGTCATAACACTCATATAACCGATATAGGCAAGCGGGTTGCGCCCGCCTACCTTTCTAAAGGCGCGGGCGGTATTTGCCTGGGCATGACGCCCGATGATAAACTCACTGATCATACAGGGAATGCCCAACACGATAACGCATCCCACATAAATCATAATAAAAACAGCTCCTCCATTCTGTCCCGTCATATACGGGAAACGCCACACATTGCCAAGTCCCACGGCGGAACCTGCAGTAGCCAGAATGACGCCCAGTTTACTTCCGAAACTCGCCCTTTCCAATTTTGCCATATGTACTCTTCTCATATTCTGGTTGCAAAAGTAATAAAAAAAGTGAATAGTGAAGAGCGAATAGTGAATAATTTTGTAATTTTGCAGCAAAAAAGTAAACAAACATGAAGTTTTTCCGGCATTTTGTCAAGGATTACCCACTTTCAACGACCTGTATCGTACTCATCTGGATACTGTCGCTGATGCCCTTCTTTCCTGAAACGCCACTCGACAATGTGGAACTGGTCGACAAATGGGTACATGTCGTGATGTATGGCGGCACTTGCGCCGTCATCTGGATAGAATATGCCCGACGCCATCAGACGCCCGACTATGGAAAACTGTTTTTCTGGGCTTGGCTGGCACCCGTTCTCATGAGTGGTCTCCTGGAACTGCTACAGGAATACTGTACCGTCATCCGCACAGGAAGTTGGCTCGACTTTGCAGCCAACGTCGTTGGTGCCACCTTAGGAGCCATCATTGGATGGCCTATTTTGCGTCTTTTCCCCAGACACAGAAAGGATACTCCCTCAAATGAGAGTTGTAATAGCGGCGGTCGCCTGTCACCTCCTGACCGATGAAATCGGGTTTCTCGTACGGCTCGTCCTCTGACTGCAGTTCCACCTCGGCCATGACAAGGCCTTCGTTTTCACCATAGAACTCATCGACCTCGAACGTATGACTGCCACTCTTGACGAGATAACGTGTCTTGTCGATGATGCCCGGCTCACAGAGCTTCATCAGCTGCTCGGCTTCCTGGAGCGTAATCTCCTTCTCAAACTCATAACGGCTCAGTCCGCCGTTGTCAGAGGGTCCCTTAATCGTCAGATATCCGCGGCTGTCGCGGATGCGCACCCTGACGGTACGTCCGCGATGGCTGCAGATATAACCCTGACAGATACGGCTGCTCGACGACGCTAAACGTTTGTAGCTGTCGTCGAGCACCAGGAACTTACGTTCTATCTCCAGTCCCATTAAGAAACGATGAAGACAGAGTAAGCCACGAATGCGATAGCCAGCAGGATGAGAACGCCGAAGATCCAGTTTACAACCTTCTTACCGCCTTCTTCTTGTTTTTTCTGATAAGCTACCTTCTTCTGTGTACCTTTTGATTCTTTTGCAATCTGTGCCATAGTTTTATTGTTTTAATTTGTGATTATTGTTCTTCGTCATTCACTGGGAATTCCATGAGATAGGCCTTGATGAAGTCGTCAATCTTGCCGTTCATGACAGCATCGACATCTGTGGTCTGGTAGTTGGTACGGTGATCCTTGACGCGACGGTCATCGAAGACGTAGGAACGTATCTGACTGCCCCATTCGATCTTCTTCTTGCCTGCTTCAATCTTGGCCTGCGCCTCCAGACGTTTCTTCATGGCGCGGTCGTAGAGTTGTGATTTCAGTAAGGTCATGGCGCGCTCCTTGTTCTTCGGCTGGTCACGGGTTTCGGTATTCTCAATGAGGATTTCCTCTTCCTCACCGGTATCGGGGTCGGTGTACCAGTAGCGCAGACGCACGCCTGACTCTACCTTGTTCACGTTCTGACCGCCGGCACCTGAACTACGGAAGGTGTCCCACGACAGTTTAGCTGGGTCGACATACACCTCGATGGTATCATCCACCAGCGGCGAGACGAACACCGAAGCGAACGATGTCATACGCTTGCCTTGGGCATTGAAGGGCGATACACGCACCAAGCGGTGCACACCATTTTCTGATTTCAGATAGCCGTAGGCATAGTCGCCACCCTCTATCTGCATCGTCACACTCTTGATACCGGCCTCATCACCGTCGAGCAGGTTCGAAATCGTCACCTTATAGTCGTGCGCCTCGGCCCAGCGCATATACATCCGCATCAGCATCGAGGCCCAATCCTGTGCCTCCGTGCCACCAGCACCGCTATTGATCTTCAGCACGGCCTCCATGGGGTCTTCCTTCTGACGGAGCATGTTCTTCAACTCCAGGTCCTCAATGGCCTTGATGGCTTTGGCGTAGGTCTCATCGACCTCCTCCTCTGTCACCATCTCGTCCTTGTAGAAGTCGAAGGCCAACTGCAATTCGTCGGCCAGGGTACGTACCTCCTTGTAGCCGTCGAGCCATTTCTTGATGCCCTTCACCTTCTTCATCTGCTCCTCAGCCCGTTTCCGGTCTTCCCAGAAATCAGGAGCCTGCGTACGAAGATCTTCCTCTTCGTACTCTATTTCCTTCTTGTCTATCTCCAGATAGCGGTGCAGCGCATCCGCCCGCTCTAACACATCTTTTGGTTGGTCTTGCGTAATCATGGGTGCAAAGGTAAGAATAAATTAAGAATTAAGAGTTAAAAATTAAGAAAAAATGCAATGACGACAGCAAATTATTCACTCTTCACTTTTCACTCTTCACTTTTTTGTGTATCTTTGCAGCATCAGATACCAATTATTATAAACAAAACAGATATGACAAACAGGCTACTAACCCTCATGGCAGTATGGCTGGCCGTGTCCGCTGCCGCTCTTGCGCAAGAGGAACCCAAACT
>Ga0310690_10010727_pt1 | contig 11373 bp, 9 predicted proteins | sample AusTroGonzalo_MG_2_FD_207661 | JGI IMG/M metagenome (GOLD analysis project Ga0310690, IMG submission 207661) | Bovine rumen microbial communities from tropical cattle in Woodstock, Queensland, Australia - Gonzalo_04 (v2) (version 2) | ecosystem: Host-associated > Mammals > Digestive system >...
AAGTATCTTTGCCTTTTTGAAGTGGTAAAGTGCAAGCCTGTTTATTGCAATGTATGCAATTATTTTTAATACAGTTAGTACTGGTGAATAAAGGTATATCCTGATACACAACAGCCACCGTTGGTAAAACAGAATGTGTGGAAATAACTGCCATGTTTTCTGCTGTATCTTCCAGGGGCAAAGTAATGCGTTTTGTTCCCATCTCGGCAGCCATTTGAATGGCTTCTGTATTCATGCAATAAAGTGAGCTATCAAAACTTAAATCAATACCCTTGGGGGGTAGAAGTGATAAACCGCTGACATTTGCAATTTCCCATTTGTGATATCCTAAATTAATAAATTTTTTGACCATTTTACTATAGATTTCTTCATCACGCACAATCATGGGTAAAGCTAAACGCACTTTGTTTTTCGGGAAAGTTTTTAATTTTTCTACATCTATTTTAGGATTCAACAAAACAATAATTTCAGCAAAATCTTTTAAATTAACCTGATCCAAGCAATTCATATCTTCTGTTTTAATTAGCCACGCGCTTTTATTAATTTCGCGAGCTTTGGTTGTTCCCAGTTGTACTGGTTCTTGTTCTATTTGAATCTGTTCATATAAATCACGACGTAATTGATTAAGTGTAGATATAGGCACAAAAACATTATCTTTATTTTCGATATTAATCACTGGCAAAAAATTTGTATCTTTATATTTTTCAAAAACTTTAATAACGCTTTCGTGCATCTTTTCTGTATTTTGTGCTTTTTCAAATTTTCCATCTAAGATAACACTTTTATCATTAGTCATAGCCATAATTTTATTTTTTGAGAGTATGATTTGTACATTAATTTTTGGACGGATTTTATATTCATTTGGTTTTGGCTTTTCATAATGATAATTTGCTTTAACAGCGCCGCTGGATGCCAAATAAATAGGTGTTCCTTTGGTAATGAAAGGGCTATGAGGGGGTAATTGTACTTGTACTTTTTGATGTGCCCTAACATCAAAGAGGCGTCGGCCATTTAACAAGATTTCTTGTACTGAAAAGCCGAAAGGTTTTTCTTGTCCAGGGATGTCCAATTGCAATCCATCAAATCTGCTAAAAGCATGTTTGGGAGTAAAGGTTAAATATTGCTTTAACACACTTTCCACTTGTCCGATAGGTAGACCTCTATGCCCCACAAATTCAGTATCAATAATATCCGAATTTTTACCCAATACATGAAAGGTTGTCCAAGGACGTGAAAAGATTTGTTTGATATGGTCAGCACGGATGGGGTCAGCTTTACCTGTATCCAAAATACGTCGGTAATAATCCACTACAGCGGCAACATATAGGTCTTTTTTCTTGCGTCCTTCTATTTTTAATGAGCAAATTGGCAGTTTCAATACATTTTCGCCTAAAGCCAAATCTTTCATTGAAAAGAAATGCCCTTCTTTTGTACCCATTTTGAAAAGCGCACGACAAGGGTAGGCACATTTACCACGGTTGGCACTACGTCCTGATTCCATGGAAGAAAATAAACATAAACCACTATAGGCATAACATAATGCTCCATGGATAAAAACTTCTGTTTCTAGATCAGGGATAGCAGCAATTTTTTGAATTTCAGGTAGCGTCAATTCACGTGCTAAAACTACACGGGTAAAGCCTAACTTTTTAAGCGCTAAAGCACCGTCTACATTATGTACAGCCATTTGTGTGCTGGCATGCATTGCTAGATTCGGATAATAATTTTTGATGATGTGTGCGACACCCAAATCTTGTAAAATGACCCCATCTACCTGACAGGCAGAACACACATCTAAGGTCTTTAGAAGTTCATTCAATTCTTTTTGTTGAATTAAAGTATTGACTGTTACATAAACTTTACGATTGAGATGGTGCGCGTAAGCCGTAAACTCGTTTAGCTCTTCGGGAGAAAAATTGGTGGCACTGGCGCGGGCGGAAAAAGATTTTAAACCTAAATAAACTGCATCAGCCCCATAATAAAGGGCCGCATATCCGGCATCTAAATCGCCGGCCGGTGCCAAAAGTTCATGTTTTTGCATGCCTTTATTATAACCTAAAATCGCAAATTAGTCAATTATGAGTTTTTCTTTACTTCGATCCCAATAACACCATATTTTTGTTGATTTTCAGGTGAATAAAAGGTGGTCATTGTTTGAAGTAATTCTTCTTTGGATGAAAACCCCGCTTGTATGGGGGAAATTTTGGAACAAAGATCATCAAAATTTTGGGCTTTGTGTAAATTTAAAACTGTGGCTGAAAAGTTATCTGTCTGATTGGATAAATCTGAAAATAAAATAGTATCTCCAATATGAATTAGTTGCCTTTTTTCATCATACAAGCGTAATTCAATTGTCTTTTGTCCTGTTTTTAATAAGTTATAATATTTAGTCTGTACTTTCATGGTATGCATGGTCTCTCCTTGAAAAAAGTCAAAAAATGGTGTATAATCTTTATAACAAAAAGGCACAAAATATGCAAATAAAAGTTTTTGATTCTTTTCATCCAGAACATTCAAAATTATACCAAGAAATATTTGAACTCACCAAACCTGTGACTCAAAATTATCCTGGTTATGCAGAGTGGTTTCAAAAAACTTTTATGTTAGGCCTTTATAAGAAAGAGCGTCTGTATATTGTGGCGCAAGATTTAAATAATCAATTGTTAGGATGTGCTTTAGTTAAAAAAACACCACAAGAAGAAAAGTTATGTACGCTGTTTGTAGATAAAAAATATCGCCGATGTGGAATAGGGCGGCAGCTTTTGGCTCAAACAATTAAAGTGTTGGGAAAACGACCGTTGATTTCTGTTTCAGATCAGTCTATGCCTCAAATGCAACCTTTATTAGATGAATTTGGATTTCACTTGTCTTCGCAAAAGAAAGATGTTTATCGTCCCAATCATACAGAATTTTATTTTAATGACGCAAGAGCAGATGCCATACAAAATAGTTTGATCCCTGTTTTATTACAAAGACAAAAACAACTTGAAAAAGAATAAATAAAAGCCCTGTTTTTCAGGGCCTTTACTTAAATCAATCCGTTCCAATGGTGGGCTGCTAAAATAGGCGCAATCACCAAAGAGACGATAATCATCAATTTGATAAGAATGTTGAGTGCTGGACCGGAAGTATCTTTGAACGGATCACCAACGGTATCGCCCACAACGGTAGCTTTGTGTGGGGCAGTTCCTTTGCCACCAAATTTACCACATTCAATGTACTTTTTGGCATTATCCCAAGCTCCCCCTGCATTAGACATTAAAAGTGCTAAAAATACGCCTACAATTGTGGAGCCCAACAGCATACCACCTAAGGCTTCTCGTCCTAGTAATAAGCTTACAACCAATGGTGCTGTAATAGCCAATATACCAGGCATAATCATTTCGTGTAATGCGGCTGTTGTGGCAATTGTGACGCAACGTTCTGTATTGGGTTGGACGCCTTCCGCACCTTCCAACAATCCCTTAATAGTACGGAATTGATGGCGTACTTCTTTAACGATGAAATAAGCAGCTTTACCCACAGACTGCATGGTCATAGCAGCGGCCAACATCGGAATACAACCACCGATAAATGTTCCAATAATCACCATTGGGTTGACCAAGTCAATGCGATCTAAATCGGCTGCTTGAATAAAGGCCACAAACAAGGCTAAAGCAGTGAGTGCTGCTGAACCAATGGCAAAACCTTTACCAATAGCAGCTGTTGTATTTCCCAATGAATCCAAATGGTCTGTAATTTCGCGTGTTTCAGGTCCTAAATGTGACATTTCAGCGATACCACCAGCATTGTCTGCAATAGGACCGTAGGCGTCTACAGTCATTGTCACGCCGACGGTAGCTAACATACCTACAGCAGAAATGCCAATACCATAAATGCCAGCTGCAAAGTAGGCAATAAAGGTGGCAATGCAAATGCAAATGACGGGTAATACCGTGCTGGCCATCCCGACAGCCAAGCCTGAAATAATCACAGTAGCAGCTCCAGTTCGGCTTTGATGGGCAATTTTACGAACTGGTCTGCCTGAAGTATAGTATTCTGCAAAAAGTCCAATTAAAGTACCCACTACTAAGCCAGATAGCACGGCCCAAAACAAGCGTATAGGCAAATGAGTCCCTATGACTAATCCTAATGTTAACAGAACAAATAGTCCGCCAGCACTTAAAGTAGTTGCCCGCAGCGCTGTGGCGGGTTTTAAGCTTTTAAATATCCGCATGGATGCTACACCAATCAAAGATGAAATCATGCCGATGACAGCCAAGAACAATGGCAGTTGTAATAATGTCATTCTTTCGACGCCTAAATTGAATAAAGAGGTTTCACTCATTGTTGCTGCAATTGCAGACGAAGCAATAATAGCTCCGCAATAAGATTCATAAATATCGGCTCCCATACCAGCAATATCACCTACGTTGTCGCCGACATTGTCTGCAATAACGCCAGGGTTACGTGGATCGTCTTCAGGAATGCCAGCTTCCACTTTACCAACTAAATCTGAACCAACATCAGCAGCTTTGGTATAAATACCGCCACCTACACGGGCAAAAAGAGCGATAGAGCTGCATCCCATAGCAAAACCATTAATGTATTGCATACCAGTGATTTCTTGACCATAGATAGCATATAAAATGCCCAGGCCCAATAAACCTAAACCAGCTACAGACAAACCCATAACGGAACCTGCAAAATAAGAAATATTCAATGCTCCTTTTAATCCTAAAGTTTTGGCTGCTTGTGCTGTTCTGGCGTTTCCTTTTGTAGCGGCCATCATACCAAATAATCCTGCTAAAATTGATGTAACTGCACCGCTGATAAAAGATAAAGCCGTTTGAATGTTCAAACCGAACGAAATCAAGGCAAAAATAACTAAAATAAAACAGGCTAAAACTTTATATTCTTTTTTCAAAAAAGCCATTGCTCCTTTATGAATTTGGTGTTCAATGTTTACCATTTTTGGGGTTCCATTGGGTTGGTGAGCAATGTAAAAGTAAATGGATATCGCCATTACTAACCCTAAAATACCAAGTACAGGTGCCGTAAAAATAGAAGAAAATAAAGTCTCTAACATGTCATCTCCTTATAGTTTATAAAAAAACGGTTTCGCCTTAGCGATTGACCGATGGCGGACTTTTTAGCACAATTCATAGGGGATGTCAAGAAAATTTGTTATGCGGTGAAAAATAACAATACTATTATTAGCGGAGCAAAGTATCTTAAAACAAAAACGAAGTATTTGGATAAAAACTTATTCTTGATTTGTAAATTTTCGATAATTTGTGGTGCAATTTTCCATCCCATAAAAAGACAATAAATAAGAATCATCAAACCTAAGGTATAAGCCCCCGTTACATAATCTACCCAATCAAATAAGTTTTTTCCCATCATTTGCAAATGTATTTTCTTTGTAAAAGAAGCCAAAATAATCATACTGATAATAATATTAATTCCTGCGACATAAAAAGTTGCTTTTATGCGTTTAAAGTGTAATTTTTCAATTATCAAATTGATGACAGGTTCATATATGGAAATCAAAGATGTTAAAGCTGCTACAAAAAGTAATACAAAGAACAAAAACATTAAAAATGCTCCAGCCTTTACTTGATCGAAAACAAAAGGTAAAGTGACAAAACTCAGTCCTGGTCCTTGATTTGTGTCTAAATCAAAAGAAAACACAGCTGGTATAACGATGCAAGAAGCCAATAAAGCAACACAGGTATCCAATCCTACAATCCATAAAGCTGCTCTTTTAATGTCTACATCTGGCTTCAAGTAAGATCCGTATATAAAGCAAACGCCTAAGCCTAATGATAGTGAATAAATGGCTTGTCCCAGAGCTAGTAAGGTGATATGTGCTAATTCGTGTATATGGAATCCATTGCTGCCAAACCCTAATTTATTCCAATCGATTTGGAACAAATAGGAAAAACCTTTTTCTGCATTGGGCAGAGAAAAGCTCCAAAAAAACATGGTAACCAGCAATCCGAATAAGATTGGCATTAAATATAAGGCTGCTTTTTCAATGCCTCCTTTGACGCCTTTAATTAAAATGAAAGTACTGATTAAAATACACAAAACAGCCCAAAGTAATTGGTTTCCATAAGAGGATGTCAAATTTTGAAATAGTCCCTGGTTAATTTCTATCCTATGTACAAATAAGTTCTTGGAAGCTATCCAAACATAGGATAAAGTCCATCCGATAACAATGGTGTAAATACCGCTAACTAAAAAAATGTTCAGGATTGTTAATCCACCACCCGTTTTTCTCCATAAAGATGATACTTTTTGTGGTGCAACTTTTTGAAATCCGTCTATAAAATTTGTCTGCGCAATACGGCCAAACGTTAATTTAGAGGTTAACAAAAAGTATCCCAGTAACCCTACGCAAAGTATGTACATTAATAAAAAGGCACCACCATTATTTTCGGCAATTAAGTATGGGAAACGCCAAATATTTCCTAAACCGATAGCTGATCCGGCAGTTGCAAAAATAAACCCTAATTTTGAGCCCCAATGTGCACGCATTTTTCTAATCCTTCCTTCTCTAGAATACACAAAAGTATTTCTAATTTCAACCTTTTTGATACTGCGACATAGTATTTGACAAAATCATAAGAATATGTTAGCCTTAAAAATATAGTACTTAGGAGGTATAATGTCCTTGGATTACAGTTATTTATTTGCAAAATTTTTTCATGCTTTTGTTCCTAGCAGGGAAAAAAGGAGAGCATTAAGGGGGCAATTAGAAGCTTATAAAATTACGACAATTATTGACGGTAAAAAAGAGCGTAAACCTCGTTTTAAAGAAGTGAAGGGTTATAACGTTATCAAACAAAATGCGGGAAAAAATAACAAAATACTTGTTCATACACCCTTAACTAAAACACATATTGAAGTTTTAATGTCAGGAAGTAATAATACTTTGACTATAGGTGGTGGTTTTCAAGGAGGAATGAGTGTTTGGTTTAATGAAGGTAATGGATCTGTGACGATCGGAAAGAATTGTATTTTTGCAAATCCTAGCTTTTTCCCATCTTCTTTTAAAATGGAAGTGGGGGATGATACGATGATGTCGCGTGAAATAGAGATCTGGGGGCATGATCAACATGTTTTATTGGATGCAAAAACGAAACAAGTTCTGAACCAAAAGGTAAATGTTACGAGAATAGGAAGTCACTGTTGGCTAGGAGCCAGAGCAACTATTTTGAAGAATGCTGATATTCCAAACCATACAATCGTGGGAGCGTGTGCAGTGGTTACAAAGCCTTTCACAGAAGAATATACAGCACTGGGGGGAAACCCTGCTAAGGTAATCAAACATGACATTATGTTTGCACGTGAATCTGTGAACAAATATTTGGAAATTAAAAAAGGTTAAAATATGAAGAGAGAGTTTTATCTGTATAGAGGCGCTATATCAGATTACAAAAAAGAATGTGATAAAAAGCAAGTTATCAGTAAAAAGTTAAATGTCATATCTTTAACAGATGCCTATGTTTTACCTGTTAAGTTTTTCCGTGAAGCGGGTGTGGAATATGCCAAAGGGGGTGTTGTAGATAAAAATGGCAATTATGTCCATTCTAGTGGACGTTTCCGTGATTTCGAAGAAACCAAACAATCTTGCGTGTTAATGGGTGAATATGAATTTTCTAAAAAAAATGTTTCTATCATAAAAGATCCTTGTATTTATTGCGGCGAATATATATGGCATTATGGTCATTTTTTATGTGAATCAATGACACGTCTTTGGTATGTTGTTAAACATTATAAAAAAGGAACAAAACTGATTTTTATCAGTGATATACCACGCGAAATTAAAGGCAATTATAAACAAATTTTTGAATTGTTGGGGATTGATTTAAATGATATTTTAATTGTTTCAAGGGTTGTACAGTGTCACAATCTGACTATTCCTGATGCATCTTTTGTTTTTTGTTGTTGGGCAACTCCTGAATTTTTGGTGCCATTTCGAAAAATTTCAGATGCGGTTAAAAAAGTTGAAAAATATTCTAAAATTTATCTTTCTCGTACACATTATAAAGATCGTTTTATGATTGGGGAAGAAGGTATTGAAAAGCTATTTCGACAAAATGGGTTTCATGTTTTATATCCTGAAGAATTGCCTTTATCAAAGTTAATTGCATATTTAAAGGGAGCAAGAGTGGTAGCAGGTTTAAGTGGAACAGGATTACACAATATTATTTTTGCTAATCCAAAGACGCACTTGATTGTGTTAAATCGTTCTAATTTTGCCAATCCCGTTCAAGAACAAATTAATCAAGTAGCTAATATGGATGTTTCATATGTTGATGTACATTTTAATTATTTAGGAGCTGCCAATGCCGTATTTTTGGTGGGGATAACGCCGTTGTTGAAAAGTTTTGCCAAAGATCAAAAATGGGATGTATCAACAGTTTCTGCATTGACTCAAAAACAATTAGAGCTCTACTTTAAGATGTATATGAAAGATTTTCGTCGTGAAGCTTTATTGGCTGGAAATAATGCGACATTAGGTGACGTTTGGTCAGCCGTTTTAAAAAGTGTAGAGCTTAGCCCAAATAGTCATACATTTGTAAAGTTAAAATATTTTTTGCTTTCAAAAATATGTTGGGGAGAGAAGAGAAAAAAATATCAAAATTGCTATAAAAATATTATGGAAAAGTTTAAATGAAAAAAGTTTTTGTATCAGGTTGTTTTGATGTGTTGCATACTGGACATGTCCGTTTTTTTGAAGAAGCGTCCAGTTATGGTGAGTTATATGTTTCTATCGGTTCAGATAAGACTGTTCAGGAATTGAAGAATCGTCCAACACTTTATACTCAGGAAGAACGTCTTTATCTGGTTTCATCTATTAAATTTGTGCATTACGCATTTATTGCAACTGGATCTGGTAAGTTGGATTTTAAAGAAGAAATTCAGAAAATAAAACCAGATATTTTCTTTGTAAATTCAGATGGTGATTCACCCGAAAAGAAAGCATATGTTGAATCTTTAGGAATACAATACATTGTTTCTGAAAGAGTTCCTAAAGTTATGTTACCGATGCGCTCTACGACATCTATTCGTAATATTTTAAAAAAATAGTCAGACAGTGTCTATTCGTTTTTGTGTGGCTATCTGCAAACGACTCCCCCTCGACCGCCATAGCCATCAGGATGTCCTTTTCCGAAAGAATGTTTACCCTTAAAGTCTTCTAACCACACTCCCTCTTGAATCCAATAAGCGTAACCAGTATAGGTTTGGGGAAGCTCTTTCTTCAATTCACTCCATACTTCATTCATTTCTTCTCTTGTTAATAAACGTTTTCCTAAACTCAAACACCAACTCTCTGCACCAGATTTTGCTAGATATCCCCACAAACAATTCGCCTCGTTATTTGCGGCTCTACACCACGATTTTAAATCCTTTTTAGTATTGTAATAATAGGTGGTTCCCTTATATTCGAATTTTTTTGCGTAGACCATTTGACAAACGTTAGATGTTTGTCCAAACTTTCCTTTTTGTTTTTTGCTGGAATTAAAGTTTCCACCGTAATTGCAGAACATGCCTTCTGGACAAGCTCTGACGGACGAACAACGTTTTCCTTCTATTGGATAGCATGTGCCATTATTATTGCACATACCTCGTAATCCAGAAATTTCACATTCTTGTGGTACAATAATATTTCTGCGAATATTATTTTCATCACATGATTGACAAACACCCCAGTTGCAATGGTCTGATTCTTTATTTTCTTCTTCTGAAATACACTCGTTCATGACGCATACGTAGCCAGAAGAACAGTCTGTTGTTTCATTGCATTCAACACATTTGTTTGGATCATTTTTTTGAGGAATTGTTCCTTCTAGGCAAACACATTCGCCTATCTCTGTTGACATTACCCTGTCCCCCTGGCATTCCTTAACGCAGTTTCTTCCAGACCATGTCGGTGTTTCCTGATTGCATCGACATCCTGGAATATTTGTGTAATCTCCACTACTTGAAGAATCTCTTGAACTACCCAGTGGGCAAGCTTTTACTTCACAATTATTGCCATTCCAAATTTCTTGAGCACTATTGCATCGACACCCCGCTGTTGCAGAGCTTCCCGCGCCATTTGGAGATGTGCCTGGTGGACAACTTATTTTTGAATTTTCTAAACGGGATGGAGGGGGGGCTACATGTACACTTTCGGATGTTTGGTTACTGATGGGGGTAGGAGCATCCAAAGGTAAAGATGAGTTTGAATTAGACTCTGATTTTACTTCTTCCTTTTCTTCTGTTTCTTCTGGTTTAGATTGAACTGCTGGCTCATCTTTTTCCGCGAAAGTTACATAGAATCTTAAAGCACGAATTTTGTCGCGCGGACAATTATATGTTAAAATATCAGTTCTTTCTTCGCCAAATTTATCAATTATCATTACTCTTTTAAAAACATCTTTCCACATAACTTCCGAAAACTTTTTCTTTAAAGCTTTACATGCTCCAGAGCTGATCTCTTTTCTTTCTGTCTCAATTTTTATTAGCTGAGGTGTCGAATCTCTTATAGCGACGAATACAAAGCCTTTACGTTCTATTTTGTTGTCAGTAATTAACGCACGATCATTATCTTCTGTTGTCTCTGTATCATCGATTTTTGTTTTGATGTGAGATGCTTCCTCCCACACACCATTAATGATTGTGTCCGCAACAGCTTCATTAATCGTTTTCTGAAGTAGATAGATTCCATACAAAGACAAAATACCAACGCTTACCAAAGCTATAATTGTTTTGGAAAATGTGCTCCCTTTTTCAGATATATGATGCATCAAAACCTCCAATTAAACCCAGTCTACTCGCAAAAAAAAAAATTTGCAAGCAAAAATAGATAAAAAGATAAAAAATAGCTTCTACTTGCACTCTAGGGGTGAGGTGCTGTCACAATGATCTCTTTCGTAAGCGTTTGCTCCGTTTATTAGGAGATCAACAGCGTTACATAAGGTTTCTTCTTCTGAGGGTGATATATCGCTGACAATCTTGATATCAATGGTTGTCTTTTTTTTGCCAGTATCATCTGTCTTTGTATCAGCTTTCATGTCAATTTCAATTCCTGCAACATTTTTAGGTAAAGAAGTGTTTGATAACATAATACAATCGCCCTCTCCACCATCTGCAGACTGAGATAAAGTTGCCAGTATAGAGGCTGTTTGAACAATTTCGTTTGCCCTATGCTTCTGTACGGCAACCTTATAACCATAAATTCCCCCCACTGATAAAACACCGATAATGGCTAAAACGCCTAATATCTCAATCATGGATCGACCATTTTCATTTCGTTTCATATTGCCTTCTTATCATTTTCTTGGTGATACACAGATGTTGGAAACTAGTTTACAGATATTAATTTCCTCTGTCAAG
>Ga0310690_10010728_pt1 | contig 11369 bp, 7 predicted proteins | sample AusTroGonzalo_MG_2_FD_207661 | JGI IMG/M metagenome (GOLD analysis project Ga0310690, IMG submission 207661) | Bovine rumen microbial communities from tropical cattle in Woodstock, Queensland, Australia - Gonzalo_04 (v2) (version 2) | ecosystem: Host-associated > Mammals > Digestive system >...
TCTTATTGATGATTTATATGTCAGTGGACACAAACCAAAAGTGGTGGAAATCACAGGTGCCATGTCCTCTTCTCCTGCTCAAGAGCGTCATGAGGGGTTCCTCAGCGTGATGAAAGAGCATAGGAATCTGGAATATATTTATAAAGAAGCTGATTGGTCATCGGATAAAGCTTGTCAGATTACTGAGGAACAAATTGACTCTGAGCAAATGCCCGACGTCATTTTCTGCCATAATGATGGTATGGCAACTGGTGTTTATAAAGCCGTTGTTGGGAAAGGCGTTGAGGGAAAGATCATGATACTTGGTATTGACGGACTGCCGGACGAAGGTATTGAATATGTGCAGTTGGGGCATCAGATAGGTTCGTATGTCTATCCTACTCATGGAGAGCGCATAGTGAAACTGGCTCTCGACATCCTGACTGGCCAGCCCTTCGAGCGCGACAACGAGCTGCAAGGTATGATGGTAACACCAAGAAATGCTGATCTGATGGCACTGAACAGCAATGAGTTGATTAGGCAGAATAAAGACCTGATGACGATACAAGATAAGTTGGAAGCCTATTTTGGTCTTTACAACACCCAACGGAAGGTGTTGATAGGCAGTTTTGTTGCCATTATCCTGCTAATTGTGGCGTTTGTTATGATGTGGCGCGCCTATATTCAAACACGCAGGGTAATTCGTCAACGGCAGACCCTGAACGAAGAAGAGACATTGTTCTACACCAATGCTGACAATAGGAAGTTGCGTCAGATATTCGAGCCTAAAAAAGAAGATACGCCAACTCCGCGATCGCAGGATACAATCTTTGCTGAAACGCTGAACGAGGCTATCCTTAAGAATATGAGTAACCCCAATTTGAAGATGGACGAACTTGGGGACGAGATTGGACTTAGTCGCGTGCAATTATATAGAAAGGTGAAAGCCATCACAGGTCTCTCACCCGTGGAACTGCTAAGGCAGATGCGTCTACAGCGAGGTTACGCCCTACTGCAAAGCACCAACAAAACTGTTAATGAGATAGCATACGAAGTTGGGTTTGGTACGCCAGGCTATTTCTCTACCTGTTTCAAGAAGCAATTTGGTAAATATCCTACGGATGTAAGGGCAGATATATAACGTCTGCCCTTTATTTATGTATGATGTCAACAAAATGAACTTAATAGTCGAGAATTGTTTCATGTATCATTTTTACTTGCCTGTGAACGATAATTTTAAGTATTAAGACTAATATAATAGTACTTTTGCAGCAGAAAAAATAATTCACAAGAGTACTAATCAAATTAAGAGTTCAACAATGGAACAACTGAAAAAACTTTTTCTAAGTTTGTTTGCTCTCCTTTCGAGTACAATAATGTACGCGCAGAGTGAGATCAGTGGTACCGTGGTCGACGCTACTGGCGAGACGGTCATTGGTGCTACGATTATGGAAAAGGGCACATCGAACGGTACAATTACTGATTTCGATGGTAACTTTACATTGAAAGTCGAGGCAGGAAAAATCCTCGTTATCTCCTACATTGGTTATCAGACAGTGGAGCTGCCTGCAGAGAACGGCATGAAGGTGACACTGAAAGATGACGCAGAGGTACTGCAGGAAGTTGTGGTGACTGGTTATACCACCCAGCGCAAAGCCGACCTGACAGGTGCCATCTCAACTGTAAGTGTTGATGAAATGGCAAAGCAGAACGAGAATAACCCGATGAAAGCTTTGCAGGGTCGTGTACCAGGCATGAACATTACGGCTGATGGTAATCCTTCTGGTGCTGCAACAGTGCGTATCCGTGGTGTTGGAACGTTGAACGACAACGACCCGCTCTACATCATCGATGGCGTGCCCACGAAGGCTGGTATGCATGAGCTGAACGGTAACGATATTGAGAGCATCCAGGTGCTGAAGGATGCTGCCTCAGCTAGTATCTATGGTTCGCGCGCTGCCAACGGTGTTATCATCATTACCACTAAGAAGGGTAAGGACGGTAAGGTAAAGGTGAACTTCGATGGTAGCATTGCCACCTCTTTCTATACAAACAAGATCGAGACCATGAATGCCAGCGAGTGGGGACGTGCCTACTGGCAGGCAAGCGTGAACGACGGTCTGAACCCAAGCAACAACAATCTAGGCTATAACTACGATTGGAGTTACGATGCCAATGGCAACCCGGTTCTGAACAACATGAGCATGAATATGTTCCTTGACGAGAATGCCTCTGTACGTGCTGGCGATACCGACTGGTTCGATGAGATTACTCGTACAGGTGTGGTACAGCAATATAATGTATCTATCAGCAATGGCTCTGAGAAGGGTAGTTCATTCTTCTCACTTGGCTACTATGACAATCAGGGTACTATTAAGGACAGTTACTTCAATCGCCTCTCTGGTCGTGCCAATGCTGACTATAAGCTTTTCGATGGAAATCTGGTGATTGGCGAGAACTTCACCATCAACCGCACAAAGGGTGTCGATGCTCCTGGCGGTGTGCTTGAGCACGCGCTGGAGTTCAACCCAAACTTCCCCATCTATGCGGAGAACGGTAAGTACGCCCAGGCGCTTGGTGCCTACTCTGAGCGTGAGAACCCACTGAGCATGATAGACAATGCAAAGGATAACGAATACACACAGTGGCGTATGTTTGGCGATGTTCACCTGAGTATCACGCCATTCAAGAACTTCATGGTTCGCACCACCTTAGGTATGGACTATACCCAGAAAGAGCAGCGTTTCTTCACCTATCCTATTGCCAACGGTAAGGTGATGCGTACAGACTCTGCTGTTGAAGGCAAGCAGGAACACACCATGCGCTGGATGTGGAACGCTATAGCCACCTATAACCTTGAGATTGGCAAGCATCGCGCAGATGCGATGATCGGTACTGAGGTGAACCGCATGGATTATAAGATGTACAGTGCCAAGCGTTACGAGCTGGCTATTCTGAATACCGACTATATGTGGCCATCGGCTGGTGCAGGCCGCCAGTTGGCAGAAGGCTTTGGCGAAGGATTTAGCCTCGTTTCCTTCTTTGGCAAGGCAAACTATACCTATGATGACAAGTACTTGGCATCATTTACCATACGTCGCGACGGTTCCAGCCGTTTCGGCAGCAGCAACCAATATGGTACTTTCCCGTCAATATCAGCTGGTTGGCGCATCTCACAGGAGAAGTTCATGGAGTCGACAAAGAGCTGGCTCGATAACCTGAAACTGCGTTACTCATGGGGACAGACTGGTAACCAAGAGATTTCAAATACAGCACGATATACACTCTATAAGTCGGTTGTTTCTACAGGACTGTGGGGTAGTGGACAGGCTGGTTCCTCTTACGATATCGCTGGTAAGAATGGTGGTTACGACCTGGCTAACGGATACGTCCGCAACCAGCGTGGTAACGACGATATCAAGTGGGAAACCACGACTCAGCATAACATCGGTCTTGATTTCGCTATCCTGAGAAATGAAATCTATGGTAGCTTCGACTGGTTCAATAAGAAGACCACAGACATTCTTCTCTTTATGGAAGGTATCGCAGCCATGGGTGAGGGCTCTGGCCAGTGGATCAATGCCGGTGAGGTAAAGAACAATGGTTGGGAATTGACCGTTGGCTATCGTCACCGTCTGCCTAACGATTTCTCATGGGACATCAGCGGAAACATCAGTAAGTACGTGAACGAGATTACTAAGTTGCCTGAGACAGTGGCTGCCAACGGTAAGTATGGTGGCAACGGTGTCAAAAGCGTTGTAGGTCATCCCATGTTCTCGCAGGTAGGTTATATCTACGATGGCATCTTCAAGAGTCAGGAGGAGATTGACAATCACGCAACGCAGGAAGGTGCTGGCCTGGGACGTATCCGCTATAAGGATCTGAACGGGGATGGTCACATCACAGAGGAAGATCAGGACTGGATTTACGATCCGACACCCGACTTCACATGGGGCTTGAACATCTACCTGCAGTACAAAAATTGGGATATGACCATGTTCTGGCAGGGCGTTCAGGGCGTAGACGTGGATTGTCGCGGCTATAAGTCACAGACTGACTTCTGGGCAAACTCTGCCATCAATGTTCCTTACCTGAACAAGGGTGTCCGTGTGCTCGATGCTTGGAGTCCTGCTAACCCAGGTAGCGATATCCCTGCACTCACAACATCGGATACGAATAACGAGGGTCGTGTATCTTCTTATTATATCGAGAACGGTTCATACGCTAAGCTGCGCACCATACAGTTGGGCTACAACATGCCAAAGCATGTTACAGATAAGCTTCATCTTGACCGTATCCGCCTCTATGCTTCAGCTCAGAATCTGCTGACCATCAAGAGCAGCAAGTTTACTGGTGCTGACCCGGAGAACCCAGGATTCAACTATCCTATCCCCCTCAATCTTACATTCGGACTCAACGTGGGATTCTAAGAAAAGGTAAAAAAGTAAAAAGATAAAAAAGTAAACGTTATGAAAACAAAGATATTCCATATAATCTGTGTAATCTGCGCAATTTGCGGTTTCTCTTCTTGCTCTGATTTTCTGGAGGAGCAAGTGCCACAGGCCACGCTGACCCAGGACGAGGTGAAGAATCCTGAGTATATCGATAACGTGCTGATCTCTGCATACGCTGGCTTAGTATCTATTGAAGATATGAATGCTTCATTCTCACTCTGGAACTATGATACCCGTTCAGACGATGCCTATGTAGGTGGTTCTGATTTCTCTGATGGTGAGCCATTCCACAGATTGGAAAAGAGTACTGGTGTGATGACCACAGACTGGCCCTTCAGCAGTATCTGGAACAAATTCTATAATTACCTCTCACGCGTTAGCCTGTCGATCGATATTCTGGCCAGTGCTGATCAGGACAACGCTACTATTCATCAGCGTACTGCCGAGATGAAGTTCCTCCGTGCCTATGGCCACTTCCAGCTGAAGCGTCTGTTCAAGAAGATTCCGTTCGTCAACAAGGCCAATATGCAAGAGGAGGACTATAATAACCTCTCGAACACAGAATATACCAACGATGAGGGCTGGCAGCAGATTATCAATGACCTGGAAGATGCATACGCTGTGCTTCCAGCCGTACAAGCTGAGAAGGGTCGCCCCACGAAGGCTGCCTGTGCTGCATTCCTTGCTAAGGTTTACCTTTATAAGGCCTATCGTCAGGATGATGCCAGCTCTAATCAAGTGACAGCTATCAACACTGAGGATCTCCAGAAGGTCGTGGACTATACTAATCCTACAATTTACAATGGTTACGGTCTCGAGCCAGACTTGCACAATAACTTCCGCCCGGAAGAGCAGTACGAGAATGGTAAGGAAAGTCTCTGGGCTATCCAGTATTCAAGAAACGATGGTACTGTCTATGGTAACCTTAATTTCTCATATCGACTGATAGTGCCATGTATTCCGAAGGTACACGACTCAGGTTGTGATTTCTATAAGCCATCACATAATCTGGTGGATGCTTATCGTACCAATAGCGACGGTCTGCCCCTGCTCGATGACTTCGCGTCTGTCGATTACACCGTAGGCAGCAATCATACGGTCGATCCCCGCCTGTTCGTCACGGTTGGCGTGCCTGGCACTCCCTATATGTTCAATCCCGGCTTTATGATGGCTGAAAGCAATGCTTGGAGCCGTTCGGGTGGCACATTCGGATACTTTGTATCGCTGAAGCAGAATGTGGATCCCTCATTGACCGACAGCTACCTCTATCTGTGTGATTCTCAGTGGGCCAGCTCGATGAACCGCATCGTGTTCCGCTATGCAGATGTGCTGCTGATGCGTGCAGAGGCTCTGGCTCAACTGGGACAGACTTCTGAGGCCATGGCTCTGGTGAATCAGGTTCGCAGCCGTGCTAATGGTATGATCACAAATAGCGTCGTTTCGAACTATCCTAACAAATACGGTGTACACTATGCTGTTGGCAAGTACAACGGTTCCTATTCCAAGGATGAGGCAATGAAGATCATCAAGATGGAACGCCGCTTGGAGTTGGCTATGGAGAGTGAGCGTTTCTTCGACTTGGTACGCTGGGGCGACGCAGCCACCGTACTGAACAAGTTCTATAGCAGTGAAAGTGAGAAGATGAATTTCTTGAAAGGTTCGCAGTTCACTGCCAATAAGAACGAGTATCTGCCCGTGCCATTCGAACAGATGGCAGCATCTAACGGACACTACACACAAAACTGTGGACAGTGGTAATAAATTGGATTAAGAATTAAGAGTTTAGAATAAAGAGAAATAGTTATGAAAACTAATATATTTTGCATCATCTGCGCAATGTGCGTGATTTGCGGTTTCTCTGCCTGCAGTGAAGATCATACGGGCAGCATCGATGTCAGCGGAGAATGTCTGGTTCAGGAGTTCGTGCTCAATGGACAATACATGGCTACCATCAATACAGAGAAGCGACTGGTTAAAGTCAAGGTCCCTGTGGACTTCGATCAGAAGGGCAATATGGAGATAACGAGTCTTACTGTATCTTCAGGTGCCAAGACCAATATGAAGGTTGGCGATCATATCAACTTTGACGGAGACCGTACACTGCACATTTCCAATGGCGACCTTGTTATGGATTATCAGGTAAGTGTACGTAATGACGAGGCTCTGATGTCACTCTTTATCTTGGAAGGTGTAAAAGGTGCCATCAACCAGCAGGACAAGACCGTGACCGTCAGTGTGATGACAAATAGCGGTATTGACCTCAGCAACGCAACCTTTGAGGTGGAGTGCAGCGAGGACGCCACCTGTAGTCCGGCCAGTGGCACTAAGGGGAACTTCACTGAGCCATTCCAGATTACACTGAATGACAATACGGCAACAACGGTCTATACCGTTTATGTCACACTGATTGAGGATCCTATCGCCTTGTTTGTTGGCGAGGCTGAGAATATCGAGTTGTTGAACGACGAAGAGAAGGTTGCTGCCAAATGGCTGACGGGTAATATCGCCAGTGCAGCTTATGCATCATGGAGCGATGTTGCCAGCGGCAATATCTCACTCGAAAAGTGCAAACTGGTGTTCTTCCACCGTCATTGTTCTTCATACGGTAACTATAACGGTTTCGCTGAGGCTGAGAATGGTGCTATGACGGCTCTGCCTAAGATGAAGGAGCTCTGGCAGCGCGGCGTGGGCTTCGTGTTAGGACGTTCGGCTGTGAACTATGCCATCGCACTGGGTGCAATGCCTGAGGATGCTTATCCCAACAATGTTTGGGGTGGCGGAGGCGGCGAAGGCTCCGACCTGATGGGTGACGATCCTTGGCACTTCTATGCCTATGACATCACACACCCATTGTGGAAGAACCTCAAGACCTATCCTGGAGCAGCCGATAACGCAGTCTACACACTTGATAAGGACTACACCATCTGCAACACCACATCTCAGTATGGATTCTGGGATACCTACGGAGGCGGTAAGGACGCCATGGAGGCAAAGACTGGTGCCCGTGCACTCGGCGGTGACAACAGCGTTTCGTCTTGGGAGCTGAAGGGCGCAAGCGGCGAGTTTGGCAAGGGCGGTATTATCTGCCTGGGTTCTGGACTTTTCGACTGGAATTCACCTACGCCATACATATCAAACTATCACGATAATATGGGCACCATCCTGCTCAATGCATTCGATTATCTAACCAAATAAAAAACAGAACAATTATGAAGACAATGATATATTCAGTATTCGCACTCATGCTGTCAGCCTCTGTGCTGACGGCGTGCAGCGACGACGAGTTCAGCGGCGATCCCGCTAAGGACTGGAACGGCACTGCCACATTCTTTGCTCCTACAGATGCACAGGGTTTCGGTACATTCTACAAACCCGCAGTAGGACGTGTAGGCGACCCCATGCCTTTTTACGATCAGAAGGCTGGTGACTTCAAGGTTCTCTATCTTCAGGAGTTCGAAAACAATATGAGTCATCGTTTCCATCCCATTTGGGGTGTAACAACCAAAGACGGAGCCAACTACGAGTCGCTGGGTGAGATTCTGCCATTCGGAAGCAACGACTATCAGCAAGATGCTGCTCTGGGTACTGGTTGTGTTTACGAGAAAGACGGTACGTATTACATTTATTATACCGGCCATAACGGTAACTGTAAGAACCGTGAGGTGGTGATGCGTGCGACATCGACCGACTTTAAGACATGGACAAAGGACGAACTGTGGACACTCAATGGCCCTGACTTTGGCTATTCTGGCAATGACTTCCGCGACCCGCAGATCTTCGTTGCTGATGATAACCTCTACCACATGGTCATCTCTACCTATCCTGTCAATGGCGGTGATCCTGTCATTGCTGAGTTCAAGTCAAGTGACCTGAAGAACTGGGAGCACATCGGCCGCATCCGCATGATCTGGGATCGTATGCTGGAGTGCCCCGATATCTTCAAGATGGGTAATTACTGGTATCTTGTCTACAGCGAGAGCTTCCGCGCCAGTTGGAGCCGCAAGGTGAAGTATATGCTTGCTTCTACCTACGATGAGCTGAAGAACTGCCTCAACGATGGACCAAAGTGGCCTGCCGATGGTCACGAGGGTGTGCTCGACAGCCGTGCATTTTATGCAGCTAAGACAGCTTCTAACGGCACAGACCGTTATATCTGGGGATGGTGCCCGTTCCGTTCGGGTGCTGACATCCATGAGAAGAATGTCAACGTAGGTGCTGGCGATGGCAATGAACCGAACTGGAGTGGTGCACTGGTGTGTCACAAGATTATCCAGCATGCTGATGGAACGCTCACACTTGGTGCTGTGCCTGCTATGGCCGCTAAGTATAGTCAGACGGCTGACGCTAAAGTCATGGAATCTAACGGTTATAATGGTGGAATGTTGAGTGGCGACGGTGCTTACGTGCTTTACAACCGTCTGGGTGCTCAAAATCACATTTCACTGACAGTCAAGACATCCAACAACTGGGACAAGTTCGGCATCTCACTGGTTCGCGGCTCAGACTCCAAGAAGTACTATACAATGGTAGTGAATCCTGAATGGGAAGATGGTCGCAAGGTGAACTTCGAACAGGAAGGTGAAGAAGGCAAGGGCTTCATTGAAGGTGCTGATGGCTACAACTTCGCCCGTCCATCAGACAATACCTATAAGATTGACATCTACACAGACAATAGCGTGATGGTCATGTACATCAATGATGTCTGCGCTTATACCAACCGTATCTACGGTATCCAGAAAAATTGCTGGAGCATCAATAACTATGGTGGCAGTATCACCGTCAGCGATGTGAAGGTAAGCCATTATTAATAAACAAAAAGTATGAAAAAGATATTATTATTCATGTTCCTGATGGCAACTACCATTGCCTCAGCCACCGATCTGTGGGAAGGTACACACGCAGTGAACTGGGACAATACGCTGACAATCGAAGCTGCTAAGTTCTCTGATGCACAAGTTGGACAAAAAATTGTAATAGAGTTTGCTAACGCTACGGGAGAAGTAATTGAACTTCACAGCAACGGAGGCATGCTGCCTGGTACACGCTACGAGCACCGCATCTATGCCGACCAGAATTCGATGGAGGTATTCATAACTACAGGAATGCTTGCACGTCTGAAGGAGTCTGGATTGGAAATCTGTGGCACTGGCTTCACGGCCACCAAGGCATGGTATGGCGATGGCAAGGAGGGTGTTGACAACAACACAGTTTGGACTGGCTATTTCTGGATGGACGAGTGGAGTACCTTAGAGGTGGCAAAGACTTCATTCGATGGTATCAACTGGAGCGACTACAAGGCTATCCGCTTCTACTCGGAGGCAAACCGCACCAATTACGTCATCAATGTACTCACAAAATGGGGAGACGACGGCAAACTGGGCGACCAGAATACGATGACCATGACTAATGAATATGCCGAACTCAGTCTTGAGAATATCGATATGGCTGCGAAATTGGCTGATGTCGACAGGCTCATGGTTCAGTGCAACAAGGAAGACGGCGATCCTTTCAACTTTACCGCCATCGTACTCGTAAAGAAAGAAACTACAGGTATTCGTGAACATTCTATTCTATCTTCATCAAACACTTCTGATGTGGTGTACAACCTACAGGGATGTAAGTTTACAAAAGCCACTAAGGGTCTGTACATTGTCAATGGCAAAATAATCATGATGAAATAGTAAGTTCATTTATTACAGAACTCATAGGAGTTTTGTGTAAGAAATCGTTCATTGCTAACAAATATGTTGCAGTGAACGATTTTTGATAATCTTTGAAACATATCTTATCGCTGGCAGAGGAAAAACAGTGTACCTTTGCACCAGAGTTTTAAGTTCATACTTTGGTTAATTGTTAGTTAGTAGAAATATGGTTTTGGTTAATTAGTTAGTATTTGATTTCAAAAAGGCGCGGCTCGTGATGAGTCGCCCTTTTTTCAAAAAGAAAGGAAAAACAATGAGTCCGTAAAATAAATAGAGAAAAGTTTGGATGTGTGAAGGATTTACATTACCTTTGAGACAGATGTCTCGAAGATAGGCTGCATCTCGAAAATACAAAAAAAATGATATTTCTTTGGTATTTTACTCGATTTGCACTATCTTTGCACACAGAACAGCGGTTCATATAAGAAAAGAGAGCCCGACAGTTTCTATTAATTCCCTTCAAATACTGGCACGTAGAAAAAGGAATATCACGAGACAAAAGGCTGCCTGAAGCTCGCCCCTATGGGGGCGTGAGCTATGGTAGTATTCAGCACTCGTGATAGGTACCTGCCAGTTCCTGAAGGGATTGTTGTTTCTGCAATTGTCACACGCCTCTTTTCTTATATGAACCATCTTTTACAAGCATTTTTTGTTTAATTCAAATTTATACGACTATGAACAATGAAGAAGTAACGCCCGGTAATCTGGGTGGACTCGGCGACGTGCTGCCCGCCGAAGTCCTGAAGAAGGTGAACGAACTGCTGGAGCAAATACACCGAGTCGGTCATCCCAACCAAGGCAGCACCGTGATCAACATCTACGAGAAGGGTAGCATGCATATAGACCGTGTAGATAACCAGATCATTCACGGCGACAAATGGGCAAAGGCTATACAGGGCAAAGAGTATGCAGAGAACCTGCCGCTTTTCGATAACGACACCCCGTTGTCGGCCCTGTTCCGTGAGAATCATCATGAAGAATTACGAAAGGTCATAGAGTCATGGCGACCTTATCTTATCAATGACGACACGAATATCGATGCCCTTGCCATGACTCATTTCGAGTTTGACTTTAGCAATATACTCGCCAAGGCCATATATATTGACAGGGGCGGTTGCTATGCCAACATCCGTTGGAGGATGATAACATCCACACATTGGCTAATTACCTATTTCTCCACTCAAATCTGAGCAATAGTCAACCAACTCTTTATGCCCAGCTGCGCAAATATTTG
>Ga0310690_10010729_pt1 | contig 11369 bp, 7 predicted proteins | sample AusTroGonzalo_MG_2_FD_207661 | JGI IMG/M metagenome (GOLD analysis project Ga0310690, IMG submission 207661) | Bovine rumen microbial communities from tropical cattle in Woodstock, Queensland, Australia - Gonzalo_04 (v2) (version 2) | ecosystem: Host-associated > Mammals > Digestive system >...
ACTAAATCAGAATTAAGTGAACAATCATATCTTACTTCACAAGATATTTCTGAATTAGCAACAGAATCATATGTTATAACAAAAGTTGCTGATTTAGTTGATTCAGCACCAAGCACACTTAATACATTAAATGAACTTGCTGCCGCTCTTGGAAATGATGAAAATTTTGCGACAACAGTAGCAACACAAATAGGTGAAAAAGTATCTAAAACAGAATTATCTGGATTAGGATATATAACAGAAACACAATTAAGCGCACAAGGATATCTTACAGCAGTTCCTAATACTTATCCTACTTATACAGCAATAGAAGCAATGGGATATATTACACAAAGTAGCTTAAGTAGTAATTCTTATGCTGGGTATGCTTATGTATATTCTGCTTATTCATATATACTTAATATAATTAAAGAAGATGAATTAGTAACATCAACAGCATTAAATGATCATAATACAAGAATTAATGAAACATATTCCTATGTACAGTCAGCATATGCATATTTATTAAATGAAATTTATGATAATGAATATGTAACAGCATATGGATTAATTCAATTAAATGAAAGAATAGAAACACTTGAAGAAAATGTTGGCGATGTTGATTTTGAACAATTTGCATTAAAGGCAACATTAAATTCATATGTTACATATAACAATGCTAAAAAATGGTACCCTTCTTATAGTTATGTTGAAACTTATTATACTACTTATACTTATTTAGATCAAAGACTTTCTAATATAGATTTAAGTACCTATGTAAGTAAAACAGAATTATCTTCTAAATCATATATAACACAAACTGTTCTTTCAAATCAAAGTTATATAACCGCAACACAATTAGATGCACAAGGATATCTTACTTCTATTCCTAATACTTATGCTTCTTATGCAGCTATTGAAGCAATGGGATATGCAACATATTCTTATGTACAAAGTGCTTATTCATATATACTTAATGCAATAGTAGATAATGAATTAGTTGTTGCGCAAACAGTTTCAAGTTTAAATAATCGTGTAATTATTTTAGAAGAGGCTGGATATGTTACGGGTACTCAGTTAAGTAATCAAGGATATATAACACAAACAGCATTATCAAATAATTCTTATGCTGGTTATACATATGTATATGATTCATATGCATATATAATGGGTAAAATTAATACTCTTGAACTTGCAACCGGAGGTGGTGGAAGTGGTACAACAGCAGAAGGTGGTATTACAGCTATTAGTTTTAACGGTACCGCCGCTTCTATTACTGGAAGTGTTGCTTCAATAGTTGCGCCAATTAATGATCCTACAGTACAAATCCAAATAGATAGTGCAACATATTCCTTTACACTTAACCAATCAACCGGATATACTATTAATTTAGGTTCAGTAATTCGTTCACATCAAGATTTAAGTACCTATGTAAGTAAAACAGAATTATCAAATCAAAGTTATCTTACTTCAAGTAGTTTAACTAATTATGTAACAAAAACAGAATTAAGTAATGCCGGTTATATAACAAGTGGACTTCCAAGTGTAACATCAAGTGATAATGGAAAAATACTTATGGTTGTAAATGGAACATGGCAATTAGTCTCACCTGCTACTATATATTCAGGTAATGCGACACCATCAAATGCAAATGGAAATAATGGAGATATTTATATACAATCTTAATTAATTTATGAGTACATATATAAAAATTCAAAATACATGGACTCCGATAAATAGAATTTTTAAAAAGATAAACGGAGAATGGGTATTGCAGAATGATATTATATCTGCATTAGGAGATATGATATATACTTATGGTGGAAATACTATTTCAAAACTTTTATATATAATTTTTAATCAACAACAATATACTGGTAAATCATTTTTATTAACCAGTACCTATGATGGAAACACGGTTTATCCATCATGGACTATAATATCTGGTTCTCAATATGTTACGATAAATTCAAATGGTAAAGTAACTATAAATGAAGGTGTAACCAATCAAACTATAGAAGTTCAAGCATCATATAATGGTGAAACAGATAATAAAACTATTACTGTTTCATATGATAATCAGTTAACTATAGAATCTGCCGATACTATTACTGGTACTTCTGGTAATGTAATCGCAAGATATAATTCAACAGTTGTAACACCAACTTGGTCAATTACTTCTGGAAATCAATATGCAACAATAGATGCAACCGGAGCTATAACAATAACAGCATCGGGAACTATAACTATATCTGCTGAATATACGGATCCTAATTCTAATTCAAATATATATACTACAACAAAAAATATTGTATTAGTTTATGATAGTAGTACAAGTACAGAAGTTGAAGTAAATGAAGATGGTTCAACAACAACTACTGTTACTATTGTTACTGAAAACCAAGATGGTTCAACTACAGAAACTTCAGTTGTAACAACAACCAATGAAGATGGTAGTACATCTAATACAGAAATTGAAACAACTACAAATCAAGATGGTTCTAGTGAAACCACAAGTACAACAACCAGTTCTGATGGTAGTGTAAGTGAAACCACAAGTACGACATCTGCTCCAGATCCTAATACAGGGGCAGTTACTACACAAGAATCAACATCAACTACAAATGCTGATGGTACTTCTTCAGAAAGTACATCTACCGTTGTTGCAAATACGGATGGTTCATCAACAAGTTCATCAACAACAAATAACTATGATGAAAATGGCGATTTAACTGGAAGTTCTGAAAATCAAACAACAAATAATTCAGATGGTTCAAGTGAAAGTACAACAACTAATTATGATGAAAATGGTGATCCTACTTCTCAAGTAAATAATGAAATAGATACTTCAGGAAATTCAAGTACACAAGATATTGAATATGATAGTAATGGTGATCCAGTTGTAACAGGATATTCTATCGATACATCAAATAATCAAGATGGAACTAAAGAATTTGATGGGGATGGTGTAAATACAGAATTTTATGGATTTGATGCAACAGCAGGATTTATATTAAATTTTCATTTTACGATAGATTTTACTGCCCAGCCAGCCAATCAAAATGAAGGTCATCATAATGTTTTAACTATGAAAAGAGCAAGTCCATCTCCTTGGCATGGATTTCAATTACGTCAATCAAACAATAATAAATATATACAACTCGGTACACAGTTTGCAACAGGAAGTAATACAAATACAACAATTAATCCAACATGGATTACGACAAACAAAGTTGGTGAATATGATTTAACTATAACATATAATCCAAATGCTTCATCAAATAGATTTATATGTCGTAATAATTTAACAAATTCAAATGCATATACTTCTAATCTTAAATTTGCAGACATTGATGAATTAAAATATTTAACAATTTGTATTGGATATGCATTAGATGAAAATGGTGATCCATTTAGATATGCATCTATAGATGTGCTTGATTTTAATGTTACAAAATTATCTTCTTAAACTATGAAATATATACATATATATAATACTAAATTAGAATATAATGCTATTTCTGAAAAAGAACATTATGATATGAGCCTTATTAGAAATGAAGATAATCGCGTTATATTTTTAAGGAATTATTATAAAGAATATTTTACAATTGAAATTACACGTGCTGGTTATTTTACAGTTGTTCCAGCAATAGATCCAAAATCAACTCTTTCATCTATTGATGCTTCAATAGCTTTAACAATAAGTTATAGTTTAAACGAAGGGGAATGGATATCAACAACATTATTAACAAGTGGATTAACCCTTGAAGTTTCAGTTGGTGATACAATAAGATTTAAAGGAAATAATACGAATTATTGTAATAATATTCCTAATAGTCATAAAGATGGTCCGCATAGATTATGGTATATAGTTTTTGGGTGTATACAAAATGATGGCGATAATTACAAAGGAACATTTACTTCCACTACAGCCAGATTTAAAGCATATGGTAATATAATGAGCCTTTTATATGGAGATAATTTTATAGGACAAACAACATTACCAGCTACATATACATTTTGCCAATTATTTAAAACATCTGGAATTGTTTCAGCAGAACATCTTATATTACCGGCAATGACATTAACAGATAGCTGTTATAGAGCAATGTTTTCAAAAGCATATCGTTTAAAGATAAGTCCAATATTTCAGGCAAAAAATTTAACAACAGAATGTTATAAATATATGTTTGAAAATTGTACTAGTTTAAAGAAAATTACTTGTTTAGCAGAAACCGGTTTAGATACATCAGCAGAAACTGGTTCAATAAATGCATTTACTACATATACTAGCGGTACTACATTACAGGCACATGGTGTATTTATAAAAAGTGCAAATGCAACAGATTGGACAACTGGTAAAGATGGTATTCCATCTGGTTGGACAATAGAAAATTATACAGAATAAGTAAATGAAATATATTCATAAATATGCATCTTTTCTTAATTATTCATCAATAATTAGAAAAACTTATCCGGATATAAGTTTAATTACGGAATCAAATAATTTTGTAATAGTAAATCATCGTTATAATCAATATGAACATAAATGTCATAAATATAAACATAAATATCTTACATTTGAAATATTAACCGCAGGAACTATTATTTGGAAAATGATTGGTTCTAATGCGGCAAAAACTATTGAATATAGTTTAAATGATGGTTCTTGGACAGAAATAACTTCAACTAGTTCTGGTATATCAATTTCTGTTTCTCAAGGTGATATTATAAAATTTAGAGGATCAAATTCAAGATATTGTAATGCTAATAAATCTAATTATTCTGCTTTTTATGAAGGCACCGCAACATATAATGCTTATGGTAATATAATGAGCCTTATATATGGCGATAATTTTGAAAAACAAAAAAAATTAACAGAAGCATGGGCATTATCAAATTTATTTAATCATTCAAATATTGTTTCTGCTGAAAATTTATTAATGCCTGCTACTATATTAACAAATGATTGCTATAGGGCAACTTTTGCTAATTCCCCTTTATTAACGATCGCTCCTGATTTACCAGCAATTACTTTAACAGCTGATTGTTATCAATATATGTTTGATAAATGTACTTCATTAATAAAAGCTCCTGAATTATTAGCTAAAACATTAGTTACAAATTGTTATTATGGTATGTTCCATGTATGTACAAGTCTTAATTATATAAAATGTTTAGCAACAAATATATCAGCATCAGGCTGTACTACATATTGGATAGGTAATAGTGAAGGTACTGTTGCTGAAACCGGCACATTTGTTAAAGATCCAAATATGACAAATTGGACAACAACCGGTTTTAATGGCATTCCATCTGGCTGGACAATTATTGATTATAATGAATTAGTTGAACCAGTAATTACTTGTTTTGGCGATGTAGTTGAAATAACTTGTCAAACACCAAATGCAGATATTTATTATGATTTAAATGAAAGTGGAACATTTACAAAATATACCGCTCCTATAGAAATAAATGGTAATACCATTATTGATGCATATTCTGAACTTAATGGGCAAACAAGTAATATTATAAGTCAAACTTGTACTTATGTTTATGAAAGTAAATTATCAGCATCTAATAAGAGTATTGATACATGGTCATATAATAATCAAACCATTCAAACCCCATATTCAGTAAATGCTATTGACGGTCATTCAGCTAGTTATTCTAAAGGTACATTTAATTTTGAAACAACAATTACATTAAAAAGAGTGCAACCAACATATCTTTGGTTCCAACATGCAGATCAATCTGCTGAAATATTTGTTGATAATGTATCAGTTATTAAACACTGGGGTGGTTATAATGCATTCTTTGTAGATATAACTAATTATATTCATACAGGAACAAATAATATAAAAGTAGCTCTTAGAAATAATGAAGGTAATAATCTTGCACCTGCATCTGGAGATTTTAACTTTAATGCAACTCTTGGAAATGTAAAATTATTTACTAGTCCTGTATTACCAGCAGTTAATTATGGTTATGATGGATTCCATGTTACATCAACAGTATCTTCATCATCTGCTACTATAAATGTTAGAACAAGTATACCAGTTGGCGCTTCTGTAGTATGTAATATAAGTGATGGTACTTATAATTTTAGTGATACCCAGAATAGTACGGGTCAAGAACAGACATTTACCGCTACTATATCTAACCCTCATCTTTGGAATGGTAAACTTGACCCTCATCTTTATACAATTACTCTTGAAATTTACTATAATAATGAACTTTATCATAGATTCCAAAGAGGATATGGTTTAAGATATTATAGCTATGTATTTAATGAAACAGTTAATGGTTCATCATATACGGGATTCTTACTTAATGGCCAGCCATATCTTTTAAGAGGTGTTTGTATGCATAATGATATCGCAGGAAAAGCAAATGCTCTTTCAGATACAGATCTTGCAAACGATTTTACTTTAATTCAAGAACTTGGATGTAATTTTATCCGTCTTGCACATTATCCGCATCCAAAAGAAGTTTATGATTGGTGTGATCAGCTTGGTATTATTGTACAAACCGAAGTTCCTATGGTAAATATTCTTAAACCAGATATGCCAGAAGCTTATTATACACACCTTGAGGGTCAATATATAGATATGGTAAATCAACATTATAATCACCCTTGTATTATGTTCTGGGGATTAGGTAATGAGTTTAATGCACAAATGACTGATGCTTCTTTTGCTTGTACTAAACTAGAATATTATAGAGATGTTATTAAAACATATGATACCGAACGTATGGTTGGATGCGTTCTTAATGCAAATAGTTCTAATCCTAGATCAACCATTGGCGGGGCTGATTTAGATTGGTATGGATGTAATCTTTATGTTGGTTGGTATTCAAATCAATCTTCAAATAACCCAACATCTCAAATTACTACAAGACTTAATAATGTACAAGATAGAGCAATTGCATATTCTGAATATGGTTGTGGAGGTACACAAAATTGCCATTCAGAAAACCCTTCAACTACAACTAATAAAAGTAGTGGCGGTGCAAGACATGATATTGAATATCAAATGTGGTATCATGAAGGACATATTGCGGCAATTAAGAATTTCCCTCAATTATTATTTACATCAGAATGGCAATTATTTGATGTAGCTGTTTCTAGTAGAAATGAAGGTTATACAATTTGTTTAGATGGTGAAACAACAGTTATAGATGATAATTTAAGAAGATTAAATGATAAAGGTCTTGTAGAAAGAGATCATGTTACAAAAAAAGATACATTTTATTTATATAAAGCTTGGTGGAATCAAACTGATAAATTTGTACATATTTGTCAAAAAGATTATGAAAAATATGATAATAGAGTAATTAAATGTTATACTAATGATGGTAATTCATTAAGTCTTTATATAAATAATACATTAATTGAAACTGTAAATGTAACTAATAATATTGCTATATTTACTGCTAGAACATATAGTCCAGAAGATATAATTAAAGTACAAGGAGCAACTACTAATGATATATTTACTATTGATATTAATTATTCTTCTGAATATCTTACATTTAATATAAAATCTGATGGTGATATTATTTGGAAAGCAAATGATAATTATACAAAAACAATTTCTTATTCAAAAAATGGTGGATCTTGGATAGATATAACTTCTACAACAGCTGGAGAATCTATATCTGTAGTAGTTGGTGATAAAATAAGATTTAAAGGAAGTAATAGTTCTTATTGTTCATCTATAAATTATCGATCAAATAGTTTTAATAGTACAGCAACATTTAATGTATATGGTAATATAATGTCATTAATTAGTGGTGATAATTTTATTAATACAACATCTTTTTCATCAACTTGTATATTTACAGATTTATTTAAATCATCAAAAGTAATTTCAGCAAAAAATCTTATTCTTCCTGTAATTACTATGACTGATTCTTGTTACCGTACTATGTTTTCTGGTTGCACGTTATTAACTACTCCACCTAATTTACCAGCAACCACATTAGCGCAAAGTTGTTATATTGGCATGTTTAGCAGCTGTACATCATTAACTATAGCACCATTATTACCTGCTACTTCTTTATATTTGGCAGATTATTGTTATAGTAGCATGTTTAGCAACTGTACATCATTAACAACAGCACCAGAATTACCAGCAACTACCTTAGCAGTTTATTGTTATAGCCATATGTTTTATGGTTGCACATCATTAACAGCAGGTCCTTCTATATTACCAGCAACTACATTAACATATAGTTGTTATAGAACTATGTTTGAAAATTGTACATCATTAACAGCAGCACCAGAGTTACCAGCAACTATATTAACATCTGATTGTTATGAAGATATGTTTAAAAATTGTACATCGTTAGTTACTGCTCCTGAATTACCAGCAACAACATTAGAAATACAATGTTATCAAAGTATGTTTTATGGTTGTACAAGCCTTAATTATATTAAATGCCTTGCAATAGATAAATCTAAAGAAGCTTGTGTTAATTATTGGGTATATAATGTTGCATTATCAGGTACATTTATAAAAAATCCAGATATGGAATCTTGGACAACTGGCGTTTCCGGTATACCATCTGGTTGGACGGTTCAAGATGCATCATAAAACAAAAGAGAACTTAAATTTAAGTTCTCTTTTTTATTATAAAATTAAATTTATCATATTCTTGTTCTGGTAACCAATATTCTTTACCACTATTAAATCTAACAAAAAAACAATTAATATCATTATAAGAAGTATGACCTGTCCATGAATATATAGAAAAATTTTGTTTCCTTATTGAACCAATTTCTGATATATAATTTATATTTATATTAACTTTTCCTGTCCTTAACTTAGCTCCGCCAGATGGTAATTTATCTTTAAATAATTCTCCATTAGTATTGGCACAATAATATTCTATTTCAATAAATTTTTTATTATCTATTGATTTTCTAGTTATCATGATAATTATTTTTTAAAAAGTTTATATAAATATTTTTCAAATCTAAATCTTAATGAATGTTTTTCAAGAATATTAAAAAGATATTGTAAATTTGCTTGAGTACATCCTATTGAATCAAAATATATGGGTTCAGATAAATAGCTTTCGCAAAATTCAATAAATATATCATTAGGTATTATATCATACTCATGTGCAAAAAATTCTGAAAATATTCTATTTCTATAAGAAATATAATGATCATCTTTAGGTATATATGCTTTATGAAAAATATTCCTATAAAGAATTTCTGTTTTATATCTCCAAGAATGTTTTTTAAATATCTTTCTTAATTTTTCACTTTCAGGAATATTAACTGGACCTTTATATAGATATTTATAAATAAAATATTTATATAAATCATCATCTATCCCGCAATCATATAAATCATTTGGATGATTCTTATCCCATTTATATTTTTCCTTTTTATACCATTCAAAAAAATTACTATATGTATGCATATCAAATACTTAAACTTTTTATATAAGATTTAAGATATGAATCGATATTTGCTTTGCCAACCTGGTTGGCACTTTGAATATGATATTCAGGAAGATCCATATTATGTTCAATACAAAAATCTACAAGATATTTTGCACATTCATATCCTGTACCTTTTGTAGCATCTCCTAAATCATGATCAAACCAGACTTCATCAATTCTGTTATATTTATTATATAATTTTTCTACTAATGAATAAAATTCATCAGCATCATAAGCCTGATAAACTCTGTTAACGTTTACGTTTACATATTTATTAGGCTTTCTAAAATCATCTAAAAATATAACTATCCTTTTCATATCTAATATAATATAGTAATAAAAAGATATATTTCAAAAAAAGAAGGTTTGAATTTCTTCAAACCTTCTTATAAAAAATATTTTATAAAGTATATTAAAGTATTTAAAATTTCTTTGCTTTCATTATCTTTAAGAATTGATCATTTGTAATAGTAGTAAATGCATGATCTTCTGTACCAATTCCTTTATAATATTTCTTTACATAATAAGCACAATTAATTTCAGGAATTGAAATACCACTATATGAATATGAATAAGATGTATAATTATTTTCAATATCAATATTACTATCAATACCAGGTTCATTAGTACCTGGTTCTATAGCAGAACCGCCATCTTGATTAGCTTCACTTTCACCGGCAGGTACTTCATTATTTGTTACTGGAATTTGATAACTATAACTATAAGTATAACTACATACATTATATATAAATTCTACATTCCAGTTATTTATATCTCTTCTAGAAAATGCCAATATATATTCATTTTCAAATTCATCTTTAAGATCACCTGTTGATAAATCAAGCATTGAATTTGTAATCAATACATTTGTGTTTTTGGTTCCACTGAAAGTAAATTTATCATTTTTAATAGTTGATAAATTTTGTAATAAATAATCATTATAATAATTAGAAATAGTTCTACCACTGTTTATATATTGTGAAAAATCAAAATCAATATAATTATCTAATTGATTACAAATAGGTAATATAATATTTTCATATATATTTTCAAATCCTTGTTCATTAAAATATTTAATAAAACCTATACCTAATTGTAATGAATCATAATATTTTTCATTATCAAATTCTTTCATTTCTTTTACAGAAATTAACTGTAAAATTTTAGGAATTCTATCTTTAAATTCTCCGAAAGCTATTTTGTATAATTGTAATGCACAAGAATCTTTTTCGCTATATTCTATATTTATATTTCTATTATAACCTTTTACTATATTATAATCAAAAACATCTGATAAAACAAATAATGTTTTTTCCCTGAAGTAATCAACATATTTCTTTAATAAATTAGATGTTGGATAACATCCTATAAATGAAACATTTATATATTCAACACTAATTTCTGATGATATTTCATTAATATCTTTGCATTCTACTTCTTCTCCTACATCAGTAATTTCTTCACAAATATATCTGATTATACCAGCACCAAAAATAGAATCTATTGATGATTTATCATAAAAAACTAAGCATTTACTTGATTCTTGATTATTTTCTAAAACATTAGCTACTTTAGACATAAAAATATAACTTGATATTTATATATAATAATAAAATATATTTAAGACTTCATGTTTTTTATGATTTCAGTGCTAAGTTCTTGTGCTAATTTAATTGTTTCATCTATAAAAAAATTTCTAAACATACCAAGATGTCCGCCAAATATTACATTATTAAAATTCTCATTAATAAATGTAATATATTTATCCATAATTTGCTCATTTTCATCAGAATTTAAGCAAAACATTTCTTTTTTATCTGGATTCCATTTATCATACCAAGTCTCTAAATAATATGATTTTACTTCTTCATTATTCTCATCTGGAAGCAACCATTTAAATTCATCAAATTGAATAGTAAGATTATCTG
>Ga0310690_10010730_pt1 | contig 11368 bp, 8 predicted proteins | sample AusTroGonzalo_MG_2_FD_207661 | JGI IMG/M metagenome (GOLD analysis project Ga0310690, IMG submission 207661) | Bovine rumen microbial communities from tropical cattle in Woodstock, Queensland, Australia - Gonzalo_04 (v2) (version 2) | ecosystem: Host-associated > Mammals > Digestive system >...
TTGGCATGTAGGCATACTTCTCGTGTATGACAGCCAGTGCTTTGCGCAGTGCTATCTCCGAGTCGTAGATGATAAGTTCACGACATTGAGCGTCAATGCCAAAGGTGTTCTCGATTCTCAACTTTCAACTTTCAATTTTCCGGATTCTCTACTTTCTCAATTCTCATACTTCGTCAGTCGCCAGTTCCCTCTCTCGTTGGTGAAGGTGAACACTTCCTGCAGGCCGTTTGCCAGGCCGCTCTTGCGCATCACCACGGTATGCCCGCTGTAGTCTTGTCCCTTGCGAATGTTGGAGATGATGCCGCTGGGCACTTCGGAACAGAACGTCTGCCATTGGTCGGCATCAATTATGCCGTCGATGCTTCCGTCCTCTTCGTCGGTGTCCTGAATGACGATGCGGAGCGGGTCGGCAATGGATTGTGCCAGAAAGAGGCTGTCTGTGCAGAAGCGGGCATAGAAGCCCAGGAAGTCGCAAAGGTCGTCATCCTGGAATGTCGCCTCACGAATGGCGGAAAGCAGCCATCTTCCATCCTCGCGCTGGAACAGGAAGTTGCGGATGGTGCCATCGTTGAGGTTGATGCGTTGCAGGCTGACGATGGAGTCTTCCTCCATCTCCTCTTCGTCCTCTGCCTGCATTTGCCTGGCATTGCCGTAGAGCGTTGTAAAGTACTCGCCAGAAAGGAAGCCGAACTCGAATTCGGGGTCGAACTGCTCCAGCATTTCTGCCGGACGGGTTGTATGTTCCAGACGCAAAGGCTTGATTGTACGTTCGCGGCGCAGTGTGCGGCTATGCAGGTATGCAAAGAGGAAGTCGTTGAAGACACCGTCCAGCCGGGGATTGTTCTCCTCGCTGAAGCCAAGCTCCTCTTCTTCCTCTGTCAAGGTATCTGCAGGCAAGCTTTCTCCTAACTCCCACTCAAGCTCATTGCCTTTTGCCCTCTGCTCTCTGTGGTCACCGCACGAAAGCAACGCAACGAGCGCTGCAAGGACCAAAACTTCTTTACACTTAATGCTCATTTTGCATCATAAAGCCTAAAATCATGCAAAAGTACAAAGAATTCTTCATTCTCCATTCCTCATTCTTCATTTTTTTTGTACTTTTGCACGCGAAATGAATAAACCAGAGTAGGGATTAGAGATTAGATGAGACAATTCTTAATTCTTAACTCTTAATTCTAAAAAAATAGAAATGAGACAGAAAATAGAACAGCTGATGCAGGAAATCGCTGACCTCCATGCCAAGAACGCTCAGGAGGCAGAAGCCCTGCGCATCAAGTACCTCAGCAAGAAGGGCGAGATATCACAGTTGATGAACGACTTCAGGAGTGTGCCTGCCGAATTGAAGAAAGAGGTGGGCATGAAGATAAACGAGCTGAAGAACATGGCTCAGGAAAAGATAAATGCCCTGAAGGACAGCGCATGCGGGAGTGCTGCAGTTGCTGGCGCATCGTCCATTGACCTCACACGCACACCTTATCCCATCGCTCTGGGTTCGCGTCACCCGCTCACAATTGTCAAGAACGAAATCGTTGACATCTTCAGCCGCCTTGGGTTCACCTTGGCAGAAGGTCCGGAGGTGGAGGATGACTGGCATGTATATAGTAGCCTGAACTTTGCCGACGACCACCCTGCCCGCGATATGCAGGACACGTTCTTCGTGGAGTCGCATCCCGACATCATTCTGCGTTCGCACACCAGCAGCGTGCAATCCCGCGTCATGGAACAGACGCAGCCACCCATTCGCATTCTGTGCCCGGGACGCGTCTATCGCAACGAGGCCGTGAGTGCCCGTGCCCATTGCTTCTTCCATCAAATAGAGGGGTTGTATATCGACAAGAACGTCAGCTTCACCGACTTGAAGCAGGTACTCCTCCTGTTTGCCCAGGAACTTTTCGGCTCGGACACGAAGATTCGCCTTCGTCCCAGCTACTTCCCCTTCACCGAACCTTCTGCCGAGATGGATGTAAGTTGCACTATCTGTGGCGGCAAGGGCTGTTCGATGTGCAAGGGCTCCGGCTGGCTCGAGATACTTGGTTGCGGAATGGTTGACCCCGCTGTGCTTGATGCTAACGGCATAGACTGCACCGTCTATACGGGCTATGCTTTCGGCATGGGCATAGAGCGCATCACAAACCTCAAGTATCAGGTGAAGGACTTGCGCATGTTCTCGGAGAATGATGTCCGCTTCCTCGACGAGTTCGTCAGCGCTAGGTAATTTGTGTGTCTCAAGGAAAACAGCAAATGAACTCTGTAGGCACTCTATTCCGTCTGACCACTTTTGGTGAAAGTCACGGTGCAGCCATTGGAGGTGTCATCGACGGCATGCCGTCTGGCATCGAGGTAGATGTGGCCTTCATACAAAGTGAACTGGCTCGTCGCAAGCCCGGGCAGAGCAAGCTCACCACAGCTCGCAAGGAGGAGGATGAGGTGGAGTTGCTCAGCGGCATCTATGAAGGTAAGACCACGGGTTGCCCCATCGGGTTCATTGTCCGCAATACCAATCACCACAGCCAGGACTACGAGGAGTTGCGAAGCGTATTCCGTCCCTCACATGCCGACTTCACCTACGAGCAGAAGTACGGCATTCGTGACCATCGTGGCGGCGGTCGCAGTTCTGCCCGTGAGACGGTGAGCCGAGTCGTGGGCGGTGCCTTTGCCAAACTTGCTTTGCGTCAGGTCGGTATCAGCATCCAGGCCTATACGCAGCAGGTGGGCAACGTCGTCCTGCCCGGCATCTATAGTGACTACGACCTGGCGAGGGCAGAGGAGAATCCAGTGCGCTGTCCAGACGGGAAGGTGGCAGAACAGATGTCGCAGCTCATCATGCAGGTGAAGGCAGAGGGCGACACCATCGGCGGTGTTATCGCTTGTGTCATAAAGGGCTGTCCCGTTGGACTGGGCGAACCTGTCTTCGATAAGCTTCATGCCCGTTTGGGTGCTGCCATGCTCAGTATCAATGCCGTGAAGGGATTTGAGTACGGCCTGGGCTTTGCCGGAGCAAGCGGTAGGGGCAGCGAGCAGAACGATATCTTCGAACCGGACGGCAAGGGGGGCATCACCACCCGGACCAACAATAGCGGTGGCATCCAGGGCGGAATCTCCAACGGACAGGACATCTACTTCCGTGTCGCCTTCAAACCTGTTGCCACATTACTAAGGGAACAGGAAACGGTTGACATTCGGGGCAATGTCGCTATGCTGACGGCCAAAGGCCGCCACGATGCCTGCGTCCTGCCGCGGGCTGTGCCTGTCGTAGAGGCAATGGCAGCCATCACGATACTGGACGCCTACTTGCTCAACAAATCCACCCAGATGGGCAGGTGATCGCTGAATCCTCCTTTATAGATAGGACCCTGAAAGGTGCGCCAAGGCGTGCCTTTTTCTGTTAGCAGGAACGGAAAACGTCCCACTTTGGCATGACTTTCCATGAATGGCAGCAAACTTTGGCTGACAAGGATGTGGTCGAGGAACCCCCACAAGCGTCGGAAATAATAGGTGCCTTGTTCGCGGCGTAGTTCCCTTCGGCTTTGCGGCATAAGAGATGTCAGGTGCTCCCTGATGTCCCTGAAGATGCGGTCGGTTGGCTCGGCATTGAAGTCGCCCATGAGCAAGACACTCCTCCCCTGCAAATCATCCAGCAGGTTGCAGAGCGTGGCAACGGCAAGCCGCCGGTGAGCTTCGCCCTTCTGGCCGCTGCCTGCACGACTGGGCAGGTGTACAATAATAATATGTAATGTGTCGGGCAGGGAAGGACAAGTGCCCCAGACGTGCAGGATGTCGCGTGTGGGGCGATATCCGTTCTGGACCGATGGGATGCGAATGGCTATGTGTCCCGATGGGCGGAACTGTATCGAGTCGTAGAGCATTGCCACATCAATGCCTCGCACATCCGGCCCTTCTTCGTGGATATAGGCATAACGGGCTATTCGAAGGGGGCTGCGGCGGGTCAGGTCTCGTAGGCATGTGTCGTTCTCCACTTCGCACAATCCGACAATCATCGGCCACGAGTCGTCTTCACCGGCTATGGCAGCGATGGTTCTCGACAGATTGTCAAGCTTCTTCCAGTAGCGTCCTTTCGTCCAGTGGTATTCGCCATCTGGCAGGAATTGCTGGTCTTCCTTGAGCGAATCGTGCTGGCAGTCGAAGAGATTCTCCACGTTCCACCATACAATCCTTTGCGCCTCAGCTCCGATACAGAATGAGATTAAGGCGGCGGACAGCAATGAGCGGAACATTTCCTGCCACGAATTACACGAGTTGCACAAAATGTGTGGTAGGGTGTTCCCCAAACTAAAGTTTCACTTTCTTCTTGACGGGCATTGATTCGTTCTGCAGGCGGTCCAGGGCTGTAACTACGTATGTGTATTTGGTCTTTCCCCCCTGATAATCCAGGGGAAGCATCGTTTCCCGAGTGATGCATAGGATGTGTGAGGCATCATTCAGGTTCACTTTTTCTTTAGGCCCAAAGCGATAGACGACATACTGGTGTGCGCGGTCCATCTCGTTCTTGGCCTTCGGAGCTGTCCAGAAGAGTAATGGTCCGTCTTCCGTCCATACGATGGCTGTCTTGCGAGGCTTTGCGGGAGCCTTGCTGTCAATCCAGGGCATCGACGGTTGCAGTGCAGGCGTGCTATGGTATTGCTGGCGCAGGACTTCCTGATAGTTGCCGGGATTCTCGCAGACGGCAGCCGCGTACCATTGGCAACTGCCGTAGATGCCAGGCAGGGAGCGCTGCAACTGGTACTTGCGCTGCATCTGGTGCTGGCTGGGGTTGTTCGGGTCTGCGTGCTTGACGGTGCGGTTCACATCCTGTCCGATGAAGAGAGGACGCTCTCCAGCATTGGCACTCCACCAGTGGATGAGCGTCTCATAGTCAGCGGCCTTGTTGCCTATCTCCCAGTAGATTTGCGGAATGTTGTAATCGACCCACCCCTGGCGCACCCATTCCAGCACGTCGGCATAGAGGTCGTCGTAGTTCTGCAGTCCGTTCGTGGCACTGCCTTTGGGGTCGTTCTTCAGATTGCGATAGATACCGAAGGGCGATACGCCGAACTTGACCCATGGCTTCACCTCGCGAATCTGCCGGCACATCTGTTGCATGAACATGTTGACATTCTGGCGACGCCAGTCTTCTCTGTTCATCCCAGCTCCGTATGCGTAGTATGAGGCATCGTCGGGGATGGCTAAACCGGCAACGGGGTAGGGGTAGAAATAGTCATCGACGTGGATGCCATCTACATTGTAGCGCCTCACGATGTCGCACACCACCTGGCAGATATAGTCTCGATTCTCCGGACGTCCCGGGTCGAAGATGAAGAGTCCGTCGTAGTTGAAGAAGCGGTCCGGATGGCGGGAATATTCATGGTTCGTTGCCAGGGCCGTTGTTCCTTTCGTCTTGGCGCGATAGGGATTGATCCAGGCATGCAGCTCCATCTGGCGTGCATGGCATTGGTCGATCATCCATTGCAGCGGGTCCCAATAGGGGTTTGGGGGCAAGCCTTGCTGCCCTGTCAGGTAGCGGCTCCATGGTTCCAGCGAGCTGTGGTACAGGGCATCGCCCTCCACCCGCACCTGAAAGAAGATGGCGTTGATGCCGTCCTTCTGCAGGTCGTCGAGCTGGCTGGTGAGCATTGCCTGCATACGGTCGCGACCGATGTTCTGAAACTGTCCGTTGACGGCTTGTATCCAAGCCCCGCGGAATTCTCTTTTGGGATTCTGTCCCGTCATGGTTGCCGCTATGAGAAGCAGCAGAATAAGTAGTTTATGCTTCATGATGGTGCAAAGGTACGACAATTAAGTGAAAAGTGAAAAGTGAGAAGTGAAAAATTATTATAATAATGAAATTACTCTAAACTCTATTCTCTAATCTTCAATCTTTTTTCTTATCTTTGCGTGATAAAAGCGAAAACAGATGGAAGACTGCATACAAATAAAGGGAGCGAGGGTCAATAACCTCAAGAACATCTCGCTGGAGATTCCCCGGAGGAAACTTGTCGTTATCACCGGCTTGAGCGGAAGCGGCAAGAGCAGTCTGGCCTTCGACACGCTCTATGCCGAGGGACAGCGCCGGTATGTGGAGAGCCTGAGTTCATACGCGCGTCAGTTCCTGGGACGTATGAACAAGCCGGAGTGCGACTACATCAAGGGCATCCCGCCAGCTATCGCCATCGAGCAGAAGGTGACGAGCCGCAATCCGCGAAGCACCGTCGGGACGAGTACGGAGATTTACGAGTACCTTCGTCTCTTGTTTGCCCGTATAGGACGCACCTACAGCCCTGTCAGTGGTCGGGAGGTGAAGCGCCATACGACAGAGGATATTGTCCAGTGCATGCTCTCCAAGCCCGAGGGGACGAAACTGATGGTGATGTGTCCCATCACTTTGCCAGAAGGTAGAACGCTTGAGCAGCAACTGGAGATGTATCGCAAGAGCGGTTTTGCAAGAGTTTTTGGGCCCCTCCCCGTTCCCCCTTCTGGGGAGTGTCCAAAGGAGGGGATATGGGAGTTGAGTGTGGACAATATACAATCCCTGACGCTTGACAGCGCTCTCCCAAAGGGGGAGCAGGGTGGGGGCTTTTACCTCGTTGTTGACAGATTAGTGTGTGCAAACGACCGTGATACGATAGCCCGATTGGTTGACTCCTGCGAGACGGCTTTCTACGAAGGTCACGGCACGGCTGTACTCCAGTTTTCACCTTTCCAGCGTTTCACCTTTTCAACTTCTTTCGAGGCCGACGGCATCACTTTCGAGGAGCCGACCGACAAGCTCTTCGCCTTCAATTCTCCTGTCGGGGCATGTCCCGAGTGCGAGGGTTTCGGAAAGGTCGTCGGCATAGACGAGCAGATGGTTATTCCGAACACGGCCCTGAGCGTTTACGAGGGTGCTGTGGTCTGCTGGCGAGGCGAGAAGATGGGTGAATGGAAAGACTGGTTCATCCGCTTCAACTCCGAGCGCGGCTTCCCAATCTTCAAGCCCTATTTCGAGCTGACGCAAGATGAGAAGGACTGGCTTTGGCACGGAACGCCACAGAACCCCTCTATCTCCATGAAACTTGAATCACTTGGGGGCAAGGATGTTCTTGTTCCGGCGGAATGGCAGATTGCTCCCGAAGAGCGCGAATGGGGCTTGCTCTCCATCGATGCCTTCTTCGAGTTCCTGCGGCAGGGACAATACAAGATACAAAACCGCGTGATGCTGGCTCGCTATCGTGGCAAGACGGTATGCCCGAAGTGCCATGGTACCAGGCTCCGGCCCGAGGCAAACTACGTGAAAGTGGCGGGACGCAGCATCACCGAACTGGTCAATATCCCCGTCAGCGAGCTGTCCGTTTGGATAGAAAGCCTCAAACTCAGCGAGCATGAACAGCAGATAGCGAAACGTATTCTCACCGAAATCAAGAACCGCCTGCAATACCTGTTGGATGTGGGTCTGGGCTACCTGACGCTCAACCGCCCCTCGAACAGCCTGTCGGGAGGCGAGAGCCAGCGCATCAACCTGGCCACCTCTCTGGGTAGCAGTCTCGTGGGCAGCCTCTACATCCTCGACGAACCGAGCATCGGTCTGCACAGTCGCGATACGGAGCGGCTCATCAAGGTGCTGAAGCAGCTTCGCGACCTGGGGAATACCGTTATTGTCGTGGAGCATGACGAGGAGATTATCCGAGCTGCCGACTGGCTCATCGACATAGGTCCGGAGGCAGGGCGCTTGGGGGGCGAAGTCATCTTTAATGGTCCTGCCGATAGCATCGAGTCGGCCGGAGAAACTTCCCACACGCTTCATTTCCTGACCGGCAGCGAGACGATACCTTTGCCCCAAAGCCGCCGCTGCTCCAGCAGCTATATCGAGGTGAAGGGAGCCCGCGCCAACAACCTGAAAGGCATCGACGTCCGTTTCCCGTTGGGCGTGATGACCTGTGTGACAGGCGTCAGCGGCAGCGGAAAGAGCAGCCTCGTGCGCGACATCTTCTATAATGCGATGAAGCGGCAGCTGGACGAGGTGGCCGACCGTCCGGGCGAGTTCCTGCGCCTCGAAGGCGACGTGAAGATGGTGCAGGCCATCGAGTTCGTGGATCAGAATCCTATCGGCAAGAGCACACGCTCCAACCCCGTCACCTACGTCAAGGCATGGGACGAGATTCGCAAGCTCTTTGCCTCCCAGCCGCTTGCCCAGCAGATGGGCTATACGCCCGCCTACTTCAGCTTCAATACCGACGGTGGCAGGTGCGAGGAGTGCAAGGGCGAGGGAACCGTCACCATCGAGATGCAGTTCATGGCCGACCTGGTGCTGACTTGCGAGAGCTGTCACGGACAGCGATTCAAGCCGGAGATTTTAGATGTCCTCTTCCAAGGGAAGAACGTCTATGACGTGCTCAACATGACCATCAACCAGGCCATCGAGTTCTTCTCTGGACACAAGCAGAAGCGCATTGTCGCCCTGCTGAAGCCCCTGCAAGACGTCGGCTTGGGCTACATCAAGCTCGGGCAGTCGTCATCCACCCTCTCCGGTGGTGAGAACCAGCGCGTGAAGCTCGCCTACTATCTGGGGATGGAAAAGCACCATCCCACCATCTTCATCTTCGACGAGCCGACCACCGGGCTGCACTTCCACGATATCCGCAAGCTGCTGGCAGCCTTCGATGCCCTCATAGCCCGGGGGCACACCATCATCATCATTGAGCACAACCTGGAGGTCATCAAGTGTGCCGACCATATCATCGACCTCGGTCCCGAAGGCGGCAATGCCGGTGGCAGCCTCCTCGCAGCAGGCACACCCGAAGAAGTGGCCAGGTGCCAGGAAAGCTATACGGCCCATTTCTTGCGTGAGAAGCTCCAAGGCGTGTGTGCGGGTGGGAGTTAACTACCGAAACCTCAGTGTATATTATATAGTAACCTTTAATAACAAGAACTATGAAAAAGAAAATCTTCCTCTTTGCCATGACGGCTTTCTGCCTGTCGGGCATGACCAGTTGTGACAAGAAATCCTCCAAGCAGGACGCTGTGCTTGTCGAGAAGTCTGAGGCGAAGGCAGAGGCTCCCGGCGACATCTTCTTCTATTCGGGCCGTCATCGTGCCGACAAGTATGCCCCCACAGAAGAGAAGATGGGCTTCACCTCGCAGATTCAGAGCATCAATCCCAGCGAGTTCAAGGGGAATGCTAATTTACGTGAAGTATGGATTGCCCCTCAGATACAGCATATTGCCGAATATGCCTTCTCCGGTTGCACTCAGCTCGAGAAGGTGCATTTCCAGGGCGTAGTGGCCGTTATCAACGATGAGGCGTTCAAGGGGTGCACAGCCCTGAAGAACCTGCGTGCCGACGTCTATACCGTCGGGCTCGATGCCTTCCGCGACTGCTCTTCGCTCGAGACGGCCCGCTTCGGCGAACACATCTGGTGGATTCGCGACGGTGCTTTTGCCAACTGCAAAAAGCTGCGCAGCGTGCTTATGGGCATCACAATGGAAAAGATTGAGGATGGAGCCTTCGCTGGCTGTACCAGCATCGAAGAGTTCTCCATCCCCAATGACTTCAAGAACCGCATGTTCGGCATCGTTCCCTCTACCGGAAAGTGGAAGAAGGTCTATCTGCTCAGCACAGAGTACTATGCCATGCCGAAGAACTGCACGCCGCAAAAGGGCTGCACGCTCTACGTGCCAGATGCCTTCCTGCAGAAATTCCAGGCAGATGCCGACTGGTCGCAGTTCGGCAGCATAGAGCCTCTCAGCAAGAGCAAGTACTTCACGGCCGAGGGCTTCTGGAAGTAGCCTATTCCTTCGGCTCTACCAGCTTCCAAAGGCAGGCAGCAACGAGGGCGCCCACGAAGGGACCTACGATGAAAATCCAGAGGTTGGCAAGGGCTTCACCACCAGCGAAGAGAGCGGGGCCAATGGAACGGGCGGGGTTAACGCTTGTGCCAGTGAAGTAGATGCCCACCAGATGGATGAGAATCAGCGACAGACCGATGGCAAGGCCGGCAAAGTTACCGGTAGCGCCATTGGTCTTGTGTGTTGCGCCAAGCACTACCAGCACAAAGAGTGCGGTGAGGATAATCTCCACCGTCAGGGCCACGCACCAGCATCCGTTGCAGCCGGCTCCGATGCCATTCGTGCCGATACCTGTCTCAGCACCATAGATGGCAGCCAGAGCACATCCGGCAATGATGGCACCAATAACCTGACCAACCATATAGCCGCAGCAGTCCTTTGCGCTGATGCGGCCTGTAACGAGGCAACCCAGCGTGATGGCGGGATTGATGTGGCATCCGGAGATACCGCCGATGGTGTAGGCCATCGCAACCACAGCAAGGCCAAAGGCAATAGCTGTTCCTACTACGGAAGCAGCATCTGTTCCACAACTCAGGCTGACGGCTGCGCCGCAACCCAGAAATGTCAGTACAAACGTACCGATACATTCAGCAATGTACTTTTTCATAGTTTTGGGTTAAATAATTTAGTTTTATAACAAAAAGTTAACATTTCTCGCTGCAAAAATATAGAAAATATTCGAGATTTTTACGTCTGGCAGATATAAAATCTTTTTTATAGAGGAAAATGACATACCCTTTTAACGAAGATTAACAACAAAGGCTCTCCCTTCGGGGAGTGCACTAAAAACAAATAGACACGGAAATTCGGCGTATAGGTCAAATTTCAGGATAAATAGTGGGGCGCCCAGGCCCCCTCCCGTCCCCCCTTGGGGGGGAAGCTGGCTTCCAATCGATAGGCTGAACCTTGACTCCCGTAACATGACTATTCTCGCCAAGGAACTCAATTGTGTTGATATTCCAGCGGCGCGTACAACCTTCTTCGTGGCTGCTTGTGGTCTTGAGAATGACAGGCCATTTGGGCCAAGGCGTATTAGGATTGTGTCCAACAGGAGGCGACCTTCAGATAAAGGCTATGGAGTATTTTTGTAAACATTCTTTCCACAGGCACGCTCTCTGGCGGCCTTTTTTTCTCCTTCGGCACTTTTCTACCCTTAACGTAAAAGAATGGCTTAAAACGAATTTCATTTGATAATCAACTCGTTACAAAACCATGTCTTATGCTATAAGGCAAAGAAAGTATAAACAAATCGTCATGTGGTGCTAAATGCGTCATAATTCGGAGACAGAATTGGTGTAGGAAGAAGGACAACGCAACATGGGGAAATTACAAACACAACGTGCGACGTTGGCCAACTTAACGTGCCGCATTGTTCAACGCCCCATGCTTCTCTGCAAAACGCCCTGCTTCCTGTCAACAATTTATGTAAAGAAAATTTCCCATCTTCCTGAAAACTTCAAGGTCTCTTTCTGTCACAGGTGAACTTCTAAAAGCATAGGTAGTGAAATTTTACCGACATAGTGCAGGCAAACGCCACAAAAATTTTCCC
>Ga0310690_10010731_pt1 | contig 11368 bp, 14 predicted proteins | sample AusTroGonzalo_MG_2_FD_207661 | JGI IMG/M metagenome (GOLD analysis project Ga0310690, IMG submission 207661) | Bovine rumen microbial communities from tropical cattle in Woodstock, Queensland, Australia - Gonzalo_04 (v2) (version 2) | ecosystem: Host-associated > Mammals > Digestive system >...
GATGTGTTCTCACACGCAAATGAAATGGAAAATGCGCGTAAGGATATGACTCTCGGCCTGATGCCTGCCACGCTGAAGTACGACGCCATGATTGGCCACAGCATCCTTGATGACCTGGCCATCTCCGAGTTCGTCACGAAATCCGGCATCATGAACAGACGGCTTCCGCTGGTGTCCACATTCAGCGCACGGCAGCGTGACGGCACACTTCCTCCGCAGGCGGCACAGGAACTTAATCCGGGCGGCAGACCTGCTGAAGAGGGAAGCGAATCTGGGCAGAAGAACCGGGACTTCCTCAAAAACCCCGGCGGTTCGCTCGATCCTACTGGGCATCGTGTGATTCCCAAGGACAGAGACGAAGACCACTGGGATGACTTTTAAGAAAGGGTGAGGCAGATGGAAAAGAACAGAACAATCAACGGGACGCTGAAAGTGCTGGCGACTGCCAACCCCAAGCTGTATGCGGTAGAAATCATGGCGCTGAACAGCGAGGTCAACCGCAACAACTGGCAGTACATCAATCTGGAACAGCACCTGAGCGAGTTCCTTGACATCCCCATCCTGACCGCTTATGTCGGCGGCGGGCTGATTATCGGGGACGGTCACAACTATAACATGAAGCGTGATGAGACTGGCGAAGAGTACGCCAGCTTCACCGCTTCCGATGCGGAGCGTATCGTGGGATGGATTCCCAAGGACGCAAGCAACGCACGGCTGGAGGTCATTGATGGCATTGAGTGGGTCATCGTAAAAGGCAACCTCTGGTCGTGGTACGCCAAAGAATTGGTAGACCAAATTGCTCGACAGGGGAGCATGGAGGTTTCTATTGAGACACTGGTGACGGATGAGCGCCAGGGAGAGAACGGTGTGGATATCGAGGAGAAATATCTTGTCCTCGGCATCACGATCCTGGGCAACGGCGTTGAGCCTGCCGTAGCCGGGGCCAACATCAAGACTCTCTCCGAACTGACTGAACTGCGGAGCAACATGGCTGAAAACATTTTGAAAGCCGCCTCCTACATTCAGGAAGAGAAGTCCGAGCCCGAGCCGAAAATCAACGAAACCAAAGGAGTGAAAAAGAGCATGATCCTTTTTAGCCGCAAAGAGCTTGCGGAGCTGGGCAAAAAGTTCCCGGATTTCAAGGTTCTGGCCGCTGTGCAGGATGAGAACGGCGCTATCCGGGTCTGCCTGATGGCGAAAGACGCCAGCACCTCCACATACAAGATGGACAGCATCGAGGACACCATCGTGCCGGAGAAGTTCCGCCGCATCGCCGCCAAGGTCAACTTCGATCTGGGCGAAGAGTGCGCCGCCGAAGTCGATGTCTGCGAAATGACCGACGCTCTGGCTGCCGAGGTTACCGAAGCCTGCGACAACGCCAAGGAACTGGAGGACAAGCTGTGCGCCGCCAATGAGCGCATCAAGGCTATGGAGACTGCCGAGCGTGTACGCCGGGTCGCCGCTGCCAAAGCCGCTGCCAAAGCTGCTCTGGACGCCAAGAACGCCAACCGTCAGGCCAAGGCGAAGTTTGATGAGGCCATCCTTGACCCCATCAACGCCGACATCGACGCCGGGAAGTACACCGAGAAGGTGAACGCCGACGGACAGTGGATCGGCGATGCCGAGGTGGAGATGCGCGTCAAGGCCGCCTGCGCCGACGCCCAGGAGGAGATGGATCGCAAGGCCCGCGAGGCTTCTGAGACCACCTTCGTCTACGACAAGTTCAACAAAGCCAAGGCCACCGAGCCTGATGGCATCGAGGGTCTTCTGTCCGGCCTGGACAAGATCATTTGACAAGGAGAGTGAGAGAATATGTCTTTCATCGCTAACAGCGCCTTTGAGGCGCGTATCGTCAACGACCGCTTTGACGATCTGTCTGTGATTGCTGGCAAGTATTTCGTCAGCACCACAGCTACCGACTGCTCCGCTGGTCAGCTCTGCACCCGCGACAGCCTGCTCGACTGCGAGGGCTTCACCAGCGTGAAGAATGAGAGCGCCTGGAAGATGGTGAAGGCCACCAACTCCACCACCGCCGATGTTCCCATTTATGCCGCCGATCCTCACGACTGGCCGCTGGTTTCCAGCGCCAAGGGCAACCTGTACGCCGTGGGTCATGAGACCCTGGGGCTGGGCATCCCTGCCGGACGCTACGGCGCTTTCCGCCGCGTCCATTTTGACAACGTGAGCGTCTATCGCTTCGGCGTGGGCAACCTGGCTTCCAGCCTGTCCACCAACACCTATTTCACCATCAGCGCGGACGGCCTGCTGACTCCCGGCGCTTCTGCTCCTGTGACCAGCGGCACTCCGTACTTCAAGCTCCAGGGATCTGGCAACTTCACCGAGGGCACGACCAACAGCTTCGGTTACATCGACGTTGTGGCCTGCTTCGTCGCGTGAGGAAGGGGGTAAACGAACATGAAGCTTTCTCTTAACAGCATCAATCCCGCTGTGTTCAAAGTCTCCGCTGAAGAGACTGGCGATGATAAGGCCCGCGCCAATATCATCGGCACTGGCCGCGTCCTGGCCTATGAGTATGCCCGCAAGGGCGTCAACGCCATCCACGCCGCGATGGGTCAGAAAGACAACGACGTGGCGTCCAAGGTGTCTGACGAACTCTACAAGGAAATGAACAGCAAGTTCCAGCAGGCCCACCTGCTGTACGCCGCCCGTCTGGCTGACGCTGCTGTTGGCCGCACTGGCCCCAAGGACTTCGAGGAGTTCAAGCGCAACGGCCAGAAATACTACCGCAACGACGGCTTCTACCGGGTGCTGATGGGCATCTATCAGGACATCCTGACCCCCATCCTGCCCCGCGTGTTCTCCGAGGCTGTCGGCATCTTCGCTGACACCTATGAGGTGGGCTTCGGTGAAACCCAGTCCATCACCATCGGCAGCAACGACATCCCCATCTTCCAGGATTCCGCCTGGGGTGCTTCCCGGAGCGTTCCCCGCAATCGTTTCTACGAGAAGGACTACGTTCTGAATCCCCAGCCCAAGACCTGCCAGATCAACGCCAAGTGGGCGCAGCTCGTCGGCAACAACGTGGACTTCGGCCAGTTCTTCGCCAACATCACCGCTGGTATGTATGCGAAGACTCTGGGTATGTGGAGCGCCGCGATGACCGCCGCCGCTTCCAACACCTCCCTGGTTCCCTCCAATCTGAGCATCAACTTCTCCAGCCAGAACTGGGTTAAGCTGACCAACAGGCTGTCCGCCGTGAACAATGTTGCGTTCAACAACATTATCGCTTTCGGCTCCTATCCTGCTCTGTCTCAGGTTCTGCCCACCGACGTGACTGGCTCCACCAACGTCAACATGGATGCCGCCATCGCCACCCTGCTGGGTGCTGACTACACCCGCGCCAGCTATCTGGGCGAGTACATGGCCGTGCGTCTGATGCCTCTCCAGGATGCCATCATCCCCGGCACTCAGAACACTTCCGTGTCCACCATCCTGCCCGATGACAAGATCTGGCTCATGGCTGGTGCTGGCCGTCGGCCTATGGCCATCGCGTATAACGAGGCCACTCCTATTACTTTGGAGGTGGACGCTTCCAAAGCTGGGGACATGGAAATTGCGATTAACCTCACCACGGCCCTGGATATGGTCGCTGTGTTCGCCTCCAAGGTCGGCGTCTGCGCCATCTGACAAAATTAACGAGGGGCGGCAACCCCGTCCCTCGTTTTCATGCTGTCTTAGCTCAATGGTAGAGCAATCGCCTTGTAAGCGATAGGTTGTGGGTTCGACTCCCTCTGACAGCTCCATTAAAACTGAATAAAAACGCCATAAAGGAGGATTTATAAATGGCGAACTATGCGACTATGAAAAAGGATGATCTGATTGCTCTGGCGCAGGAGAAGGGCGTGGAGGCAGACGCTTCCATGACCAAAGCCCAGATCATCGAGCAGATCGAAAGTGCGGAAAACGTGGGCGAACCCGCCGAAAAGCCTGCCGAAAACGTGAACGATGCCGCGATGGAGGCGCTGAAAGCCCAGAACGAAATGCTACAGAAGCAGATGGAAGCGCTCCAGGAACAGCTCATGGCCTTGCAGAGGCCGCAGGTTATCCAGGTGGCCCCGGACACAGAGCGCGTCCATTTCCTGTGGCAGGCAGAGGTCGCAGACTACAACCTCGTGACCTTCGGCCCCGGCGGGATGTACGGATCTATCACTGGCAAGACCGGGACATTCAGCGTCCCGAAGAACGAACTGAGCCGCATCCTCGATGACCGCACCCGGCGCATGATCGCACGGCGATGGCTCATCGTGCTGGACGGTCTGACCGATGAGGAGCGTGAGTCCCTGGGCGTGGACTACAAGGAGGGAGAAATCCTTGACCGCAAGGTTTTCACCCGGATGGTGAACCTCCCCAAGGATGAGATCTGTGAGATCTACTCCAAGCTGTGTGACTCCCACAAGGAAATGGTGGCGCGGCGGTACTACGAGGAGTACCAGAACCGCAACGAAGCCGTGACCCGTGAGAAGGTCATCGCCCTGCGCAACATGACCCGGGACATGGGTCTTGACATTCAGGCGTTTCAGCAGATCCTCGTCGAGATGAACGCCTCTGAGGAGGAGTAAGAATGGTAACCAACACCAACATGGCCATGCACTACCGTGGGCTGTCGACGGGCGATGACAAGCCTACGGATGGCGTCCCCAACGGGAGCGATTTCCTGGAGATGGACACCGGGAAAACATGGTACTTCGATGCGGAGAACGGTGAATGGCTTGACCCCACCGCCACGCCGGAGGCCCCTGATGCTGAAGGGTAAAAACACTCTCACAGTAATTCTGACGCTTGTACTGGCCGTTGTGTTGACGGTGGCAGTATTTGCACTGGACATCTACGAAATACCCAAGGCGGTGGAAATCCCCGAGGGAGCATATGGCGTCCTTCAAATTCCGTGTATTGGGACAAACTCCCCACTGTATGAGGGAAGAGATTTCCAATCTATTATTGATGACGAAAACTCAGCCCTTATCCGGCGCTATAAGCGCGGCTGGTATATTGGCGACCATGCCGGAAGCGAAGTCGATGGCGGCGTTTGGTATGTAGAAGATATGCGGGTAGGATGCGGTGCGTTCCTTTTCCGGGAGGGGCAGCCGGAGCAGGCTTATATCTGCACTTCTATTTCGCTTTGTCACCAAAACGGCTGGGAGTGGACATACCACGGAGCCAATGTCAATCCAACGAAAGACGGATTTATCTGCGCTTCCTGTTCCGAAGAAGAGGATTGGGTATATATCGCAGTCTTTGAATACTTGGGAGAAATGCCATAAGGAGGCAAAAGAAAAATGAGAGAAGCTATGATCCAGGTCGTGACTGAAGTCATGTTCACCACGCTGATGGCGGTCATCGCCGTCCTGTTTGCCTATCTGAGCAAGCTGTTTGCAAAGAGCAAACGACTGGAGCACATCGCCCTTGCCATGAACGAACTGGAGGGTGTCGTGACCAACATCGTGGGTGACCTCCAGCAGACCGTGGTCGATGGGCTGAAAGAAGCCAGTGAGGACGGCAAGCTTTCCAAGAATGATATCGAATGGCTCGGCAAGCAGCTTATTGAAAAGGCGACGAAACAGATTAGCGTTCCCGCCGCCGAGACTCTGGTTGCCGCAGGCGTGGATATCGAGGGAATGATTCACAGTATTGCCGAGGCATGGATCGCGGAAATCAAACGCGATGAGGCAAACTACGGCGACAAGCATTAAGACCAACAGCATATAAACGGATGGAGGACGCTGACAATGGCAATGTCACTTGAAGATCAGGCGATCAAACTCACAGAGGTTGAGGAGCGAAGCAAGGGAAACTCCCGGCGCATTGAAACCCTTGAGAAGAAAGTTGACAATTTGAGCGATGTTGTCAGCGTCCTTCAGTCTATGCAGAAAGACCTGGAGCATCTGACCAAAGATGTGAACGAAACCAAGTCTGATGTAAAGCAGCTCATGGAGAAGCCCGGAAAGCGGTGGGATGCCCTCGTGGAGAAAATCCTTTGGGGTATTGTCGGCGCAGTGCTGACGTTCCTGCTTGCCAAGGGCGGACTTTAATCTACACACGGTCGTCGTATAACGGCAGTATACATGGCTTTGACCCATGAGGCGGTGGATCGACACCACCCGACTGTGCCAATAAAACCCCTGTAAAGGAGGGAGCAAGATGACGATAGAGCGCGGAACAACGCAGGAAGTTACCATCACCATCAAGGGGTGGGATCTTACCGGGTGCGACATATATGCGACCTTCAAACAGGGGTCAAATTCTGTTACGAAGAATGTGATGGACAGCGTGACCTACGCCAACAACGCCACGAAGATCGTGCTGACGCTCACTCAGAAGGAAACGCTGTCTTTCGATAATAACAGTTCTGGATTTATCCAAGCCAGATGGATGGATGCCAACGGAAAAGCACATAAGACGAACGCCGCACCGTTCAATGTCGATGTCTGCCTTTGGGATGCAGTTTTACCAGAAACCGATGACCCCAATGAATAACATTGTTTTTGAGGCGACTCGTAAGCGGAGTGTTGTCCTAACAATATCTGACGGAGTAGGGGCTATAGAACTCCCTGTTCAAAAGGGAAGTCGGTTGAGGTTTGAAAACGGCAGTGCAGATTGTAGCGTTGCGTTGTCAGTTGGAAACAGAGCAAGAGTGACGCTTAAAGCACCCGGAACAAACATAGTCCTTTACTCCGTATTTTATTCCGGCGAGGTTTATGCCGGGGAAGACGAATGAGGTGATTACTTTGGGAACTTCATTTGAGCAAATCGAATGTGCGGCCATGACCTACATTAAGAATGATATGTCCCTTGACTGGGACATGAAGAACCGTCTGCCTGTGTTCTACCGCAGGATGTGGAACTATATGCAGGCGGCGATTCCGTTGTTCAACAAGCCACCCACGATGCTTCTCCGGCTGCGTAACTACACCGAACCGCAGTATTCCGATATGCTGTTCAGCGTGGATGCCGAGCCTGCGGACGGTACGGTGACGGTGGACTCCGGCATTACGGATATGGACATCTGCTCCGCCGGGGTAGTCATGGACGATGAGTTTGGCAATCCTATGTATGTTCCCCTCACCGTTGAGAACTACAACCCAGAAACGGGTGAAGTTATCATCAGTGGGGACATGACCCTGGGGGACGAGATCGACATCGACTTCTACAAGTCCGGCTCATTCGCCATCGACCTGAATGAGACCGAGTGCGACATCCTCGCGTTCTGCATCTACGATGTGTGGGAACACCGCTTCGACAACAATGCCCTTGAGAGGGCGTCCAAGATTCGGGATGCCAACTTTACCACCATCTCCGAAGCCAGCCAGACGGCGGCGGGAACTGCACGGCAGGCAGCGGTGGACAGCCAGCTTTTCGATAAGCTTCGGATGTACGAACTGAACGCCGCCTATCTGAAAACAGTGTCGCAGACGCCCCTCTTTTAACACTAAAGGGAGTGAGTATTACGGCTAACATCACACAATATGCCAAAACAGCCGGGACTCTCTCCGGCGTGGGGAACTATCCGAGGGGGAACAGGCAGTATTCGGACGGCTCTCTTCGCCCCCAGTATCTGGCGAATGAAACGCAGGCGTACATCCAGGAGATGGGGCAGTACGCATCGAATGTGTTCGCTGCCGACTGCCAGGGGCTGAACCCTGACGACTTCTTTGAGTGGAAGCGGGTACAGCTTAGATCCGTTCGTGCGGCGCAGGCGCAGACAGGCTCTACCATGCCGGGTGACTGGCAGAGAATCCACATCATCAATCCTGCCAACTACACCTACCTACCCCAAGGCGCAATGCTCAAGTATGCCGACAACACATGGATCGTGTTCAAGGACAAGAACATCGCCGCTTTTCAGGGGCAGGCAATCGTCCGGCGTTGCAACGCTGTTGTCAACCTGCTCGACTGGTATGGGAACATCGTCAGCCTGCCCATCTCCTACGCCAAGATGGAAACGCTGGGAAACGCCCCCCACACCACGGAGAACACCATCACCTCCAAGAACTACATCGCCTGCATCTGCCAGTTGAACGAGTACAGTGAGAAGTTCACGGAGAACACCCGCATCATCATGGGGAAAACGGCCTACGCCATGCGCGGCTTGGACGATTTTACCCGCGAATTTACCGACGATCCCGACAGCGCCCACCTCCTCACGTTTACCATTGAGCGCGTGGAACTCCAGTCCTACGACAGCGCCGAGTACGGCGTAGCGGACTACTATGGGTTCAGTTGGGAAATCTCTGCCAACTGGCAGAACTCCATGAAAGTGGGGATGACGCAGACTGTCACGCCCACAAGCCGACGCAATGGGAACGCCGTAGTGGACAGCGAAGAGCATCCCATCTCCTATTACTTCACCAGCTCGAATGAATCTGTGCTTACAGTGGATGAATACGGAGTGGTAACTGCGCTGGGCGAAGGGACTGCGGACATCCTCATCGAACTGGCTCAGAATCCCAGCAAGAATCTCACCATCACGATAGATGTTCCAGCTGCTGAGAGCGAATATGTGGCGTTTACCGAGTCAGTTCCCCAATATATCCACGAATTTGAGTCGATAACCGTATCGGCAGCGTACTTTGAAAACGGAGAAGCCACGGCAGAGGAACTTACGTTCAGCTTCACGGGGCCGACATCCGGGGCGTTCAGCATCACCGCAGCGGACACCCCCAATACATACCGCATCACAGCATACCATGCGGCTACAACACCGCTGAAAGTTACGGCAGAGTATGAAACATACAGCATTTCTGCCGAAATACAGCTTATCACCTAAAAAATCGGACTTTTGTGGGAACGCACGTTGCTTATGTGGGCCGGGGTGGGAGCCTGCAACGTAGAAAATCAAAAGATCGGAGCACTTATACATGGCGCAAATTAGTTTGGAGGTCAAGAAAAAGTGCGTCGAGCTGAAGCGGAACGGACAGACAGCCAGAGAGGTCTATCTGAACTATTTTTCCCAGGAACACACCGGGATGGCGTATGAAACCTTCCGCGCAAAGCTGAAACGATGGCAGAAGATGGCGTTTGCCGATGATTTTACCTTGAAATCCGGCACATACGATGGGTTTATAGCCCACGGAGCGACCGTTCAGGTCAACGCCAGCGGCGAAGTGGTGCAGGCGTGGGTCAAAGAACACGCCGATGACGGTCAGATGGACAGGCTGTTGGACTTCATCCGGGAGAACACAGTCCCCGTCCAAATCGACGCCAAACTGGACGAAAAAGCAGAGCCGGAGATGCTTGAAATCCCCCTTTTCGACCAGCATTTTCCCCAAAATGACGGTATTTCGACTTTTATTGGGCTTGCGCCCATCGTTGAATCAAAGGATTGGGAAGAAATCAACATCATTATTGGGCAGGATATGCTCCACAATGATGACATGAGAGGTCGCACCTCCTCCGGCAGACCCATCGAAAACGTGGACATGGTGAGGGGTTGGGAACTGGCGAGGATCTTCTACGCCAACCTCATTGAACTGAGTCTTAGGCATACAAATAGGTTGAATATTACCTATTCCAAGGGAAATCACGATGAATCCATGAGCTGGGCGTTTGTTCAGATGCTCAAAGCCATGTTCCCGCAGGCCAACGTGGACGATTCCATGCGGCAGCGCAAGTGCATTTCGTGGCGTGAGTGCTTCATCGGCATCACCCACGGCGCATACAAGAAGTCCTCCCTCCCCGACCTCCGGGGACAGTTCACGATCCAATTTCCCACCGAATTTGCTTCCGCCAAGGTGCGTGAGATACACGCCGGACACCTCCACCGGGAGGAAGAGCGTGATATTTACGGCGTAATGTGCCGGAGATTGTCCAGAAGCGGCGTCGAAGACGAGTGGACGGACAATGAGGGGCTTATCGGAGCAAACAAGCGGTTCATGATCTTCCGCTGGAAACCGGGCCGACTGGCCGGGATAGATTACGTTTAAGGAGAACAACAATGGATTGCCCACACGCTTATCTAAAGAAAGACATCGACTATCTGCTGTGCGACTTTGAGCCTACGCCGTCCAAGGCGGACAGAACCAAGCTGTTCCACGCCGTCTGCGGCCACCAGGCACACTGCCCCAAGCAGAACTGCCACAAGAACACCCCCTCCTGGTCAAGCTGCGTGAAACTCGCTGTGAAGCCCCAGGATGACGCAGGAGCGCAGATTGGCGAGGATGTGTCAGTGCCGGAGGAAGCCCCCAAAAAGCGCACACGCCGCGTCACACAGCCCCAGAGCGAAGATTAACGCAACAAACGCAACAAATAACAGCCGAAAGGAGCATTTAGATGGCTGAGTTGATTACGATAACCGAGGAAGACATCCTCAATGCGCAGACATACACCCCGATCACGGCAAAGGAACTGCTTGCCCGCGCAGTCGCGTCGCTGTGCATCGAGCCTGTCGAGGTAAAGTCCAATGAAACGGATGCGTTGCCTCCCATGTTCCGGGAGAACAGAAAACTCCGACACCAGTTCCAAATGGGAATCCTCGCCACGCTTCTGCACAGGGAATACGCCCTCCAAAAAATCAGATACAGCGGCGAAGACGCCGATTCGGAGCATGAGCTGACCTGGTGCATGGATGAGGATGAGTACGATCTTTGGGCCATGAGCCATGTCATGAACCAGCTCGAGCGCATGAAAAAGAGCGCCAATAAGGTCGTGGTAAACCGCCTGTTCGATTTCCTTTACGACTATAAGGCAATCGAACTGATGCTGACCGGGGCTATCCGGGATGAACTGGAAGCCCACAACGACATCTTCAACCGGGCGATGCAGTTCTTTTCCGTGTCCGCGACCCAGGCGGCCATGAACTCTCTGGTGGAGGGTGAACTGCGGAATCTGCTGTCGAAAGAGGGAGAGGCAGTTGAGTGATTTCTGGACTGGGCTTGACCCAACGGTGGACAGCCCTTACTACCCATACCGAAAAGTAGTAGAAGCAGACACATTGGCCGGGGCAGAACAGCTTCCGTACATCCTGTGCCGCTATCTGATGGACTTGCCGGACGGCAAGGGCTATGAACCTCCGTCTGATAACAAGTTCCCCCGTGCGCGGCTGAAGAAACTGCTGTACTGGGACGGCCCGATGCCCTTAACGCAGCCTCTCCCCACCACGGAGCAGATGCGGCAGATATTCTTTGACCCGGAGAACCCCGACAGGCCGCCCGATCCTGACCACGGATACCGCCTGTATCCGCAGAACACCGTGCAGCAGTCCATCGCCAACAGCAAGAGCATGGTGCGCATCTATCTGAGCGACGCCGCTCATGTGGAGATGCGCGGCACGTTCGTCACCCGGCAGGACATCATCTTCGACATTGTGGTGAACGTGGGCATTGAGAGCAACACTGGCATGACCGCCTCCTCC
>Ga0310690_10010734_pt1 | contig 11366 bp, 7 predicted proteins | sample AusTroGonzalo_MG_2_FD_207661 | JGI IMG/M metagenome (GOLD analysis project Ga0310690, IMG submission 207661) | Bovine rumen microbial communities from tropical cattle in Woodstock, Queensland, Australia - Gonzalo_04 (v2) (version 2) | ecosystem: Host-associated > Mammals > Digestive system >...
TCCAGGAATACATCGTCAACGAGATTCAGGAAGTCTACCGCATGCAGGGTGTGAAGATCAACGACAAGCACTTTGAAGTGATCGTCCGCCAGATGATGCGCAAGGTCGAGATCATCGATCCGGGTGATACCCGCTTCCTGCCGGAGCAGCTTGTCGAGAAGCTCGAGTTCCTCGAGGTGAACGACGACATCTTCGACAAGAAGGTGGTGACCGACGCCGGTGACTCCGAGAACCTGTATCCGGGCCAGATCGTTACGGTGCGCCAGCTCCGCGACGAGAACTCAGCCCTCAAGCGTGCCGACAAGCGCACGGTCGAAGCGCGTGACGCCGTACCCGCTACCTCCAACCAGGTGCTGCAGGGCATCACCCGCGCAGCTCTCCGTACCAACAGCTTCATGTCGGCGGCTTCCTTCCAGGAAACCACGAAGGTGCTTTCCGACGCGGCCATCCGCGGCAAGATCGACACCCTCGAGGGCCTGAAGGAGAACGTGATCTGCGGACACCTGATCCCGGCCGGCACCGGTCAGCGCGAATTCGACAATCTGATCGTCGCTTCGATGGAGGACTATCAGAAGATGACGGCCCGCAAGAAATAAGAAGACTCCGTACTATGGCAATTATCCGTCCCCTGAGAGGGATTACTCCCAAGATCGGAAAGAATTGCTTCATTGCAGAAAATGCTGTAATCATCGGTGATGTAACCATCGGCGATGATTGCAGCATTTGGTATGGAGTGGTTCTCCGCGGCGACGTCAACACCATCAAGATCGGCAACCGTGTCAATATACAGGACAATGCCAGCGTACACACCTTATATCAAAGGTCCGTCACCATCATCGGTGACGACGTGTCTGTGGGCCACAATGCCGTGGTCCACGGCGCAAAAGTGGGCAACGACGTGCTGGTAGGAATGGGCGCCGTGCTGATGGACAACGCCGAGATTGCCGACGGCTCCATCATCGCCGCCGGCGCCGTTGTTCTGTCGGACCAGAAACTCGAACCGGGCGTTTATGCCGGCGTTCCTGCCAAAAAAGTGAAAGACGGAAGTGAAAAAGTGACAGCTACAGCGCACAAAAATGCGCAAGGCTACTTGATGTACAAGGACTGGTACAAATAAATTGTAACAATTCGAAATCCATTATTAATAAACTGGAAGGGGCGGAAACCGCCCCTCACGCCTATTTTTCTTGAAAAATTCACCGAAAAGTTGGATTATTCGAGATTTATGCGTAATTTTACCCCCTAGACACTGTAACACACACACATAAATTGTAAGCAACATCAACAAATCAGAGACAAAAAGTAAGCCAAAAAAACGAAAAAAAACCAATCCAATTATTATTAACCAACAAAACTTTTCCAAATGAAAAAGATCAGACTTATTGTGACAAGCCTTTTGCTTGTGATGTCTGTCGGCGCTTTCGCCCAGAATATCCAGGTGAAGGGTACTGTTACTGATGCAAGCACAGGAGAAGTCATTCCGTTCGCTTCAGTATCCCTGAAGGGCACGATGACCGGTATCGCCACCGATCTGGACGGTAACTATCAGCTCACTGTCCCTCGCAATGGCGTGCTTGTCTTCAGTTTCGTCGGCTACGAGAATCTTGAAGTAGCCATCGAAGGAAAAGCTGTGATCAACGCTGCGCTCGCTCCGAGCCAGGAATTCATCGACGACGCCATCGTCATCGCTTACGGTACGTCGACGAAGAGCTCCTTCACCGGATCGGCCGCAATGGTCAAGAGCGAAGCCATCGAGAAGAAGGTCTCCACGAACGTGACCAGCGCACTGGCAGGTTCCTCTCCGGGTGTCCAGGTCATCTCCGGTTCCGGTGACCCGACGAGCGGCGGCCCGACGATCCGCATCCGTGGTGTCGGCTCCATGAGCGCAAGCTCCAGCCCGCTTATCGTGGTGGACGGTTCCCCGTTCGAAGGCTCCATCAAAGACATCAACCCGAACGACGTCGAGTCGATGACCGTGCTGAAGGATGCTTCCGCATCTGCAATTTACGGTAACCGCGGTGCAAACGGCGTCATCCTGATCACCACGAAGAAGGGTACCGGCGACGCGAAGATCAAACTCGACGTCCGCCTTGGCTCCAACAGCCGACTGATCCCCAACTACGACGTGATCACCGAACCGGGACAGTACTATGAGAACTACTACAAGTTGCTGTACTACAAGCACATGATTGGTGACGGCAACACCACCCACTCGGCAGCTGAAGCTTATGAGTTCGCTAACAGCCAGCTCTTCAGCACCAGCGGCGGTCTGGGCTACCAGGTCTATACGATTCCGGATGGTGAAAACCTGATCGGTACGAACCTTCGCCTGAACCCGCGTGCAAGACTCGGCTACAGCGATGGTGAATACTACTATACTCCGGATGACTGGTACAACGAGACCTTCCACAACTCTTTCCGTCAGGAGTACAACCTCTCCGTGAGCGGCTCCGGCGAGCGCTTCAACTACTACGCCAGCGGCGGTTTCGTGGATGACGGCGGTATCATCAACAACTCCGATTACAAACGTTACACGGGCCGTATCAACGCCGACTATCAGGTGAAGAAGTGGTTCAAGCTCACCTCTTCGATGAGCTTCAGCCATGCAAACTCGCAGACCAACGGTTCCAACGGTTCCTGGGGTTCCTCGGGCAACGTCTTCTATGTGGCCAACAACATGGGTCCTATCTATCCGCTGTACGTGCGCAACGCCGACGGTACGATCAAGATGGACAACGGCCGCGTGGTTTACGACTCCAACAACACGAACTTCATCCGTCCGGCAGTGGTCGGTAACGCTATCCGCGACAACGAGTATGACAAGACCACCTACTACTCCGATGTGTTCATCGGCAAGGCTGGTGCGATCTTCACTCCGGTCCGCGGCCTCTCCATCACGGCTAACCTGAACCTTACGAGCGACAACACCCGCGAGACCGACCTTTCGTCGATCTTCGGTAGCGGTGCATCGGTCGACGGTCTCGCATACGTCTATCAGAGCCGCATGTTCGCTATCAACCAGCAGTATCTCGCTGAATACAAGACCGACTTCGGCGGCAGCGACCACAACATGGACATCCTTGCTGGTTACGAGCAGTACAACCGCAAGAGCCAGACCCTCTGGGGCCAGAAGGATCACCTGTTCAACCCGCTCGTGGGTGAGCTCGGCAACGGTGACGGCACCTCGGGTACCCGTACCTCTTCGGCTACGAACTCCTACATGTCGAGAGGTATCCTCGCACGTGCTCAGTATGACTACGGCAACAGGTACTTCGTCAGCGGTTCCTACCGTCGCGATGCTTCCTCGCGCTTCGCACCGGGTCACCAGTGGGGCAACTTCTGGAGCGTCGGTGGCGCGTGGTTGATCACCGGTGAGGAATTCCTCCGCAACAACAACGCAGTCAACATGCTGAAACTGAAGATCAGCTACGGCCAGCAGGGTAACGATAACCTCGGTTCCTACTACCCGTGGTCCGACCAGTACACGCACTCCTACAATGAGGAGACCGGCGAGTACTCCCTGGTTCTCAGCTATAAAGGTAACGAAGACCTGACCTGGGAGACCTCCAAGTCCTTCAACGTCGGTCTCGACTTCGAATTCTGGCACGGCATCCTCAACGGTAGCGTTGAGTACTTCGCCCGCAAGACCGAAGACCTCCTCTACTCCAAGAACGTGCCGTACTCCGCAGGTAACCCTACCGGTGTCGTCCCTGTGAACGTGGGTGACATCATGAACCGCGGCTTCGAGGTTTCCCTCGACGGTAACATCATCAACAACAAGAACGTCCGTTGGAACTGGAACGTCAACCTCTCGCACTACAAGAACATTATTCTTGCACTCGACCCGAGCGTTTCGGAGAACGGTATCAAGGGTTCCAACTACATCTACAAGGTTGGCGGTTCCCTCTATGATGCCTACATGTACAAGTTCGCAGGCGTGAACCAGAACACCGGTTATCCGCTCTACTGGAAGCACGTTGAAGAGAAAGACGACAACGGCAACATCACCAAGGAATACGACGAGACGACCGACGTCTTCGACCAGGCTACCAAGTATGAGCTCGGCAGCGTGATGCCCAAGCTCTATGGTGGTTTCGGTACCAGCCTGAACGCTTACGGCGTCGACTTCTCCATTCAGTGCGCATTCCAGCTCGGCGGTAAGTACTATGACGGTTCTTACCAGCAGCTGATGTGGACCCAGGACCAGAAGGGTAGCGCATGGCACAAGGACGCCCTCAACGCCTGGACGCCCGAGAACCCCAGCACCACCATTCCTCGTAACGGTGTCTTCGCTGAGGCACAGAGCGCAACCGACCGCTTCCTGGTTTCCTCCAACTACCTGAGCATCAATAATGTGACGCTGGGTTACACCTTCCCGACCAAGTGGACCAACAAGATCGCGATCAGCGCTCTCCGCCTCTATGTGGCTGGTGAGAACCTCGCAGTCTTCTCTGTCCGCAAGGGTATGGACCCGCGCTACAACATGGGTCTCGGTTCGATGACCAGCGGTGCTGGCCTTACTTCCAGTGCATACGCCCCGATGCGTACCATCACGGGCGGTATCTCCCTTACGTTCTAACCTTTAAATGATGAAAGAAATGAAACGTATCAAATTACTCTCGATTATACTGGTCGGCCTCGCCCTGGCTTCGTGCTCGGACATCACGAACATCGTGCCCGAGAGCGGAACGATGCTTACCTCGCAGGTCCAGGAAACCTATGCACTCGCACCTGAGCGTGCTGCCGCACCGTTTGCCGGCATGTTCTCCGATATCGGACGCCCGGCCAAGATGTATTCCACCCCGGACGACTGGGAGTTCCTGATGATCCTGTTCTGCAACGACCTTGAAGGCGCAGATGCCATCATCGCCGACAGCGGTTACAACTGGTTCAGCGTCTGCGGCGAACTTTCTTCCCGTAGCGCAAACTACCGTAACCCGGCTATCCGCTACCGCGCTCCGTACAACATGATCGCTTCGGTCAATACCTTCCTCAGCGGCTTCGGCGAGGATGTGACGGATCCCAACGCTCTCAACATGATGGCACAGGCCCGCACCCTTCGTGCTTGGAGCTACATGCTGCTCGCAAACGGCTTCCAGTTCAGCTACCTGACTGCAGCCGACAAGCCGTGCGTGCCGATTGTGACCCAGGAAACCACTGATTTCACCAATAACCCGCGTGCAACCGTCAAGGAAGTGTACGACCTGATTATTGAAGACCTCAACTATGCGGTTGAGCATCTGGAAGGCGCTTCCCGTACCTCCAAGATGTATGTCGACGGCAACGTGGCTCACGGCCTCCGCGCCCGCGCATACCTTGAGATGGGTGAATGGCAGAAAGCTTATGATGACGCCCAGAAGGCTGCCAGCGGCTACACCCCTGCTACCCTCGCTGAGGTTTCGAAGCCTGCTTTCTACGACATCAACGATCACAACTGGATCTGGGGTTATGATATGATCACCGACCTGGCAATGAACTACCGCTATGCAACGACCTCGTCGTGGCTGCGTTCCTTCTCCGCATGGGGCTATGCTCCTGCATGCCAGGTGTACACATGCATCAACACGCTGCTGTACAACAAGATCTCCCCGAACGATATCCGCAAGCAGTGGTGGGTTAACCAGAACCTCGAGTCGACGCTCCTCAACGGCCTCAAGTGGCCCGGCTTCGACGATGTGGCTCACGCAAACGACGGTGGTGACGCTAAGCTCCCTTATCTCCCCTACACGAACGTGAAGTTCGGCTGCTTCTCCGTTGGTACGACCTCCAACGACGAGGACATGCCGCTGATGCGCGTTGAGGAAATGATTCTCATCCAGGCTGAGTGCAAGGCTCGCATGGGCGACAACGCCGCTGCAGCTTCCATCCTGGAAAACTTCGTCAACAACTACCGTATGGTTTCCGGTACCTATTCCGCAACGGCTACCAGCCGCGACATGCTTGAAGAGATCTGGTTCCAGCGCCGTGTCGAGCTCTGGGGCGAAGGTTTCTACGTAAACGATATGAAGCGCTTCAACAAACCGCTCGTTCGTTTCCACGACAGCAATGGCAACATCGCCGCTGCATTCCGTTTCAATCTTCCCGCAGACGATCCCTGGTTGCTGATGCGCTTCCCTCAGGGCGAGCTCAACACCAACTTCGGCATCGTGGACAACACGGGCGGACACCAGCCTGTTACCGACGAGAACCCGGGCCTCAGGGACGGTGTAACCGACTAATTACCACTTAATACGAACAGATATGAAAAGTTTAAGATATATTCTTGTTTCTGCTGTTGCAATGTTTGCACTGGTGGCTTGCGTCCCGGAAGATCCCTATACTCCCGGCAACCCGACCAACAACAATGGCAACAACGTCTACTTTTCTGCAGAGAATCCCGGTTCTCTCGTTCTTGGCCTGGCTGAAAGCTCATTTTCTGTCACGATCGAGCGTGAGAATGGCGGCAATGCACTGACGATTCCGTTGAATTCCTACTCTGACAGCCCTGTCTTCACCGTTCCTACGAGCGTTGACTTCGCTGCAGGTGAGACAGCCAAGACCATTACGGTCCAGTTCTCCGGTGCTGATCCGTTTGTGAACTATACCCTTTATATCACTCTTCCTGAAGAGTATACCTATCAGTACAAGGATCAGGATGTTTATCCTTCCTATTTCGTGAAGGTGCTCCAGGAAGACTTCAAGGTGATCCACACCGGTTCCTACTATGATGATTTCTGGTATGAAGAGGCATGGGAGCAGGATCTCGAGTATTCCGAACTCAAAGATACCTATCGTCTTTCCAACCTTTGGACTGCCGGTGCAGGCTTTGAGTTTACCTGGGACAAAGAGACCGACAAAGTCGTGGTTAACGGCGGTAACAAGCTCTCTACCGGTATTGTTCACAGTACCTACGGCCTGATTTCCGCACAGGATCAGGGTAGTTTCTACGATCCTGATGACGATGCTATCTACTTCCCGTTCAAGTGGACGGTGTCCGCAGGTTCCTTCGGTACTTACTACAACGTGTTCTACTTCTAAAAAGCAGATACATTGATACTATTGGCCGGTGCCCTTTTCGGGCACCGGCTTTTTTTTCATTATTCCGGAAAAATGAGTAATTTTGCTCTGATAGGTTTCACAAAGAAAAGAAGAAATAATGAGGAGACTACTGATTATTCTGCTGTTCTTTCTCGTGCCCTCGGCATCTTTTGCCGACAACGTTTCGCTCGAGAAGGCAAGAAGCGCAGCATCCAATTTCTGTAAGACGAAACTTGCCACGAAATCGTCATCCTCTCTTCAGCTTGTTGCAGGAGGGGACGAATACTACGTGTTCCAGCGCAGTGGCGGCGGCTTTGTAATCATTTCCGGTGATGATGCAGCTGTTCCCGTCCTCGGTTATTCCTATACCGGAAAGTTCGACATCAACAACATGCCGGACAACTGCAAGGCATGGCTTGAGGGCTATAAGGAGCAGATCCAAACCATCCGCAACAGCGGATCGGGCAGGAGTCCCCAGGCCGTAGCCCTTTGGAACGAAATCCTGATTCCGACCAAGGCTGGAGAAAGCGGCTATGAACCTGAGCTTCTGCTGACGACGGCAGACTGGGACCAGGGCTATCCGTACAACGAACTCTGCCCCGTAATTGACAGCACCCACTGCATTACGGGCTGCGTAGCCACTGCCGCCGCGATTGTCGCCCGGTATTATAACTATCCCAAGACCTGCTCCGGGACCATTCCGGGCTACGGATTCGAATATGAGGGCGTACACTACAACGTCCCGTCCCACGATTTGCCCGGTTCCTATGACTGGGACCATATGCCCCTGGTTGCCAGCGCCATCACGACGGACAGGGAGAGACAAGCCATCGCGCAGCTCATGTACGACATGGGTACCATCGCCCAGGCTTCGTATGGTCTGGACGCTACAAGCGCTTATACCTATATTCTGGTAGAAGGCATGATCAACTACCTGGGCTTCGACAGCAATGCGCAATACCTTTTCCGGCGTAACTACTCGGATTCGGAGTGGGTTGAAATGCTCAAGAAAGACCTTAATGAGACCGGTCCCATCCTGTATGCCGGCAGCTCCGAAAACGGCGGCCACCAGTTCACGCTGGCAGGCTACGACGCCAAGGACAATTTCTATGTAAACTGGGGCTGGGGCGGCTCCTGGAACGGTTATTACGCCATTGATGCCTTCGTGGTCAACACTTCCACCGCCACGCATGACTACCGGAACAATCAGGATGCCGTTTTCGGCATGAAACCGGCCGGCTATGACCCGGAAGAGGGCGATCTGGACAAAATCACCACCCTCGATTTCGATCCTTCTACCCGCACGGTCACCGTCGAAACCTTCCGTGACGCTTCCTATACCTTTAAGGATTCAACCGGTGCGACGGTTACAAAAGGCGTCTCGAAAGAGGGTCGCAAGATTATTATCAAGTCGCAGAACTACACGGCTGACACCTATGTGCTGACGCTTACCAGAGGCGGTCAGACGAAAGTGATTGAACTGATTCTTGGGAGGTAACATCATGAAAAAGAGATTTATCATCATCCTTTCCGCTATCGCACTCTGCATGATAGCATCCTGTGCACCGGAACCGATGGTTTCGTTGAGCAAGACCTCCTTCGCCGCCACCAGTGAAGCGACTGACATCTCACTGGATGTAACCACTACGTACGACTGGTCTGCCTCCTCATCGGCCGGGTGGGTTAAGCTGTCCCCTACTTCCGGAGCCCAGGGCATTACGCCGGTTTCCGTCAAGCTGGATGCCAACAACACCTTTGACGACCGCACCGCAACGGTTACTTTCTCCAGCGAAGGCCTGACTGCCACACTGAGCATTACCCAGAGCCAGAAGAACGCGATCCTGATTTCTACGAGCAGCTACCACCTGTCGTACGAATGTGATACGATCGATGTCGAGGTCCTTTCAAACATTGATTATTCCTATTCTATCCCCGATACGGCTACTTGGGTGAAAGCCATCACGACCAAAGGACTGAAAGAGTCCCATGTGCTGTTCCGGGTTGAAGAAAATACCGGTTTCGGACCCCGCCAGACGGCCATAACCTTTACCGACAAGGCCAAGGGCATCAGCAAGCCGGTCACAATTCTGCAGGATCCCCTCATCCATTTCGACATGCCTACCGACACGCTTGTCATTGCATACGATGAAACGGAGTTCATCTTCCCGATTACGACCAACGGCTCGTTCCAGTGGAACACTTCCGGCTGCACCTGGCTGGATTGCTCCGATGAACCGGCATTCGTCCCCGGAGAACTGAAAGAATACGAGCTGCACTTCACGGCCGAATTCAACGCTTCGCACAGTTCCAGAGGATACGAAGTGGTCTTCACGGATGCAAACAAAGTCAAGCACAAACTCTATATCTGCCAGGAAGCCGCACCTTACATCCTTGTGACCGTCGTTTCCGGCAAAGAGGTTACGGCTCCCATGGTCAAGGAGACATCGGAAGATGCCGTCATCGACTGGGGAGACGGCACCCGGCAGACTTACGCAGTCGGCATGACCCACACGTATACCACGGGAGGTCAGCATACCATCACCATCACCAGCGAGCAGGCTACCCGGGTTTATCTGGAGAGTGTCCGCGGTATTGATCGTTTGGACTTCCGGATGTTCTAAATGATCGGAGTCTATGATTCGGGCGTAGGCGGCCTGTCCGTCTGGCGGGAATTGGTCAAACTGATGCCCGATGAAGACTACGTTTACTTTTCGGATGCGGCATACTGCCCCTACGGCCCCAAAGACCCTTCATTCATCATTGAACGGGCTTGTGCCGTGACCGATTTCTTCCTGGATAAAGGCTGCAGCCTGATCGTCGTTGCGTGCAACACGGCCACGGCTGCAGCCATTTCTTACCTCCGGGAGCATTACTCCGTCCCGTTCGTGGGCATGGAACCCGCCATCAAGCCTGCCATCCTGCGCAGCCGCAGCGGCGTGGTGGGTGTGCTGGCCACGGCTGGCACGTTCAAGGGACGGCTGTATCTCAACACGCTGGCCCGCTTTTCGGGCGACGTGAAAGTCATTGAGCACGTGGGAGAAGGTCTCGTGGAAACGGTCGAAAAAGGCATTTTGGACGGCCCGGAGGTCGAGGCCCTGATACACCGTTGCATCGACCCCATGCTCGAAGCAGGCGCAGACCACATCGTGCTCGGCTGCACCCACTACCCTTTCCTGCAGCCCGTTATCGAGCGCATTGCAGGCCCAGCCGTTACGGTGGTCAACCCGGCTCCCGCCGTTGCCCGCCAGGCACAGCGGCTCCTCAACAAAAAAGTTGAGCCTTCCCAACGGAAAGGCTCAACCGAATTCTGTTCGTCTTCCGAGGACCTTTCGGTCCTCCTCCGACTTTCGGAAATTAGATAATTCCCTGCTCGAGCATAGCGGTAGCGACCTTCATGAAGCCGGCGATGTTAGCGCCCTTCACGTAGTCGATCGTGCCGTCAGGCTGAGTACCGTACTTCACGCATGCCTCGTGGATCGAGTCCATGATGAAGTGCAGTTTCTCGTCGACTTCCTTGCCGCTCCAGCTGATGTGCGAAGCATTCTGCGTCATCTCAAGGCCCGAGGTAGCCACGCCACCGGCGTTGACAGCCTTACCAGGAGCGAAGAGGATGCCGTTGTGCTGGAAGAAGTGGATAGCGCCCGGCTGGCAGCCCATGTTCGAAACCTCGCAGCAGCACCAGGTGCCGTTTGCCTTCAGTTCCTTCGCATCGTCTTCCGAGAGCTCGTTCTGGAATGCGCAAGGGAGTGCGATGTCGCACTTCACGCTCCACGCCTTCTTGCCTGCCGTGAATTTAGCCTTGCCCGGGAACTTGGTAGCCATGTCCTCAACCTTGTTGCGGTTCGAAGCACGCATCTCGAGCATGTAGTCGATCATCTCATTGGTGATACCGTCAGGAATCTCGCAGACACCGTCCGGGCCGGAGATAGCGACGACCTTAGCGCCGAGCTCCTTAGCCTTGGTTGCAGCGCCCCATGCCACGTTGCCGAAGCCGGAGAGAGCCACCGTGCAGCCCTTGATGTCCTTGCCTGCCTTGTGCAGCAGGTTCTGGGTGAAGTAGAGGGCGCCGAAACCGGTAGCCTCAGGACGGAGGATCGAACCGCCCCACGTTGCACCCTTGCCGGTCAGCACGCCCGTGTTGTACTCACGTGCAAGCTTCTTGTACATACCGTACAGATAACCGATCTCACGGCCGCCGACACCTACGTCGCCTGCAGGGACGTCCTGATCCGGGCCGATGCACTGCCACAGCTCGGTCATGAAGGCCTGGCAGAAACGCATGATCTCGTCGTTGCTCTTGCCAACCGGGTCGAAGTCGGAACCACCCTTTGCACCACCCATCGGGAGGG
>Ga0310690_10010735_pt1 | contig 11365 bp, 11 predicted proteins | sample AusTroGonzalo_MG_2_FD_207661 | JGI IMG/M metagenome (GOLD analysis project Ga0310690, IMG submission 207661) | Bovine rumen microbial communities from tropical cattle in Woodstock, Queensland, Australia - Gonzalo_04 (v2) (version 2) | ecosystem: Host-associated > Mammals > Digestive system >...
GAGGTCGGATTGCTCTTAGGTTACGAATACCAAAGCCACTTCTGCACCGCCTTCCGACGGAAATACGGCATGTCACCGACGGAGTTCCGGGAGGGCAAACGGGCATAAAACGCAAATCAACAATTGTTTTTATAAATCATCTAAAACCCACTTTTATGAAAAAAATCCTCTTCATTGTCGGTTCACTGAGAAAAGACTCCTTCAATCGGCAGCTCGCCCTGGAGGCGGAAAAGAATCTGGCAGGCATTGTCGAAGTCACCTATTTGGACTACACGGACGTGCCGTTCATCAACCAGGACATTGAATATCCCGCACCGGCCGCGGTGGCCAAACTGCGCGAAACGGTGGCCAACGCCGACGGTCTTTGGATTTTCACCCCCGAGTACAACTTCAGCTACCCCGGACATCTGAAAAACGTGCTGGATTGGCTTTCCCGCCCCGTGGTGGCATACGATTTCGCCACGCCGACGGTCATGAACGCCAAGAAGGTGGCGTTGAGCGGTGCCGGCGGACAGATGGCCACGGGCAAGTGCCGCGAGAAACTCACCGAACTGCTCACCTTCATCAAAGCCGACGTGATGGCCGAGCCGCAGACGGGTATCGTCCTCAATGCGGAGGCCTGGACGGAGGGTCGCATGATCCTCACCGACGAGCAACTCGCCGCGCTGAAGGCCCAGGCGGAGGCGTTTGTGAAATATTTAGGATGATGTGCATTGTAGAGACGCGGCGCGCCGCGTCTCTACTCCTCGTACATTTCTTTCTTCCACCAATCAAACGTCTGGTTCCATTCTTTGGACAACTGTTTGCGGTATTTTTCAAAAAGGGCGGGATGTTCCTTTTGTAGTTCGATGTAATCGTCAAAAAGGCCCTCCGATATTTCTCCGTCGGAAAACTCGCCCATGCGCATGTAGGCAAACATAATGCCCGCGCTGTCGGCGTGCGCATAGTCACTCATCGGAGGCCACAGATAGTTCTGTTGAGACTCACTGGGTGAGCCTATGCTATACCATACCAAAAATTCTTCCTCCGTTGCCGGAATAGTACCCAACACAACTTTGGCGGCAGGGTGGCAATCTTTTTGGCCATATTCTTTCAGATACCGCTGCAACCGCCCGGAATAGGGGATGATATAGTCCTCCTCGTGGGTGAACCATTGCATATCAGCTCGATCTATAGCCTGTAAAGAATCATTCTCTGCCCAACCATAAGTATAAACTTGCCAACCGCAATTTAGGTACTCATCTACAGGGCCAAACTCGCCAACGCCAATGTCCAATCCTTGTGAATCGGGTATCCGGAAATCGCCCCAATTGCATTTCTCCAAACGTTTAAGATCCTTTGAGGTCCACACACCCTCGTACTGGCGGTTGTCGTAGCCGTCGGCCACACCTAACATAAAAGCATCGTAATAAAAACGTCCGTTAATCTTCGCAAAGTCAATCTTCATCTTGCCGGTCAGAACCCCGCCGCTGGAAAATTCGTCCTCGTCAAACTGGTAATGTCCGTACAAGCTCCCGAATTCACCCGTTGACGGCAGGTATTCCTCATGGTACAGACGCATGGAATCTAACGTGATCATTCCGGAAAAAAGCTGGATGGTGTCGCGATAACGGGTGCGCCCATACACGTCATAGACCCCGTTGCCCTTAAAACGGACGCTGTCGTAATGGATGTAGAACCGCTGGAAGTCGCTGCCCCGATACCCGATGGGCTCGAACCAGTACGGCTCGAAGGCTTTTTCGATGAAGACAAACTCCTCCTTTGAGGAACAGTAGTCAGGATCTGTCAGGATGGAATCCGGCATAATCACCCGCGAGAGGTCCGTGTTCTGGAGTTCCTCCATCGTGACCGCCGCCGTATTCCCGCCGTCCTTGCAGGCCGTCAGGGTGAGTATTGCGAACAGCGCCACCAACAGGATGCTGAAGATTCTCTTTGACATAGTGAGTCGTTTTTTCATTATCTAATGTTATGACGCAAAAAATCCAAATGGTTGCAGTTTGTTCAAAAAAAATCCGTAAAACGCTGAAATTCGGACGTATGCAATACAGGACGTATGCGATACGTCCCTACAATGTTTTATTCATCATTCAGCATTCGGAAAACGGTACTGCCCCTTCCCCTTCGTGGCCTTCCCATACTGGATGGCGTGTTTCGGGCAATGGTGGTAGCAGGCGTCGCAGGTGGTGCAGTGGCCGTGCCATTTCGGGCGACCGTCTTCCAACGTGATGTTCTGCAACGGGCAGACTTTCACGCACTTGCCGCAGGAGATGCAGGCATCAGTGGTGAAGAATGGCTCGTCGGAGACCCACTTGTGGAAGCTCTTCCCGATGACGTTGGTCTTGAACCTCGGGAAAATGCCGCGCCGCATTTCCGAGGCACTCTTTCGTTCGGTAATGTCTTGGATGACAGCGGGAAGGTGTGCTTTGGCATTTTCGATTTTGCGGGCCGCCTTCTCGGGCTTGTCGATGCTCATGCCCGCCATGTTGACGTAGGTGTTCGGCATCTGGAAGCAGAAGTCGGCGTGCATCGGCAATCCGATTTCCTCCAACTGCTGCCGGAACACGCGGTCGGCATAACCGCCGTTGTCGCCGCAGGTCACCGCCATCCACACGTAGGAGGGCTGCCGGCTGAAGTGCAGCTTTTTCACGTAATCCAGCACCAACTGCGGCGGGCACCAGGAGTAGATGGGGAAGACGAAGCCCAAGCGTTCCCCGTCGCCCAGCTCATAGTCAAACTTGCCGTTGCGTTCCTCCTCTGGAATAAACAACAGTCTTTCATCCAATGCCTTAGCGATGCTTTCGGCGACAAACTGGCTGTTCCCGCAGCCCGAAAAGTATAAGATCATAATGGTTCGTTTTTGGGGGCAAAAATATAATTTTCCCGCAGAACTCGCAGATTTGCGCTGATATTTTTCTGCGTTAATCTGCGAGTTCAGCGGGAGAATTGTTCTGTTGTTGATGATTTCGATTTCAAAAAGTTGTATCTTTGCCCCGACTTTCTGTCAAAAGAACAATGTATCATCTATGTGTAACCTATCCTACTCCCCTAATTCCAACTATGTCGAGATTACTCTTGACCGTAAAGGGCTTCTTCAATTCATGGAGTTGTTGCGGAGCAAAAAGGGTAAATTGAATTTTCCGCTGTCAAATACCACATCGGATATGATAAGTGTCCGTTGTTTGGAGGTGATACCTGTCACAGCTAAGACGTTTTCTGGTACCGATTATCATATAATATGCTTGTATGACTTGAAATCATCCACTGTTCAATTCCTGTTTGATGTGGATGGCTTCTCGGAGATGCAGTATATATTAAACTTCATTAATGAAACTGGTGACCACTTCCACATGTTTGCCGACTTTGACTTGTTCATTAGCAAAGAGGAAACGGATGAGATGTCGGTGACTAAAGCAGTGACAATCTATCTGCAAGAAGAATCAACTTGTCGGTAACACTATAGGCGAGGCAAACTCTTTGGTAAGGCATCGTATTCATATCCATATTGAGCAAACACGTAAATATTCTGCGTTAATCTGCGAAATCTGCGGGAAAAACAAAGCCCGCTGAACTCGCAGATTTGCGCAGAAAAAATATATGCAAGATATTGTCAAATGAATTAAAGAAAACAGTATCTTTGCAGACTAAAACAAAGTATCAATAAAATTTAAAATTATGACAGAAAACGAAATTTCCTACAAAATCAGAGGCGCCATTTTCAAGGTGTACAAAGAACTCGGTCCTGGGTTGCTGGAGTCCATCTACGAGGCTGCAATGTGTTATCAATTGACAAAAGACGGATTATTTGTTCGGAAGCAGGTTCCGGTTAAGGTTGTATATGATGGAGTTATCCTTCCTGTTGATTATCGGTTGGACTTGTTGGTGGAAGATAAAGTCATCGTGGAAATAGAATCGGTAGAAACCCTATTGAATGTTCACCATAAACAACTGCTCACTTATCTGAAAATCACAGGAAAAAAGTTGGGGATTTTAGTAAACTTCAACAGCGATGACATCGGGAGCAGCATTTATCGGAAGGTAAATGGTTTATAATATTCCCGCAGAACTCGCTGATTTGCGCAGAAAAAAGATCTGCGTGAATCTGCGAGTTCTGCGGGAAACAAAACATCAATACCTTTCGACAAAATCCCGCACCAGCTGGAACAGCGGCTCGTACGTGTCGAACACCGCGTGTTCCCAGTCGTCGTTAACGGTGTGGTAGTACTGAAACGCATCGCCGCTCTCGTTCTCGAAGAGGATGCTCGGTACGCCTTTTTCGGTGAAGGGATAGTGGTCGCTGTTACCAGCTAACTCGCCTCGGTTCAGCCCTTTAAAGTACTGCTGCTGCTCGTTGATTTTATCGAACAATGAGAAACCACGGTCGGAGTTGGTCTCCACGTATTGCACGGGATTGTTGTCACCGATCATGTCGATGTTGAAGAGGAACTTGATTTGCGATAGTGGCACGACGGGGTGATCCACGTACCACTCCGAGCCGCGGAGGTTGGCGTCCTCGCCGGAGAAGGCGATGAAGTACATGTCGTACTCGGGACGGTTTTTCGCGTAGTAGGCGGCCAGCGTGACGATGGCGGCGGTGCCGGAGGCGTTGTCGTTGGCTCCCGCATAGAACACCTTCTTGCCGAGGTTGCCGAGGTGATCGTAGTGTGCCGTGAAGACGAAGCAGCTGTCGTGCCGCCTGCCCTCCACCTTCGCGATGACGTTGAAGAGCTCGTAATCTTTCAGAAACTTGTTCTCGATGTTGACGGTGATGCTTCGCGCGTCCTTTGGGAAGTCGGAAGTAGCCCAAATGACGGGCTTGCCCATTACCTTCTCCCCGTATGCCTTATAGAACTTCAGCAGCGGTTCCCACGTCTGGATCATGCCGGCGTTGGTGCAACCCTCTTTACCCCAAATTTTCTTGAAATCTTGGTAATGACGGTAAGAAAACCAGAAGTCGCAGACCACGAAACAGTCCTTGTACTCGGGTTTTGCGAGGTCGGCGAACATCTTCTCGGCGTTGTAGTTGTTTGTGTCAACATAGTAGAGTTTGTAGGTGCCGCGCACGCCCGGCGAGTACTCGCGCATGGAGAAATCTACGCCCGGGGTCAGTTTGCGACCATCCACCGACATTTCCATTTTGCTTGGAAACGTGTTGATGTCGATGGTGAACGGCTGGCACACCACCTCGTCAACGCCCGCTTTCTTGTACTCCTTCAGCAGGTACTTGCCCGCCTTGTTGGCCCCGCCGTAAGCATAGCCGCGACCCTGGTATTTCGCTGAACTCAGCTCCTTCACAATCTGTTTGTAATGCGCCAGATCCTGCGCCTGTAGAGACGTTTCGTGAAACGTCTCCATCAATATAAACGCTAATGCTACTAAAAACAGTTTTTTCATTGCTTTGGGTATTAAATTCGGGTGCAAAAATACAATTGTCAATGAAATATGGTTTTCATATAAAGGAATTTTATCTCCACGTATCGCTCGTATCTACGCGTATTTATGTGAAGAAATTGACAAAAGTTGTTTGAAATACGTGAAGATTCGCGTGATACGTGGAGATTATTATTTTCCGCGAAATGAAAACGTATCCCCGCATTTTGCGTACTTTTGCCGCCTGAAAAATAAGCCTTATGAGAAAACATTGGATTGACAATCTGCGTTGGGTCACCGTGCTGTTAGTGCTGTTGTACCATGTCATCTACTTTTACAACAACAAGGGTGTCTTCGGCGGCGTGGGCGGTTTCGGCGACGGCCCGCAATACCAGGATGTGCTGATGTATATCCTCTATCCTTGGTTCATGCCGTTGCTGTTCATTCTGGCGGGCATCAGCGCAAAGTACGCATTGGACAGGTATTCCGGCAAGGAGTGGTTCAAGTCACGCACCATGAAGCTGCTGGTGCCCAGTACCATTGGCCTATTCGTATTCCAATGGATGACGGGCTATTTCAACACCCTTGTAGCCCGACAAGATGTGCTGGCTTCCCTAAAACAGCCTGCTCTGTATTTCCTTTGGGTGATTAGTGGCACAGGACCGTTGTGGTTTATCCAGGATTTGTGGTTGTTCTCGCTGATTCTGCTGCTGATACGGCGAATAACGAGAAACTGGCATTTCAAAATAAAGAACAAGAAGGTTGAAAAACACCTTCACGACTACGAATATTGGTATCTTCCGAAGATTATACCCTTTGGTATTTGTGTGCTGTATTGGTTAGGCGGACAGACGCTTATTTTCAACCCGCGCCCCGAATCCGCAGACGGACTCTACAACCTCTACAAGCCGCTGTTTTACTTAATTTTCTTCCTGCTGGGCTATTATTGCTTCTCGTCAAAGAAGATACAAAAATACCTGTCTGATGGTTGGTGGATAGATATGGTTTGCGCCATTGCGGCTTGCGGTTATCTTTTATTTGACACATACGGCGAGAATAACACCACACCGCAGTATCTAACCGAACCCTTCAACTGCATCTACGGTGGGCTCATGTGTCTCGCCATGATGGGCTGGTTTATAGCCAAATTCGACAAAACCAACACCTTTGCCGGATATATGACCCGCTCCAGCTTCGGTATCTATATCGTTCATTACCTGATTATTGCAAGCATCGGCTCCATGATGTTTTACTACACTCAACTGCCACCCGTGGCAATGTACCTCATCCTAACCTTGGCAGTTTTCACCCTGTCGCCACTGATTTACGAAGCCCTCCGGCGGATTCCGTTTGTGCGGTGGTGCGTGCTTGGAGAATCGAAAAGAAACCGAAAGACTGTTGTTCTCCCGCAGAACCCGCAGATTATCGCAGAAAAAAGTCTGCGATAATCTGCGAAATCTGCGGGAAATACTCGACTTGATTGTTTTTTTCATGAGGGAGCCCATATTTTCTGTATTTTTGCGCCCGATTTTAGTCCTTTATGAAAAGAACCCTTGTCGTTTTATTATGGCTCTCCGTGTTGTCTGCGCAGGCCCAGGAACTCAATTTCTGGCAGAAAGCCAACAATCTGCTGACCAAGTTTAAGAACATTGACTCAACCTATATTTACCAGCCGAAACAAGGGTTCACGTTGGGCATTTTCTCCAATGTGCAGCGGGCAGGCATCGATGTGACGGGCCTATTTACGGTCAACACCAGTGATGGTGAGATGCTGCCGGGCGTGTCGAAATATTCCCTGCAGGAACGATTGGACCCGAAAATCGGTCTTGAGTTGGGCTATGGAAAGCTTGTTTTTGGTTATGGGGTGGAAGTAGGGCCCAAAAGGGAGTATAAGAAACGGGCGATAGGTTTTAACCTTCTTGGCAAGAGCTGGGGGCTGCATTTCAACTATTATAGCCTATACAACCAGTTCAAGACGGACCTCGTTGTTGGGAAAGAGGGGCAGGAAAATTATTATACAGAGGAAGTGTTCTCCCAAAACCCCGCCAATATGCGATGTCTCTACGTCGATGGTTACTATGTCTTCAACCACAAGCGCTTTGCCTACCCTGCAGCGCATAAGGCTGGTCTGGTGCAGCGACGCACGAGCGGTTCCTGGATGGTCACGGCTCGCTACATGCAGGGAAAATTGTACAATTCCCCGGCGGCCGCACTCGAATCCTTCAACTTTGTGGACGGCCTATACACTTTCCAAGCCTCTTTTGGCGGCGGTTATTCGGCAAACTTCGTGTGTTGGCATAGGGATCCGACTGACCTTCGCGACAAAGGATTGCGCAATATTACCATCAACTTGACGGCATTGCCAGTGATAACCGCACTCAACTATTTGAAAATCAAGGATTATGAATACAATGAAAATGCTGAGAAAGTGGGGGAAACTGTTTCGAAGGCTTTCTGTTACCCCATGCCCAACTTTGTCGGAGGTACAGCCGTTGCTATTACCCTTGACCGTTTTTTCATCTCCACTCAGTTCGTTTATAACTGGTTCTATTTCCGCAGCCCGGATGCCTTCAGATACAGCAATCTGCAGCTCCCATTCCAAGTAGAAGATCTCTCTTATCGGGGTTCCTTCCACAATTGGAAGGTCAAGCTGCTGTTCACGTATAAGTTCTGAGGTTGAGATAATTTTTTCCGTGAAATGAAAATGCATCCCCGCATTTTGCGTACTTTTGCCGCCTAAAAAAATAGGTTATGACAAGCAAAGGTTCAAAAAAGCACACTCTTCGCTGGATTCTGCTGATATTGTTCTTCGGCGGCATTGTTGTTCTGTGTTTCTACTCTTACTTTGGTGGTTTTAAAAAAGTAAAACCTATTGACACAAAGGAATTTGCGATGTATGCGAGTGATGTTTCGGATATCACTGTTCCCGATTCTGTGCGCATCATCGGATTGGGGGAAGCGACTCACGGGAATGCCGAATTCCAACAGCTCAAACTGGATGTTTTCAAGCTGATGGTCGAGAAATACGGTGTGCGGTCGTTTGCGCTGGAGGGCGACTACGGTAGCTGCGAGACGGTCAACCGTTACATCCACGGCGGTGCGGGTACGGCGCAGGAGGCGGCTGCGGCCATCGGTTTCCCCATCTACAGGACCGAACAGATGGCGCAACTCATTGACTGGATGCGCAACTACAACGCGACGGCGAAAGAAGGCGAAGATCTTCGCTTCTACGGCTTCGACATGCAAATTTATGAAAACAATTATAAGTATCTGTTAGAGGCCGCCAAGACATACGCGGTGCCGACGGCAGAATTGGAGAAGTTGTGGGACAAGTCGGAAGGCAAGTACTCAGCCTCCTACACTGCAGATCAAAAAGCGAAAGTGATAGAAAAAGTACGGCAGGATTTGCTGCAGTTGAACGACTCGACAACGGCACAAGCGGTGCATTTTGCGGATATTCTGCTCCAAAATATCGCTTTAGGGAAGGTGATGGACGACATGTCGAAAGGGATTGCGTTGCGCGACTCGTTGATGTTCGTGAACACGCGTTGGATTATGGAGCAGGAAGAGGTCCGTGGCAACGAATGTATTTTTATCTCAGGACACAACGGACACATCCAGCGTGTCCACGACTATGGGAAGAATGGGAAGGCCATGGGTGCGCTTTTGTCTGACGAGCTCGGTAAGGCTTATTTCGTCATCGGCACCGATTTCTACAAGGCGAGAGTCAGTTTGCCAAAGGGTTTTGGTGCAGGTAAGAGCAACAAACGCAGCAACCATACCTTTTTCTCAAAAGACCCCCTGTCCAAAGCCGCCAAAAAGTGTGGATACGAGATTTGTTGGCTCGATTTCTCGAAAATTCCGGACGGCTCTACACTCAAACATCAGATTACCGATTATACGTGGATGGGTGATGTGGGCGAGGGCTACTCCCCACTCATGGCCATTTTCCCTATGTCGTACCGCGACTGGGTCTCTCCAACGTTACTCTACGATGGGGTGATTCTTGTGACAGAGGCACGGCCGATCACCGTTCTCCAAGCAACAAAACCGTAATCATCAATAATTTACCGATCACTGATCACTGTTCACTGATCACAAATCACAAATAATATGAACTGGACCATTATCATTATCGAAACCCTCGTTATGACCGCCGCATTCACGGCCATGATTCTGATTCCGCTCATGAAGAATCCCGTGTGGTGGATTCACGACTACCCGGAAGACATCCAAGAAGAGTACTTCAAGACGCACGAGCGCGTGCCGTCGAAGTTCTTCACCAAGACCGTGCTGCTCAAGAAGGGCTTTGCGCTGCTCGTCACCCTTGCCGTGATGCTCGGACTGATGAAGTTAGCAGGTGCCTACAACTTCTGGTCGGCGTTTGCGCTGAGCTACGGCATTTGGCTCTTTATCGACTGGTACGATTGCTTCTTCCTCGACTGGGTGCTTTTCGCCAACCTGAAGTCCGTGCGCCTGCCCGGCACCGAACATATGGACGCAGCCTACCATCAGAAAAAGTACCACTTCGTGCAATCCTTGTGGGGAATGCTCATCGGGCTGATTCCGTGCCTGATCGGGGCGGGGATTTACGCGTGGCTGTTTTGTTAACGGATTATTATCCCGCAGAACCCGCTGATTTGCGCAGAAAAAGATTTGCGTTAATCTGCGAGAACTGCGGGAAAGCATATAAGTAGTATGATTAAACTCGAAAAAATCCTGACCCTTTTCATCGGCATCGGCGCAATAGGCGGTGCCGTGATGATGTGGATTGACCCTACGGGCGTAGCGTGGGGCGGAGAGCCGCTGTTAGAGATGCTGCGTGCGAAGATGCCCCGGCCGGATATCTTCTTCCGGAACTTCATCCTCTCGGGCTTCGTGCTGCTGTTCCTGAACGGCATCACCCAGTTGGCAGCAGCGTATCTGCTTTTCAAGAAACACCCGCTCGCGCAGTGGGCCGTGCTCGTCTGCGGCATCATCCTGATGCTCTGGATCGTTCTCGAATGGTGGGTGTGGGGCTTCAACGCCATCAGCAACATCTACTTTGTATTCGGGCTGCTGGAGGCCGTGGCGGCTATTCTAAGGTTGAGGAAAGAGAAGGAGGTCAAATGAAACGTATACGACAATATATCGGTATTTTGGCTGCGTTGGTAGTATATTACCTCATCCACGAAGGGGCACATTTGCTGTACGCGCTGACCCACGGCGTGTTCAAACAGGTCAACTTTATGGCCTTGGGTGTCCAGGTTGACGTGTTCCGCGACCAGATGACAGACCCACAGTTGGGATGGTTTTGTCTGGCGGGTCCAATTGCTACTTTCGTTGCCGCATGGATTATGGTGCTGATTAGCAAACGGATTCGTCCCACCCAAAGCAACGCCTCCAAGTTGTTTTTGGCCTGCTGCTGGTACACCTCCATCATCCTGCTCCTGTTGGATCCTCTCTATATCTCTGTTATCTACCGTTTTGTGGGCGGCGGGGATATGAATGGTATCAAACTGCTAATCCCCGAGATGGCTGCTGCCATTGTTTTCGGGATTATATTTGTGCTGCACATAGTGGTATTGTGGAAGGTGCTTCTCCCGAGGTATAAAAGGGCGTTTGATGTAAAATAATGGGGCTTTGGCAACAATCATATAATGCGAGGATATTTTTTTCTTCAAATGGGAACAATATCCCCATTTTTTATACTTTTGCTGCTGATTTAGCATGTTATAACTCTCAAAAAATATAAAAATATGAAAAAAACGATCAACGTAATTTTCAGGGCAGTCGCCCTTGCTACAGGTGTTGCGGTCGTGGCTTTGGCCGCTTTGAAAAAACTGGAACTCGAAACTGGCATGGTGCTCTTGGGTTTGGGTCTGGCCTGTCTGTCCATATCTTTGTTAGACAACAAAAAAGATTGATTTTCGGACAATGAACATCGAAGAAGATAACTTACTGCAAACCAACCGAATCTTACTACGTCCCTGGCGCGACAGCGATGCGGAGTCGCTTT
>Ga0310690_10010737_pt1 | contig 11364 bp, 8 predicted proteins | sample AusTroGonzalo_MG_2_FD_207661 | JGI IMG/M metagenome (GOLD analysis project Ga0310690, IMG submission 207661) | Bovine rumen microbial communities from tropical cattle in Woodstock, Queensland, Australia - Gonzalo_04 (v2) (version 2) | ecosystem: Host-associated > Mammals > Digestive system >...
CCCGTCAAAAAACCCGCAACAGCCGTTCAGGAGCGCCGGTTCAACTATATCTATGTCCGTTGCAATGGCGATACGGCCATTCGAAAAAGAGGCAAAGGAGACATCTGGCAAGGGCTCTATGAACCTTTGGTAATAGCCCAACCGGTTTCTACCAACCTACCGGTTGTGGAAAATTATTTTTCGGGACGGGACCCGAAAAACCAATTTCCCACAACCTCCACAAAGCCAGCGCGCATTAAAGAGCCAACGCTCATTAAAGCCAGTGTGAAACATCAGCTGACGCACAGGACGCTGATATGCGACTTTTATCTTTGGGAGACACTGGAAAGGCCGGAACTGCCGGAAGGCTATTTCTGGATAAAAGAAACGGAGCTTGACACTTATGCCAAGCCCCGCTTATTCGAACTTCTTTTAGAAGCTATTTCGTAGGTGCTTCCTTGATATAGACATCCTGCTGCGGGAAAGGAATCTCGATTCCGTTCTCGCTGAAGGCCTTGTAGACGGCCTCCCGGGCCTTGGCCGGGAACGAAGCGTAAGACTCTACCGTTACCTTTACCAGCACGTTGAGTACCACGGCACTGTCTGCAAAGTCGTACACGCGGACCATCACGCCCACTTTCTTGTCCACCACGTCGCGGCCATACTTGTCCTTGATCATGAGAGGGGTAATGGCGTCCACCACAATCTGACGGGCCTTTTCTACGTCCGTTCCGTACTTCACGCCCACCTTGAAGCTTATCATCTGGTAAGAATTGTTGCGCGTGAGGTTCTTGAAGTTCTTGTTAAACAGGGTTGAGTTGGTAAAGAACATGATAGAGCCGTCCACTCCTTCAATCTGGGTGGTCTGGTAACCAAGTCCTACTACGGTACCACGGACGCCGTCACATTCCACCACATCTCCCACACGGACACGACCGCCCATGAGCTGGATGCCATAGAAGAAATTGTTGAGTATATCCTTCATAGCGAAACCCATACCCGTGGCCAGACCCGTGGTAACCAGGGCCAGACCGGAAGCCGGAATCTGGAGGATGAGGAAGATCAGGATTACATAAAGACCCCAGCATACCAGGGAAATGATGTTGTTGGCCAGGTTAAAGTTGATATCCGTTTCCTTGAACAGTACGTTCTCTCCCAGTTTGCGGATGGCAGCCGAAGTCTTCCACGTTCTGTAAAAGGCTTTTCCGGCATACACGATATAGCGGAAGACAAAGAACAGACTGACAATCAGAATGATCAGGAACAGCGACATAGTAACACCGCCGCCAGAGGCCTCACTTCCGGCTTTAAAGAAATGGGTAAAGAAGAACTTCTGGGCTACCGTGTTAAAATTAAACACGTTGCAGGCCATAAATACAGCTGCAGGGAAAGACCAGATAATGAGCAGGGGCATTATGGCCATCTTGAGGAGGTCGTCCAGCCAGGTTACCGCTATGTAGGAGCCCTTGACCGTATAGGAAAGCGGCATCAAGGGGTTCTTGAGCTTATACTCGGCCATCCTCTGCTTGATATGGCTGTCGTAATAACGCTCCAGGAGCTCGAAGACGGCTATGAGGGTTTCCAGCAAAGCCAGCTGGAAGATCCACCAGATGAGAAGAAGCAGCGAGCCCATCACAACGCCAGCCCACGAAACGATGGTGGCTATGGTCATCACAACGGCACCTATCCACAGAAGGATCCGGTCTCCCCTGTCTTCATGGGCCGAATTCCTCACGTTTACGATGTACTGCCATACCGTAAAGATAAGCAGAAGCCCCGGGAAGAGCAGGTTGATAACGCTGTTGGGGATGAAGATGGAGCGGAAATAAACGATGATGAACGCCATCAGGAAGGTGGGTACATAGGCCAACAGGGTACCTATGATCTGACGCTTGTCCAGACGGATGAGCATAGACAGGAAGATGGCGGCAATGAGCCAGGCAAATTCTCCCATCATATTGGCAGAGCGCACTATAAAGGTATTACGGCTCACGCTGCTGCTCACAAAGAGGAAGATGCTAAAGAGGACTACGCCCATCAGGGCAATGATCATCCCTTTATGATTGGAGAACCACTCCGTCCGGCCTATCTTGGTGTACCGTAATACAGCGTTCACAACGAGCGTGGACACCAAGGTGGCCAAGCCCAGCACGATCAGCAGCATAAAGGAGTAGAAATACACCACGGGGCCTCTCCAGGAGCTCACCACGGCCTGCTCAGAACGGTTGACGTTTAGGCTGTACCGGCTTCGCATGTCGGCCATGGCACGGGTAAAGCGCTGGGGGAAGCGGCCCAGGGTCTTGAAGTAATTCCCCTGCCCCTGCACAAAGAGTTTCTGCTGAACGGCCTCATAACGCTCCTGGGCATAGTCATAGGCTCCGCGGAGGCGCTCGTCGGTCTGCTGGTAGTACTCGTTATCCTTGTCAATCTGCTGCAGCTGCTCCCAGTAGTAGGCTACAATCTTTTCGGCCACAAAGAGGCAGCTGTCTCTCACCGCCACGGTGGCGCTGTCCATCTTCATGTCAAACTCGTTGCGGGCAAAGTCCGGCGCAAAGAGGATGAGCGAGTCCACCGAAGCCAGGGCATTGCTGGCCGAATCCAGGGCCACCGTTACCTCGTCATTCTGCACAATCTCCTCTGCGGTACGCTCCGGAGGCATTTTACGGAGGGTAATCACCAGACGGTTGTACCTTTCCATCTCCGTGGTCAGCTTCTCTTTTACCTCGGCATAGGGCGTATTGTTTCCCTTGAAGTTCTCATACTGCCGAGTAACTTCGTTGAGCGCGAAGGTCAGGTCAAAGGTATTCTCCGAAGCCTGGGAGTAGAGCATCACCGAGAGTTCGTTGCACTCGTCGATGAGTTCCACCAGACGCTGGTGCTGCTCCTGGATTCGTTTTTCGGCACTTCCACTGAACTGGATAAGGCCGGAATAGGTTTCCCTGAGCTCCATCAGGAGAACGGAGAGCGTGTGGTTCAGGTTGTCCTCCTTGAACACGGCCCAAACGGGGCCGATGATCATGAGAAGGGACAGCAGAACGGCTGCAATGCGTTTGTTCCTCATAATTTACCTTGTTCTCCCAGATGGGAATCCTTGAATCCTAAGAAATAGAGTACGCCATCCAGGCCGATGGTGCTGAGGCTCTGCTGCGCCTCCTTCTTCACACGGGGCTTGGCATGGAAGGCAATGCCCAGGCCGGCTTCCAGCAGCATGGGGAGGTCGTTGGCACCGTCTCCCACGGCGATGGTCTGGGCCAGGTTCACGTGCTCGGTCTGGGCTATGAGCTTGAGGAGGTCGGCCTTGCGGCGGCCATCCACAATATCACCCACATAGCGGCCGGTAAGTTTACCGTCCTCTCCCACTTCCAGCTCGTTGGCGTATACGTAATCAATGCCATACTTGCGCTGCAGGTGCTCTCCAAAGAAGGTGAAACCACCGCTGAGAATGGCAATCTTATAACCGCAGGTTTTGAGTACGGACATCAGGCGGTCCGTTCCTTCCGTAATGGGAAGATTATCTGCAATATCTTGCATTACAGATATATCCAATCCTTTAAGTAAAGCAACCCTTTCGGTAAAGCTTTCCTTGAAATCTATCTCTCCTCGCATGGCGCGCTCCGTAATGGCGGCCACCTGGTCCCCCACTCCGTGGCGGCGGGCCAGCTCATCTATGCACTCCGTCTGGATAAGGGTGGAGTCCATATCAAAACAGATGAGGCGGCGCATGCGGCGGTACATGTCGTCTTTCTGGAAAGAGAAGTCCATGCCCGTCTGGGAGCTCAGATGCATGAGGGAACGCTGCATTTCGGCCCGGTTTTCCAGATTGCCTCGCACCGAGAATTCTACGCAGGCGCGGACGTTGCGCTCCGGATGCATCACGCTCATTCGGCCCGTCAGACGCTTGATGGCATCAATGTTAAGACCGTGGTTGCTAATGACTTCCGAGGCTGCCTGGATCTGACGGGCGCTGAGGCTTCGGCCTATTACCGTAAGGATGTAACGGTTCTTTCCCTGGCGGCCGGCCCAGGCTTCGTAATCCTCGTCCGAGATGGGCTCAAAGCCAATGACAACGCCCAGCTCGGTTGCCTTGAAAAGGAGTTCCTTCATTACCTGGCCCGAGACATTCTCATCTATGCGGATGAGGATGCCCAGCGACAGGGTGCTATGGATATCGGCCTGGCCTATATCCAGAATCTGGGCGTCGTAGCGCGCCAGAATGCTCATGATGGAGGCAGTCAGACCTATTTGGTCTTTGCCGGATATGCGAATGAGAATCTGTTCTTTGTCCATATTATGCAAATTTAAGATTTATTCTGTAAATTTGCGAATTGATTTTTGACTATGACACTACTCATCATATACTTGCTGCTAACCATGGGCATCTCTTTCCTTTGCTCATTGCTGGAATCTGTGCTCATGTCCACGCCCATCTCCTACATCACCATGAAGGAGGACGAAGGAGACAAGTATGCATCCCTTATGATGAAGTTCAAGCAGGACCCGGACCGTCCGCTGAGTGCCATCCTCTCCCTCAATACCATCGCCAACACCCTGGGTGCAGCCGCCGTGGGCCATCAGGCTACGCTCCTGTCCGGAGACCACTGGTTTGGTATTATCAGCGCCATCATGACGCTGCTCATCCTCGTTTTCTCGGAAATCGTTCCCAAAACCATAGGCACCTCGCACTGGAAAGACCTCCTGTGGCTCTCCAGCATCATGAACTTCCTGGTGTACCTGCTCTACCCTATTGTCTGGATCATTGACAAGCTGCACAACACCATCTCCGACGAAGATCCGGACCTGAGCATCTCCCGCGAGGAAGTGAGCGCCATGGCCAACATGGGAGAAGAAGAAGGCGTGCTGGACAACAGCGAGAACAAAGTTATCCAGAACATCATCAAACTGGACGACATCAAGGCCTACGACATCATGACGCCCCGCATTGTGGCCGCCATTGCCCCGGAAAGCATGACGCTGCGCCAGTTCTACAAACAGGACGACCTCTCCCACAACAGCCGCATCCCGGTGTACGCAGATTCCCCTGAATACATCACCGGCTACATCCTCCGCTACGATGCCTTGGAGAATCTGGCCGAAGATAAATTTGACATGCGCCTGAAGAGCATCAAGCGCAAGATCGCGGCCTTCCACGAGGAAACCTCCGTCTCGGATATCTGGGAAAGCCTCCTCAAGACCAAGGACCAGATTGCCCTCATCATAGACGACTACGGCTGCTTCCAGGGCATCATTACGCTGGAAGACATCATGGAGACCATCCTGGGCATGGAGATCATAGACGAGAACGACACCATCACCGATATGCAGCAGTACGCCAAGGAGCGCTGGCTCAAACGCAAGAACCAGTACAAACAGATTGTGCTGCCGGAGGAGGACGATGAGTAAACTCTTCTTCAACCCCTTCACGGGTCTTTACTACCTTCTCAGAAGAAAACCCCGCCGGGCGCCTGTAACGCCTGAGGTGGAGCGTATGCGGGCCCAGGCCAAGGCCGAACTCCCCCCGCGCCTGGCCGAGCTGGCCGCCCAGCACGGCTTTCAGTATAAACGCGTGTTCATCAAAAACAACCGCACCAACTGGGGCAGCTGCAGCAGCCTGGGAAACATCAATCTGAACTTACGCCTGGTAACCCTACCACAGGAACTGCAGGACTATGTGATGCTGCACGAGCTCTGCCATCTTAAGTACCTAAACCACAGTCCCCAGTTCCATGCTTTGCTGGAATCCGTCTGTCCCGGTCACCGGGCTTTGGAGAAGCAGATCAAGCAGTACAAAATAAGCTAATTTTTCACTATCTTTGTCTACGATGCGCAGCGTGGCTATCATAGGTGCCGGGGCTGCCGGCTGTTTTTGTGCCGCTCAGTTAAGGAGCCTGGCACCGGAGCTGGCTGTAACCGTGTTTGAAGCGGGTCCCAAGCCCCTGGCCAAGGTGGCCATTACCGGCGGAGGCCGCTGCAATCTCACCAATTCCTTCGAGGGCATCCGCTCGCTGGCAGAGGCCTACCCCCGTGGCGAGCGCGTAATGAAGCGAGCCCTCAAGGCCTTCTCGCAGGAAGACACCATCCAATGGTTTGAGAACTGGGGGGTCCCCTGCGTCCTGCAGGAAGACCACTGCTGGTTTCCGCAAAGCCAGAACGCCCTGGACATTGTCCACGCCCTCCAGAGAGCCATGAAAGGGGCCGATATCCGTTTGAAAACACCGGTAGTTTCAATAGCCCCAACGGTTTCGGAAAATTATTTTTCGGGACGGGACCCGAAAAACCAATTTCCCGAAACCTCCGAAAAGATTAACGTTAATGGCGAGCCCTTTGATTATGTGGTGGTCACTACCGGCGGTGCTCCCAAAGGGCTTCCTTTCCTCGAAGGGCTGGGGCTGGAAATGATTCCGTCGGTGCCGTCCCTCTTCACCTTTACCGTGCCGGACGCTGCTCTGCGCAGTCTGATGGGACTGGTGGTGGAGGCTTCCATCGGCCTGCAAGGGACTTCTTACAAGGCCCAAGGAGCTTTACTGATTACCGACTGGGGTCTTAGCGGACCGGCTACCCTTAAGCTCTCCTCCTATGCCGCACGGCATCTGGCCGAGACCGGTTACAAGGGAACGCTGAGCATCAACTGGCTCTGTCTGAGTGAGAACGAGGCCCGCGAGCTGCTGCAGAAAACCGCCTCAGAGAACCCCCAGAAGCAGGTTTCCACCACCCATCTGCTGCAAAGCCGCCTGTGGAGCCACCTGCTCAGAAAATCCGGTCTGCGGGAAGACATCCGCTGGGCCGAGGTAGGCAGCAAGGGACTCAACCGCCTCACCGCCGTTCTCACCGCCGACAATTATTTCCTCTCCGGAAAGAGCAAATTCCGAGAAGAATTTGTAACTTGCGGGGGCGTTGCACTTAGCAACCTGGATCTTTCCACCTTGGAATGCAAGGCACACCCCGGCCTGTACTTTGCCGGCGAAGTGCTGGATTTAGATGCCATAACCGGAGGTTTCAACCTCCAAGCCGCCTGGAGCACCGGCTTCGTTTGTGCCCAAAGCATAGTCAAAAAACTATGAATAATTATATTATAGTTGTCGTAGCTGTTGTTTTCGTTGTCGTGGCCGTAGCCGTGGTCATTACCTGGCTCATCATGCGCTCGCATGAGGTCAAGGCCTGCAACAAGCTGGAGAACGAGCTCATTGCCGCCAAGCGGGACTTGGAGAATGCCGAAAAGCTGCAGAAGATGCAACAGGAGTCCTTTGCTCAGCAGCTGGATGCCGTGAAGAGCCAGCTTTCGGCCGAAACGGAAAAACTCCTCAAGCAGCGCGAAGAGACCCTCCAGCAGAAGGCCGAAGAAACCTTCAAGACCCTCACCGGACCGCTGGGCAAGGACCTCAAGGCCATGCAGGAGAGCTTCGACGCCCAGAAGAGAACACAGGCCGAAGGCACCGCCTCCCTCAAAACCGCCATGGAGCAGGCGGTAAAGCACCTGCAGGAGCAGACGCAATCCATTGGCAGCAAGGCCGATAACCTGGCCCAGGCCTTGAAGGGACAGAACAAGATGGCCGGTACCTGGGGAGAAATTATCCTTTACAACATGCTGGTGAACGAAGGCATGGAAGAAGGCCGCGACTTTGACAAGGAAGAGACCCTCAGAGATGCCCAGGGCAGCATTGTGTACAACGAAGACAGCGGCAAGCGCATGAGACCCGACTATATCCTGCATTACCCGGACAAGACCGAGGTCATCATAGATGCCAAGACTTCCATGGAGGCGCTCTCCGACTGGGTGGCCACCGAGGACCCCATCCTCAAGGAAGATGCCGCCAAGCGCAATCTGCTGGCCATCCGCACCCAGATCAAGAGCCTCTCCGGCAAGCGTTACCAGGACTATATCCGAGACGGTTACAAGACCTTGGACTACGTAATCATGTTCATCCCCAATTACAGCTCGCTGCAATTGGCTAAGACGCTGGCTCCCAACCTCTTTAACGAGGCCTACCAGCAGGGCGTTCTCCTTACCACGGAGGAAACCCTGATGCCCTTCCTGCGCATGATCCGCGTGGCATGGACCAACTACGACCAGGTGCGCAACCAGGAAAAGATTATCAAGGCCGCTCAGACCATGGTAGACCGTGTATACGACTTTGCCAAAGCCCACGCCGCCATGGGAGACAAGCTTCACGCCGCCCTGGACGAGTACGAGAAAGTATCGCTGAAAGTGGGAGAATCGGGGAATTCGATCCTGACATCGGCCCGACAACTCATCAAGCTCGGCGTCCCCAAGAACCCTAAAAAACCTTTGCCTGACTCAGAGGATTAAATAAGACCCTCCCCCGAGAGGAGGCGTTTCGGGAGGGGGAACGTAGAGGAATATAGACTCTTATTGGAATTCAATTCCAATAAAATTCATTCTTATGTTTTTGGCGAAAGCAGCGTCAGAGGGAGCATCTCCCAGCATGACGCTGCTTTTTACGTCTATGTCCGGGAACAGGTTACAGGCCTCGTAGAACATGCCTGGATTGGGTTTTCGACGAGGATCGTCCTCAGACACCGACGTACAGGCAAGAATGAGGTCAATGCGCCCACCTGCCTCCAGCACGCCCTGCATCATATGGGCATGTACCTGGGCCAATTGGGCATCGGTCATAATGCCCTTCCCAACACCGCGCTGGTTGGTCACCAGCACAATATGCCTGAACTTCCCGGCCCACAGAGCCATTGCCTGCAGGATTCCCGGCATCCATTCCCACATCTCGGGCGTTCGCACATAATCACCCAGGATGTGCCTGTTCAGAACACCGTCCCTATCCAGGAACAGCGTAGTAGCATCCGATTTCATTACGGCCTCAGAGGCCTTCTGCACGGCAAACCAGGCCGGTATGGCCCACTGCGCCTTTTGATAATCTTCGGGTATACCTATATCAATAAAATAGGCTTCACTTACCCAGCCACCAATCTCCCCTATGGCAGCCCCCGGCTCCAGCACCTCCTTCTCAAAGGAGAACCGCTCCGGCAAACAGCTCAGATCCAGCCTCTCCCTATCAATCGCATACACCCCACCATTGATCAACCCCTCTGCGCAATATTGCTTCTCCTGAAATTCCAGAACCTTGAGCGCCGGCCTTGTGGAGTCAGAGGAAAATTGGTTTTTCGGGTCCCGTCCCGAAAAATAATTTTCTTCTGACGGTTGGGCTCCGTCTCCGAGCGCCGGGCTTGTGGAGGTTTTGGGAAATTGGTTTTTCGCAAAGCCTTGCGAAAAATAATTTCCTAAAACCGGTTGGGAGTCTAAAATAGACGGTTGGGGTTCTACAGACACGGCACCGTACCGGTCAAAGTCTTTCATGGGCTTTAGGGCCAACGTTACGGCGTATTGGAAAGACATTTCTTTCAGTTGTACCGGAAAGAAGGTGTCACCGTTGATCACATAGACCTTACTCTCCTGGCATTTCTCCAGGGCCAGTCTGATCCCGCCACCGGTCCCCAACGGCACCTCTTCTACGGCAAAATCATACTTAAAGGGCCACTCATTCGACTGGACAAAGTCTAGGACCTGCTCTCTTAGATACCCTACGGAAAACACAACGTGATCCACTCCCTGACCAATCAGCCAGTCCAACAGATACCCCAAAAACGGGCGTCCACCAATGGGCGCCAGACACTTGGGGATTTCTTTGACAACGGAGCGAAGACGGGTACCCAGACCGCCGGCCAGGACTATAACTTCCATGCCACGGCTCCTTTTTCCGTAAACTGGAACGGGACAACCTTTCCGGGGAGTTGCGAGAGCGCTTCAATCACGGATACACGGTGTTCAGGCGGCACCATAAGCATCATGAAACCACCGCCCCCTGCTCCGGAGACCTTCCCGGAAATGGCACCGGCGGCCATGGCTGTGTCAAAGGCTTCCTGGATCATGGGATTGGTAATGGCTCCGGCCATCTTCTTCTTGTCTTCCCAGGCCTGGCCCAGGATGGTGGAGAAGCGGGCCATATCCCCCTTCAGGAGGGCCAGCTTCATGTCGATGGCACTCTGCTTGATGCGGTGCATGGCTTCCACGGCCTCGGAGGCCCCACTTCGGGTGGCCTTCTGCTGCTCGGAGATGATGGCGGCCGAAGATCGGCTTCGGCCTGTAAAATACAATAGCATGGAGGCTTCCAGCTCTTCAATGATCCAGTCCTTGACGCGGAGCGGATTCACTATGACCATGTCGCTGGGAAGGAATTCCATGAAGTTGAAGCCGCCAAAGGCAGCGGCGTATTGGTCTTGCTTGCCACCGGCCAGGAGGAGGTCCTTGCGCTCAATCTCGTAGGCCAGGCGGGCCAGCTCGTAGTCTCCCAGGGGGATGCCCATCCACTCGGCAAAGCACTTGAGGATGCACACCACCATGGTGGAAGACGTGCCCAGGCCGGATCCGGCGGGGGCATCGTTATACGTGGTAATGGCAAAGCCCGGCGAAGGAATAGGGCCGAAGTCCCGGATAACGCGATTATACACGCCATCGATGAGCAGTGCGCCGGAATTGACAGGCCCGGTGCCCAGGCTCACTTCTTCCCTTATGCCGGCATCGGCCGCATTGACCCGCATGACGGGCAGTTTCAGGGGCTCGATGGAGCAATAGGCTGCCAGGTTAATGGTAGCGTTGAGCACATTGCCGCCATAGAGGTCCGAGTACGGGGATACGTCCGATCCACCGCCGGCCAGACCCAGTCTGAGCGGGGCTTTACTTCTGATTATCATGACAAGATGGCTTTACAGAGGGCGTCGAGGGCGGGTTCATCGGCCTCCTTGAAGCGGCTGCGGATGGTCACCGGCTCCCCTACTATTTCCACTTCCTTCATGGCACCCAGCATCTCTTTCATGACGCGGGCGGCGCTGGGAGCCCAGGAACCGTTTTCTATGAGGGCTACTTTTCGCTTGCTATAGCCCTTGATCTGCAGCGAGTGCAGGAAATCGTGTGCGGGGGTAAAGAGGCCGGCATCGTAGGAGCAGGCGGCCAGCACCATCTTTCCATAGCGGAAGGCATCTTCTACGGCTTCGGCCCTGTCGTCTCTGGTGAGGTCGGAGGTGGCTACCTTGGGGCAACCCAGGGCTCTGAGCTTCTCGGCCACTTTCTCTGCTACCTCGGCCGTGCCGCCATGGATGGAGGCATAGGCTACAAATACGCCTTCGGTTTCTACACCGTAGCTGCTCCAGGTATTATAAAGGTCCAGGTAATAACCCAGGTCTTTGCGGATGATGGGGCCGTGCAGCGGGGCAATGAGGCTGATGCTCTCTCCGCCCAGCTTCTTCAGCAGAGCCTGCACCTGGGGGCCGTACTTGCCGCAGATATTGAAGTAGTAGCGGCGGCCTTCGCAGGCCCAGTCGGGGTCTTCATCGGCCCAGAAAGCGGTTTTGCAGAGG
>Ga0310690_10010739_pt1 | contig 11361 bp, 3 predicted proteins | sample AusTroGonzalo_MG_2_FD_207661 | JGI IMG/M metagenome (GOLD analysis project Ga0310690, IMG submission 207661) | Bovine rumen microbial communities from tropical cattle in Woodstock, Queensland, Australia - Gonzalo_04 (v2) (version 2) | ecosystem: Host-associated > Mammals > Digestive system >...
GTTAATATAGGCAGCGGCCTTCAGTCTTATGGCAGCAATATTTTCAGCGGTTGCCCGGTTGAGACGCTGACATTCAACGTCGACAACATGCCTAGCTGGTTGTTCAACCAAAGTAAAACACTCAAAACAGTGAATGTGGGTGACAAGGTTACGAAAATATCATATCAGGCATTCCAAGAATGCTCCAACTTGACAACCGTCAACTTCAGCCAAGCTAAAAGCCTTACCACAATCGATGGTCAGGCGTTCTACAATAGCGGACTAACCGAGATAACCATTCCGCAAACAGTAACAAGCATCGGCGCAAACGCATTTGCTTATTGTAAGAATTTGAAGAAGGTGGATTTGAGCAGCGCCACAGGTATTTCTGTACTCAATAATTTATTCTTTAATTGCCCTTCACTTGAATCGATAGTTGTTCCCGATTGGATTACAGACATTGACATAATAGAGTTCGAAAATTGCACAAGCTTGAAATCAGTTACCCTTGGCAGCGGCATCACAAGTATTGGCAACAATGCGTTCTACAACTGCCCAATCGAGACACTGACATTCAACACCAATTATATTGGCAGAAAATTCGAAAACAAAACCTCACTCAAAAAGGTTACAGCAGGCAGCAAGGTTACTTCAATTCCTGATTATGCCTTCAGCGGTTGCACAAATCTTTCGGAGATTAACATTGGCGGCAACGTTGCAAGTGTTGGCTACAACGCATTCAACGGTTGTAGCAACATTACCTCGGTTGTTACCTCAAGCAATGCCGATTTCAGCAATTCGGGAATCTTTATAAACAACGACGGTTTCCGCTATCGGATGTATTATAAAGACAAGGTTACGCTTGCATCCAACAGCAATAGTGGCCGCGTTGTAATTCCCGAAACCGTTACGGCTGGCAACACATTTACGGTGATTGGGATTGGCTCTGAAGCGTTCTATATGAACCGAAGTTTGGCGGAAGTGGTGATACCTAAAACGGTTACGACTATCGGCAGTAAGGCGTTCTTCCAATGCAATTTGACAGAAATTGTTATTCCTGAATCGGTTACCACAATAGGAAGTCAGGCTTTCAGTGATTGCTACAATCTACAAAAAGTGGATTTGAGCAATGCCAAGAGTCTCACAAGAATCGAATACGAGGCGTTCCGTAACTGCAACAATTTGGCTGAATTTGATTTGGGAAACACCAAGAGTATTGTTTTTATAGGAAACTATGCATTTGCAAATTGCAATTCGCTTGAATCGATTATTATTCCGGAATCTGTTACAAATATGGGTTCTCATGTGTTCCAAAACTCTTCAAATGTCAGCCCGATACTTTGCGAGGCAGCAAGTAAGCCCTCGTCATGGAATTATTATTGGAATCCAAATAACTACCAAGTCATCTGGCACTACAACAACATTAAGGTGAACGTTTCGGCTAATGATGCATCGTTAGGCACAGTTGAGGGCGCTGGCACCTACTCTTACGGCGATGAGATTCACATTAAGGCAAAACCAGCCGAGGGAGCGTTCTTTACAGGCTGGAGCGATGGCGCATCTTTCGATGATTTTCATGTCTATGCGCAGGAAGATATTGACATCACCGCACAATTCCATCCGGTTACTGAGGCTAAAGTTGGTCAGAACAGTGTTTATGGCTATTACGGCGCGATAAACAATTGTGTCTTCAAACCCGAGAAGGACGGCACTTATATTATATCATCAGCCTCAGACTACAATACCCAAGGTTGCTTGTATGATGCCGATATGAACTATCTGGCAGGGTCATATTATGGCGGTTATGCCAACAATTTCAAGTTTACATGCGATTTACAAGCAGGGAAAACCTACTACATTGGTGTGGGATTCTATTATAGTGGAGGCGAAGGTGATATTATATTTAATATAGAAATGCCATACATTGTCAGCGCAACAGCCAAAAACGGCACGGTTGCAGGAGTAGGTAAATATTCAAAAGGAACGTATGTTGGTCTGCACGCTGTGCCTGAAGATGGTTATCACTTTGTTAAGTGGAGCGACGGTGGAACATCCGAATGGCGATACCTTTATGTTTATAACGATGTCAATTACACTGCCGAGTTTGCAATCAATGAATATGAGATTGGTGCTGTAGCCCAGAATGGCAACGGCACAGTTGAGGGCGCAGGCACCTACGCTTACAACACCAATGTAACTCTCACCGCCAAACCTAATGAGGGCTACGAGTTCGCCAGATGGAGCGACAATGGCAGCACCGATAATCCGCGTACTGTCACAGCAACCCAAGACGCCACCTACACGGCAGTGTTCCGGCATAAGAAATATAAAGTTGAGTGCCAGAACAACGATAATGCAACGTGCGACGGAACAGGCGACGATTACTTACATGATGAACAAGTCGACCTCACAGCCACACCCAACCCCAACTACCACTTTGTTGAGTGGCGCGACAAGAGCGGCAAGGTTTTAAGCACTGCTAACCCATATAGTTTCAACATCACTTCCGACGTGAATGTTTACATGGTAATCAAGGGTGACGATTTCAACGTGAACGCAACAATGGCCAACGGCACAGTTGAGGGAACTGGCACTCACAGCTATGGCTCGAAGGTTGTGCTCACCGCCAAACCTAATCCTGGTTACAGATTTAGTAGTTGGACAGACGGTGAAACAACGGCCAAACGCACCATTACTGTTGATGGAGATATGAATCTCACAGCCAATGCTGAGGCAATAGAATATAGCGTTGTTGTTTCGTCGAGCGATAATACAAAGGGAACAGTTAGCAGCGATGCTGGCTCGCCAATTCACTATGGTGCTGTGGTTAACATTTCGGCAACTCCATCTGGCAGCAACAAATTTGTCCGCTGGAGCGATGGCAACACATCAGCTTCGCGCAGCATCACCGTTCAGCGCGACTGGAATCTGACAGCAGTGTTCAGCGAAGAGACACTCTACACCGTTACCGCAACAGCAGGCCCGAACGGCGCAGTAACAGGCAGTGCCCGTTATGCTGCAGGTGAGAAGGCAACACTCACTGCCATTGCCAATGTGGGCTATCACTTTGTGAAATGGAGCGACGGCAGCACCGATGCCTCTCATGTTATCACAGTGAACGGCAACAAATCGCTGAGCGCAGAGTTTGCTGTTGACACTTATACAGTCAGCGTGGCAGCAGGAGCCAACGGCACAGTGACAGGCGGCGGCTCGTTTGAGTTTGGCGCACCTGCCACCATCACCGCAACTGCAAGCACAGGTTACCACTTTGCAGGCTGGAGCGATGGCAACACCGAGGCAAATCGCACATTCAATGTAAGCGGCAATCTTAATGTTACCGCAGCATTTGAAATCAACACTTATACTGTGAAGGCATCGGCCAAGAACGGCTCGGTTGAAGGCGCAGGAACATACAACCACGGCGCAGAGGCAACACTCACCGCAACAGCAAGCACGGGCTACCACTTTGCTCAATGGAGCGACGGCAACAGCGTCAACCCGCGCAAGTTGACAGTAACTAGCGATGTTGACCTCAAGGCAGAATTCGATGTTAACAGCTACGAGATTACAGTTGCCGCAGCCAACGGCACAGTGACAGGCGCAGGCACATATAACTATGGTTCAGTTGCAACACTGAGCGCAACAGCAGCCGATGGCTATCACTTCACCAAATGGGCCGACGGCGTGATAAGCAGCTCGCGCAGCGAGATTGTCACTGAGGACAAGAAGTTCACTGCTGAGTTCGAGGTTGACGCTTACAATGTCAGCGCATACGCTCAGAACGGCTCAGTTGAGGGCGCAGGCTACTACAACCATGGTGCAAGCGCAACTCTCACCGCCAAAGCCGATGAGGGTTACCACTTCATCCAATGGAGCGACGGCGTGAAAGACAAAACTCGTACAGAAACAGTGCTTTCAAGTATGTCATTTGAAGCAGAATTTGAAGTGAACACCTTCAACATCACAGCAGCTGAGGCAGCCAACGGAGTTGTTTCAGGTGCCGGCACATACAACTATGGTGCTGTGGCAACACTCACAGCCGTCGCCAACGAGGGCTACCACTTCACACAATGGAGCGACGGCCTGACCAGCGCATCGCGCCGCCTGACAGTGGTTGAGGATGCTGAGTTCAGCGCATCGTTCGAAATCAACACTTATGAGGTTAAGCTGTCGGCTGAGAACGGTACAGTATCGGGCGCAGGAACCTTTGAGCATGGCGAGGAGGCAACAATCAGCGCCAAGGCTGCAGAGCACTATCACTTCGTTAAATGGAGCGACGGCAATACTCAGAACCCGCGTACAATCACCGTCACCAAGAACCGCAAGCTCACAGCTCTGTTCGAGGCTGACCTTTATACCATCACAGTGGCTGCCGAGAACGGTACAGTTTACGGCGCTTCAAGCTCGTTCGAATTTGGTGCTGTGGCAACACTCACCGCTTCAGCCGACTTTGGCTACCACTTCGAGAAATGGAGCGACGGCAACACCGATAACCCTCGTTCAGTGACTATCGATGCAGCTCTGCTGAGCAACATCGACAAGCCGTTCACAGCAATCTTTGAGAAGAATCCGTCGTACGTCGGAATTGAGGATGCTGAGGCAGCTGCAGATGAGGTTAACATCTACGCACACGGCAACACAATCGTCGTAGAGAACGCCGAGAACGACATCCTGGTATTCGATGCCATGGGCCGCATGATTGCCCGTGAGGCTGTCAACGGCGACCGCACCGAGATTCAGGTTGAGGGCACTGGCGTTTATGTTGTTAAGACTGGCAGCGTAAGCAAGCGCGTGATGATTAAGTAAAAGGAATGCGTTTCAAAGCGTATAATTAGAGTTGTTCGGGGGCTGTCAGCAATGGCAGCCCCTATTGTTTTTAGCTGCGCAGGTCTATAGTTTTCTATCTGATATTGTTTTGCTATGGCACAAAAAAAAACACCTCCTATTGGGGGTTGGAGGTGCTGCTGGAAATATCTTTTTCTATGGGATTACCTGATGGCACAAATGTAAGGTGCCTGAATCCCATTTTGCCTGCACAATTAAAATTCGGCGGGGGTAAATTCAAATTCGGTAATGAGTCTTTCAAATTTGGCGGAAACGAAGCTTATTTCCGAAGCAAATCGAGCATCATGCGGTTCTTTTCGGCCATCGGCAACTTGTAGTTGTGGTCGTAGATGGCGTTCTCCCACTCGCCGTACATAGGGTTGGGCAGGATGATGAACTTACGTCCGAAATCCTCGTGCAGCGAGTCGGCCAGATGCAGAGCCAGACGGCTGTCGCGGCGGTCGAAGAGCGATGTGTAGTCGCCCAGATTGTCGCCGATGAAGAGTAATATCTCGTGGCTTTCCGATACCAGGCTGCGGCGCTCGTCTTTGCACGATGTTTTCTTGCTCAGGTCGTAGAGCAGCAGGTGAGCTGAATCCACGGCCATTCCTGCAGAGGCAAGGTTACGCAGCGTGCGGTCGCGCTCCTCAAGAATGCGGTTCGAGATGAAGAAAACCTCCACGCCAAGCTCCCGTGCGTAGGCAATGAACTCCGCTGCTCCGGGCAGTGCCAGTGCCTCCTCCCGTGCCGACCAAGCCATCCACGCGCTGTCAGAGTAGTTCTGGCGGTCGCCCATCAGTTTGGCCTCAAAGGGGCTGTTGTCGAGCACCGTCTCGTCGATGTCGAGCACCACGGCTGTGGGTTTCGTGCCCTTGTAGTTCTGAAGATTTTCTTTCAGCGCCATTTTGGCAAGCGTGTACGACTGGTAATAGCAGGCGCGCATCTCGGCCGACTGCTGGAACCAGCCTGTGGCCAGCAGCAGGTGAGTCATCGGCTCGCCGTCCGTCTGGCTGTTGGTTTTTGGTGTGCACGATGTAGCGACAATGCCCGCCGCCACTAGTCCCAAAATGACTGATAAGCGTTTCATTTTCAGATGGTTTATGGATTCAACTTGTAGTTAAGGTCGAAGAACTTGTTGTAGCGGTCAACGTTGGCGTCCTGCAGCAGTTTCTCGTAGTTCGATTTTGAGATGATGTACTGCTTGTAGCTGTCGCTCACCACACCGTCGAACACCTCGCCGGCAACAATCACTGATTCAATGTAGTTCTGCGCCATGCGTGCGTTCTTGAACTTCTCAACCATCACAATGCCGTAATCTTCCGTCAGTCGGGTGGCAGACACATCAAAGTTCATGAAGTCGAAATACTCGTCGTTGAAGTCGATCAGGCCGAAACGTACGCGGCTCTCCTCCAGCTTGTGCTTGTCAACAATGGCGATGTAGTAGTGCAGCTCGTTGGCATCATAGTTGAAGAGCGACACGTCGAGCGAGTCGTAGGCGGCCTTGGCGGCCAGCTCCTCTTCAGCCAGAAGCTCCTCCTCAGTTTTCTCCTCCACCTCATGCGGCTTGCGGTTCAGGGCGGCAATCACGTCGCGTGCGTAGCCTGCCTCCTCACTCTTCGGATACTTGCTGATGAACGCCTTCAGGTTGGCCTCAAACGTTAAACTATCAGTTGATTTGCCTTGGCATAACGTATTGATTAAGGCAAATTTAGGCATCAACTTGCTGTCGGGGTAGAGCGAGTCGACATAATGGAATGTTGAATAGACATTGTCGCACTCGTCGTTCAAGAAGTAGCGGTAAGTCACCTGATACATGAAATTTATCTCACTCTCAGCCTTTTCCAACTCTTTGTAGTAGTCGGGGTCGTTGAGGATTTTGGCGTAGTCGGTATCGGGATATTCGCTGATAATCCGCTTCTTGTAAACGTCGGCGTTGGCATAATCCTTTTGAAGGAGGTAGGTTTTGTAGAGATTGAACATTGCCGAAACCTCGTTTTCCGATTGCGGATACTTCTTCATGTAGTCGTTAAATGCCTCAATGGCAAGCGGATAGTCGGCAAATTTGTCTTTGTAGACCACGCCCAGATTGAAGTAGGCCTGCTCCATCTTCTGCTCCGACACAGCAAAAGCCGAGTCGGTAAGCGGAATATCGACTAAATAATACTCGCGGCTCTTGTTGTCGAGACCTTTTTTGGCGTCCTCAGCCTCCTCGGTCTCTGCCGTTGATGCCACATCGTCCCACTCGGTGACGGTCTTGTTGCTGCGGCGCCAGTTGTCCTCCAGCTTGCGGCTGCCCCATTTCTTGCGGAACTCGTCCTGCCCAAGGCTCAGCGACGACTGGTTGTAGAAATACCATTTTCCGCCCGTCTGAGTGTTCTGGCGGCTCATCTGCTGTGCCTGCGCAAGCTCGTTTTTGGCTTCGTTTTCACGATTTTTCTCGGCCTGTTCGGCATTCTTTACTTCTTGTATCTTTTTGTCGATGACTTTGTTACGCTCTTCTTCGCTCATTTTGGCCAATTTCTGCAGACTGTCCTGCGTCTGGATTGTCTCAATGCAGTTCACCAGGTCGGTCAGGTTCTCCGATTTGCGGCGAATGTTTTGATAGTCAGGATATTCGTGCGGCAGATTGACCATTGCGCTGTCGTAGTAGAGTTGGGCGTTGCGATAGTCGGGCTTGTCGAAATAGATGTCGGCCACGGCCAGATAAGAGATGCTTTTCTGGTTGTCGTTGGTGGTGCTTGCGGCAATCGACTGCTTGAAATACCAGAGAGCGTCGTCGTCTCGCATCTCGTTGTAGGCAATGTTGCCCAGCGCGTAGTAAATCTGGTCGAGATAGTCGGTGTTCTTGTCGTCCTTCAGCATTTTGGTGAGCTCGCGCTGCAGTGCCGCGCTTCCGCCCGACTCGCTGCTGTAGAGGCTCGCCTTGTTGATTCGTGCGTTGAAAACATATTGGTAATCAGGGTTTTTGTCGATTACCTTCTGGTACCATTCGCTTGCGCGACGGCTGTCTTCGTTGAACTGATAGAGCTGTGCCAGAATGTACATGAGGCGGATTTTTTCGCGCTTGTCGCGACGGATTTTCTTCACGGCCGTCTCCACAAACGGAATGGCGTCGGCGTAGCGTCCCTGCCGCAGCAGAATGTCGGCCTGCGTCTGAGCCAGCGGTGCCTCCATCTTACGCGAGACCTTGCTCATGTCGCCTGTTATGGTGCTGATGAAATCGTCGGCCTGCGGATATTTCTCCATCTCAGTGTAGCAGCGGGCAAGCCAGATGTAGGCTTCGGTTTTGGTGTCCTGCTCGTCGTACTGGTGGACAATGTGGGTGAACTGCTCAATGGCCGCAAAATAGTCCTGCTTGATGGTTTTTGCCTTTCCTTCAAGTATTTCGGCGTTGTCAATCCACTTCACATATTCGTTTTTGTTCTGGAAAGCCTTGTCCTTGTCCGACAGCTTCTTGCCTTTTTTGGTTTTCGGCTTGGCCGAGATGGAGTGCTTGCGCATGCACTTCTCGCTCTTTTCAATCACGCGGTTCATGTCGGCATACGATGTGAGCGCAGCCTCCTTGTCGCTATAGACAAACACTGGCAAAATGAGCGCGAAATTCTCGTCGTGAGCCGAGTAGATGTTCTGCATTCCCGACTTAAACGCCTCGTTTCCATTGAAATATACATTGTATTTGGCTGTCAGGTTGTGATAGCCGCGGTGGATGGGTGTGTTTTTGGCCGGCGAACAGCAAACCAGCAGCACTGATGCCAATGCCAAATAAAAAAGCGATACCGGTCTGACTGTTTTCAACACTTTTGCAAATTAAGCACGCAAAAATAGTTTTTTCTGAATAAGAGCCTCAAAAGGCCGTTAAAAGAACGGAAACTGACGGCTTTTTAGTGTGCAGATTTATTGGATTAATCACATCGGGTCGACATTGGCCACCACCTGCACATTCTTGAACTGCGGATAAGCAAGGAAATTGTCGATGGCCGACTGGATGTTGTTTTTGATTTGCGTGGTGTCGGTTTTGCTCAGTTTTATCAGAATATTAACCAGATAGAGGTTCTGAATCCGATTCACGGGCGGCACTGTCGGGCCTAAGGCCACAAGTCCGTTTATCTTGCTGATTTCCCCAAAAAGACGGCTTGCACCGTCGTTCACCACTTGGCGGTCGCGGTGCTTGAGGGTAATCTGCACCAGGCGGCTCACGGGCGGATAGAAGAAATTCTCGCGCTCCGTCATCTGGCTTTCGTACATAGCCTCGTAGTCGTTCGCAACCACCTGGCGGACAATCACATTGTCGGGGTTGGCAGTCTGGATGAGCACTTTTCCCACCTTGTCTTTCCGTCCAGCGCGGCCGCTCACCTGCGCCATCAGCTGGTAGCTGCGCTCGAAGGCGCGGAAATCGGGGAAACCGAGCATGTTGTCGGCGTTTAGGATGCCCACAATGCTGACATTGTCGAAATCAAGCCCTTTCGACACCATCTGCGTGCCAATCAGAATATTGATGTGGCGCTCCTGAAAATCGCGGATGATATTCTCGCTGCCGTGCTTGCTGCGTGTGGTGTCGGTGTCGAGGCGGGCGATGTTGGCTTGCGGAAAAATCTGTTTCAACTCATCTTCAATGCGTTCGGTGCCGAACCCAGCCAGCCGCATGGTGTTTTGGTGGCAGTGGTCGCACGAGTTGGCAACGTTGACCGTGTAGCCGCAGTAGTGGCACACTAACTTGTTGATACTCTTGTGATAAGTGAGACTTACATCGCAATGCTTGCACTTCGGAATGTAGCCGCACTCGGTGCATTCGAGGAACGGGCTGTAGCCGCGGCGGTTCTGGAACAGAATCACCTGCTCGTCTTTTTCGAGCGCCTCGTTAACCGAACTGAGTAGCGTCTGGCTGAAGCACTGCGTCATCAGTTTTTTCTTGCGGGCTTTGAGTGTGTCAACAATCTCAATCTCAGGCAGAATGGCGCTGCCGTGGCGGTGCATCAGTTTCACAAGTCCGTAGCGGCCAAGGCTGGCGTTGTAGTAACTCTCGAGCGACGGTGTGGCCGAGCCGAGCAGGATTTTTGCTTTGTGCTGCATTCCGAGCACCACGGCCAGGTCGCGGGCGTTGTAGCGCGGCGACGGGTCGAACTGCTTGTAGCTGTTCTCATGCTCCTCGTCAACAATTATCAGTCCCAAATTGCTGAATGGCAAAAAGATGGACGAGCGCACACCAAGCACAATCTGATATGGATTGTCATCGGCGAGCATCTTTTTCCAAAGGTCGGCACGCTCAGTTGACGAGTATTTTGAGTGATAGACGCCCACTTTGTTGCCGAAAAAGCGCTTGAGCCGCTCCACAATCTGCGTTGTGAGGGCTATTTCGGGCAGCAGATAGAGCACGCTCTGCCCAGCCGCAAGAGCCTTGTTTATGAGGTTGATGTAGATTTCGGTTTTTCCGCTGCCAGTCACGCCGTGCAGGAGCACCGTCTGCTTGGTCTCAAACTCGCGGTTGATGCTGTCGAGAGCCTCCTGCTGATAGGGGTTGAGGCTGTTGGGCTCGGCCGTTCCGCCATCGGTTTCCGACGGCAGATTGTCCTCGTCGTCCATCTCCAGAAAGCCCTTGTCAACCAGCGAGCGCACGACAGTTGGCGTTGCTGGCACACGCTCGAGCAGCACTTTCATCAGCACCGTCTTGCCCGAGAAGGCCTCATCGCCCAAAAAATCGGCAATCCAGCGGAGAGTGTTTCGTTGTTTCTCGGAGCGCGCCAGCAGAGCAAGCGTGCGGTTAAGTGTCTCAGAATCAGCAATCCGATTCGAAAAGCGGACAACTTTTTGCCGCCTTAGGCGCGGCTGCTCGCGCATCTCCTCGGTGATGATGGCAAACTGCTTCTCCACCAGATTCTTAACAACGGTCAGAATCTGCTTCACGCCAGTGATTTTCTCCAACTCCTCAATGCTGGCCGACTCAGCCTTGAGCAACGCCGAATAGACAGCGCACTCGTCGGGAGGCAGTGAACTTGCGTCGGCCTCGCTCTCGTGCAGCGGCAGCACACGCGACTCACTGTCGGGCCGCAGACTTACGGGCACGGCGGCCTTGTAAACATCGCCAATCGGGCACATGTAGTAGTTCGATGTCCACGTCCAAAGCTCGAGTTGCTTTGGGGTGACAATCGGTTTTGGGTTGGCGATGGAGAGTATCGATTTGATTCTGAAGCCTTCGGGCGGCGTTTTGGTCAGGCTGAAGATAATGCCCGTGTAGAGCCGGCGCGCACCAAACTGCACCACCACGCTCTGCCCCACCTGCACCTGACTCACCATCGAGATGGGAACCTCGTAGGTGAATGTCCCCTTGACAGGCGCTGGGATTATAATCTCAGCAAATATTGCGCGTCCGCCCATTGTGTGTTTTTGTTTGCGGCAATTTTATAATTAGTTGGCCGCTTGCACAAGAAAATAATGTCGCTGTTGATTTTTTTTAGCGCGATTGGCCGCAAAACAAGCATCTGCGCGGAAAACGGGTGTTAATAGCAATTTTTATAATATACATTGTAGAAATTTAGAAAAATACTATCGATTATCTAAACA
>Ga0310690_10010740_pt1 | contig 11360 bp, 10 predicted proteins | sample AusTroGonzalo_MG_2_FD_207661 | JGI IMG/M metagenome (GOLD analysis project Ga0310690, IMG submission 207661) | Bovine rumen microbial communities from tropical cattle in Woodstock, Queensland, Australia - Gonzalo_04 (v2) (version 2) | ecosystem: Host-associated > Mammals > Digestive system >...
CGTCGAGCAAGTAAGCTTTCAGCATGTCGTAAGTTGTAGGGTCGTCGGCCACTGTTGCCATGCATTTGCGAAGGATATCCACGCCCTGTACTTGGATGGCGAGGTCAGCCTTGAGATACTCGAGAGGGTCGCAAATCAGTTCGCGTGCGTCGTGTTTCTCAACTTTCGGGCAGCCGCCGAGGTCGATGATGCGGTCGATGAATTTCTCAACCCATTCCATCTCCTCGTTGAAATGACCGATGTACTTTTCACCGAGTTTGCTGAAGCTTTCTGAATTGAAAATCTGTCCCTGTACTTTGTGTACGAAAGCGCCTTCTGAAAGGCCTGTTACGAAGAACTGTAATGCTTCGATTGATTTCTGTTTGTCCATGTTTGTTAAATTTAATTGTTAATATTTAGTTTGAATTATATCGTTCACGATGCAAAATTACAAAATATTTTTATATCGTGTACGATATTTTTAAAAAAATTTTTCAACAGCTTGTTTTTTAAGCTTAAAAATATATAGTTATTTGGCGTAAAGTGCCACTAAAGTCTCGTATTTCTCCTGCTTGCCGCTGATAGTCTTCGGCTCGCCGATTTGTTTGCCGTATTCGTAAATTTTCTCGAAAGAGAGTTTCCCTTCCTCGAAATCGCGGCCGATGCCGTTGTCGAAAGAGGCGTAACGTGCTTTCTTCATGGCAGGGATTTCGCTATTCTCAAGGATGTTGGCAGCGCTGAGCAATGCTCGTGCCATGGCGTCCATGCCGCTGATGTGGGCGATGAAGATATCCTCCGGATCGGTGCTGTTGCGGCGCAGCTTGGCATCGAAGTTGGTGCCGCCGGTGGTGAAGCCGCCGCCACGGATGATTTCCATCCAAGCCTGGGTGAGTTCGTAGTTGTCGATAGGGAACTGGTCGGTGTCCCAGCCGTTCTGCATATCGCCACGGTTGGCATCGATGCTGCCCAGCATACCGGCGTCGACGGCACATGCCAACTCATGCTCGAAGGTGTGGCCGGCTAATGTGGCGTGGTTGACTTCGATATTTACCTTGAAATCCTTATCCAAGCCATGGGCTCTCAGGAAGGCGATGACCGTCTCGGTGTCGACGTCATACTGATGTTTCATCGGTTCCATCGGCTTCGGCTCGATGAGGAAGGTACCCTTGAAGCCGTGAGCGCGGCCATAGTCGCGGGCTTTTGTCAGCATCATGGCGAGATGATCTTTTTCACGTTTCTGGTCGGTATTCAAAAGACTCATATAGCCTTCGCGGCCACCCCAGAAGACGTAGTTCTCGCCTCCGAGTTTGATGGTGGCGTCGATGCTGTTTTTGATCTGCACCACAGCACGTGCGACGACGTCGAAGTCAGGGTTGGTGGCAGCACCGTTCATATAGCGTTTATGACCGAAGACGTTGGCGGTACCCCAAAGCAGGTGGATGTCGGGATACTGGCGCATCTTCTCTAATGCGTAGTCGGTGATGATGCGCATGCGTTCTTCATATTCCTCGACGGTGGCGCCTTCTTCGACGAGGTCGACATCGTGGAAGCAGAAGAAATGGATGCCGAGCTTGTCCATCAGCTCAAAGCCTGCGTCCATCTTGTCCTTGGCGCGTTGGATAGGGCATTCTGCCTTGTCCCATTCGTAGGTGCGTGTCTGTCCGCCGAAAGGGTCACCGCTGGCCTGACCCAGCGTGTGCCACCATGCCATCGCGAAGCGGAACCAGTCTTTCATCGGTTTGCCCATGACGATGCGGTCGGGTTCATAGTAATGGAAAGCCAAAACGTTCTTTGATGCAGTACCTTCGAAAGGTATCTTGCCGATTTGTGGGAAATATTCTTTTGTCATATTATTTAGTTTTTAATTGATTTTCCAATATCTGTTTCCAACGTCTGTAAGCCTCTTTCAGCGGAGCGGTATAATCTTTGCGAGGCTCGATGGTCGCCAGCTGTTTCAGCGAGGCGAATGCCTCTTTTTCGTTGGCATATATGCCGGCTCCGAGTCCTGCGCCGCGTGCTGCTCCTACGCTGCCGTCGGTGTCATAGAGACGTATGGTGGCATTGCTGACAGAAGCCAGGGTGTCGCGGAAGATAGGGGAGAGGAACATGTTGGCGCGGCCGGCATGAATCTCTCTGATGTCGCCCATCAGCTCCATCCCGTACATGAAGGCGAAAGCGACGCCTTCCTGGGCGGCACGCAGCAGGTGTGCGCGGGTGTGACAATTGTAGTTGAGTCCGTGGATAGAGGCGTCGATGTTCTTGTTTTCAAGCACACGCTCAGCGCCGTTGCCGAACGGTATGATGCTGATGCCTTCGCTGCCCACCGGGACGGTGGCGGCGAGGTCGTCGATCTGGTTGTAGCTTAAGTCGGCTGCCACATTATGTTTCAGCCATGAGTTGAGGATGCCGCATCCGTTGATGCAGTGCATCAGGCCAAGGGTATGGTTGACGTGTAGAAATGTGTTGATACGTGACTGTGACACCGTGTCAGTGTTTTCCTGAATTCCGTAGACGACGCCTGAAGTGCCTGCTGTCGAGGCTATCTCGCCCGGATGCAGCACACGCAATGACAGGGCATTGTTGGGTTGGTCGCCGGCACGATAGGTGACAGGTGTGCCGGCCTTGAGACCCAGCTCTTGTGCGACAGCATCACTCACCCGGCCTTGTTCGCCGAAGGTAGGCACTAATGGCGGTATGATATCTTTCGAGAAGCCGAAATAGTCCATCATCTCGGAGCTCAGGGTTCCTTTTGAGAAGTCCCATAGCATCATCTCGCTCAGTCCGCAGGCGGTGGTGGCAGGTGTGCCGGTGAGGCGCATAGCCAGATAGTCGCCGGGGAGCATGATATAACGTATCTTACTGAACAGCTCAGGCTCGTGTTCCTTCACCCACGCCAACTTGGAGGCGGTGAAGTTGCCCGGAAGCGGAGCCTTCTCACCGTAAGGCACGCCGCGTGAGTCGCACCAGATGATGGCGTCGCGCAACGGCTGCAGGTCCTTGTCGAGGCATACGAGGCCGTGCATCTGATAGCTGATGCCAATAGCCTTTATAGAGTTTAGAGTGTAGTGTTTAGTGTTTAGTGCTTTTTTAAAATAGCTCCACCAGTCTTCAGGATTCTGTTCCGCCCAGCCTGGTTGGAGAGCTTTGATAGGAGCCTCGTTCTCCGGCCAATGCGCGGACATGACACAATGCCCGCTCTCAGCATCCACCAATGACACCTTCACACTGCTACTTCCTAAATCAATTCCCAAAAGTAAACTCATAACTTTCAATTTTTCTTCTTCCAAAGTCTGGACATATCCTCCAAGGTCTTGCCTTTAGTCTCAGGCACCAATTTCCATACGAACACTGCCGCCACGATGCACATCACGCCGTAGAGGCCGTAGGTGAACCAGTGACCGAAGTCGTCGTTAGGGGTGATATGCATATTGAACATCGGCACGAAGGTGCTGCTAACCACGAAGTTGAAGATCCACTGTGCAGCCACTGCTATTGCGACGGCAGCGCCACGGACGGTGTTAGGGAATATCTCAGAGATGAGCACCCAGCAGATTGGGCCCCATGAGAACATGAACGAGGCTGAGTATATCAGGATGCTTATCATGGTGACGAACTCGAGTCCGGCATGTCCGAATGACAATGCTACGCCGAAAGCACCTAATGCCATGCCTAATGAACCAGTGATGAGCAGCGGCTTGCGACCCCATCGCTCAACGGTGAAGATGGCAACCAAGGTGAAGAGAATGTTCACCACACCCATCATCACGGTGTTGAACATAGGGTTGGTCATACCCATGTCACCGAAGATTCGCGGAGCGTAGTAAAGCACCGCGTTGATACCCACCACCTGTTGGAACACGCTGAGCATCACACCTATAAATATAACCAGCCAGCCGTATGTGAACAGCTTTTCTGTGCGCACGGTGATGGTGCTGCGGATGTCGGCGAGAATCTCCTTGGCCTTATCCATGCCGTTGATACGCGCAAGGATTTTCAGGGCGCTGTCGTCTTTGCCTATCATCACTAAGAAACGTGGTGACTCAGGCACAAGACAGATGAGGATGATGAACAGCGCGGCGATGACAGCTTCTGAAGCGAACATATAACGCCATCCCGTTGTGATGGTCCATGGGTCACTACCCGGAAGCACCCGGCTGATGCCGTTGCCTATCGACTCGATGATTGGATTCTCATGCGAACCTAATATCAGGAAGTTGACGAAATACACCACCAACTGTCCGAAGATGATGGCAAACTGGTTCCAGCTCACCAGTTGGCCGCGTTTGTTGGCAGGGGATATCTCGCCGATGTACATAGGACAGATGGCGCTCGCCAGTCCCACGCCGATGCCGCCTATGATACGGTAATGGTTGAAGGCGTTGAGGATAGTCATTGTGACGGTGCTTTGCATGTGGAACGGAAATTCTGGCTGAGCGGATCCGATTGCCGACACAAAGAAGAGCACGCCTGCCACGAAGAGCGTCAGCTTGCGTCCCAGACGGTTGGCAAGCCAGCCCGAGATAAGAGCTCCGATGACGCAGCCAATAAGTGCGCTGCTGCAGGTGAGTCCGTGGATGAAATCGGTGTATTGGAAGTCAGCAGCTCCCAGGAAGTAAGCCTGCAAGCCTTTTTCAGCGCCAGAGATGACGGCGGTGTCATAGCCAAAAAGCAGTCCACCAAGTACGGCTGCTAACACGATACTGTATAAGTAGCCTTTGTTCGTGTTCATAGTAAAATTTTTTTTTGCAAATATACAAAAAAACCATACCTTTGCACACTAATACTATACTTTTTTAATTAAAAAATTACGTCATGAACAAGAATATGATTAGAATTATGAGGCTTGTTTTATTTGTGATGATGGCAAGTCTTATGGTCATTGCTTGTAAGAAAAATAAGGATGACAACGCAGGAACTGCAAACGTTTTATCGCCTTACGACATGAATCGTCCTGTGGGTTTCGGTATGAACGTGACTGGTGGCAACGGACAGAATGTAGTTACCGTTACCACTCAGGAGGAACTCAGAAACGTATTGGCTGGCACAGAGCCTGCCACGGTATATGTGAAGGGTAAAATCACTCTTGACAACACCATTTCTGTGGGTTCCAACAAATCCATTCTCGGCTTGAGCGGTGCCGTTGTCAGCAACACGCACCGGGACACCACCGCCGGAGTATTCCAGCTCATGGGCAGCGACAACATCATTATCCGCAACCTGACAATATTAGGGCCTGGAGCATACGACATCGACGCTAACTACAGCGACAACATCGCGCTCGTTGGTGCCACCAATGTGTGGGTTGACCACTGCGACATACAGGACGGCATTGACGGTAATATGGACATCGTGATGGGTTCTGACAATGTTTGTGTCAGTTGGACGCGATTCCGTTATTTCATCGCCCCTCCTGGAGGCGGTACTGGCGGGAACGACGACCATCGTAACAGCAATCTTATTGGCGGCAGCAACAATAACATGGATATTGATGGCGGCAAACTCAACTGCACCTTCATCAACTGCTGGTGGGGCGAAGGATGTGCCGAGCGATGCCCTCGCGTGAGATTCGGCAAAGTGCATGTGGTGAACAGCCTATACAATGGCGAGGACTTTACTTACTGCATCGGATACGGAGTGTATTCCAATATCTATGTCGAGAAATGCGCCGTCATTACAGATGTGGCACGCGAACACTTCCTGCAGGACTATCATGGTGACAAGGATTTCAACGTACAGGTGACGGGCTGCTACGGTTATGCCGACACTACAATATTCCAGGGCGAACAAGGACAGTTTGTGCCTGAGTACCGTTACATCTCATACGATGCCGCCAAAGTGCTCTCGGTTGTCACCGACAGAGAGACTGGTGCCGGACCGACGATGGATTGGTAGTATTGGTCATTATTTTAAGGCTATTCGGTAGTCTGCTATTGGTGCCACAATCATCTTATGGCGATTCGCAATGCGATAGGTGAGACCCAACTGACGGAACTCATCGAGGAAAGCATCGAGGTATCTGTCGTCTTCAAACCGTTGCATCAGGCTGATACAGATCGTGCCGCCTATAGCACCCATCTCAATGGCAAGTGCGTACGGCGCGAAGACTTCTGTGTACATCTCGCTGACGTATTTTTCGGCGGCGCCCATATTAGCCTTGCCGACATAGCTGACGCATGCTGAGGCTGCCGATGGCACCACGCTGTATGCTTGGACCATTGCCTGATGACGGGCCTCAAGAGTGGGTACTCTTTCGAACATGTCTTGTGTAGCCTTACTTTTCAAGAAACGCTCAATGACATTGTCCTTGCTGGACTGCAGAATCACCATGCCTCGGTATATGGTCTGCTGCATGTCGATATCCACCCCGCGCATCTCGTCGGTATATGACAACATCAGTGATGATGCCATTGACTGAGCCGCCTTCGGACAGCCCACGGCTGGACGCTCGTTGATAGCCAGCACCATCATAGGCACTCCTTCCGATGAGTCGGGATGCAGACGGGCAATGGCACGGTTAAGTAACAGCGACACGAGAGTGGCAGGCGATGTGTCGGCTGAAGACACATACTTCATCATCTCTTGCTCTTCAACAACGATGTTGATGGCTTCCACGTCATCGGTTAACTTCGTCTTGCTCTGTGTGAGAAGATTGATGCTCTTCGGGCGTTCAGGCAGAGGCATCGGGCGAAGGTTTTCGGGTTTGACCTTTGTTGCAGGGTCTTCCCATTCCTCCGGACTGATAATGTCGCCTGCCAAACGGATGCGTTCTGTGTTCGTTTCAGGACTCAGTGTGGCATCATAACGACGACGGGAATATTCGTAGAGCAGGGTTCGCAGGATGTTATAGCATCCTGTGCCGTCGGTCATGGCATGGAAGAAATCGATGGCGATGCAGTCGTCCCAATAACAGAATGCCAGCAGATGGTAGTTCGACTCCGGACCAACCAGTTGAACAGGTCTTTCACCTTCACTGACCACCCACGGCTCGTTGTTGTCTTCATACACGAAATATTCAGTGCCTGAAGCATCTTTCCTGATGCCAAGCTTCACTTGATAATATGGATATCGCTGACGTGTAGACTCCACCGCTTCGCGCAATATATCACCGTTGACGGCATCCTTCATCTTCAAGATTATGCGGCACGTCCATGTCATCTGTCCTCCTGCCCATGTCAAGTAGAATCTTTCTGTAAGCAGTTTGTTTCCTTTATTGTAGTTCATGTTATTAATTTCTTCTATCTGTTCATCAATCTGCTCTCGCCCCAAGTATACTGAGGATAAGCTTTCTTGAGGTCGTTAGCCGAGCCATCGACACCGCTGCCGCCGCTGGTGGCGAATACGTTGAGGGTCTTTCCGCTTAAGTCGTGAGCCTCGATGAAGGTGTTGACGATGGTAGGGGCGGTGTACCACCAAACAGGGAATCCGATCCAAACCACATCGTATTCGGCGATGTTCTCGCAACGGCCTTTTATTGCAGGACGTGACGATTTGTCTTTCATCTCAATGGTCGAGCGGGAGTTTTTGTCGCGCCAGTCGAGGTCGGCGTCGGTGTAAGGCACCTCAGGGGTGATTTCGTAAAGGTCGGCATTGAATTCTTTTGCCAGACGTTGTGCCGCGGCTTTGGTGGTGCCGGTAGCTGAGAAATAAACTACAAGTGTTTTCATGTTGTCGTCTTTTTTATTGTCTTGCGAATATGCGGCAAAGTTAAAGCCCAAAATTGCCGCAAGGATGATTATAAGTTTTTTCATTGTGAAATATTTTTTGCAAATATAAAAAATAATTGATAATCAAAAAAGTCTCCCATCATTTTCTTAACAGCCAACGGTCGCGTTTTTTTAACGCGGCGGCAGAGTCCCTCCACAGTTTGTTGAGCTGTTTCTTGTGAAGACAGAGTTTCTCGGAGCAATTTCGGCATCCCATGTACCCGTTGGTGTTTTCAGAAAAACGTTCGGGATGGCGGAAAAAAGTGATCTCCCATCGTGCCAAAAGTGCTATCGAGAGAGCCAGAAGGCTCCATGTATAGGGTTTGTAAACAAAAAACAAAGGCGTGAATATCATAGCGTAGTCCCAGTTGTATATGCGGCAAGTGGAACAACATTTGTTTTTGAAAAACCATGTTTGGAACGGACAGAAAAACAGGATGCAGATCATGTCGCACACCGAATAGGCGGAGCACAGCAGAATCATGATGCCGTCATCGAAGATGCCTATCGTGTGAAGAGCGCCAAATATCAGGTTGAACGATATCCAGATCAAAGCCACAATGAAGACGGCGTTATTGTCTTCTATAATGATATCCGTCTTGCCCGTCTTCACATAATTGTGGCTAAACTGCTTCTGACACCCCGGACTTTCCAACTTTGACGGAAAGAAGCGAAGAGCCATCTCAACGACAAAAACCAGCCATATAGCCACCAGGATGGCAGGCCTGCCTTCAATGACCTGCTCAATGTCTTCTCCACCACGTGTACGGTTGAGGATATACAGCACCAGCAACACGATAAAGATAGCCGAGCGTAACAACAGCCTGACGTAATGCATTATGCTGACGACAGTATGCTGATCCTTTTTCATATCACGAATTCTTAGGGTTTAATCTTTACTTAATCTTTCAATCAACTCTTTATGCTGCGGATATTGCTTCAAAAGGTCGGATTTCTTTGCCAACTCGAAGTTCTCAAAGCTGAATGCCGGACCGACAGCGCAGCCGACCAGCGAGAAGCCTTTTTTACCGGGCAATTCCGCCGCAAACCACTGCTCAGGCATGATGACGACCTGCATCTCACCGTCAGGTGAAAGGTTGTGAACGCTCAGCTTGCCGTCTGGGTCGATAACATAAATGTTCAAAGGCTCACCGTCATGATAATACCAGATCTCCACAACGTCGTGCAGACGGTGGAAAGCCGAGAAATCCTCATTGCAGAGCATATAATAAATGGTCGAGATGGACTTCTTTCCTGTCTCGTCATTTCCAAAAAGCTGACGATAATAGCCTCCCTCGGGATGGGGAAGGAGGCCAAGTTTTTCGATATAGTTATGACTTGTCATAGTCGGATTGTTTACAAAACTGTAATTTGCTGTGTCTCAACGTCTTTAGCTGTTTCCACTTTGATGAAATAGAAGCCGGATTCCTGGTTGCTGAAGTCATATTCAAAGGTGTCGCCGCTGGCTGATGTTTCGAAGATTTTTTCTCCTAAGATATTGAAAATGCTGATGTTTTGGATGCTTTCAGCTTCGATTTTCACAATGCCTTTTGTTGGATTTGGATAAACCGCTGTAACGACAGATTCACCTTCTGAAATAGCTTCGCAATCCTCAACGATCACACTGAAGCCGAATGTTCCGGATGGGTCATACCATTGAGAGTTCAGGTAAGCGTCGCCGCATTCGCAAGGAACAGTGAGGGTGCGGACGCCGAATTCAGCAAACACCTGGCATCCGAAGTTGTCTTCAAGAGTAGCAGGTGTGGTTGCCAATGACACAGCCTCAGAGATGTTTGAGCATTGTTTGAATGCCATATTGCCGATGAAAGAGACAGATTCGCCGATTGTCAGAGTACCGTTGAATCCTTCGCACTGTACGAATGCGCCCGCCTCGATAGTGACGATAGAATTAGGAATCATCAGATCGCCAGTGAGACCTGAGCAGGAGGCAAAGGCGTCGTTTCCGATGACTGTCACGGCATAGTCGGTGTCTTCGTAACTCACCGATTCAGGGATGTTCAGTTCACCGGTGGCTGCGGAGCCGTCGACATGTCCTATAACCGTTACGGAAATCTCGTCATCGTTGACACGATAGTTCAAATCACCGACAGTGAAAGTCACCGGAACAGGCTCGATGCCGTAGGCCATGAACAGGCAAGTAGGGTCGTAGCTGTTGCTTCCATCATAGAGAGGTCCCAGGATGGTGTAAGCTCCGGTATTGGGGTCGAGCTGATACAGATTGCCATAATATGTGCCGAACAATTCTCCTGTCAGCATGTCAAAAGCCATTTTTATCGGCAAATCGATAGGGTTGATCGCTGTCAGTTGTGCGTTGGAAAGGTTCAAGATGCCAAACTCACCCCAAGAGCTTATCATATAAGCGGTGCCTTCGTTGTTGATAGCCAAGTTGAAGCCGTCATGCTCTATCGCGCCATGGTCTTGCATCTCGTTAGGGTTAGCCGGATCGAAGCTTTTCAGATGTTCATTCATGATGATATAAATCAATCCGTCGGCGGGGTTGTACGACATATCATTAATATAGGAAAGGCCTGCAAATATCACTTCTGGTGCTTCGATAAAGTTGTTGGCGGCATTGATTCTTGACTTGCAGATGTTATAGCCGTTGTCGTTGTTCACGCTCCACACATAACCGTCGGCAAAGGTAGCAGTGGTCGCTGCAGGAATCTCGTCCGAAGCAACGGACACCGAGCCTAAATCCTGCATGGTAAAGGTGACATATTTATATTCTGCCGGGTTTGGAGGTAAAATATATCCGTACCAATTGGCTGTTGATAAAGGTCCTTGTGCGCTGGCAAAGCCTGAAAACACTAATAACAACAAAAATAAATGTAAAAGTTTTTTCATAGTAAAGAATTTTTTGCAAAGATATGAAAAAATAAATTGATTATCAGCAGAAATCTTGGTGTTTAATCTTCTTTTTTAGTAATGATTTTTCATTCACGGAAGTCTTAATTGTTTGTATTTATTTAATCTGTTCCAAAGCACTAAAATCAACGAAATCAACTTTTTTGTAAATTATCATTGTTTTAGTTGTTTTTTAGATGTGAAACAAACGTTTCTGGCAGAGCGATATTCTGAACGTCAATGGCTTTGGCGAAAAGAGGAGCGATTTCTTCGTCTCGAAAACCAGCGATACCGCAACCTATTCTTGTAACATAAAAGAACAATTCTTTGTGTTGCTTAGCAAATTCAATAAATTCATCAACGTATGGCTTGATTGTTTCGACGCCACCTTGCATGGTTGGGATTGCATAGCACTGGCCTTGAAGACCGACGCCTTGTCCCCAGATGGCTCCGAAATCTTCGACGGCAATGCGGGCTGCACCGCCACCATGAGCACCGGCGAGATTGCTGCCAAACACAAAAATTTCATCTGCTTTCAGACTTTTGATAAAGTTGGGCGTAAAGTCGGGACGTTCTATGTTGTTGTAAACTTTCATTCTTCGTATCCCAATTGACCTGGCAGACGTAATTTCTCTTTTGCCGGGAATGTGGATTCATAGGCTTCGAAAGCTTCAGGATTCTCGTCGGCCACAAAATATCCCTTAGGTGGGCAATAAGTGCCTTCTCGATCGCCCCAATATCCAGGAATCAGCTCTTGGGCAAGGAAATATGGAACTTCGGAATCTCGTGGCTCGGCGTGATAATGAATCTTGA
>Ga0310690_10010746_pt1 | contig 11356 bp, 8 predicted proteins | sample AusTroGonzalo_MG_2_FD_207661 | JGI IMG/M metagenome (GOLD analysis project Ga0310690, IMG submission 207661) | Bovine rumen microbial communities from tropical cattle in Woodstock, Queensland, Australia - Gonzalo_04 (v2) (version 2) | ecosystem: Host-associated > Mammals > Digestive system >...
GAAATGGGAATTGAAAAATATTATAATGGCCTTTTAAAAGGAGAAGATGGTTATTTTGCTTATCAAAAGGATTTACAAGGTTATCAAATTGCAGATACTAATATTTTAATGAAAGAGGCAACCCAAGGAAAAGATATCTATCTAACTATTAATAGTAGTGTTCAATTTTTTGTTGAACAGGCTTTAAATGATGCTGAGCAAAAGTATAATTTCGATTGGTTTAGTATTACGATAGCAGATGCTAATACAGGTGCGATTTTAGGAACTGCTTCGTCGCCTTCTTTTGATCCGAATACTAGAAATATCACTAATTATTTGGACCCTCTAATTTCCATTCCTTATGAACCTGGATCCACTATGAAAACATTCACATACATGACTGCTATGGAAAATGGAGTTTATGATGGAAATGAAACTTATCTGTCTGGAACCTATCAAACAACGGATGGAACTATAATTGGAGATCATAATAGAAATGGATGGGGTATTATAACCTTTGATAAAGGTTATGCCCTAAGTAGTAATGTTGCTATTATAAATATGATAAGTAGACATATGAGTAGTATGATGTTACGTCAATATTTTAAAAAATTAGGATTTGGTAAAAAGACTGGGATTACTTTACCAAGAGAGGAAACTGGAAAACTTGAATTTAAGTATGAAACAGAAATTTATAATGCTGGATTTGGCCAAGGAATTACTACAACTCCAATCCAAAATATTCAAGCATTAACTTCTTTGACGAATGATGGAATTTTATTAAAGCCATATATTGTAGAGAAAATAGTAGACCCAACAACGCAAGAAACTATCTTAGAAAATAAGCGTACGGAGATAGAAAGAGTGGCCTCTACCACAACGGTTGAAAAAATACGAAAACTAATGGACGATTGTGTAAATGGGGATGGTATGACTGGTGTTGGATATCGAATTGCTAGCGGGCAACTAATTGGGAAAACAGGTACATCTCAAATTGCGGGAGAAAACGGAGTTGGATACTTGACTGGAGCTAGTGATATTATTGCTTCCTTTGCGGGAATTTATCCAAAGGATAATCCTCAATATATCATTTATGCTTCTGTACAGAGACCTAGCAATGGAAGTCAAAAGCCAATTTCAAATGCCATAAAAGAAATTATCAATAATCTTTCTAAATACTATGGTACAGAAAAACAAACGACTCCTATTGTAATAACAAACTATAATGTTCCAAGTTTTACTAATAAAAAAGTAGAATATGTAAAGACAATGTTGGATTCTCAAGGAATTCATTATACAATTCTTGGAAATGGTTCAAAAGTAATAAAGCAATATCCAAATCCAAATGATGTAATAACAAATAAAGATACTTTATATTTTATAACCAATGATGAAAATATTGAAGTTCCGAATGTAATTGGGTTTCCTTCTACAACAGCAGAAAATATTTTGTTAAAATTAGGATTAAAAGTCACGATAGAAGGGGTGGGATATGTTACGGAACAATCCATTCCTACAAATACTAAAATAACAGAGGGATTAGAAATAAAATTAAAAGCAAGTCCAAAGTATACAACTTAGAGGAGTGATAATATGAGTGAAAAAATAAATAAAATTATTCAAATTATAGAATTTGTTGCATTGTTAGTAATTGCTGTCCTTTTAGTAATATTTAAATACATTCCAGAATATAAAGCGACCCTAGGAAGTAGTGACAAATTTATAAAGTATAAAGACTGTCAATATATTATGGAAATAAATATATCAAATGGGCCAGATTTTATGATAATAATGAATGATAAAACCATTTTATCCAACATTATCTTTTTAAATAATGAATCCTTATGTTTGTACAATAAGAATATAGAAAGTACTAAGTATAAGCTTGCTATTGATAAACTTGTTGGTATATTACAAGAAGAAAAATATATAAATGTTGATAGAACAATCGAAATAATAAATTATAAGGAAACCAAATCCTATGAAAAAATATTAGATTATATAAAGGAACCTCTTAATCAAGATACTCAGGTAATTGAAAAATCAATCCGTCTGGAAGAAAAAGCAGAGCTTCTTAATATTTCAGGAAAAACAGAAAAAGATTTAATTGAAAATTTAGATATGTATTCTAAAAATATTACTAGAAGAAAAAGAAATCTCTCAATCCCTATATATTTAGCTGAGCAAAAAGCCATTGAATATGCAAATGAAATTTATGATCAACTAGATAGATATGCACGAAATGTTGAAAATCAAGATAAAGATAGTGATAAATTACCAATTCAATTACTCTCTGCAAAAAGTAATGAAAATATTATTCCTAGTAGTAATAGTTGGTATTATATAAAGAATCATAAAGTATATGCTTATATTGAATTTACTGAAAATAATTATAATTATAACTTTTGTTATTATGGAAGTAAAAAAGAATTAGAGAAGGAAAGCTGCGGATGAAAAAAATAGTTGGAATTAGAAATATAATTATAATCTTATTATGCATAACCATCATTAGTTTGGGAATTGGATTCAGCTACTTATCGGTAAAATTGGAATCCTTAAAAGATACAAAAGAAGACTTTAATATTTCTTTTGTAGAAGTGATTACTAGTAGTAAAATCCAAGGAGGAGAATTTGTCCCTGCTCTGACATACGATATTATGAATTATGGGAAAACGATTAAATTAAAAGCAAATATGTATGCTCCAAGAGATGAATTAAGCGTGAAACTCGTCATAAAAAATCAGGGAACAATCCCAGGAGAAATCATATCTATAGTAGAAAGACCTGACTATACTGATAATGATGAAGATAAAAAAAAGATATATCCTATTAGTATAACGCATAATAAAGTAGATGGTAAGGTATTAAACCCAGGGGAGGAAATAGAACTAAATATAGTTATGGTATTTTCTTCAAAAGAAGTCAGTATAGAGCAGGATTTTATATATGAGTTAAATATAGTGGCATCAACACCAATGTCACAATAAATGAGTACTGTATTGTATTCATTTTTATTTGTTAGAACTAAAATTGTATGTTATACTAAAATCATAATAATGGTGGAAGTGAGTAGTAATATGGAGAAAAAGTCATCGAAAAAACTAATGATTCCATTAATAGGAATATCCATAATTATGATTTTATTAGGAATATATATAAATTATATTCATAGCCCAAAAAGAATAATTAAACAGGCGGCAAACGAGCTTTTAAATATTATCAATTATTATTCATTTCATAATGAAGAGAATATAAAAATAAAAGATAATTATAAAATTGAAAGTAAAATAAAAACATCTTTTGAAACAGACGATAAAGAAAATCAAACTTTAGTATTTTTCAAAAATTTAAATGATTTAGAAGCAAATATAAGTTTCGAACAAGATTTAGTAAATCAACAAATGTTATTTACTTTGAATAGTAATAATTCAAATGAAGAGGTTATAAAGCATAAATTTTTAGTAAAAAATTCAACTCAATATTATTATAATTATGATGAGAATGTTTACATAAATAATGGTGGTAGTAATTACTTTGAGGCTTTATCGACTGAAGATGAAAACTTCAATTATATAGTAGAAAAAGTAATATTTTTATTAAGTGATTTGCTAAAAGAAGAAAATATTATTAGAAGTAAGGAATCTATCAATCAGAATAATAAAAACACAAAAAGCGAAGTAATTACAATAAGACTTAATAATGAGGATTTAAAACAACTAATAACGGAGGTATTAAACAACCTAAAGGAAGATAAAAAAGCTTATAAAATAATAACAGGAGTTTATCCTGACTTTGAATATTGCAATGAATCTAAAGAAATAAGTTTTATAGATAAGGATGATATATTGGTTTTTAAAATATATACAAATTCTATAACTGGTTCGTTAAAGAAATATTATCTAAGTATAGAAGGTAGTACACCAAGTTATGAAGTTATATACGAATATGGTAACAATCAAAATATAGGTTATATTGTAAAAGATACCAGACTTTTATATAAGATGGTATTTAGTAAAAATACAAATGATAAAAAAATAGTAATATATGATTCATTTGATAAAGAAATTGGAACGGGTATTTTTACTCAAAAAAGATTAGGTCATGACATTGTTTTCTCTTTGGTATCAGATAAATTTACATTGTCATTTGAAATATCAAAGGATTTTTCAAATATAAATTTACCAAAATCTTATCATTTAGATATAAATACTAAATTAAGAATATTAAAAGAAAATAAGTTGTTGATAAATTATATAATGAAGATACAGTCTGAAATATCTGCAAATCCAGTGATACAGGAAGATACATCCAATTCCTTGCTGATGAGTTGTCTATCTGAAGAACAAAAACACAGATTGAAACTAAATTTAATACAAACATTACAAGAAAGTAGGTAAATAGTGAGGAAGACTATAAAGAAAAAAAAGAATACAAAAAGTGAAAAAATATTATGGAGTTTGTTTATATTCCTTGTTATAAATACAGTGATTTTAAGTGTAATTTTGTTAAACAAGAAAGAGTCTATCAAAAAAGCAAAATCAAATGATTACACTATATCTATATTAAAAGAAAATATCACAAGAACTTTAGAGTTTGATATATCAAATATGGAGTTAAGAGATTTGAAAGAGATAAAACTTAAAATTATAAATTATAAAGGGAAAAAACGAAATAGTAGAGAAATTACTTATAGTGTATTTTTTTTAACAAATGAAGATGTAGATATAAAACTATATAAGAGCGATGATGAAAGAAATCTACTAACATATAAAGAAAAGATAATATCGGGTCTAACTTTAAAAAAAGATAAAAAACAAGAAGATTTATATTATGTAATTATAAAATGTAACAGCAAAACAGATAAAAAAGCCAAATTAACAATTCGTGTTAGTAGTTAAATTGACTTTTTAATAACCAATGATTATAATAAAATTAAAGAAAAAGAGGAGAAATTATGAAACAAGAAAAATATTTGGTAGTTAATGGGGGAAGTTCATCATTAAAGTTTTCACTTTATTGTATGCCTGAAGAGAAAGAACTAATTAATGGATATGTAGAAAAAATTTCTTTACCAGATTGTTTTTGGACATTGAAAATAGGTAATGAAAAAATTAAGCATGAGGCTCCGCTAAAAAATCATAAAGGAGCAGTAGAGATTATGATAAAGGAACTTCTAGATAATAACATTATAGAAAGTATTGAAGAAATAAAAGGAGTAGGACATAGAGTTTTGCATGGAGGAGAATTCTATTCAGACTCAGTAGTTATTAATGATGAAGTGTTGAAAAATATTGAAGAATTAACAAAATTAGGGCCTCTTCATCATCCGGGAGAAATTGCGGGAATCAAAGCCATGCAAGAAAGTTTGCCAAATGTAGTACAGGTTGCAGTGTTCGACACGGCTTTTCATCAAACGATGCCTAAAGTAAATTTTATTTACCCAGTTCCATATGAATGGTATAAAGATCATGCAGTTAGAAAATATGGATTTCATGGTACTAGTCACAAATATATAACTACTACGATGAAGAGACTATTAAATAAAGAAGATGTTAATCTTATCATATGTCATATTGGTAGTGGGGCTTCTATAGCTGCGATTAAAAGTGGTAAGTGCTTTGATACTACCATGGGGCTAACCCCTCTTGATGGATTAATGATGGGAACAAGATGCGGTTCTGTTGATCCATCAATTATAGAATACATTTGTAAAGAAACGGGACAGACGGTAGAAGAAATAACACAAATGTTAAATAAGAAAAGTGGTTTATTAGGAATTTGTGGAAAAAATGATTTTAGAGATGTAGAAGAGTTAGCGGCCCAAAAAGATGAAAATGCAATATTAGCTTTGCAAATGATAACAAATTCTATTGTAAAATATATAGCTCAATATTATTTTGAGTTGGATGCAACAGTAGATGCTATAGTATTTACTGCAGGCGCTGGAGAAAATGATATCCAATTAAGGGAAATGATTATCAAGAAATTAGAAAAACCATTAAATATAAAATTAGATAAACCAGCAAATGATAATATTGCTAAGTTTAAAGATAATAGAAGTGGCTATATTACAACACAAGATTCAAAAGTTCCAGTATATGTATTACCAACAGATGAAGAAATTATGATTGTACGCGATACCTATAATCTTTCAAACAGAGATTAAAGTACGTTATTATAATAACGTATTTTTTTTGTGGTTTATAAAATATATATTTTGAAAAATAAAATAATAGAACTTATGATATGCAGTTCTTTTTATTTTATAAAAACATAAAAATTTACTAGAGGTGAAATATGTTTTTAAAAAAAATAGATGAAAGAATAAAAATTATATTTTTAATTATGCTAATTTTATTTGTTTTTATAATAATCAGAGTATTCTATATTCAAGTAATAGATTATAAAAAGTTAAATCAATATGCCTCTAATCTCTGGAGTAGAGATTTACCAATTGAAGCGAATAGAGGATTAATCCTAGATAGAAATGGAGTAGTACTAGCAGATAATTTAACAACTACTAGTTTGGTTCTAATACCAAGCCAGATAAAAGATAAGGAGCAAGCAACCAAACAATTGGCCAATATTTTAGGAATTGGTTATGATGAAATGAAAAAACATGTGTACAAAAAAACTTCTATAGAAAGAGTACATCCAGAAGGAAGAAGACTTTCCTATGATATAGCAGAAAAGATTGCAAACTTAGAAATAGAGGGAGTCTATTTGGTAAAGGAAGCCAAAAGATACTATCCCTATGGGAATTTATTATCTCATACATTAGGATATGTTGGTATAGATAATCAGGGATTATCCGGATTAGAATTACAATACGATGAATACTTAACTGGAAAAAGTGGGGCTATAAAATATTTTTCAGATGCGAAAGGAAATAAATTAAATTTATCAGATATTTATGTAGAACCACAAGATGGTATGAATTTAACATTAACGATTGATATCAATATTCAAAAATCTGTAGAAAGAGAATTAAATAATATTGTGGACATGTTCTCACCAGATATGGCGTTAGCTATAGTAATGGATCCAAAAAATGGAGAAATTTTAGCAATGGGATCACGCCCGGATTATAATCCTAATAACTATAAGGATTATTCTCAAGACATATTAAGTCGTAATTTACCAGTATGGGCTTCTTATGAGCCGGGATCAACTTTTAAAATTATAACAATGTCAACTGCAGTAGAAGAAAAAATTGTAGATTTAGAAAAAGATCACTTTTATGATTCGGGAAGTGTTCATGTTGATGGAGCTGTTTTAAAGTGTTGGAAAGCAGGCGGTCATGGAGATCAAACCTTTTTACAAGTTCTACAAAATTCTTGTAATCCAGGGTTCGTAAAATTAGGACAAATGTTAGGAAAAGAAAAACTCTTTGATTATATTGAAAAATTTGGTTTTGGTAATAAAACTGGTATTGATTTAAATGGAGAAGGAACGGGAATTATATTTAATTTAGAAAGAGTAGGCAACGTAGAATTATCCACGACTGCATTTGGACAAGGAGTAAGTGTTACTCCTATACAACAAGTAACAGCAGTTTCGGCAGTAGTAAATGGTGGGTATTTATATCAACCATATGTAGTAAAAAGTATATCAGAAGGACAAGTAAACACAATTATTCAAGAAAATACAAAAACATTAATAAGGAAAGTGATAAGCACAGAAACTTCTTCCATAATGAGATATGCCCTAGAAAGTGTTGTGGCAAAAGGAGGAGGAAAATCAGCATATATTGAAGGATACAGAATAGGTGGTAAAACAGGAACAGCGCAAAAGGTTCAAGATGGGAGATACCTAGTTGGAAATTATATTATGTCATTTATGGCAGTTGTTCCAGCAAATGATCCCGAGGCCGTTTTATATCTTGCGATTGATAATCCTAAAAATACAGCCCTTCTTTCCAGTTATACAACTACTCCTATTGCTAGAAGAATTCTTTTAGATATAATTGACAGTCTAGATATAAAAAAGCAAGAAGGTCAAATGGAAAAAGACTTACAGTGGAATGATAAAGTTACCTATGTGGTACCAGATGTAATTGGTAAAAGTGTTAAAGAAGCAAAAAAAATGCTTGCAAACTTTACTATTGAATATACCGGTAATGGAGATACCGTGATATCTCAATCTCCAGAATCAGGAGAAAAAATTGAAGATCGAAGTACAGTAAGACTACTATTACAATAATTTTTATATATAAATGTTTAATTTTATGATAAACTTAGTATGGTGATAGGATGAACGAAAATATAGGGGTTAAAGGGGAAAACAATGATTTAAGAAAACAAAAAAAGATTTTTGAGAAGAAAAAGAAAAAAGAAGAGTTAGAAATAGAAGAACTAGAAAAGTCCGTAAAAAAGCTTCAATTTCAAACCGCTATCATTGCAATACCACTTATTATTTCCGCAAACGCTTTCCGTAAGCTATTATTAGGTGAAGAAAAAGAAGAAAAAAGCACAATATTTTTACCAAAAACTTCTCTAGAAAAGAAAGATAAAGTTTTTATAACAGAAAATGATTCTCATGAACTAGTAGAAGTAACCCTTACAACGAATCGTTACAAAAATAAAAAGATATTGGCCGAGGCATCTCCTGACGAAAAACTAATTCTAAAAGCACCAAAAGAAGAACCTGAAACATTAGAGAAAGTAGATTCAAATTCAAAAGAAAAAACTATCATCGAACAAGATAATCATAAAATAGAAATAAGGTTGCAAAAACAAGAATACATTCCTATAAAAGAAGAAATATCTTCTGTACAGAAAGAAGATATACAACTAGATAGATTAACAAATACAAGTATCATTAATCAGTATGAGAAGGAATTAAAAGGAATCCGAATAGAATTAAAAAAAGTAATTTATGAGTATAATGTCTTAGTGGATTATTCTGATAACTTATATCATACAGAAGAAGTAGAAAAACTTTTATTAAAATTAAATAAAGTCATAAAGAAAATAGAAGAATTAAAGCAAAAATTACAACTAGAAAATTTTGATAAATATGAGAAAGATTATTTAGAAAATTTAGCCTATGGGTATATTTTTCAATTTAAAAACAAAAAAATGGTAGAAGACATAAAAGATTCCGAATTATATATTATGATATCAGAAAAGTTAGAAGAATTAGATTTAAAGAAAGATATTTTAACAGAAAAATTACAAAATAAAAAAGAAATATTACATTTAGATGAGGAAAAGTTAAGAGAATTAAAAGAAAAATATGATTCCTATGAAGACTTTAATTCAGAATTGTTAAAAGTACAATATGAACAAGATAGTATTCTAAATGATATCAATATTAAAATAGCAAATTCTATTGAACAGTCCCAAAGGGTAGAAACAAAGGTAAGAGCTTTAAACGATGAAAGTCTACGATTAATGCATCTGATAATACCACAAATGCTAATCCCGGGTCCTAGAAGTGCCAGAAGAATCGCTTTTGCTGCTATGCTTTATATTAGATTTATGAGAAATATCATGAGACCACAAATACAGACAAGACATTATCAGGTGCTAACGGTAACAGATTATAGTAAAGAAATAAGCGATAGTATTAGCCAAATCGATAAGGGAATGAAATTAATTATAAAATCAAAACAAGAGCTAGATAAAACTATTAAAGAATTTGAAAAGAATTATTATGAGTATTTTCAAATTCTTCCAGAATATGAACAACTTTTATATAACCTTCAAAAAGTTTGTGATTCCCTTTTGGAAAAAGAGGAAGAATTAAAACGGTTAAAAGAAGAAGAAGAAAAAAATTTAGAAAAAAATAATGAAAAAGTAAAGATGGTCAATGAATATAACAAAAATAATCAATCTGTGTAAAATTATGTATAAATTTGTTTCTTTTTTCATAAACAAAAAGAGAATATGATATAATAATGCAAGAGGAATGGAGTGACAATTATGCTATTATTAACAAAAGCAATTTTTGCAATAATGATAGGTTTTTTGATATCAGCAGTATTAGGATTAATACTAGTTCCATTATTAAAGAAACTCCGTGTAGGCCAAAAAATTAGTATTTTTGTGGGAGAATCTCACAGGAAAAAAGAGGGAACTCCTACTATGGGAGGATTAATATTTATCATCCCAACAGTTGTTACTACCTTAGGCTTAATAATTACAAATAAAGTATCCTACACATCCAATTTAGGAATCGTACTATTAGTATTTTTAGGATATGCTTGTATTGGGTTTTTGGATGATTTTTTATCCATTAGAAAAGGAAATAATGAAGGCCTTACCACATATCAAAAACTATTTATGCAAGTATTAATTGCAATAGGATTTTTCTATATATATATGAGAAGTGGAGGACAAACCTCATGGGTTGTAGGAACACTCCATATTGATGTTGAAATGGGTTGGCTTTATGGATTGTTTATATTATTTGTTCTAGTAGGTTCCAGTAATGCTGTGAATCTAACAGATGGATTAGATGGTCTAGCAGGAGGATTGTCTGCTATTGCGTTTATAGCCTTTAGCTTGATATCGTTAATGGTAGGGTTTGAAGATATTGGAATATTTAGTTTAATTCTTGTAGGAAGTTTAATTGGTTTTCTTGTGTACAATACATATCCCGCTAAAATATTTATGGGAGATACGGGATCTTTAGCTTTGGGAGCTGTAATGGGGGCCATTGCCATATTAACCCATCGAGAGTTAACATTACTTGTAGTTGCGGGAGTCTTTGTAATAGAAACTCTTTCTGTAATTATTCAAACATTCTGGGTAGTGGTATTCCATAAGAGGCTATTTTTAATGACTCCTCTTCATCATCACTTTGAAAAGCTAGGATGGAAAGAAAATGACATTGTAAAATTGTTTTGGGTTTGCGGATTAATTTTATCTATGGCAGGAATCATATTTGGTGTTTGGCTATAATTTGTTCTTTTTAAAAAATGACTACAGAAAGTCATTTTTTTTGTGAGAAAAAATATAATTAACTGGGTGATCATATGAATAAAAAAGTGGACAAACTACTTTTAAGTGCAGTCATTCTTTTATCACTATTTGGAATCATAATGATCTACTCTGCATCGAGTATTTGGGCTCAATATAAATTTCAAGATCAATTTCATTACTTAAAATATCAATTGATATTTTTCTTAATTAGCTTAGTTATAATGTTTCTTATTTCCAAAATAAATTATAAAGTATACTACGAAAAAGCCAATTGGATTATTATAACTTGTTTTATCCTATTGATTTTAGTATTAATTCCTGGGATTGGAAGTATCAGAAATGGTAGTAGATCATGGTTTGGTATAGGATCATTAGGTATCCAACCTAGTGAATTTGCAAAGCTTGGATTAATAATTTTCACAAGTAAATATTTATCCAATAGTAATAAA
>Ga0310690_10010747_pt1 | contig 11355 bp, 5 predicted proteins | sample AusTroGonzalo_MG_2_FD_207661 | JGI IMG/M metagenome (GOLD analysis project Ga0310690, IMG submission 207661) | Bovine rumen microbial communities from tropical cattle in Woodstock, Queensland, Australia - Gonzalo_04 (v2) (version 2) | ecosystem: Host-associated > Mammals > Digestive system >...
GAGGAAATCGAGTTTACGCTACGACTTGCCGGCGTCAAGGGCGAGATCCCGCCCGATACGTACTTCGTCGACTGGAGCCGCCGGGGGGAGGACGGCGTCGTCGAGGACAACTTCATCGACCATCCGTTCGACCTCGGCATGAAAATCTCGATGAGCCACCTCTGGCTAGAGGGCACCTGCGGGTCGAACGTGCGCGTCGCCCGCAACAGGATCGAGAAGGACGGCACCGGCACCGGCATCTACGTCGGCGGCACGCCTGGCAAGAAGGGCGGGACTGTTCCGGCGGATTCGCACAGGAACCTGGTGTTTGAGGACAACGAGATCCTCGATGTCCTGACGGGCATCCGCGTCACCGGCTGCACGGGCCTGTCGCTGAAGGGGAACCGCGTCCGCATTGCGTCGCCCAAGGGTCGGCCGACGGTGCTGGAGAACGTCGTGGACGTCTCTGGACTTGGAGAAGAGCCGTAGACCGTCTAGTCTGCGGACGGGGAATTCCGTGCCCACGCGGCGTTGCGATTTTGGTATAATTTGCGCCATGGGAAGGAGCAGGACAATTGTGAAAATGCTGATTGCCGCGATTATGGTGTCGGCGTCTGCGGCCTTTGCCGCGAACGGGACTGTCGAGACGGGCAAGGTCTTTGGGGTGGTGCGGCGAGTTCCTGACGCGGACCGCGGCGCGATGGCTCTCTGCCTAGAGGGCGAAAGGCTCTACGTCGGCGCCGGGCAATGGCTGCATGTCTACGACGTGTCGCGTCCGCAGTCGCCGAAGAAGCTCGGCGAGGTCGGCGGGTTCGACGCCGTAAGGCAGGTGGCGGTGCAGGATGGCATGGCGTACGTCGCGACGCGCGAGTACGGCCTCTGGATCGTAGACGCGACGGACGCCTCGCGCCCGCGCGTCCGCTCCCGATTCGACTGCTGCGAGCTCGCGACTGGCGTCGACGTCGCGGGCGACGTGTGCTTCCTCGGACAGCGCCAGAACGGCGTGGAGTTCATCGACGTGTCGGACCCGGACCGTCCGCGCCACATCGCGATGCGCAAGACGGACGAGTCGCAGAGCGTCAAGTACCGCGACGGATATCTGTATTCCGGCGAATGGGGCTCCGGCATGGTGACGGTCTTCGACGTGCACGACATGGCGGACATACGGCAGGTCGCCTACGAGGAGCTGCACGGCTACGGCGACGGTGTCTGGCTGCAGGGGAACTTCCTCTACTGCGCGACAGGGCACCATTCGAAGCACCGGAAGATTTCCGGAGGCGTGGTGACGGCCGAGATGAGGCGCTTCGGCGGCCCCGAAAGCGGCGGCGGCATGGGGCACGGGCTCGACATATTCGACGTCTCTGACCCCGCCCGCCCGAAGCACGTCTCCAGGCTGGACTATCCGCCGTTCTACGCGCGCGGGCTAGACATGTGGACGCCGCGCACTAGCGGAAACCTCCTTTTCGCGAGCCAGACGCACAACGGGCTTTTCGCGGTGGACATCTCCGACAAGGCGCATCCGAAGGCGCTCGACCGCTGGACGCTGCCTTCGAAGGAGAAGCCGGAGTGGCCCAGCCTATGCATAGGCTCGCTTGCCGTCGGCGACGGCGTCGTCTATGCGGCTGCAAGGGGCGGAGGGCTCTACGTGATCCCCGCGGCGGGGGCAAGGCGTGAGCCGTTCGACCGCGGAGCCCTGCCGAAGAATGCATCTTACCGCGAGGAGTATCCGACCGACGAGACGGCGTGGCACGTCTGGCGTCCGAAGGAGGTCGGGCAGGCGCGCGCGGTGGCCGTTCGCGGCGACGTCGTGTACGCTGCATGCGGAGACGCGGGGCTATGGGCGCTTGAGATACTGCCCTCCGGCGGCTTCCGCGAAATCGGCAGGCTTCCTGGCCACGACAGCGTGATGGACGTCTCCGTCAGGGGCGACAGGCTTTTTACGGCGGAGGGCGCGGATGGATTTGGCGTGTACGAACTTGAGGGGCCTGCGAAGTTCCGCGAAGTCGCGCGACTGCCGAAGACGGGGAGGAACGGAACGCTTGCGCTCTGCGTGACGGCAATCGACGACCGCTGGGCGTTTTTCTCCGACCGGCACGGCGTCGACTTGTACGACATAGGCGCGCTGCCAAAGTTCAGATACGTCCTCTCGACGGGCGGATGCCCCGGCTGGGACAAGTATCTTGCCGACGCCGCCGTAGGCGACGGCAGGTTCGTCGCGTACAACGCGGCGAATACTTCGCTCAAGTGGATCGATCTTGATGCTGTCCCTGGACCTAAGGTCGCCGTCGAGACAAGGACGAACCGACTGTCGCTCTCCAACGGGGTGTGTGCGTTCCGCGACGGGCTGTCCATCGCAAGCGGATCTGGTCGCTACAAGCTGCTCGCCCCCGGCGAGGGCGACCCCGAAGACGGTGGCAAGTGGAGGTATCTTCCGCTGCCGCCTGCGTTCCCCGGCGACGCGAACACTGCCGTCTCGGGCATACCGCGGTCCGACTGCCGCAGAGTCGTGTTCACGAGCCGCATACGCCGCCGCGCCGCGCTGTACGACTTCGAGGACGCGCAGCATCCGCGTCTGCTGGGGGCATGGAAGTTCTCCGGAAACCCAGACCTTGCGCAGTTCCACAAGGGCAGGGTGGTCATTCCGTGCGGCTATCAAGGCGTACTGCTTCAGCGTTAAGTCTTAAGGCGTACTGCTTCGAAATCAAGGCTGCGACGAAGCGGTTGGCGGCGGACTATTGACCTAACTGTGATTATTGTGTATAATACGTTGCAGTGAAACGGGAAAAGGATTTCAGAGCGCCGTTTGCGGTGATGCGCCAGATCGGCACGAGCATGGAGGGCCAGCTCGTGAGCGGTTTTACGCGCGTCATCAGGAGCGGAATGTATGCAAACGGGACGACGCTTCCCGGCGTCCGCAAGCTCGCCGTAGCGTTCGGCGTGAGCGAGATTACCATCCGCAACGCCGTGAGGCGCCTTTGCCGCGACGGCCTCATAGCCGCGCGTCCGCGCGTAGGGCTTACGGTCTGCGCCCCTGGTAGCCGCTCCTGGCGCGGGTCTGTGGTTGGGATAAAGGCCGGCCCTCCCGGCATGTACTTTACGAGCGTCCTCGAGAACAGCATGGGCTCCGTCCTGCGGCGGAACGGGTGGCTTTATTCGTCCGTAGAGGTTTCTGCGCGCATGGAGGACGCGGACATGGTCATGATGAACATGATGCTTGACGCGTCCGTCAGGCTCGTCGTCCTCTTCGAGGCGTCGCCGCAGCTGTCCGCGCATGTTGCCAAGCTGGGCATCCCGTTTGTCGAAGTCAGGGCGCACCGTCCTTCGGCAGAGGCTGTCTTTTCCGTCGGGGACGACTTGTCTGGCGCGTTGGCGGAGCTGGCGCGGGCGATGCAGTCGGTTGGTATCAGGACTGTTCTTTCGGTCTATCAGCACTCTGCCGTCAGGAAGTCGTTTTCGGGCGAGCTTGAACAGGCGGGTCTCAAGGTTCGCAGCATGCCCGTGCGTCCGATTGGCGGCAAGAACGTGCAGGAGTGCATTCAGCGGGCTGGCATGCAGGTGTTCGAGAAGATCCTCTCCGATGGCGGCGTCAAGGAGGATGCGGTCGTCTGCAACGACGACTACCTCGCGGCTGGCATTTTGTCTGCTATGGACTGGAAGGGCGTGCGGATGCCGCAGGGCATCCGCTTCGCCACGATGTCGAACAGGGGCCTTGGCCCAGTGCACACGCAGGACCTAACGCGGATTGAGTATGATCCGGCGAAGTCGGGCGTGCGCATTGGCGAGGCCGTTGCTGCCTATCTTGAGACGGGCAAGATCGAACCTTGCTCGATTTCCGTCGCGTTCAGGCGCGGCGAGACGATATAAACAGGAAAAGAAAGGAACAAAATCATGACAAGAAGAATGCTCAACATCAAAATCGTGGTCGCACTGGCCATGATGGGATTCACCGGAGGTGTCTTTGCAAGTGACCTCCCGGCGCCCGACGCATACGGCAAGATCGTCTTGGATACGGCAAACGGCGAATACGTTGCCACATCCGACGTCGTCTGCACGCAAGTAGTCTTTTCCGCAAACAACATCTCGGTTGACTTGTCCGCTGGCGGTGGAAAGACGATTTCGATTCCGTCGACCGTTACATCGGACGGGTTTGCGTTTGGGGCGGAAAGCCTTTCGGCGACTGTCTTGGGCGGCGTCTGGGACTTTGGCGGTCATACTACTAACATTATTGGTCGCAATTATGCGAGTGTTTCGCTTGCGTTCAATGGCACGAAGGTGAGGAATGTTGAGGATATCCAGATTGGTGACAATGGCAAGAACCGTTGCAAGCTGATTTTGACGAACGAAGCCGAGCTTGCAGCTACAAACATGCGAATCACAGGCGGCAATGTTCATCATTGCTCTTTCGAGATACTTGGCGGTTCAACGGCAGTAATCGCGAATAACATGTTTTTTGAAGAAGGAGGGGCGGAAAGTGGCACAGGCAGCAATTTGCTCAGGGTTGACGGCAGGGGATCGAATCTCTCGGCGGAGAACGCCTCGATCACATTGGGTGCGCGTCGTTCCAATGATCAGATGATAGTTTCCAACAAAGGCAGCGTCTCGTTGAGGGGCTTGGCCGTTGGTGGGGCCGCAGGTACAACTGGTTCCATGTTGATGGTCGACGAAGCGGCTTTGACTCTTAGCGGTGATTTGATCATTGGCAATAGAGGCAGCTCTGCCAATAAGGTTGAAATAACTGGAGCTTCTTCACGCTTCCAACGCGCCAATCCTTCTGGCTTAGATCCGTATTTCGGGACTGGCGGCTTTAACGAATTTCATGTGATGGGTGGCGCGGTTATTACGAACGAGTTTACCAAAGACACATATATCGGCTATCAATCATCGAACAACGTCGTCCGCATCTCCAACGGAGGTGCTGTCTGGCAGACAGGTGATAAATCGCTCTATCTTGGCTATAATTACAATGACGGGCTTGGATGCTACAATACGTTCTCGGTGGGTGCCGGTGGAACAAACAACGTCAACCGCTTCATTGTTTGCGGACATGACAATCGGCTGGTCGTATCCAATGGGACATTCTCCACCAGACGCACAGGGGCGGGATCGCTTTGGATTGGCAATCCCAATGCCGGTTCGGGAACTCCTCAAAATAACGGCGTCGTCCTGCGCGGTTCGTTGCCGCGTCTGCAGATCCCGGGTGGCTTGACACTCCAAAACAGTTCCTATATCCGGTTTGAACTGACGGAAGACGGATATGCGTCCGGGGTTGCGCCAGTATCGGTGAAGGACATTTCGGTCGACGCGGCTTCGTCGATCGAGGTGAATCCTGATGCATATGTCGCGCACATCGGAGACGTCGGCGCAAAGGTGAAGTTGATTACGGTCACAGGAACAATGGACATCCCCGATGGCGTGATTGCAGCAACTAATGCCAAAATGCCCTACCGCTGCTCGATAGCCGTTGAAGGCCATGATCTCGTTCTCAAGATCCGCGGCGACAAGGGATTGATCTTGAGTTTCCGCTGAGGAGTCCGGGATGGGCAACTGCAAGGTCCTTGCCATCGCGGCAATTCTTGCCTGTAGCGTCGCTTCGGCGGCTATGCCGCGCGTGTCCACAGACCTTGTCGTGACGGACTTCGGAGCGAAGGGCGACGGCGTAGCGGACGACACGGCGGCCATCCAGCGGGCGGCGTGCGCGATGGCTAAGGCGACTGGCAACTGCTACAGCCAGTGGCGTCGCGGCAATGCCGCCGGCAACGCGTCCGAGGGCACGACGCCGCGGCTTGTGTTCCCGAAGGGCAGGTACAGGCTGACGGGTCCCGTTGTCTTCCGCGGCAAGGCGTATCTCGTTGCCGACGACGGCGTAGAGATAGTCCAGGAGAACCCGAAGGAAGATTCGTTCTTCGTGACAGACGCCTACATCTGCCGGTTCGAGAACTTCACTTTCCGTGGCGGATCCACCCAGGTGAAGATGAATACCTACAACAACGAGGCGGCGAACCTTCGAATCTCGCGGTGCCGCTTCCTCGGCGCAAACAGCTCGGGCGTTTACAGCCAGACATTCCAGACGCTCGACCCCAACTTCAAGCGCCTGAACGCGGAGGGCCGGCGCAACCGCCCGCGCCCCGTCGCGGAATGGAAGTGGAACGAGGCGACGAACTTGCCGGAGCGGGATCCGTCCTGGGACGGCCCTCGCGCGCCGTGGTGCAACTCTACGATGTTCATCGCCGAGGACTCCACATTCGACGACTGCGCCAAGGCGTTCTTCTGCCCGAACGGAGACGGACTGCTCGTGCGGCGCTGCCGTATCCTTTCGCGGCGCGACGAGCCAGGCGCTGCGGCGATTATCGGCGGGGCGCTTCGCATAGAGGACGTCAAGGTTCTTCTCCGCCGCAACCCGAAGCTGGAGCAGTGGGCGTTCGAGTGCGACGGCCTCGGCGTATGGGTGTCGGACGTCATGATGCGCACCGACGACGGCAGCGGCGCTCCGCTCTGGTGCTATTCGCGCGCCAAGCCGCTTTCATACGTGACCAGGCTGTCGTTCGTCGACGTCAAGACCGACACCGGCGCGTCCGGCGGAGTTCTCAAGATTGGCAACGGACTGCCGCCGCACCTTCTGTCGTTCCACAACGTTAGCGACTACGGGAACGGGCCGTTCAAGGCCATTGCCAACGAAGAGGCGGTCACGGAAGAACTCCTTGCCGGCGACACGCTAAATCCGTGCATGTCGGCCGAAGAGTCGCACATGGTCCTGTGGGGCGAGAACGCCGGCCTTCTGCCGCCGACAGGGACGCTTGCGCCATTCGTGACGAAAACCGACTACGGGCCGATCAAGCGCCTGTTCCCGGTCAAGCCCGTTCCCGTCCGCCGCGGCAAGACGTTCATCGCGACGGAACACGGCGTCGATACCGATCCTGCGACGGACGATACGGAGGCGCTTGCGGCGTTCCTGAAACTGCTGAAGGCGAACCCCGACAGCACTGGGATTCTCCCTGCAGCATTCTACAAGGTCGGCGGCACGCTCGTCCTGGACGGCGACTACACGCTTGCGGGCGCGGGCATTCCCGTTCTCGGCGGACACGAGCTGGACGATGGCATGGGCTATTTCCGCGTGGCAAGGGGTGCGCGCGTAGCGCTCAGCCACATTCAGATGCGCGGCGGCGTGATGCATGCGACAGTCGCCGATGGCGGCATCTGCTGGCTGGACGACTGCTACGAGTACGATCCGTGGGGGACTATGCTTCGCACGGAGAAAGGCGGAGAGATACTTATGGACGGCGGCACGGCATTCGCGGCGTTCTTCTACGAGGGCGAGGGAACTGCGACGATTGCCGAGAACTACGAGCACTGGCTGCGCACGGGCCCGCGCAACGTGCCGATCGTGCCGGCTGCGACTTTCGTGAACCGCGGCACGTTGCAGACGCTCGGATTTCTTGGCGTGCCGTGCGTCCTCAACCGCTACCGCAAGGACGACGTGTGGAACCCCGCGCACAAGCCGGTGGAGTTTCGCTGGGTGGACAACTTTGGCACGTACTATTCGCTTGGGATGCGCTACGGCGGCGAGTGGGGCGGCAATACTCCCGTCTATCACTACGGCAAGGCTAAGACGCGCGTCGAGGGAGGCATTGCGGGCTACGTGAGCTACCTTTCGCTCTGCGTGCCGTATGTCGCCGACACGCCAAAGCCGGACATCGTCTTCTATGGCGTCGGCAACTCAGGCCGTGTAAAGAAGCTGATGCCCGAGCGGACGCATGGCCTCTGGCGGAAGGATCCGCAGTCCAAACTGGAGTCCACGAAGGGACATGGCCTTGACCTGAGCGTTCCGCGTCCATGAAAAGCCCGACATGCCGCCGAGAGGGAGTTTTGCAATGAAAAGAGTCATGGTGGTTTTGGGTGTGGCCGTATTGTGCTGCGCGGCGCATGCTGAGCCGACGCAGGGCGTTGCGTGGGACACGGAGACGATTCAGGCGCAGATCGACGCGGCGGCGTCTGATTTTGGCGATGCGCGCTGGCTTTGGCCGGAGGAACTTGGCGTGGCGACGAACACCGTCGTCGAGTTCAGGCAGGTGTTTTCGTCTGACGGGGCGACGCCCGCACGACTGGCGATTGCGGCCGACACGGTCTATCATGTGGAGCTTAACGGGCGCGCCGTCTACTGGGGGCGGTTCCCGGACGTTCCGCCGCGGCGCTTCTACGACGTGCTGCCGCTGGACGGCGTGCGTACTGGCGAGAACTCGCTGAAGGTGTCCGTCTATGCGCAGGGCGCGGATTCGTTCCAGACGCTGCCGGGCGACCATGGCGTCATGTTCGCAGTCGAGGGCGATGGCGTTCTCGCGGCTAGCGGAACTAACACCATGTGGCGTGTTTCTTCCGGCGACCGCCGCGAAGGCGTCCCGATGGTGACGAGCCAGCTCGGGTATTCCTTTGACTTTGACGCCAACTGCCCGCCGGCGGCGTGGAAGCGCATTGGCGTCGCAGACGCGAAACGCGACGCACGGGCTTTCTCGATGAGCGAGCGTCCAGTTTCGCGCGTCGAGATCCTGCCTGAGATTGCGTCGCGGGTCGTCGGGCAGGGGCGGCTGGACGGCTCGCCCGTTCCCGAAGACGTCGCGACTGGAATGGATGCGACGCGGATGTCGGAAATGCCCAAGGGCGAGTTTTTTTCCGAGGACGGCAGAAGCGTGCGCCGGGACAACTTCAATAGCGGCTTCTACATGCTGGTCGACCTGGGTCGGGAGGAATGCGGCTTCCTTACGCTTGACGTCGACACCGACGCAGGCGCCGTCATCGACATAGGCCATGCCGAGCATGCCGAGAACGGGCGCATCCGGACGTCCATCAAGTCGCGGCGCTTTGCGGGTCGCTATCGTGCCCGCGACGGACGGCAGACGTACTGCCGCTGGGCGAAGCGCATGGCCGGTCGATACATCCAGCTGCATGTGCGCGGCGTCAGGACGCGATTCGCCCTGAACGGCGTTTCCATCCTTCCTGCCGTCTTTCCCGTAAAGGAACGTCCTGCACCGGACGGCCTTGATCCAAAGGAGAAAGCAATCTGGGATGTCGGCGTCAGGACGCTTCGTCTGTGCATGCACGAGCACTACGAAGACTGTCCGTGGCGGGAGCAGGCGCTTTACGCGAACGATTCGCGCATTCAGATGCTTGCCGGATATTTCGCGTTTGATTCAGACTGCAAGATGCCGGAACTGGCGATCGAGCTGCTGTCGAAGGGACTGGACGAGAAGGGGTGGATCGAGCTTTGCATGCCGGCAAGGATCGGCTTGGCGATTCCGTCCTTCACGTTTAGCTGGGTGCTGGCGCTCGGCGACTACCTGACCTACAGGAACAATCCCGCGTTTGTCGAATCGATGATGCCACCCTTGCGGACCATCATGGACGCGAGAGAGGGCGAGCTGGTTGACGGGCTGCTCCCGTGTCCGCGCGGCAAGCGCTATTGGCAGTTCTACGACTGGGAGAAGGACTTGAGCGGAAGTCTGTCGAATGCCCTCGCGGGCGTAGACGACGCCGTCGCCGACCAGTTCGACGCTCCGTTGAACCTGTTTGCCGTATTGGCGTTCGAGTCGGCGGCGCGATGTGCCATGGCGGTTTGTGATGACGAGACTGCGGCGCGCTGGCGGCAGTCTGCGGACCGTATTCGGCTGGCTGTGCGCCGGAAGCTCTGGAACGGGGAGAAGGGTGAGATCGAAACGCGCCTTGGTGCATCGCTCGCACCGGCGGAGCTTTCCCAGTCGTTGGCCTTGCTTGCAGATGCCATTCCGAGGGAGAGGCGCGCCGACGTCGTTCGAAAGCTGTCCGCGCCATCGGACTGGACCAAGACGTCCCTCAGCCAGTCGCTCTACAAGTTCGAGGCGTTGCGCATTGCAGGCGGGGAGGCAGAGCGTGCCATGAGGAAGGAGATGGAGGAAACTTGGTCTGCCATGCTGGATGCGGGCGCGACTAGTTTCTGGGAGGTCAGCGACGGATGGCGGGCCTTTGGCAATGCCGGCAGCCTGTGCCATGGCTGGTCGGCCGTTCCCGTCTATTTCTACGGCAGCTCCGGCAAGTGATCCGGATTCCACACTGCGATGCGAAAATATGGTAGAATACGCATGCGATGAAACAGCAACAAGGCATTACCGTCGGTAGCTTCGTCATGGTCGCGCTGTGCGCGACTGTGGCGTTTGGGCGCGGCGAGTCGTGGCTCGCCAAGCCGCCCGTGCCGCCTCCTGTCGCGACCTTGACGAACGAGGCGCGCTACATCGAATGGAAGTTCCGCGAGGACGTCGCCGACCCGGCGACGGGCCTTGACGCGGCGCGCCTGCGCGCGAAGGTCGAGGCGCTTCGCAAGGAGCTCGAGCCGGTGGAGGACTGGCGCGTCGTCAAGGCGAAGTGCTATGCGCTCGTCTGCGACGAGATGGCGATCGACGTGTCGCCGCTCGACTGGTATCCGTCGATTGCGGTGTGGAACCGGTATGACCGCCCCCTCGAGTACTTCAAGAGCGGGCGGCAGGTGAAGATCGCGGCGAAATACTATCCTGAGGCGCGGCGGAAGATGGACGAGGGGAACCGCTCTGGCAAGTGGAAGATGTGGGTCGACTTCGACCATTCCGTGCCAGTCTGGGAGGAGCTGATCGCCGACGGCTTCACGGGCGCCCGGGCGTTTGTAAATGAGTGCGACGACGGCAGCAAGTTCTACGAGTCGCTAAGGATAACGGCCGACGCCAGCCTGCGCCTTGTGGCGCGCATGGCCGAGCAGGGGAGGAAGCGCCTTTCGCAGGGCGTGGACGACGCCGTAAGGCGCGCGCGGCTTGGCAAGCAGGTCGCTGCGCTCGAGAACCTGACGAAAGGCCCGCCGAAGACTGCCTACGAGACGATGCTCTTCATCGACCTCTATTTCTTCATGTGCGAGCATCTTGACGTGATGCAGTGCCGGTCGCTTTCCATCATCGACCGGACGCTCTGGTCGTTCTACGAGGCCGACGTCGCGGCGGGGCGCACGACGGAAGCAGAGTTTCGCGAGCAGTTCCGCCATTTCCTCTGGCAATGGGGGTCGGTCGACAACTACTGGGGCCAGCCGATCACGATGGGCGGCACGAAGGCCGACGGCACGACGGAGTTCAATCCGCTTTCCAATGTCATCCTCGACGTGATGGACGAGTGCTACCTTCCGACGCCGAAGTTCCACATAAAGGTCGGGAAGTCGACGCCTCGCCCGGTTCTCGACAAGCTGCTCGACATGGCGAGGCGCCACCGTTCACTGACTTTCATCGGCGAGGAGCCTGCGCGCAGGATACTGGGCGAATGGGGGTATTCGCCGGAGGAAACGCAGGGTTTCTACACGAAAGGGTGCTACGAGGTATGCGTTCCTAACGGGGCCAA
>Ga0310690_10010749_pt1 | contig 11354 bp, 10 predicted proteins | sample AusTroGonzalo_MG_2_FD_207661 | JGI IMG/M metagenome (GOLD analysis project Ga0310690, IMG submission 207661) | Bovine rumen microbial communities from tropical cattle in Woodstock, Queensland, Australia - Gonzalo_04 (v2) (version 2) | ecosystem: Host-associated > Mammals > Digestive system >...
ATAGATGTTCCCGAACCGGGTATCAACCTATCAATGATGGTTGGGGTGGAGTTTTAAAAGTGAAGAATGAAGAGTGAAGAATCCCCTTGCTCCTTACCCCTTTAGCAAAGCAAAATAAATAACATTTTAAATTAAAAAACAATGAAAAGTATTAAATATCTGAGCCTTATGGCTTCTATTCTGAGTGTAGTAACTTTTGGTTTGACTTCTTGTGACAACGATGATGTTGAGGACAGCACACCTGCTCCAACCATCGTTATGGACGAGGCTAATATTGAGGATGACATTATCTGCGTAAAGGCAGATGTAGCCGCTCCTGGCAAGACTGCCGCCATCCAGATTACCGTTACTGATGCCAATGGCACAACTACCAAGGTAACAAAGGACGTTACAGATTCCAAGTACATTGGTATGCTGAATATAGATGGTTTCCATGTGCATGTTGGTATCGAGGGTAAGGGTGTTGTTGTTGGCGACCTGTTGAAGCTGAAGGTTACAGATGCCAATGGCAAGACAACCGTTGCCCAGAAGAGCATCACTCAGGAAGAGGATGATGAAGATGAAGACTAATAATCTTTCTGCATAAATGAAAAAGTATTATTTACCCCTTATGCTGCTGTGCGCACTCAGTGCGTGCAGCAGTTCTGAAGAGAACAAACCCAAGGACATGACGGCCCCTGAGATCTCTTCTCAAGGCATTGTAGCCATTCCCATCGACTGCGAGGTATTCCGTCGTGGCGAGGTTATCCCCTTCAACTACCTCTTTACTGACGATGTAGAGCTGGGAGCCTATAACATCGAGATTCATAACAATTTCGACCACCACACCCACAGCACAACATCTACAGACTGTACTTTGGAAGCAAAGAAGGCACCCGTTCATCCCTGGGTATATAATCAGGACTTTATTATCCCCGAAGGACAGCGTAGTTACATAGCACGGCACAATATAGAGATTCCTGCCGACATAGATCCGGGCGACTATCACTTCATGGTACGTCTTACAGACCGTTCCGGCTGGCAGAAACTCCATGCCGTATCCATTAAGGTATCAGAGTAAATCCTATCACAACACTTTACCCTTGTTATCACAAACAAATAAAGGTCGAGCCCACAAGCCTGACCTTTATTATTGTATGTAAATATCTACATGCAAAAATAAAAACAATTTTATTTTGTATTCTTCTCGCTTACTCATAACTTTGACTTTACAATCGAAGTTACTTTCACTCGACAATAAAAATAAAAACAATTTTATTTTGTATTCTTCTCGCTTACTCATAACTTTGCAGGCAAAAGCATGAAGACAGATCTGGAACTGGTTAATATCTGTGTGCTGAATGCGGGGTATGCGCAGGTCAGTCAGCGATGGGAAGGAAAAGGACTCTCCTCCCCCTTTGCTCGTCTGTACTATGTGAAGGAGAGTGAGGGAACCCTTAGCATGCAGGATACTGAGATAACCATGAAGCCCGGACACATGTACCTGGTGCCCAGCTTTATGCCCCACAGCGTGGTATGTCAGAGCGGACTGGCCTTCTATTACCTGTTTGTATATGAGAGGTACGGCAAGCAGTCGGATATCTTTGACCTCTATTCCTTCCCTTACGAGGTAGAAGCCAACCAGGCCATAGACCTGCTCTTCGAAAACTACTGCAACTACTACCCTCAGCTGACCCTTCCCTATGCCAGTGCCGAGGATTTCTATGCCCATCCCTCCTATCGCGAATACGCCATACGCTATGCCCAGATGGACCGTTCGCAGAAGATGCAGCTGCAAGGTTTTGTGTGGATTGTAGCCTCGTTCTTTATGGCTAAGGCACAGAAGATAGAGGAGATTGACGAACGACTGCTGAAGGTGATTGCCTACATCAAGGAGAACGTCAACAAGGAAACGGAGGTAGAGGCACTGGCAGATATCGCCTGCGTCACTAAATCGCACTTGGAACGCCTCTTCCGCGAGAAACTGGGCACCTCGCCCCTGCAGTACATCCTACGAACCAAGATACATTGCGCCCAACGACTGCTGATGACTACTAACTACAGCATCAACGTCATTGCACGCGAGGTGGGCTTTGCAGACACCTCCTACTTCATCCGCGTATTCCGTCAGAAGGTGGGCTTCACACCTCTGGATTACAGGCTGAAGTTGAGATAGCACATTATATCTCCGTTATAGGACAAAACACGCAATAATAGATAAAAACACACCTAAAAATAGGATTTTCTTTTATTCATAGCCGTAAAATGGTGTACCTTTGCAATGTTTTAAGGATATACCATTATATATTTATATACGCATGATAAAGGAATTTCAGAATACAGCCATCATGGTTGGCGAGCGTAACATCTCTTACACTCAACTGCTGGATTACATCAACCTCTTTTCTAAATATACCCCTCAGCATGAGGGCGATAAGACGCTGATTTTCTCCGAGAACCGCGAAGGCTGGATCTACGCCTTTTTCTCTGTTTGGCAGAACAAGGGCGTAGCCGTACCCGTAGATGCCTCTTCTACGGTATCGGATGTGGTGTATATCCTAAAGGATTGCCAGCCACAGAGCATCTGGACTTCCAAACAATGCCGAAGCGTTGCCGAAGAAGCAGTTAAAGAGTCAGGCCTGCCTATACAAATTATGCAGATAGACGACTACGAGCAGGCCGACTGTCCTAAGAGAGAGGGTAAGATGTACATTCAGCAGGACGGCATCTTTACGGCCGAGAACAAGGATATGGCTCTTATCATCTATACCTCAGGAACCACCGGTTCACCCAAGGGTGTGATGATATCCTATGCCAACCTGTATGCCAACTGCCACAGTGTTACGGTGGACGTACATATCTTTGACAGTACACGCCGTACCCTTATCCTGCTGCCCCTGCACCACGTACTGCCCCTGGTAGGAACCGTTATCATGCCTATCCTGGCTGGCGGTGGTGTAGCCATCTGCCCCACCCTCTCAGGTCCAGACATTATGGATACACTGGTAAGAGGCAAGATTGCCATCTTTGTAGGTGTTCCCCGCCTATGGACCACCATCTATCTGGGCATCAAGAAGAAGATTGATGCCAGCCCCGTAGCGCGTGCCCTGTTCAAGCTTTGCGAGGTGGCCAAGAGTCCTAAACTGTCGCGTATCATCTTCAAGGCCGTTCACCAGAAGTTGGGTGGTAACCTCACCTACTGCGTCAGTGGTGGTGCCTCCTTGGATACCGAAGTAGGCAACGGCCTGCGAACCCTTGGCATTACCATGTTAGAGGGTTATGGTATGACGGAGACGGCACCTATCATCTCCTTCACTCACCCTGGCGATGTCATCCCCGGCTGCGTGGGTCTGCCTATGTCCACCGTTGATGTGAAGATAGTAAACGGAGAGATTTGCGTGAAGGGCCCCAACGTGATGTTAGGGTATTACAACCGCCCCGAGGAGACAGCTCAGGTGATAGATAAGGACGGATATGTTCACACTGGCGACTTAGGTTATCTGGATGAACTGGGACGTATCCATATCACGGGACGTTCCAAGGAGATTATCGTCCTCTCTAACGGCAAGAACATCCAGCCTGCCGAGCTGGAGTTCAAACTGGAGAAATATGACCAGTACGTAAAGGAGGTGGCTGTCACTCAGGACGGAGATATGCTGCGTGCCATCATCGTACCTCAGGAAGAGTGGGCCAAGAACCTTTCCGATCAGGAGGTAGAGGAACAACTGAAACGCCTGGTAATAGAACCCTACAACCTTACAGTTGTAAACTATAAAAAACTGATGAGCCTCTATGTATATAGAGGTAGTCTTCCAAGAACTAAACTAGATAAGCTGCAGCGCTTCAAACTGAAGGACCTGATAAAGGATGCCGGAAAGACTGAAGCGCAGACCGCAAAGCAGAAAGCTGCAAATGAAACTCCCGAGATGAAGATTCTAAGGGAGTACATCGAAGAGGAGAAGAAGGTGTCCGTCAAGCCTACAAGCCATATAGAGACGGACCTCGCCTTCGACTCTCTCGATTGTGTGGGCCTGGAAGGATTCATAGAACGCACCTTTGGCGTACAGATGAAATCCAGCACCTTTGCCCAGTATGCCAACGTACAAGAAATTGCCAATTACATAGCTCAATACAAGACCCGTACAGAGGTTGAGAATAGCGACTGGCAGGCTATCCTCTCAGCAGATACTTCCTACCTGAACATCGCCTCCACATGGGCTATACATACCAAGGTAGTAAGACTGATGCACAAGTTCCTGAAGAAGCATAACGACTTGGAAGTCAAAGGGATTGAGAATATTCCATTAGAGGGGCAGTTCATCATAGCTCCTAACCATCAGAGTGCCATCGATGGTAACATTTGCGTAGCAGGTTTGAAGGAAGAGAATATGCGCAACACCTACTATTATGCAACGGAGGAACACATCCAGGGTTACCCCCTGCAGTTGATGGCAAGACACAACAATGTCATCCTGATGCAGCACCAGAACCTCAAGGATTCAATCCTACGTATGGCCAAGGTACTAAGACAAGGCAAGAACCTGGTTATCTTCCCCGAGGGCAGAAGAACCGAAGACGGTAAGATGCAAGCCTTCAAGAAGACCTTCGCCATCCTGAGTAAGGAACTGAACATTTCAATCCTCCCCGTCCGCATAGAAGGTGCCTATGAAGCCATGCCCCGTGGCACCAAGCGCTTAGGCAAGCACAAGATTACAGTAACCTATTTGCCCGTAGTAAAACCCACCCAGGAACAGACCTACGAACAGCTGTCAGATCAGGTCCGTGAGGCAATCCTGGCAAAGTAAAGGCAAAAAAAAACAGCCATATATTGCTTCATACCGGATTTATTCGTAACTTCGCACCATAATGAATAAAAGCGGAATGAAGAAGAAACACCGCTTCATGCGGTTACTGGCAGGATTCCCACTGGGCGTTCTCTACCTGATTAGCGATCTGGCCTACCCCATACTGTATTATATAGTAAGGTACAGAAGGCGTCTGGTAAGGGAGAATCTGTGCTGCTCCTTCCCCGAGAAGAGCAAGAAAGAAATCCTGCGCATAGAGAAAGCCTACTACCATCACATGTGTGATGTATTCATAGAGAGTTTCAAATGTCTGAACATCTCTGACGAGGAGATGCGCCAGCGTGTGGAGGTACTGAACTACGAACTGGTAGAGCAGATAGCCGGCGAGGGCAAGAACGTCTTTATGCTGACGGGGCATTGCGGCTGTTGGGAATGGGCGCAGGAGATAAGTGTGCGCTACAAGAACCCCAAGAAGACCTGCGAGATATACAGGCAGATAAGGAGTCCGTACTTTAGCTCCCTCATGCAGGAAGTACGTAGTCGCTGGAATACGGAACAGATAGAGATGAAACAGACTGTAAGGACCTTGCTGAGGATGAATGCCATGGGCGAACCCTTCAGTTGCGGCTTCCTTATTGACCAACGTCCATCCATAAGGGTAAAGGACCACCTTATCTTTATGAATCAGGACACCATGGTTGTGCCCGGCGCCGAGGAGATTGCCAGGAAGGTGAATGCCGAACTGGTATATCTGGATGCAGAAAAGACCAGCCGGGGACATTACAGACTGACATTCCGTGAGATGATTGTACCCGACGACCTGAAGGAACGGGAGTTCCCCCTTACAAATCTATATTTCCGTATGCTGGAAGATACTATAAGACGACAGCCTGAGATTTGGCTGTGGTCGCATAACCGTTGGCGAAAATTCAAGACTAAATTCTCCAGCTAACGCAGTTCAACTATCCGCACTATAATATGAACGAGACAAGCAAGAAGTTTGACATAGATGTGGTTATCACTTGGGTTGACGGCAACGACCCCGTACTGAATGCCAAGAGGGCTGCCTATATTCATCCTGACCAGGCCCGCGAAAAGGATATTGCCGCACCCAACAGATATGCCAACAAGGGTGAGATATACTGGTGCGTTCGCTCAGTGAACAAGTTCATGCCATGGGTACGACGCATCTTCCTTGTCACAGATAATCAGAATCCTCATGTAGAAAGCAAAATTCCTTTGGAGATAGTGGATCATAGTGTCATTTTCCAGGGTTATGAGCAATTCCTACCTACATTCTGCACCTCTAGTATCGAAGCCATGTTGTGGCGCATCCCAGGTCTGAGCGAACACTACATATACCTCAATGATGACTTTATGGTCTGCCGACCAGTCACACCAGAGATGTTTTTCCCACAGCCAGGACATGTTATCCTGCATGCTCGCAAGTCCTCTCTCTTATGGACACAAGCCTGGTACTCGTTCAAGTACTTCTTTGGTTCCTGCCGTGTGAACCATATACAGCGAATGATGAATGCAGCCACCATCGCTGGCAGTAAAAGCATATTCATCCGCCTTGCACATACTCCCTACCCCCTTGTACGCAGTACTTTGGAGCAGTTCTACACACAGCATCCCGAACGTCTGGTACAGAACATACAGAACCGCTTCCGAAGTCTGCAGCACTTCCGTACCGACGAAATCTGCTATATGCTACTCTGGAAGGAAGGAAGGGTGCATCTACGTTCCGTAAGACCCGTACTTATGCGATATTATTCCAAGAAAGGAATGATGCAACTGGAATGGACTTTACGCCGTGTAACCAAACCTGGCAGCAAGGTCTGTTTTGCATGCTTTTACGCATTGGACCAGGTAAGCGATGAAATACACGAGCGCATCTGCCAATTTGCAGAGGATTTGCTGAAAGAATAGCGGACAACCTTATTCTCAGATGCCAAGCAAGCATTTGAGATAGTATTTCCAATAGTTGAAGCTATACAAAAGTCTCAGGCATATACAATGAGGCAACCCCACAAAGATTTTGCATATCATTTGCTGTGATGCAACATAAACCGAGAGATATCTTCGGGGATAACGATAGCGCTGTACTAAGGTATCTAACTCCTCATCCGAGAATTCTACCCCAAAGACTTCCTTGTGGAAATTTCTGACCCTACGCTTCTTCTCGCGAATCTTAAGAGCGGCATCCTGCGTTGAATAACCGCCTGAAGCAAAGGTAACGAACGCCTTGTTCACAAAACAAGCCTTGTTACCAGCCGCAATGAGACGGAGCGTCAAATCATGGTCGCCACCCATACGGTAGGATGAATCGTAGCCGCCTACCTCGAAAAGAGCTGTACGCCTGTACAACATGGACTGATGAGGTATAGTCGGGAAGATGAATATTCTATGAAGATGACGATCCGGATGTCTGTGCAGGCGATGTAGGAAACGTGGTCCCTCGGGCAGTATGGGAGCAAAAGAAAAGCCACAGCCACTTTCCTCTAAGGCTTTTACGGAGAGAGCCAGTCCATTTGGGCGATGATAGAAGTCATCTGAATTGAGGAAGGTGACGTACTTGCCACGCGAGAGAGCTATACCACGGTTCATGGCATCGTAAATACCAGAATCAGATTTGCTCAGGATACGGATATCATTACATTTATTATCATATTGCGTAAGGAATTCTACTGTGCCGTCAGAGGAAGCGCCATCTATAATAAGATGTTCTACTGTCACTCCTGTCTGCTGCTGCACGGAGTCAAGATTCTTGACCAAGAGCTCTTTACGCCCATCCTTCAGCGGGTTGAGGCAAACGGTCACAACGGACACCATAGGCTCCGTACAAGGTGTGTCACTGGATGCAGGCTTTACGACAAGAGCACTCTGCAGCGCCTCTGAAGAGGGAATGTTAGAGAACATGGGCAAATCTATTGGGAATCTTAACAACAATTCTTAATTCAAACATAGCCGGCTTATTGAGCGCATAGAAAGGACGACACAATGTCTGACATATACGGGCCCAACGGGTCCAACGGTCAAAGTCATGGGCTTTCTTCTCCGTTGCATATCGGATGGTACGACTGCGCTTGTAGATATGCTTCTCCCATCCCTGCGCTATGCGGTCGGCATCACCCAGGCGACCCTCCAGGATCTTCATATCGGCATACCCGAAGTGCATCAGATACAAATCCTTGGCTATATGGAAGTTATGTCCCTTTACCCTATGGAAGCCACTACCCCACCGGCAAGGCTGTGCTATAATAGAGGGCTTTGTATAGCGGGTTCCTATCTGGGCATAACGGCGCTGGCTGAGGAACGAATCCTCAACAGAAAGATCCCCTTCCTCGCCCAGCTTCTGCCCGAAGTCGAGTCCCAAAGGAGAAAGGCTGATATCAATATCCTGGGCAGAAAGATACTCGCCAAGGCTGACACCTAACTTGGGGTCAACCACAATATACTCGTCGGCATCCACGCCAATAACCAAGTCATAACCTTCAGAGAAGAGCTCTGCTGCCTTATCGGAAAGGAACCTTAGTCGGCCTTTCTCGGCACTCACCACCTGCGTACCAATCTTAGGATGTACACAGACATTAGTGCCCTGGCAGAAGTCGGCAATGGTCTGATCCTCGCCGTCATAATATATATATAGGTTCTCCTTGCCCAATTCACGTCCGTAATACTCCACCCACTTACGCAGGAAGAAGTCATCGTTACGAGCCATCGTGAGTACTGCTATACGTTTGTTTTCAAGCATTTAAAATAGTACTTATTATAGTTAAACCATCGGGAAAGACTATAAATCGGTCCCTTGGGTATACCGATGAAACGCTCTCTAATGAGTTGCTGTGATTGCTTATAGATGTTAAGATATTTACGTGGATAAACTCGATGATTAATGATATAAGCCACCTGTTCATGTGTCATCTCAACAGAATAGAAAACTCTGAAGAAATTATGGAGACACCTGATACGTTCAGAGACGGAAAGCTCCCTATATTCTGCAGAGAAACCACCTAGACTGAAGGTGGCGAATGTAAGAGGAACAAAGCAGCCTTTTGCTCCTACGGTTATCATACGTAGGAGTAAGTCGTAGTCTGCAGCTGACTGATATGAGGTGTCAAACCCATCCAGATGAAGCAACATCTTTCGAGAAGTAAGCATTGTCTGATGTGAGAAACTCCAACTGATCAGGAAACGATGAAGTCGTCTTTGTGGAGCTAAACGCGCATGATGTTGGACGTTTGGAGGGTCATCACGAACTGGTGCAAACGAAAAGTCACATTGCATCTCTTCTATCCTCCGGGCAGAGGCATACATCCCTTTGGGATTGTTAAAATAGTCATCTGAATTAAGGAAGAGAACATATTTTCCGCGAGCAAGGGCAATCCCCCTGTTCATTGCTTCATAAATTCCCGAATCAGTCTGGCTCAGAATACGGATATCGTGATTAGTATTGCGGTATTTTTTTAACCATTCAAGCGTTCCGTCAGAGGATGCGCCATCAATAATAACGTGCTCCAAACTAATATCTGTTTGTGCCTGAACAGAATCGAGATTCTTCCGAAAGACTTCCCCTCTACCAGATTTAAGAGGGTTGAAACAGACTGTCACAATAGTAACTTCAATATCACTGACCGTGTTTACCAACTGTGCAGACTGCGTACAGATGTCAGTCTCACCTTCACCATTCTTGCCTGCTTTCTTGAAGAGCATATTCTTGTTAAATCCTTCTATGGGCGGTATTCTTTGCATGTGCTCTGCTCTGCTTCTTTATTCTTTATTTTATCAACAACAGCGTTAGCAACGCTATGTTTATAACGAGCAATAAACTGCTAACAATTATGAGAATCCTGATGACTTTTTTGTATTGTCTACGTTTCTTCAGGAGCTTTATACTGCTTGTCTGGTATTCCAACGCTTTGGACAGACGAGGTTTCACTGATTGGAATTCTTCTCTGTATTCTATACCATTATAGATGTCCAAATACTTTCTGACAGATACTTCTATATTCAATTTTTTAAGCACATACTCACGGCTCCAGGCTGCCAGTTCGAGGCTATATTTCTGCATTTCAGCAATGAAAGACTTTTCATCGTAATGGATACGACTAGCCCTTCCGGAACAATTGCAGTACATACTGTTTTGAATATTTTCAGGTGTAAGCATTCCGTCACCCAGAGATTCTCCCATATAGTCTCTATAATCATACACTAGCGCGGCTCTTCCACAAGCCATAGCATCGTATGCGGACCTCCCCAAACCAATGATAAGATCACTCTGGTTTATTAACTCTTCAACAGACCATACATTGTCTGTAAACTTGTTACTTTGAAGGAATTTAATGTTTGCTGATTCACAGCATTTTCTAATAAAATCATTGGCCTTCTCTGATTGGCATAGTGATAACACGGTGGTCAGTTTCTGAGATACAGGTTTTCTTGGAAAAAAACGATTACAGTCTATGCCGTTTGGAATAACAAATGATTGAAAACCTCTACTCTGAAGATGATCTCTAACTTCTTCCGACACGGAAACAAATGCATCGGCAAAAGGAGACGGCTGCTCCAACTCAGCTATATTGCCATGACACGTCTGGATAATATAACCATAGGTCCATAGTTCCTCGACCACAGTATAATGATTGGCCAAAATCAAGTCATAATGTTCAGAAGACATATAAGGTACACCTTTATCTTCCAGCATAGAAGATACTTCGCCTTTTATAATAGCAAAATATTCCACATCATGTCCAAGCCGTTTAAGTTCCATGGCCAATGCATAAGTATAGCTTTCGGTTCCTCCTGTCTTTGCAAGATAATGAGTGCCTAGCAATATCTTCATTTCTTTTTCTGTTTTTGTTATACTCTTCCTTGAAAATTCATTTCCTACAGCTGTTGCATATCGTAAAGGCGCTTGTAGTAGCCGTTACGGGCTATGAGCTCGTCGTGCTGACCGCTCTCTACAATCTCTCCGTCATGCAAGACATGTATGATGTCAGCATTCCTGATGGTAGAAAGACGGTGGGCAATGGCTATGGTGGTTCTGCTCTTCATCAACCTCTCCAAAGCCTCCTGCACCAAACGCTCGCTCTCTGTATCAAGGGCAGAGGTAGCCTCATCCAGGATAAGGATAGGCGGATTCTTCAGTATGGCACGGGCAATAGAGACACGCTGACGCTGACCGCCAGAGAGACGTCCGCCTCGGTCGCCTATCATGGTATCATACCCGTTCTCAGACTCCATGATAAAATCATGTGCATTGGCAATCTTGGCAGCCTCTATCACCTGTTCCATAGTAGCATTCTCCACACCGAAGGTGATATTGTTGTAGAACGTGTCATTGAAAAGGATTGCCTCTTGGTTTACGTTACCAATAAGCGCACGCAAATCACTGATACGCAAGCCCTTGATATTCTGTCCATCAATAAGTACTTTACCTACATTTACATCGTGGTAACGGGGAATCAGATCCACCAATGTGGACTTACCGGAACCCGACTGACCTACCAGCGCCACTGTCTTTCCCTTGGGAACTGTCAGGTTGATATGCTTCAGCACCTCACGCCC
>Ga0310690_10010750_pt1 | contig 11353 bp, 11 predicted proteins | sample AusTroGonzalo_MG_2_FD_207661 | JGI IMG/M metagenome (GOLD analysis project Ga0310690, IMG submission 207661) | Bovine rumen microbial communities from tropical cattle in Woodstock, Queensland, Australia - Gonzalo_04 (v2) (version 2) | ecosystem: Host-associated > Mammals > Digestive system >...
GTGACGTCAAAGCCGAGCACTACTAATTGCCCGAAGGCTTTCGCTGTGAAGCGCATGCTTTCAACTGTGAGCAGTTTGATGAATGAAGTTAGAGCTTCAGTCTATGTGTGGTATGTCAACCTTATACCGGTACGTCCAGATAACATGGCGTATTGAGAGATATTTCAGGTGGCTATTGCGGCGGGGTCCCACCTCTTCCCATTCCGAACAGAGAAGTTAAGCCCGCTTGCGCCGATGGTACTGCAATGCAATGCGGGAGAGTAGGAGGCTGCCATTTTTTTAAGAGAAGCCCTGATTCAGAAATGAGTCAGGGCTTCTTCGTTTTTGTTGATTTCAGGGGCGTTATAACGGAATTTCGTCAAACGGTATTACGTAATAACGGTATATCGACATAACGTGATACCGTTATAACGTCAAGTATTCATAAGTCTAAGAGATAATTTCATAAGTCTAAGAGTTATTCCCGTAACTCTTAGAGTTATTATTGTAAACCATATACTAACGGGTGCTAAGTACCATACTAACGAGTGCTTAACCCCATATTAACGGGTGCTAAGTGCCATACTATTGAGTACGAAAAAGTATCATTTCAGCATCTTCCTGTGTCACAGCGATTTCCGGTGACACTTTTTGGCATGCCCCCCAAAAATGAGGGAAAATGCCTTCCGTTTCCGAAATTTACAGTCGTATCCGCTATCCGCAGTGATACGTAAGCGTATCCGCTGTGACGCCTTGCAGGCGCTGCCATTTTTTGCGGTGAAGACAGTGCTATAGTGAAAAGTGTCACCGTAAACTGCAGTGAATCTGTAGCTTACAGATATGAAGAAAAAAGCTTGATAGTGAATATGATTTCCTATGCCCTCTTATAATTTGAAAGTTAGTCTAAGTAAGGCTGTACGCCCGCAGAGGCTATAGTCGTAGCTGTATGTGTTCACGCCATCAAACACGGTGTAAGCATAGCTGCGCTGGTTTAGTAGGTTGCTGAGTTCCAAACGTAGAACGGCCTGCTTCAGTTTATACTGCGCCGAGGCGTTGAAGAGCGACATGTTTTTATATTGGTCGGTAGTGATTTGACGACGCACATAATCATAGTCCAAAGAGATGTCGAGAACGGAGATGGGGAAGACATGCACAGCACCGCTATGGGTAAGCGAGGTGACATCGTTTTTGTTCTCGGCATAGCGCGACTGAGACCATCCATAATTGATGTCATACCTCAGTTCCAGCCACGAGATGGGTGTCAGCGCCACATTGCTGTGGATGCTGTAGCCATTGTTCTTGGTCTCGATGACTTCACCATTGACAGCCTGCTCACCACTTCCAAACGCATATTGACCATCCAAAGAGAACTTGGCAAAGAGCGTTGGGATATTTTTTGTGGTGGCGAAGTTGAAACTCGTGGAGCGTGAACGTGTGTCATGCTGCAGGGCCGAGCTGCTGATGTCGATGCCGCTAACGCTCTGCGAATAGAGCGTGTTGTGCTTGTTCTCAGAATGGCTGGCACTAAGACTCAACGTATAGTACTGCATGGGCAACTGCCATTTCCAACCACATGATGTATTCCAGCTGTTGCTCTCGCCGATGATGCCCGACGAGGTGCGCTCTGAGCGATAGTCCACCTGCATGGGATTGGTGAGTAGCGTCATCATGTCACCAATAGAGGTGGTGTAGTTCGACGAGAACGACAACTTACTGTTGGCCGAGAAAGTATAGCTCATGCTGAACGAGGGATTGAGCACAGGCTTCGTATAGTGGAGCTTGTTATAGTAGAGGCCTTTCAAGGCAGCCCCTATGCCAGCCCTCAGATAGAAGCGGCGGTTGCGCGAATGGATCTCGAAACCAGGATTCAGACTGGGATTCAGAGCCCAACCACGAATCAGATTTTCATCGCCCGTTGCTGTGCGAAAGGTCTCCAGGTCGTCGTAGGTGGCATTCATGTTGACGGGCAGGTTAATTCTGAAGGTTTTTCCAATGGGGATATCGAACGACGATCCGATGTTCATAGAGAGTGTGGACGACTGCGCCGTCTGGCCATAGGCCTTACCATTGTCATAGAACGACAGGCGTAGCGTAGGCGTCCGCTCAAAAGACACACCTCCGTTCAGATAGCGATAGGCGTTCTTGGCTGTCCTGCCCGACCAGTAGATACTATTGGCCACCTCGAATGATGAAGCCTTTCTTCTTTGCTCTATCTGCTGTTGGTTGACCAGCACGTCGCCCTCGTTCTGCTCGAACTTACCCTTCACCACAAAGGTCTCATCGAAATAGGAACGGTCGGCATTCTTCCGATAGTTCATCGACAGTTTGGGCAGGTGTATCTTCGTCAGCGGCGAGGTTTGCTCAGATACCGTCACATAGCTGCCGTCGCCCGTCAGATAAGTGCTGCTCTGACTGATGTCGTGCGTGGCTTGGTTATAACTATAGTCGGCATTCACCTTGAAGGTGGTGACGGAGTCGAGCTTGTTGATGGTGTTGATGGTGCCTATCGCATTGCGCTGGTAGCGGCATTCGCCCTGTGGGGGATATCCGCCATCGAAGCCGCCAAAGAAGCCTGTGGCTCGCGTGCTTACCTCCGAACTGCCGAAGTGGTCGTATAGGTCGGCCTTGGCAAAAGATTTATAGTTGCCAGCTTTCAGCGAACTGATGGTCTGAAACTTGTCCGTGAACATCATGCCGGTGACACCCAGCAAGGCTTGTAGGCGATTGTTGCCGTCCTGCATATAGCCCACACCAGCTTCTTCCTGTCCGAAGGGCTTGAACTTCGCCTTCTTGTTGAGTTTGATGTTCATCAACACCTCATCGCTGGGTTTCTCCTTATCCATCTTGCGGCTGTGGTGGTTGCGCACGATCTCCACCTGCGTCACATAGTCGGCGGGGAGGTTCTTCGTGGCCAGGTTGTATTTGCCGCCCAGCAGATCCAGTCCTTCGATGTTGAATTCCGAGATAGGCTTGCCCATAAAACTGATGGCACCACTCGTCGCCACGCTTACGCCAGGCAGACGCTTCAGACCGTCCTCCAGTGTCACGTCACCCTTGCCAAGAAACGATGCCAGATTGTGTACCAGCGTGTCGCCTCGCTGACGCAGGGGATCGCCCTTGATCTTCACCTCTTTCAGTGAGATGTTCTTGGGTGTCAGTACCATGTCCACCGTCTTCACCTTACTGCTCAGCTCCAACTTCTCCGTCTTCTTTTCGTAACTGACGTGAGAGAACTGCAGGGTGGTCTCGCCTGTAGGCGTCTCCTTCAGACTCATGGTGTATTCGCCACGCACATTGGTGGTGGTGAAGGCCAGCGTCTTCGTGCCCTTTGTCACCTTCACAATCACGTCGCTCACGGGCTTTTTCTGCAGGTTGGTGACACGACCCTTGATTTGCCTTTGGGCCGAGGCTGCAACCGTTAGCGACAGCAATATCATAAGAAGGATGAGTCTTTTCATTCTATCTACTTCAGTTCCAAGGGTTGATAGACATGCGCTGTTTTTCCCACATAGACACCGTTCTCAAGTAAGCCATCTTTGCAATAAACGCCCTCCATACTGTATATGTTGGGGATATGATATAATGGATTCTTGGGGTAGAGTTTGTTGCCAAAGATTTTGATGCGCTTTTGGATGAGTTTCTCCTCAGTTGTTTTTGAGGTGATGGCATTGTGCTCCATAAAGATGGGGGCTGCAATGCGCTGAATGTCAGAAAGTGTAAAGCGATGGATGCCGCTATTGTCCACAGCGTCAAGAATCAGGCCTGGTAGTCCGCAGAGCTTCCACGGACCTGCCGTTGTGGGGATGTCCTCGCTGTAGTGAACTGTCCATTGGCGTCCTCTCAGTTCGCAGGAGGCCGTTTTACATAGATAACCGCCAATGGTCATAGTATCTTCGCTAAGCGTCCAATTGATGGTCTTTCGCTCTTCTTGTGTCTCAAGAATAGAAGGCAAGACAGCGTCGCGAATCGTTGTATAGCCATCAGGGTAGTTGATCCATACCTCTGGCATAAAACAATAGGACTCTGCTATCAGAATTGGGATGTCTTCATCGGTTAGAAACTCATAGCCACCCATATAATCTCTGATGCCTTCACTGGCTCTTTCCTGATCCTTTAGAAATTTGCGATAGGGAAAACTACGTGTGCAGTGCTGACCAATTTGCAGACAGAGCTTCATCCTATCAGTTACAGGTTGGTTGTCGGCATCTTGCGTCTGGCATTCATAGTCGTATAGTGCCATGAGGCTTGACGTATCGATGCTGTCCTGATGAATCTTGGCGGCATGAATCGCTGCCATGGCTTCATCCGACAATCCCACTGAAACAGTTTGTGCCTGCACTGCTATCGTCAGCGCAAAAGCAATCACGGTAAATAGTTTCTTCATTTGCTTATTGTTGTTTATTCTAACTCCAAGGGTTGATAGACGTGGCCTTTTTGCAGCATGGGACGCCAATCGAGGAAGACGGCATCAAACTGTTTTAATATCGTCATTTGTGCATTGGGGAAACTCTTTATCAGCTCGCTGAACTCGGGCAGATAATAGTTAGGGTTCTTGGCATATTGTTTATTGCCATAGATGTCAAGGCGATATTTCAGCAACTTCTTATAGCTGAGTTTGCGCGCCTCTGGATCAGGCTTATAGGTGATGGGCTCTGACTGCTGAAGCACCTGCGTCAGAACGAAGGAGTGCGCACCGCTCTCTGCCCTAACGATCAAGCCAGGCAGACCACGCAAGCGCCAAGGGCCTGCCGACGAAGGAATCTCTTCTGTAAAATACACCTGCCACGTCAGTCCGCGGAATGTAGTCGTGGCCTTCTGACACAGATAGTTGCTCACGTGAAGGGTGTCGTCACTCAGCGTCCATTGTATCTCTGGCGTTTCCTCTTTTCCATCGAAGTCATAGGGAAATATCATTTCTCGCGTGGTAGTCTGTCCTTCGGGCCAGCCCGTCCATACCGTCGGCATGTGTAAATAAGCCTCCTGATAGGCTTTTCCGTCAGCTTCAATCGACATCGGCTTCAATGACGATTGCGACCAAGGCATGGACTTCGACATCGTTCGTCCCACCTGAACCACGATTTCCATTGCATCCACGACAGGTTCTCCTACGTCGTTCAGCGTCTTGCATTGATAGTCGTAAACGGCCAGAAACTGTGTCGTGTCAATTACTTCTGCTTGTGCATAAGCCTGCACTCCTAATATAAGTGCAAGAACTTCCACTATAAAAATCTTCTTTTTCATTGTTCTAATGGTTAAGTATGGAACTCCTATTTCGGTTTAGTTATTGATTCTGAATGCAAAGAAAAAGGAAAAAGATGAATTATCACAACTATCTGATATATAAAATCACTCCATTGTACTCTTTTAACTTTTGTTCCAAGAAATGAAATAAGATTTTACGTTTTGTCAGCGTAAGGACCATCTTTGTATAGAGTTTTTTTCATCATATTTTTGTTGAATATGCTGCAAAGGTAAGGAAAAAGTGTCAATTAGGCTTTCTTCTTCAGTTTGCAAATTGTTTGCAAATTGTTTGCAATTGATTTGTAAACTGAGTTAACACGCTGTTTACAGTTTTTGGTTACATTGGTCGCCGCGCGAACTACAGCAGGCATGGCACATGATGGCAAAGATGTACCGCCGCCTGTTCTGCAAACTGATGGGAGAAAATGGTTGTGGAACGGCCTTGGATAAATATATTGTTGAGCTATGTGGATTGTAATGTCAGAAATCCATAGTCCAGTAATTCTGCGGACTCTTTGAAACGAGTGGCTTTGGTTTTGCTGTTTAGCAGGATGAGAATGAGTGTTTTACCCTTGCGCGTGGCTGCTGATGCCAGACATCCACCGGCTCGACGGGTGAATCCGGTTTTGATACCTATACAACCATCGTAGTCGCGTAAAAGGATGTTGGTATTGTCGCAAGGAAGATGGCGGCCATCGAGTAGGGGTATATCAATGAGTGAAGTGGATACGATATCGGCGAACGTTGTATCACGTAAACAATATCGGGCTAGGACGAGTAGATCGCGGGCGGTGCTGTAGGTGCTGTCGTTAGTGATGCCGTTGGGGTTGGCAAAATGTGTGCTGTCCATACCGAGATAGGCGGCTTTCTCGTTCATCATCCGACAGAAGGCTGATATATCCCCACCGATATGTTTGGCAATAGCATTAGCAGCATCATTGTCGCTTTGAAGCATCATCTCCTGGATGAGATGGCCCAGAAGGAAACTGTCACCAAGTCGCACGCGTGAGTCTTTTTGTATAAACACGTCGGGTGTGATGACAATGGTGTCGTTCATGTTACCTTGTTCCAAGGCCAGCATGCAGGTCATCATCTTCGTCAGACTAGCAGGATGCATACGCTGGTGGGCGTTCTTTGCACTGATAAGCAGTCCGCAGGAGTCTTCAACGAGAATCCATGCCTCCGCTGAAAGTTTGTCATGGAGTGCTTGCTCTGCCAGAGAATCGCTTTTAAGGATAAATGTACTGTCTATGTATTGGCTGGCTTGTACCCTTAACTCTTCAGGTGTTGTCTCTGGTTCATTGATTGAAATTCTAGATTTATTGCAGGCGGCAGTTAACATCATGATGAGCAAGATGATAATCTTAGATAGGATGTTAATACCTGTGTAGATCCTGCCAGACTGGATGCCGAGGCGGCGAGCAGAGAAAAACTTGTCTGATTGCTTCATGGTACAGATGTTAGCTGTGGAGATGTTTTCTTCTGGTATTCCAGCCTCGATAAGTTGTAGTCGATTACATTCTGGTAGGTCTATATGCCACTTGGAATACTGTTTACTTATCTGTGACATGTCGAAGCCGGCAGCAACGAATGCATCGTACACCTCATTGCCCACTTCAAAACTGTCGAGGCTAATGCCTGGGCCTATCTGAGCTTTCATGTCTTTTGGCTCTGAACCATAGACGGCCTTCATGTCGGCAATAGTTTGTTCTACGATACGTTTCACCGTGCCTCGCCATCCGGCATGTATTGCAGCTGCAACCTTCCGGCGACTATCGTAGATGAGAATGGGGATACAGTCGGCTGTGCTGACACCTATGCAGACATCTGGAAGGTTTGTAATGACAGCATCAACGCCCTCTAACCTTTCTTTACGCTCTTCTTCAGACGAGTTGAAGAACGCATCGTCAATGACGGCTGTCTTGGTGAGATGTACTTGATGCGGCATAATGAGCCGCTCGTTCTCAAGCTTCAGCAGTTGACACAGTAACTTGCGGTTCCCGTTGATAGCTTCATCCGTATCACCGCAATATCGGTTGATGTTGAACGCTGCATAGTTGCCGGTGCTGACTCCTCCTTGACGTGTTGTACTAAAGGCTACAACATCTTCGTGTAAATTATAATATAATAATGTGGGCTGCTCCATCTTCTTTGTGTTCTGTTTTGACTGCAAAGATACAAATTATTTCGTATTTCCAATGATGATATGAGGTATTTGTAATATTGGAACATATAAAAAAACTTAAATAATGTTATATTGGAGGTTATAAATGTTGTCAGTTCCATATAATATTTGTACCTTTGCACCCGCAAAAGTGGTCGTTGCGCTGGCGTTTAGCTAACAACACGCTGAAAAAGAGCAGTTTATGTTCCAAAAGATAAGGATCTGGCTGTTTCTCATTTTTGCGTGTGTATGGGTGAATAAAAGGCAAAATGACACTTAAAAGCAAATGGAATACAAATATTTATTTATAACTTTTTATTATTAAAATTTTAAACTGAAATGCCAGGATTATTAGGAAGAAAAATCGGAATGACATCCGTTTTCAGTGCCGACGGTAAGAATGTACCGTGCACTGTTATCGAAGTTGGTCCTTGCGTTGTGACCCAGGTCAAGACAGTTGAGAAGGATGGTTATAAGGCTGTTCAGCTCGGTTTTGGCGAGGCAAAGGAGAAGAACACTTCAAAACCCATGATGGGCGTGTTCAAGAAGGCCGGCACAACACCGAAGGCCCACTTGGCCGAGTTCAAGTTTGAAGAGGACTACAACCTTGGTGATGTTATCACCGTAGAGCTTTTCGCAAATGCAGAGTTCGTAGACGTTGTAGGTACTTCAAAAGGTAAAGGTTTTCAGGGTGTAGTTAAGCGTCACGGTTTCGGTGGTGTAGGCCAGAGCACTCACGGTCAGGATGACCGTCTGCGTAAGCCAGGTTCTATCGGTGCCTGTTCTTACCCCGCAAAGGTGTTCAAGGGAATGCGCATGGGTGGCCACATGGGTGGTGACCGCGTGACCACACAGAACCTGAAAGTATTAAAGGTGATTCCTGAGCACAACCTTCTTCTTGTGAAGGGTAGCTGCGCTGGATGCAATGGTTCAACTGTTTTAATCGAGAAGTAAAGAGATGGAAGTTAGTGTATTGAATATCAACGGTCAGGAGACCGGAAGAAAGGTAACTCTGAATGAGGCTATCTTTGGTGTTGAGCCTAATGACCACGTCATCTATCTGGACGTTAAGCAGTATATGGCCAACCAGCGTCAGGGCAACGCTAAGTCTAAGGAGCGTAGCGAGATCTCTGGATCTACTCGCAAACTTGGTCGTCAGAAGGGCGGCGGCGGTGCTCGTCATGGTGATATCAACTCACCCCTGTTGCGTGGTGGTGCCCGTGTATTTGGTCCTACTCCTCGTGACTACAGCTTCAAGCTGAACAAGAAGGTGAAGCAGCTCGCTCGTAAGTCAGCTCTGACCTATAAGGCTCAGGAGAATGCAGTTCTCGTTCTTGAGGACTTTAACTTCGAGGCTCCGAAAACTAAAGAATTTGTAAATATTGCAAAAAATCTGAAAGTTGACGGTAAGAAGTTGCTCTTCGTTTTGCCAGAAGCAAATAAAAACGTATATTTGTCGGCTCGCAACCTGCAGAAGGCTGAGGTGATTGAGGCTGCCAACGTTAATACCTACAAGGTACTGAACGCTGACGTGCTGGTTATCACTGAGAAGTCTCTGGAGACAATCGACGGAATCTTAAACAAGTAAATAGGAGACTTTAGACTATGGCATTTATTGTAAAACCCCTGGTCACTGAGAAGATGACCAAGATTACGGAGAAGCAGCCTAACCGCTATGGCTTCATCGTACGTCCTGAGGCCAATAAGATCGAGATTAAGAAGGAAGTCGAGGCTCTCTATAACGTAACCGTTGAGGATGTTAACACGGTTCGCTACGCAGGCAAGCGCAGTCAGCGTTATACAAAGGCTGGTCTCGTGAAGGGACAGAAAAACGCCTTCAAGAAGGCTATTGTCACTCTGAAAGAGGGTGAAGAAATTGATTTTTACAGCAATATTGATTAATAAAAATGGCAGTACGTAAATTAAAGCCCGTAACTCCGGGTCAAAGACACAAAATTATTGGCACGTTCGAGGATATTACTGCATCCGTGCCAGAGAAGTCTCTCGTTTACGGTAAGCGTTCTACCGGCGGTCGAAACAACACCGGTAAGATGACTGTACGCTACATGGGTGGCGGTCACAAGAAGAAGTATCGTCTGATCGACTTCAAGCGAGAGAAAGATGGTGTTCCTGCTGTAGTTAAGACAATCGAGTACGATCCTAACCGTTCAGCTCGCATTGCACTTCTTTTCTACGCAGATGGTGAAAAACGTTACATAATTGCTCCTAATGGACTGCAGGTTGGCGCAACTCTGATGTCAGGTGCAGAGGCAGTGCCCGAGGTGGGTAATGCTCTTCCCCTCGCCAACATTCCCGTAGGTACGGTGATTCATAATATTGAACTCCGTCCTGGACAGGGCGCTCTGCTCGTTCGTTCGGCTGGTAATTTTGCTCAGTTGACTTCTCGTGAAGGAGACTATTGCGTGATTAAGCTCCCTTCAGGTGAGACTCGCAAAGTGCTCTCTGCTTGTAAGGCTACTGTTGGTGCTGTAGGTAACTCTGATCATGCTCTTGAGGCATCAGGTAAAGCTGGTCGCTCTCGCTGGTTGGGTCAGCGTCCTCACAACCGTGGTGTTGTTATGAACCCCCACGATCACCCAATGGGTGGTGGTGAAGGCCGTCAGTCTGGTGGACACCCACGTTCACGTAAGGGTCTGTACGCTAAGGGTCTGAAGACACGTGCACCTAAGAAGCTTTCAAACAAGTACATTATTGAAAGAGCTAACAAGAAGTAATCAAAGTAACAAGAGTTAAATTATGAGTCGTTCATTAAAGAAAGGTCCGTATATCAACGTTGCTCTCGAGAAGAAAGTTCTCGCTATGAATGAGAGCGGCAAGAAGAATGTCGTAAAGACTTGGGCCAGAGCATCAATGATCTCACCCGATTTCGTGGGACACACTGTTGCAGTTCATAACGGTAACAAATTTATCCCTGTTTACATTACTGAAAACATGGTTGGCCACAAGCTCGGTGAGTTCGCACCCACACGTCGCTTCGGTGGACATGCCGGTAATAAGAAGTAATGCCCCAGGGTGAATTAAGAATTAAGAATTAAGAATTAAGAATTACAATGGGAGCAAGAAAACATATTAAGGCTGAAGAGAGAAAAGCAGCTCTTAAGACACAGTATTTTGCAAAGTTGAAAGGCTGTCCTTCTTCTCCGCGCAAGATGCGCTATGTCGTGGATATGATCCGTGGCATGGAGGTGAACCGCGCTCTGGGCGTGCTTCGCTTCTCAAAGAAGGCTGCTGCTGCTGATGTGGAGAAACTTCTCCGTTCAGCTATCAATAACTGGGAGCAGAAGAATGATCGCAAGGCCGAGGCTGGCGAATTGTTCATCACCCGCGTATTTGTTGACGAGGGCGTAACCCTGAAGCGTATGCGTCCAGCCCCTCAGGGCCGTGGCTATCGCATCCGCAAGCGCAGTAACCACGTCACTCTGTTTGTTGACGCTAAAACTAACGACGTAAAAGAATAATAGAATGGGACAGAAAGTAAATCCAATTAGCAACCGTCTGGGTATCGTTAGAGGTTGGGATTCAAATTGGTTCGGAGGCAAAGACTTCGGAGATAACCTGGTAGAGGATCAGAAAATCCGTAAGTACCTCAATGAGCGTCTGGCTAAGGCTAGCGTTTCAAAGATTGTCATCGAGCGCACTTTGAAACTGATTACCATTACTATTTGCACGGCTCGTCCGGGTATCGTCATTGGTAAGGGTGGACAGGATGTAGACAACTTGAAGGATGAGCTGAAGAAGCTGTTCGACAAGGACGTCCAGATTAATATCTTTGAAGTAAAGCGTCCAGAACTTGACGCAACAATCGTTGCCACGAACATCGCTCGCCAGATCGAAGGCAAGATTGCTTATCGTCGTGCTATCAAGCAGGCTGTGGCCAACACCATGCGCGCTGGTGCCGAGGGTATCAAGGTTCAGATCTCAGGTCGTCTTAACGGTGCTGAAATTGCA
>Ga0310690_10010751_pt1 | contig 11353 bp, 8 predicted proteins | sample AusTroGonzalo_MG_2_FD_207661 | JGI IMG/M metagenome (GOLD analysis project Ga0310690, IMG submission 207661) | Bovine rumen microbial communities from tropical cattle in Woodstock, Queensland, Australia - Gonzalo_04 (v2) (version 2) | ecosystem: Host-associated > Mammals > Digestive system >...
TGATTGTTATGTGGAGTTAGCAAAATTCTCTTGACCTGACACTTCGTGTCGAGTCCGCTCACGTTCGACAGAGCGAATAAATTCGCTTTGCCCTCACTTACTCGCGGACTTCCCAGATATCGTTGGTTTCGAGTAACTCCGTGAAGTTGTGGTACTTCTTCTGAGCACTGACCTCTGCGAGTTGTGCGTGGACAGCCTCGTTGTAGGTGGGTGCATCGACGTCGCGGATCACACCGAGAGCCACGGGGAAGCCGTCGCCATTACCCATCAGGGCCAACTTCAGTTGCAGAGTGTTGTCCTCGCAGTGGGCATCGTGGACGAGTACATCATCGATCGTGTAACCATCCTTGCCAATCTCCACGACCTTCAGGCCGAAGCCCTGCTGTACGAGACCGAACTCATTGTTCTCACCAAAGACGAGTTTCTCGCCATGGCGCACGTAGATGGCATTCTTCTTGCGGCCCTCGTTGTTATAGACCGACTCATGGGTGCCGTCGTTGAAGATCACGCAGTTCTGAAGTACCTCAGTAACAGAGGCACCTTTGTGCTCGTAGGCTGCCTTCAGCACCTCCACCGTTCCCTTGGCATCGGTAGCCACGCAACGGGCGAAGAAATGGCCACGGGCACCGAAGCAGAGTTCGGCAGGACGGAACGGATCCTCGACCGTACCGTAAGGGCTCGACTTAGAGACGAAACCACGGGGTGAGGTGGGGGAGTACTGACCCTTCGTCAGACCGTAGATACGGTTGTTCAGGAGGATCATGTTCAGGTCGATGTTACGACGGTTGGCGTGGATGAAGTGGTTACCACCGATGGCCAGTCCGTCACCATCGCCAGATACCTGCCAGACGGTGAGGTTGGGATTGGCTACCTTGGCGCCTGTAGCGATCGCGGCAGCACGACCGTGGATGGTGTTCATACCATAGGTGGCCATATAGTGGGGCAGACGGCTGGAACAGCCGATACCACTAATGACTGCGATATTCTCAGGGGCTACGCCAATCTCGGCCATAGCCTTATGGAGAGATGCCAGGAAGAAGTGGTCTCCGCAACCCGGACACCAGCGTGGCTGGCCTTTCTTGAAATCTTGTGCTGTATATTCCATAACTCTTTACTTCTTTAAAATGTCCTCGAATGCGTTGACTAACTCTTCTACCACGAAAGGCTGGCCCTTGACCTGGTTGAACTGGTAGGGCACGAAGTTATCGACCTTCATGCGCAGGTAGGCAGCGAGTTGACCCATGTTCTGCTCGGCCACCACCACCTTATTATATTTAGAGAGTACGTCGGCCGTGTTCTTCGGCAGCGGGTTCAGGTACTTGAACTGTGCCTGAGCCACCTTGTAGCCCTTAGCACGGAGCTCGTCCATCGCTGAGTGCAGATGACCGAAGGTAGAACCGAAGCCCACGATGAGCAGGTCGGCATCGTCGGTATCACCGATCACTTCGAGGTCGGGCACCTGGATATTGGCGATCTTCTGCTGGCGCAGGCGGGTCATCAGGTCGTGGTTCTCAGGATTCGTAGAGATGGCACCCGTCTCATTGTCTTTCTCCAGACCACCGAGGATATGGGTGAAGCCCTCGCGACCAGGTACGGCCCAATAACGGGTTCCGTTCTCGGCACGCATATATGGTGTCCACTTACCCTTCAGTTCCTCAGGAACATAGGGAGGATTAATGGCATCGAGTTTGGCCATCTCAGGCAGTTTGAAAGCTCCAGAGCCGTTGGCGATATAGGCATCGGTGAGCAGCACGACAGGTGTCATGTGCTCCAAGGCAATTTTACTGGCCTGGTAGGCGGCATCGAAACAGTCGGCAGGACTCAGGGCTGCCATCACAGGCATGGGGCTCTCACCGTTACGGCCGAAGAGCACCTGCAGCAGATCGGTCTGCTCCGACTTCGTGGGCAGACCAGTGGCAGGACCGCCGCGCTGAACGTCGAGCACCACTAATGGCAATTCCATGATGACGGCCAGGTTCATGGCCTCACTCTTCAGACAGATGCCAGGACCAGAGGTAGAGGTAACGCCGAGTGCACCAGCGAACGAAGCACCAAGTGCTGAAGCACAACCAGAAATCTCGTCCTCGCACTGAACGGTAATCACACCACATGACTTGTGCTTCGACAGTTCGTGGAGCACGTCGGTAGCAGGCGTGATAGGATAAGAACCGAGATACAGACGGAGTCCGGCTTTCTCGGCAGCGGCAATGAAACCGTAGGCCGTAGCCTTGTTACCCGTGATATCCATATAGCGTCCGGGTACCTTCTCCTTGGTCTCTACGCGATACACGTTGATGGCACTTGAGTGCGTATTGTGACCGTAGTCCCAACCAGCCTGGATGACCTTGATGTTAGCCTCAGCAATGGCGGGTTTCTTGGCGAATTTCTCCTTCAGGAAGTTACCCACCAGATTCAGGTCGCGGTCGAAGAGCCAGCATACGAGACCGAGGGCGAACATGTTACGACACTTCAGCATGGCCTTGTTGTCCATGCCCGAGTCTTTCAGACAGTCCTTCACCATCGTGGTCAGCGGGCACTGGATCACACGGTCAGGATCGATGTTCATCTCTCCGAGGTAATCCTCAGTCTTGAACTGTGCCTTCTCCAGATCCTTAGGACCGAAGGAGTCGGTATCAATGATGATCGTTGCACCAGCCTTGGCGTAGCGGTACTGCGTCTTCAGGGCGGCAGCATTCATGGCTACGAGTACGTCGCACTTGTCGCCAGGGGTATAGACCTTACCCGCACCGATATGTACCTGGAAACCAGACACGCCTGTCAGTGAACCTTGCGGGGCGCGGATGTCTGCGGGATAGTCGGGAAATGTGGAAATGCCGTTACCAACGGTGGCACTGACCGTAGAGAAGATGTTTCCAGCCAACTGCATGCCGTCGCCGGAGTCACCAGAGAAGCGTACGACCACCTGGTCGAGCTCTTTCACTTCTAATTTTTCAGCCATAATGTATCTGTTTATTACTAACTTTCTCTTAAAACGGCTGCAAAATTATACATTTTTATTCAGAAAGCCAAAAAAATATTCAGAAAAGTGCATATTTGCCCTTATTTCCTTGCGAATATGCATTTCTTTTGCAATAAACATGCAGTTTTCCAGTTAACAATCAAAAGGAAATACTAAACATTTTCGCGAAAGTTATTGCTGTCTCACGGATTATTATTATCTTTGCAGGCGATGAAGAGAATGATAGGCTTTTTGACAGTGGGAGTGTTCTTGCTCCTGACGGGCTGTAGCGGCGACGGCTACACCCCGGCGCTTCGTGCCATCGATTCCGTTATCAACGAGAAGCCCGACTCCGCCCTCTGCATGCTCGACAGCCTAAGCACCGAAGTTGCCGCTTGGTCCAAGAGTCAGCGCATGCGCTACAGCCTGCTCACGCTGAAGGCACAGAACAAGGCTGATGTGACATTTACTTCTGATTCTGTCGCTAAGGTATTGGTTGATTTTTTTGATAGTCGCGGAACTACAAATGAGCGGATGCAAGCCTACTATCTCCTGGGACGTGCATATAGTGATATGGGCGAAGCGCCGAGAGCTATCAGTAGTTATCAGGGAGCCATTGATGCTGCCGATACAACAACTGCAGATTTTGACTTTTACACTTTGAGTTGTGTCTATTCACAGATGGCAACTGTTTTTTATCGTCAACTATTGTTGACTAATGAAATAGAAGCCCGAAAGAAAGCCAGTTATTATGCATTCCGTGCTAATAAACCTATGTGGGGAATCTACAATATAGACATGATCGCCGGAACCTATATATTAATGAACAAGAAAGACAGTGCTGAAATCATTTTGAAATCTGTACTTGAGCAATACCGAAAATACGGATTTACTCAACAGGCTTTGCGTTCTTCCAGAACTCTGATACATCTATATACAGACAGTCCCCAACGCTTAACAGAGGCAAAGGTTTTGATGGATCAGTTTGAAGCCGAATCAGAATTGTTCGATGAGCAGCATGAACTTCCTCCCACGCAACAAAAATACTATGAATACAAAGGTAAATATTATGAAGGAATTAACAAACTTGACTCAGCAGAGTTCTATTATCGCAAGATATATCGCCCCCAAATGTCCTATACTTCTCAGGATCCTATGTATAGAGGACTTCTTAGTGTGTTCAGTAAACGTCATCAGGCAGATTCAATAGCCAAGTATGCTCGGTTGTATTGTATGGCTAATGACTCTTCCATTGCACTTAAAGATCAAAATATTGTAGCACAGATGACTGCCAGTTATAATTACAATCGCCTGCAGAAAGAAGCTCATGATACCGAGGTAAAAGCATACAGGATTATGATAGGACTGATTATAACAGGATTGCTTCTGTGTATTCTCTCCATCACAGGAATCCTCTTGTGGAAATCTTCTAGGAGAAAGATAGAACGTTTAAAGGCTGAATTTGCGGATGCCACCGATAAATATGAAGATAATATAAGAGAATTACGATTACTGGAACGCACTCATAAGGCAGTTATTTCATCCATTCAACATGAATTGGAAGAAGTTCAAGATAAGAGTAGCAATTTTAGAGAGAAATACACTAAGGCCCAACAGACTATTTCTCAAATAAACCAGGACTACGAAAGCGAGAAGTCAAGATTGTTGTCAGAAAATGATTTTTTACGGAAACGAATAAACGAGCTCCAGCAAGAAGAGATCATCTCCAAGCATCTGATCACCTCTGCATCATTTACCGATAAAGTTATCGTTAAGAGGATTCGTGAAGTGTCCAACAAACCTTTGGCCTCTATAACTGAAGGAGAATGGAACGAATTAGTATTAGCATTTAGCAACTGTTACCCCACTTTATACCGTGACCTGTCTGTGTATTGCAACACTCCGCAGAATATACGAGTCTGCATTCTAACAGCCTTAGGTATTGGTGGCGATGAGCAGGCCAATATGTTGAAAACCACCAAGCAGAGGATTTCCAATATAAAATCAACCCTTAACAAGACCCTTTTTAATGAGGCATCTTCACGCACATTGCGTCGGAACTTAGTCGCACAATACAACGTATATGGCTTTGAAAGAGATGGCTTGCCTGAATAATTAACTTTGATGTACTATTTTATATAATATAGATAAACTGCGATGGAATCGCAGTTTATCTGTACTAGTTAACAAATGATAACAAAGCGATGTGTACTCTGATGAACTATTAGGCTTTTGTTTGCTTGCAAATAATTTTTATTTGGTGTAGTTTTGCAGTAAAGTAAAATATAGAATGAGTATTATTAACAATTTAAAATTAGAGTTATGAAAAAGATTCTGTTTGCATTAGTGTTTATTTTCAACTGTGTGGGTTCCCGTGCACAGTTGGGGTACTGGGGTAACTCAGGATTTGTCGAACTAACCCCAGACGAGTCGTTTGTATATAAGTTTGTCATGGCAATGGACAACGAAAGCCAGCAGGCCATCAACGACTTGTATGCCAGTATGAAGAAGACTGGAGACAAATCCATCCTCAAGTGTACCGAGATCAGCAAGGGCGCATGGTATGTGGAAAAGGACTTCCCTCTGCCTGAGGGCAATTATTTTGAATCAGCATTTTATGAGGGTAGTTTTCCTAATAATTCACATGAAAACGAGTTGATAGTCATTCTTCCTCAGGTCCAATCCTTCTTGAATGATTGTGGACGGATTGAAGATATCTTAGAATACCTTGGAGATCGAGTGACGGTTGACATGATAAGTGTGTCAGACGAATCTGGAAGTGTCGATTTCCGGCTTATAAGCAACTTGAAGACTTCAGAGGCATGGCTGGATCTTTGTCTGGATGTTTACAACCAGGGATTCGATGGCTTGCATTATTTTGCACCACAGCATTTAATGATTAATAGGTCTTACTGCAATCATCTGGTCAGTGTGATGACGGATACAAATGAGGACGAGAATCTGATCTATTCAATGAATTGGGAAGGTGTGGAATATCCTGCAGGTTGTTATGATCCAGACGACCCAAAGAAAACGGACGAAGGCCTTGCTATTGTCAATCCAAAAATGCAGGAGTTTGCTGGAGACGGATCGAATACGATATACATTGGTACGGGTGGCTTTAGCCTTGAGAAGAACCATGATTACATCGTGCGCCTGACCATGAAGGTTCCGTCTGATGGTAAGTATATGGTAAATTTGGGCAACTGGTTTACCAATTATTCCTTAGAGGTGCCTGTCAGTGCCAGCGACGATTTCCAGGTGATTGATGTTCCATTCTCAGATTTCTGGGGCGATATAACAGATCGGGAGTTTAAGCCCATTGAAGGTGATGCCCACGTCAATCTTTGTACCGGATGGGTCGTAGGTACGACTGTTGTCAAGAAAGTGGAGGTATATGAGGTGTTAGGATCAAATGCCCGTGGTGGCACGACAGCGATAGATTCCGTAAAGGCTGCTGATGCCGACGGTATCATCTATAACCTCGCTGGTCAAAAGGTTGATGCCTCTTATAAGGGCATTGTCATCCAAAACGGCAAGAAGCGGATTGTACGTTGATTAATAACGATTCCTTGTAATGGGCCAGGGCGTGCTCTCGCGTGTGCGCGCGATAGTCGTCTTATGCCAAAAACACCCCACACTTCTTACACTTCCCACACCTAAACCAGAAACGGTGGGTGTAAGAAGTGCGGGAAGTGTGGTTAAAAAGTAAGACAATTATTCGCATGCGCGCGCGTGAAAGAGGTTCCAATTCTCGAGAGAATTCATCCGATTCGTGGTTCCGCAGAAGAATTTAGAGGCTCCGTAGGAAAATTTGGAGCCTCCAAATTTTCCTACGGAGCCTTCTGTTTTTCCTATAGTACCCCTTTTTTACAACAAAACAAGCGGTCTTATCTAATATTGGAAGGAACTTCCACCAAGGAACTCGCGGAGGAGCGAGGTGGGTGGTATCTGCGTCTCGGGGATGGCCTTGATGTAGCGTAGGAACTTCAGCAGTCGGTAGGCCTCGGCATGCTCCGGACAATTCTCTGGCACCTGCTCCAGCAGCGGCTCTGCCTGACTCTTGATAACGGCGAGTTCGAAGAGCATGGCCGTATTGAACATCGCGTCGGCATTCTCCTGGAAGGGGAAGATCCACTTGTTTTCTCCAGCACGGACAGACGGCCAGCGGCGGATGGTCTCTTGGGCACTGACGGCACGGTACTTATAGTCGCGGATGATGCGTCGCAGCAGACGGTTATCGGTAGTGGGGATGTAGTTGTGGTTGTCGAGCAGTACGGTGGTCAGTGCGGAGGCATAGACGCGGAAGATTTGTTCATTAGGAATCTGTGAGGTCAGTTCGGGGTTGAGGGCGTGGATGCCTTCTACCACAAGGATCTCGTTCTCGCTGAGACGGAGTTTCTTACCACTCTTCTGACTGGTGCCTGTGGGGAAGTCGTAGCGTGGCAGTTCAATCTCTTCACCTTTGAAAAGGGCTGTCAATTGCTCGTTGAGCAACGGCAGGTTCAGGGCGTGAAGGTTCTCAAAGTCGTAGTCGCCCTTTTCGTCGAGTGGCGTCTTGTCGCGATCGAGGAAATAGTCATCAAGTGAGATACCGATGGGCTTGATGCCGTTGACGGCGAGTTGTACGCTGAGACGCTTGCATGTGGTGGTCTTGCCTGAACTTGACGGTCCAGCGATGAGTACCAGTTTGATACCCTTGCGCTGGGCGATCTCGTCGGCAATGCGGGCGATCTTCTTTTCTTGCAAGGCTTCAGAGACCATTATGAGCTGCGAGGAGTACCCTTTGCTGATGACATCGTTGAGGTCGCCGATAGTACGTAGTCCGAGGATATCCTGCCACTGGTGGTGTTCCTTGAAGATGCTGAACATCTTGTCTTGATGCGTCATCTCTCCGAGTTCGTCAGGATGTTCGCGGGAGGGAATCCGTAACAGCAAGCCGTCATAGTATTTCTCCAAACCGAAGAGATACAACTGTGAGGTGTTCGTCAGCAACGAACCATAGTAATAATCCACATAACCGTCGATATCGTAATAAGTCGTATAGAGCAGTCCGGTACTCTCCAATAGTTTAACCTTCGATTTGTTGTGCAGGCTGTCAAACATGGCAATGGCCTCCTTGGTGGTGGTTTCGTGACGATGGATAGGCAGGGCAGCATCGATGATCTCCTGCATGCGTCGGCGGATGGCTCCTGCATCGTCGAGTGTCACGGGACGTCCAATGTCGAGGTTGACATAGTAACCATTGCTGACGGGAATGTCAATAGCCACCTTACAAGGGTTGTAAAGGTCGTGGACGGCCTTGCAGAGTACAAAGAAGAGACTGCGAGTGTAAGCACGCGAACCACTTGGTGATGAAATATCGAGAAACTCCACCTCTTTCTGTTTGTAGATGCGGAAGTGCATCCCCTCCACCTTGTTGTTGACATGTGCAGAGATGGGGCCGTACTTCATCTTCAGGCCTGTCTGTTGATAGACTTCTTCGAGCGTGCAGCCGAGGGGCACGTCGAAACTCTTGCCGTTGTTCTTGCACAATACATGAATGGTCTGTTCCATATTGTAGATGTTTTAGGACATGTTTGATATATTTGGTGCAAAAGTAATAAAAAAAAGCCACGGATTGCACAGATTTTATTATTTTTTTCTTGAAAACTATGAAATCTGTGGCTAAAAATTACTATCTTTGCAACCGAATTTCAAATCAAAAGAATTCTTTATGCTGGTTTTATTCAAACTTCTTGGCTCACTCGCACTTCTCATGTTTGGTATGAAGTCGATGAGTGAGGCTTTGCAGAAGATGGCTGGCCCCCAGCTGCGACACGTTCTCGGTGCCATGACCACCAACCGCTTTACAGGAATGCTGACAGGTATGCTGGTGACGGCATCCGTTCAGTCGTCAACGGCTACGACCGTGATGACCGTATCATTTGTCAATGCGGGACTGCTCACTTTGGCTCAGGCCATCTCTATCATCATGGGTGCGAACATCGGAACGACGCTGACGGCGTGGATCATGTCGGCTGGTATGTCGTTTGATATCACCAGTGCCATTTATCCGGCCTTCTTCCTCGGCATCATCCTGATCTATCTGAAGAAATACCGCTATATAGGTGATTTCCTGTTTGGTCTGTCATTCCTGCTCTTGGGACTTGGAACCCTGCGTATGACGGGAACAGAGATGCATCTTGGCGAGAATCAGGCCGTACTCGATTTCTTCGCCTCGTTTGATCCTGACTCGTTTCTTACAACGCTGATATTCCTGTTTTTAGGTGGTGTGCTGACTTTCTGCGTGCAGTCATCGGCAGCCGTGATGGCCATTACGATGATTCTCTGTTCCAGTGGTGCCCTGCCTATCTATCAGGGTATTGCTCTCGTGATGGGTGAGAACATCGGAACCACCGTCACCTCGAACCTTGCAGCCCTCTCGGCAAACACCCAGGCCCGTCGGGCTGCTCTGGCACACATGTTCTTCAACGTGTTCGGTGTCGTTTGGATCCTGTTCGTGTTTCGTCCGTTCATTGACATGGTATGTGGCTGGGTAGGCTACGACGTGACGATGGCGAAGGATGCCGTTGAGACAAGTGTGTTTCTGGCTAATGCCGCTAAACTGAGTTTTGTATTGGCAGCCTTTCACACCTCCTTTAATGTCGTCAACACTTTCATCCTCATCTGGTTTATTCCGCAGATTGAGCGCTTCGTATGCTGGGTGATCAAGCCGAAGAAGATTGACGAGGAAGAGGACTTCCGTCTGCACTTCATCACGGCTGGTTTCATGAAGACCCCGGAACTTTCAGTGCTGGAGGCCCAAAAGGAGATCCAAGCTTTCTCCGAGCGTATGGAACGTATGTATAATATGGTGCGTGAGTTGCTGACTCTTTCGTCATCAAGTTCCGCCAAGTCGAAGAATAACGACTCCGAGTTCAATAAACTTTATTCGCGTATTGAGAAATACGAAGGAATCAGTGACAACATGGAACTGGAGATTGCCAAGTATCTGGACTCTGTTAGTGATGCCCACCTCTCTGACGAGACGAAGGCCAAGATCCGTGCGATGCTGCGTGAGATCTCTGAGCTGGAGTCGATAGGTGATGCCTGTTTTAACATGGCCCGTACCATTTCCAGAAAATATAATGGTAAGGAAGATCATTTCGTTGATAAACAGTACGATCATCTCCACCAGATGATGGAACTGACAGAACAGTCGTTGTCACAGATGAATAGGCTGATGATGGGTCGCAAAGAGTCGTTCGACGTGAACCGCTCGTTTAACATTGAGCACGAGATCAACAACTACCGCAACCAACTGAAGCAGCAGAACATTGTGGATATCAACAACCATGAATACACCTACGCTGTTGGTACGATCTATATGGATTTGATAAATGAATGCGAGAAACTTGGCGACTATGTGGTGAATGTTGTTGAGGCTCGTATGGGTATCCGTTAATATTATATGATATTTGTTGGATAGATTGAAAAATGAAGAAATTTGCTTTTCTGATCTTACTTGGATTATTAGTAGGACGGACAGTTAGCGCCCAGATTGTCATCAATGAACTGATGCAGTCGAATGTGGATTGCATCATGGACGATCGGAACGAATTCCCTGACTCATGGGTGGAACTTTATAATGCTGGCGACGTAACAGTCAGTCTCGATTATTATCGGTTGGGTATCAGTGACCAGAGTGATGAGGCTTGGGATCTGCCGGGAATAAGTATTGCTCCTAAACAATATGCCCTTGTTTATTGTGACAAGGCTTGCTGGCAGATGCATACAGACTTCCGTCTGGAGTCGGGAAAGGGATGTAATGTGTATCTTTTTTATGGCTCGGATGTTGTCGATAAGGTTACGGATTTGCCAAAGCAGCCAGCTCCCAATATTGCTTATGGACGACAGTTTGATGGTAGCGAAGATTGGGGGTACCAGTTGACTCCTACGCCAGGAAAGGCTAATAGTGGTCAGATGACGGATAATATCCTGGGCGATCCTGTTTTCAGTGAGCCAGGAAAAGTCATCGTCAAAGGCTCTCCACTTTCCCTGACACTCTCATTGCCAGAAGGCTCCCCCAGTGGTGCGACGATCCACTATACGACCGATGGATCCGAGCCCACGTTGAAAAGCGAGAAATACACGGCTCCAATCCCCATCTCCACAACGACGATCGTCCGTGCCAAACTCTTCTGTGACGGTTGGCTCTCGCGCCGCTCTGTCACCCAGAGCTACGTCTATTTTTCACGAGACATAACACTGCCGGTGATCAGTATATCGACTGACAATAAATATCTGAACAGCGATAAGATAGGTATCTACGTGGAAGGCAATTACCAGCCCGGCACGCCCAATTATTCGTTCAATTGGCGGCGCCCGATGAACATTGAGTTCTTTGAAGGA
>Ga0310690_10010752_pt1 | contig 11353 bp, 11 predicted proteins | sample AusTroGonzalo_MG_2_FD_207661 | JGI IMG/M metagenome (GOLD analysis project Ga0310690, IMG submission 207661) | Bovine rumen microbial communities from tropical cattle in Woodstock, Queensland, Australia - Gonzalo_04 (v2) (version 2) | ecosystem: Host-associated > Mammals > Digestive system >...
ATTTATTATGGAAGTTAAGAAGAGTCGTGAGGCAGACATGGAGCAACGACGGGTACAGGGGTTCCTGCTGGGACTGATAGTCGTGCTCGCCGCCCTGTTCGTGGCCTTGGAATGGAACAGTTCCGACAGCAGTTGGACGTTCTTCGACGACGATGAAGACTTGGAAGCCGAGATGGAGCTAGATCCGCTGAAGCGCAACCCTGACGAGATTCCGATGATGATTCCGCAGGAAGAGAAGGTGGAAAAGCAGGAGAGCGAGCAGCTGAACATCGTAGACAAGGAGGTGGATGTGGAATTGGAGATCAGCTCGCCTGAGCAACAGGAGGAACCCAAGCCCGAACAAGTGGCAGAGGAGGAGAAGCCCCAGGTGGTGGACATGTACGACGAACCCATCGACTTCCGTGTGGTGGAGGATCTGCCACAGTTTCCTGGCGGCGCCTCGGAGTTTATGAAATGGCTCACGAAGAACCTGAAATATCCCCAGTCGGCCCAGCAAAGGAAGGTGAAGGGGAAGGTGGTGGCCCAGTTCGTGGTGAACAAAGACGGCAGCGTGAGCGATCTGGAAGTGGTGGAGCATCTGGACAACGCCTGCGACCAGGAGGTGCTGAGGGTGCTGAGGATGATGCCACGATGGCAGGCAGGCGTGATGGACGCCAAGCCGTGCAGAACAAAGGTCTGCATCCCCGTAGTCTTTAACCTATAGTGGTTAGAAGTTAGGGGTTAGTGGTTCTTGGACAAGCCAAGCGGCAAAGCCGAGCGAGAGAATTGTTGGTTAAACATAGAGTAGATATAAAAGGAAATATTAATAAAAACGAGTGTTCGGGACTAAGAGAAGGAGTGAAGAGAGTAATCTCTAACCTCTAACTTCTAACCCCTAACCTCTAAAAGAATAAAACAATGTACAAATCAGACGAACTACTGAAAAAGGTAAATGAGGCGCTGGACGGTCTGGAGTATGATCGTAAGCCTTATTCGTTGTATGAGCCTATTAAGTATGTGCTCTCTATTGGCGGCAAGCGCGTGCGCCCTGTGCTGACTCTGTTGGCCTATAACCTTTACAAGGACGATCCTGAGCGCATTATGACTCAGGCCATCGGACTGGAGACGTATCACAACTTCACGCTGTTGCACGACGACCTGATGGACAATGCCGACATGAGGCGTGGAAAGGATACGGTACACAAGAAGTGGAATGCCAACCAGGCCATCCTCTCAGGCGATACCATGCTGCTGCAGGCCTTCGAGAGAATCGAGGCGTGCGACGTGAGCAAGGTGAAGGACGTGTTCCGTACCTTCCTCATCACCACCTACGAGATTGGTGAGGGACAGCAGTTGGACGTGGAGTTCGAAACCCGCAATGACGTGACGGAGGACGAGTATATAGAGATGATTCGTCTGAAGACGAGCGTGCTGCTGGCCTGTGCCGTGAAGATTGGTGCCATTCTGGCTGACGCGCCTAAGGAAGACTGGGAGAACCTGTATAAGTTCGGCGAGCAGATAGGTCTGGCCTTCCAACTGCAGGATGATCTGCTGGACGTATACGGCGATCCGAAGGTGTTTGGTAAGGTACCTGGTGGCGACATCACATCGAACAAGAAGACCTATATGCTGATTAACGCCTATAATCTGGCTAACGACGCCCAGCGCAAGGAGCTGGAGAAGTGGATATATGCAGAGAAGTTCGATCGCAACGAGAAGGTGGCTGCTGTCACCAAGCTCTACGACGAGATAGGCATCCGTCAGCTCTGCGAGAAGAAGATGGACGAGTGTTACCAGCTGGGCTTGAAGTATCTGGCCAAGGTAAGCGTGCCCGAGGAGCGCAAGGCTGAGCTGAAGGCCTACGCTGCAGACTTGATGAATAGAGAACGATAGTGGTTAGTGGTTAGAGGTTAGAGAAATGATTGACACGCACTGTCACATAGATGGCGAGGAATTCGCTCAGGATCTCGAAGAGGTCATTGCTCGAGCCAAGGAGGCTGGGGTGCAGGCCATCGGGGTGCCTGGGATCGACTTAGGTTCGCTCGACTCCGTTATTGACGTGTGTGGTCGCTATCCCAATTACTGCTACCCCATGCTGGGTCTCCACCCCGAAGAGGTCAAGGCCGACTGGAAAGCAGTCCTGGAGCGCATTAGGATATCTCTAACCCCTAAATCCCTCGCCATCGGCGAAATTGGCCTCGACTTCTACTGGAGTCGTGAGTTCGAGAAGGAACAGCTGGAGGCTTTCGAGGAACAGGTGAAGTGGGCTGTAGAACTGCAGTTGCCCCTGATGATTCACTGCAGGAAGGCCCAGAACGAGATGGTAAGCATCCTGAAGAAGTATAAGCAGGATTTGAAAGGTGGCGTGTTCCACTGTTTTACGGGCAATGAGCTGGAAGCCAAGGAACTGTTGCAATTCGAGGGATTCGTGCTGGGCATAGGTGGTGTGCTGACGTTTAAGAAGTCGCCCCTGCCTGAGATGTTGTATAAACATGTGCCCCTGGATCGTATCGTGCTGGAGACGGATGCCCCCTATATGGCCCCTGTGCCTGAGCGTGGCAAGCGCAACGAGCCCGCCTTCGTGGCATACGTGATGAAGAAGCTGGCTGAGGCCTACGGCGTGAGCGAGGCTGAGGTGGAACGACAGACTAATGAGAACTGCAAAAAAGTATTAAATATAACTGTGTAAGCTGTGGATTCTGAAGTAAAAGTATTATTTTTGCACCCGCTAAGAAAAGGAGAGGTGCTCGAGTGGTTGAAGAGGCACGCCTGGAAAGCGTGTAGCCGGCAAAACTGGCTCGCAGGTTCGAATCCTGTTCTCTCCGCTTCCATAATCGTTTTGATGACGATGGGTTTGCTGATGCCGCAAACCGCAAACGCCCAAGATAAGACTCCCCAAGACACTGTGATAGTAAAAGACTCGGCCGTAGTGGCTGATTCTGTTGCCATCGCTGACTCGCTGGCTGCTGAGGTCATGCTCTTAGACGATCCTGAGGCAGAGGAAGAGGGCGGATTCCACAAACAACTGAAGACGAAGTTCATCGACGGAAACGTAGGTTTCATGTCGCTCGTGGCTCTGGCACTTGTGCTGGGACTGGCGTTCTGCATAGAGCGCATCATCTATCTGACACTTTCGGAAATCAAGTCGTATAAACTCCTGGAAGATATTGAGAAGCACCTGAAGCAGGACGATGTGGAGGGTGCGAAGACACTCTGCAGGAACACCCGTGGACCTGTGGCCTCTGTGTGCTATCAGGGATTGTTGCATATCCACCAGTCGATGGACGCCATCGAGCGCTCGATTACCAACTACGGCGGTCTGCAGGCAGCCAATCTGGAGAAAGGTTGCTCGTGGATCAAGCTGTTTATCGCGATGGCTCCCTCGTTGGGATTCCTGGGAACGGTGATCGGTATGGTGATGGCCTTCGACCAGATCCAGCAGGCAGGCGATATCGGTCCGACGATCGTGGCCCAGGGTATGAAGGTGGCGCTGATCACGACCATCTTCGGTATCGTGGTGGCGCTGATTCTGCAGTTGTTCTATAGTTACATCCTCTCGAAGATAGAGCGCTTGACAGCCCAGATGGAGGAGAGCGCCATCAGTCTCCTTGATATGATCACGGAGTATAAATCGAAAATTGAAGATTGAAAATTGAAAGCTTAAAGCTTAATGCTAAATGCTTAATGATGTATGAATAGTTTTGTGTCGCCTTTTTTTGCCGATGTCATGTTGGGTTTGATGTACCTGATGGTGGTCGCAGCACTGGTTGTGACAGCCTACAGCGTATGGCATGGCATGCGTACCCGCAGAAAGGGCGATGATATCATCAATGGTGTGCCAGCAGGCAGGATAGGGTGGTGTGTAGCCATCGGACTCGTGGCGTGTCTGATATTGACCTTCCTCTTAGGCTCGTCGGCCCCGATAGTCACGAACGGCACCAGGTTTACTGACGCCTTTTGGCTGAAGCTGACGGATATGTTTATCTATACCTCCATATTACTGATCGTAGGATGTTTCGTAAGCGCTATCGTCAGCAGATTCCGGAGCTGAACACCACATCGACAGCCGACATCTCGTTCATGCTGTTGATATTCTTCCTCGTGACATCGTCGATGGACACGGAGAAGGGTATGCTGCGCCAGATGCCTCCGCCTCCGATAGAGAACCAACAGCCCAGGGACGTGAACAAGGACCATGTGCTGAGTGTGGAGATAGATGCCAAAGACCGCCTGACTTGTGATGGTAAGGAGGTGACGCCCCGCGAACTGACCAACGAGGTGTTGGCTATGGCACAGGTGAATCCCACAGGACACGTGGTGACTGTACAGGCCGATCGCGCTACCACCTACGAGGCCTATTTCCGTATGCAGGAGGCCATCGTAAGGGCCTATTACACCCTGCGCGACGACTATGCCCGTAAGCAGTATGGACACGGCTTCGACGCCTGCAACGCGGAAGAGAGGGAGATGGTGACTGAGCGCTACCCCCAGCGCATCAGCGAAGACATGAAAGGAGGTGAGCGATGAGACCTATGCAGAGTAAGTTCCATACCCATCGCCACACAGTACCCTCGCTGAACGTGGCCTCGATGCCCGACCTGATATTCACTGTGCTCTTTTTTTTCATGATAGTAACCCACATGAGGAGCGACGAGGTGAAGGTGAAGTTGGAGGTGCCACAGGGCACAGAGGTGAAGAAACTCACGAATAAGTCGGGAGTTATTAATATATATATAGGTAGACAGGGAGACAAATGGGCTGTGCAGCTGAATGGCGATATCGTAACGCCGGAGGAGATTCCTGCCCGTATAGAAGAGCTGAGAGCTACCATGTCGCCTGAGGTGGCAGAACACCTGACGGTGAGTCTCAGGGCCGACAAACATACGCCTATGGGCATGATCAACGACGTGAAGCAGGCCCTGCAGCAGTCGTACGCCCTGCGTATCAACTATAGTGGAACAGAAGTAAAACAATAATAACAGTATGAGTAAGATTGACAAACTTGACAAACAGATTCTGCAGCTGATCTCAGCTGACGCCCGCATCGCCTTCCTCGAGGTGGCTCGTGCCTGCGGCGTAAGCGGAGCAGCTATTCACCAGCGAATTCAGAAACTCACCGCCATGGGCGTGCTGAAGGGCTCGGAGTTCGTCATCGATCCTGAACGCATAGGCTATGAGACCTGTGCCTACATTGGACTGAACCTGAAGGACCCCGAGAAGTTCGACGAGGTGGTGGAGAAACTGAAGGGAATCCCTGAGGTGGTGGAGTGCCATTATACCACTGGCAACTTCGACATGTTCATCAAGATCTATGCCTACAACAACCACCATCTGCTCACGATCATTCATGACAAGCTGCAGCCCTTAGGACTCGCCAGCAGTCAGACTCTCATCTCGTTCCATACCGCCATCTGCAGACAGTTGCCGATAGACGGACTGGTACTCGAATCAGACGAAACGGTGGTACAAATGTAATGAGCGTATGGACCTGCAGTGTAGCATCACCCTGAAGAACGATCTTAAGGAGATTGAAAATCTCGTGGATATCGTGAACGCAGCCTGCGAGGTGGCCAAATTCGATGAGTTGACCACCGACCAGATGAACCTGGTACTCGAGGAGGCCGTTGTGAATGTCATCAACTACGGCTATCCTGAAGGTACTGAGGGCGATATCGTGGTGGATGTGGAAGTAGGCGACGGCTGTCTGACCTTCACGGTCAGCGACCACGGCGTGGCCTTCGACCCCACGAAACACGGCGATGTAGACACCACTCTCCCTGCGGAGCAGCGAAAGATAGGCGGACTCGGCATCTTCCTCATGAAGAGCACGATGGACGACTTGAGCTACGAACGCAAGGACGGGCAGAATATATTGAAACTGAAGAAATTTTATAAACATTAAAACATAGCTATTATGACGACAACTATCCAAGAACAAGAAAATCAGTTGGTGGCCATTATGGAAGGTCGCCTCGACACTGCTGCTGCACAGCAGGCACAGAAGGACCTTGAGCCCCTCAAGGCATGTAACGGACGCGATATCGTACTCGACTGTGCGGGTCTCGACTACATCGCATCAAGTGGACTGCGCATCTTCCTGAACCTGCTCCAGGTGGCAAAGTCACAGGGCAGTCAGGTGATTATCCAGGGTGCCAACGATTATCTGCGTCAGGTGTTCAACATGACGGGATTCTCTCACCTCTTCGTTATCAAGTAATTGCTAACAGATGATGAAACCAGTTAAGATTCTAAGTGTCGACGATGAGGCCGACCTCGAGTTGCTGCTCACGCAGTACTTCCGTCGGAAGATACGCAAGGGGGAATATGAGTTCTCGTTTGCGCACAACGGACTGGAGGCCCTCGAGATGTTGCTGAAGAACAAGGACTATGACATCATCCTGTCGGACATCAATATGCCTGAGATGGACGGACTGACGCTGCTCACGAAAATCAACGAGATGCAGAACCCCGCCCTCAAGTGTATTATGGTTTCAGCCTATGGCGACATGGGCAATATCCGTCAGGCCATGAACAACGGCGCCTTCGACTTCGCCACCAAGCCCATCGATCTCGACGATCTGAGCGTGACCATCGAAAAGGCCATCGCCCAGATAGATTATATCAAGCGCATGGAGGCAGAGCATCAGCAGCTGGAGGGCATCAAGGACGATCTGGCCGTAGCCAGTCAGATACAGCAGTCTATCCTGCCTCGTATCTTCCCGCCCTTCCCCGATGTGGCCGATAAGCTCGACATTGCTGCTTGTATGTATGCTGCCAAGGATGTGGGAGGCGATTTCTACGACTTCTTCCGCATCGACAACGACCATATAGGCTTTGTAATGGCCGATGTGAGCGGAAAGGGTATCCCCGCTGCCATCTTCATGGCTGTGAGTCGTACCATCATCCGTACTACCGCTATTCAGGGTATGGCGCCATCGGAGTGCTTGACACGCTCTAACTCCCTCATCTCGAAGGAGTCGTACCAGAGCATGTTCGTCACTGTGTTCTATGGCATCTACGACATCTGTACGGGCGAGATCACCTACGTGAACGCTGGTCATAATCCCCCTTGTATCCTGAAGAAGAACGGAACAGTGGAGGAGTTGCCTCAGTCGACGAACCTGATGGTGGGCATACTCGACGGCTTCGAATATCCTGAGGCCACGTGTAAGCTCGAACCAGGCGACACGCTGTTCACGTTTACCGATGGTGTGACGGAGGCCATGAGTGTTGATTTCCAGATGTACAGCGACGAGCGACTGCACCAGAACCTCGCAGGTATGGCAGCCGATTCCTGTCAACAGATAGTCGATGCTATCAAGGCCGACATAGCCACCCATACGGAAGGAGCCGAACAGAGCGACGACATCACGATGCTGGTTCTAAAACGACTATAGTGACAATGAAACTAACCCCCTCCAATAACTAAGAAAAGATGAAAAGAACTAAACTCATAGCAGGCGGATCCACAGTGGCATTGATTGCAGTTGCAGCAGTAGGCTACTGGGGATGGTTCGCCAATCAGAAGCGTGTAAGCGATCTGGAGTCGCAACTGGAAGAACTCCAGAAAAAAGAGATGCGCTCGGCCGTGCTGCAGAGTGTAAGTTCCCAAATGGAGGAGATTGCCTTCCAACAGAAGGAGATCAGTGACGAGCAGCGTGAGGAAGCCCTGCAGCAGACGCGTGTTGCCAACGAGATGCGTGAGCGCTCAGAGATAGAGCGTAAGAACGCCATCATTGCCCAGCAACAGGCTATGGCCTCCGAGCGTAAAGCCCTTGATGCCTACGACCAGGCCCAGAACCAGCGCGAGATAGCCGAGCAGCAGCGTGCACAGGCATTAACATCGAAGCGTATTGCCGACACGCTCAGCTACATTGCTCTGGGGCGTACCTTAGGCGCACTCTCGCTCTCGCAGAACAAGGCTGGCAATACTGACCTGGCCACAATGTTGAGTTTTGCCGCCTGCGTCTATACCTCCCGTTATCATGGCGATTTGTACTATCCAGCCATTTATCAGTCGCTGTCGGTATGTAGCCAGAGCAAGAGCGAGTGGACCATCCATGAGGGTGTGGTGAAGGATATTGAGTTCATGCCCAACAGCGACAACGAGCTCGTCTCCGCCACCAACTATGGCGAGGTGATGCATATCGTACGCGAAGGCAATAATCTCAAGACGAAGGCCCTGCTGAAGGACAAACGCTATGACTTCAGGGATGTCTATATCTATCCGGCTAACAAGAACATCTATGCCGTGAGTCGTACGGGCGCCCTCTTTATCCAAACTGCGAAGGGCAGCCATATCCTGCCGCTTGAGAATATCGTACACCCCATGGCCATCGAACCTATGCAGGACAAAAAGTATCTGCTGATAGTGGGCGAGAACAGTCTGGCCAAACTCGATATGAACACCAACACCATCGTTGGTACACAGCAACTCGATTACAAGGTGTCGTTCTGCTCGCGTTACGACTACGCGCCTATGATATTCGACGACAAGGGTCGTATGCACGTGGTGCGCGACCTGAACAAGTTTAATACGCGAAAGGTGCCCATCATAGGAAAGGTGACAGCCTTCGCCAGTTCCAAGAATACAGGCTACGAGGCTTACGGACTCGACAACGGCACCATCTTCCTGATAGATAAGCAGCAGAAGATCCATCGTCTGCTTAACCATCGTTCGCGTATCTCAAAGATCAAGATCGACGGCGTGCGCCTCTATTCCGCCAGCTACGACGGCACAGCGAACGTATGGATGCTCGACAAGGAGAAATTGGAGCCTATGGAGCTCCTGACCACTAACGGCTGGATTATGTTCTTCACCTTCGATCCCTCGAAGAACTACCTGTGGACAGCAGGACAGAAGGGCAACATCTCCGAAGCCCTCATCTCCACCAATGTGATGTTCGAAAAGCTGTCGAATAAACTCAAACGCGATATGACCCAGGAAGAGTGGTACTTCTTCGTGGGCCGTAACGTGCCTTATGAGTCGTTTTTGGAATTAAGAAGAAAGGGGGTTAGCCTATGATTTGTCGTCGACTGCTTCTCTCCGCACTATGGCTGCTTTCCGCAGCTTCGGTCTCAGCCCAGGGTGTGCCTTTCCTGCAGACCTACAAACCTGTGGACTATGGTGGTCACAGTATTAATTTCGATATCAAGACAGGTCGGGAAGGCACTGTCTTCGTGGCCAACTTCGAAGGACTGATGTATTACGACCATGCAGCGTGGACCGTTCTTCATACCTCTGGTATCACCCGTGTCACCACCACCTTCTGTGATTCAAACAATAATATCTGGGCTGGCGGCTATAACTACTTCGGACGCGTAGATCGTCTACCTAACGGACAGTTGACTCTGAAGCGTGTAGGCGGCCCTGACCTGTTCCGTGGTGAGGTGCTCGAGATGTGGGAGAAAGACGGCTACCTGATGTTTGTGGCCAGTAATGGCGTTGTATATAAGGCCAAGGACGACAAGGTGGCCGTTTACCGCAAACTCAATATGGATGCCTCAAGAATTGGTCTTACGGATATCATCAGGCCTGAGACCATCGATAGTACAGGACTGATAGAGGTGCTGAGCGACATTACCCAGGAAGAACCCCTGTCGCTCGGTATGAAAGCCGTCGTACAGAAAGGCAAGGGCGTCATAATAGTCGACGAAAATAATCGTGAGCTCTATAAGATTACAGAGGAAAGCGGACTGGCCACCAATAGCGTGTCGTGGGTAAACTACGATGGTCATGGTCGTCTCTGGGGCGCTACCGAGGACGGCATCTTTACTGCGGCCGTTCCATCGGCTTTTACGCATTTCTCGAAAAATGAGGGTATTGAAGGCGATGTGCTCGATATCGATGATTACGGTCATCAACTCTATGTAGGCACCATCGATGGTCTGTTCCGTCAGGACGGACATCGTTTCATTCGTGTTCCAGGTTTCAATTATGCCTGCTGGGATCTTCTTGTTACAGCCGAAGGACTCTTGGCTGCCACCACCGATGGCACTTGGCTGATCAACACCCAAGGCACGGCCCGCCAGATATCCACCTCGAACGCCATGTCACTCTTAGACGATGGCGACTATTACTACTGCGGTGAGTTCGGTGGTGTGTGGCATGTGAATAAGCGCACCAACGAGCGCAAAAAGGTTTGTAATCTCGAGAAGGTGTTCCAGATCGTACGCGATGCAGAGAACACCATCTGGCTGAGAAGTACCTTCGGTGAGGTATGGTATAAGCGCGCCAACAGTCAGAAGTTCCAGCGCTACACGGCCAACGGAGCTGGAGAGTCTGTCTCCACCTTCGTATTGGTCAATGGAAAGGTGATTGTGGTAAAGGCTGAGGATAGAGAGCCCTTCACCTATCCCGCATTCGCCCGTACCGACTCAACGGGTGTCACCTGGCTCACCGACGACGATAGCAAGCATATTTACAGATGGAAGGATGGCAAGCGTGTTACCGATCTTGATAAGTACCTCTATCCTTTCGGTAATCTCTCCGTACGTGCCCTGTTCTTTCAGAAAGATAAGATATGGCTGGGTACCGATAAGGGGCTCGTCGTCATCGACACCAAACTGAAGGACCCCATCCTAGAAACCACGCCCCGCATGCTCATCCGTCGTATCACGTTGGGTAACGACAGCATCCTCTGGGGTGGCTACGGCTCCATGCCCGAGTCGCTCCCAAATCTGGAAAACGGTTCCAACCTCACATTCCTCTTCTCGCTCGACTACGAGGCTATGGTGGGCGAAACCGTGTTCCGCTATCGTCTCGGCGATGGTGAGTGGAGTGCCTGGGCCGACAACCACGAAGCCCAGTTCCTGAACCTCTCCTCAGGCTCCTATACCTTCTATGCGCAGGGTCGCGATGCCTTCGGTCGTGAGTCGGAAGTTGTATCCATCGATTTCAGGGTACGCGCCCCGTTCTACTTCAGGTGGTACATGAATGTGCTCTATCTGCTTCTGGCTGGTCTTTTGGTTTATGGCATATCCATCTTGCGTATGCGCTCGCTGAAGCGTGATAAGCTTATGCTTGAGAAGATTGTCGAGGAGCGTACGGCCGAAGTGAAGAGCGCCCAAAAACAGCTCATCAAGCAAGAGAAGATGGCTACCATTGGTAAACTCACCCAGGGACTCATCGACCGTATCCTGAACCCGCTGAACTATATCAATAACTTCTCTAAGCTCTCAGAGGGTCTTGTGAAGGATGTGAAGGCCAACATCGAGGACGAGGAGGAGCACATGGACAAGGAGAACTTCGAGGATACGATGGATGTGCTCGATATGCTCGCTGGCAACCTGCAGAAGGTGGGCGAGCACGGCCAGAACACCACGCGTACCCTGAAGGCCATGGAGGAGATGCTGAAGGATCGTAGCGGAGGTA
>Ga0310690_10010754_pt1 | contig 11352 bp, 11 predicted proteins | sample AusTroGonzalo_MG_2_FD_207661 | JGI IMG/M metagenome (GOLD analysis project Ga0310690, IMG submission 207661) | Bovine rumen microbial communities from tropical cattle in Woodstock, Queensland, Australia - Gonzalo_04 (v2) (version 2) | ecosystem: Host-associated > Mammals > Digestive system >...
GCACCATCGGCACATAGCGGAAGTCGGTGAAGAACTTTATGGCGGCTTTCCCGCCGCGGATCTCGACGGTAAGGGCCGCGTTGTCGCAGTCGACTCCCGTTAGGGCGCGGATGTTGGCCTGGTTGAAGACAATCGCAGCGTCAAGCTTGCGGCTGCGGACGGAATCGACGAAGGCCTCAAGCCTCGCCGCGTACGGATTTGTGTTTTTTTTCATGGCAGTATGATGTTGGATGGAATATTGATCTTTTCCTTGGGAACGAGCGTCTTCGCTCCGACGAAATACTCCGCGGCGAACGCGTCGACCTCGATCGGCCCGGCATGCTCGGGCGACGGTCCCCTCGCCGAGTTCTGCTCGCGCAAGGTCCGCACAATGAATACGGTAAAGAGCGTTATCGCGCTGACGACCAGAGCCGCGGCGAACATGCCGATCGCGAGCTCGACGAGGGCCTGTGCACGTCTAGTGGCCATGTGGCGTACCCCCACTTCCGCAGTATTCCCCGGCGGCATTCCTAATGCAGCTGTCGGAATTGTGCCTTAGCCATATCTTCCCGGATGCACGGAAAGACGGCTTCTCCCAAAGCCGCAGCTGGTCGCACCACCAGCAGCTGTGCGATGCCGAGTGCGGGCCGGATTTGAAGTAGACGGGAAGATGCTTCTTGACGTGAACCATCCAACCGGCGTCCGCAGTGGAGAGGTCCATTCCGCCGACCGAGTCGACAGGGACAAGCCTGACATCGGTAAACACCGGCGTCACAAGGCCGCGAAGCGCCGTAACGGGGGCTCTGTAGCCTTCAAGGTCCTCGACCGTGCCGAAAGGTTTCGCTGCGGCGGTCCAGCTGACGGAATCGGCCGTGACGACGCGGCATATCGCGGCGCAGCCGCGGACGTTGTATTCGTTCTTGACGGTCCCGACGACAGGGAACTGCCGCTCGCCGTACGGGTCGATCTCCCACCACGTGCGCCACATTCCGTCGAAGAACGCCCACTCCTCGGCGGGATCTGTCAGGAGCGCCCCGGCGCGGGATATCACCTCCGGATCCTTGCCCACGAGACGGCCGATTATCCGGCACCATTCGCCGTCCAGGACTTCGATCGGGCGGAACTCCAGGTGAAGCGGATATATCTCGCAATTGTCGCAACTTACCTGTCTGGAGAAATCGGGCCTGGGCATCGTTTTCGAATCGCGGTCGAGAATCCATTCGCCGTTGAAACGGAACCAGCACCAGCAGCGTCCGCCGATCGCATTGTAGAACTGCTTTGAGAGAAGCGGGAAGCACTCCCGTGCGTCGGCAAACTCGACATTGTCGGGACCGGCGACAAATCCAGAGCCGAGAGAGCCGACATGCGTTTCAAGCACGTCCGCGTACTCCACCCACGCGCCTTCCCATGGCGGCGGATAAAGCTCGGGGTCGTTCGCAAAAAGGAGCCTTACGTCAAAGACGTGTTCCCTGAGGATTCCGAGCATGCTGCCGTCGGGTTCGGAATCGACGCCGTTCTCGCGCGCGGCGCTCGAGCCGATCTCGAGGCCCTTCATCGGAAGGAGGAAGCATATGCGCCGCTGCTCCTCCATGATGCGCGCGCACTCTTCGCGATCCTCGTCGAGGAGCGCCTTGAGGTGATCGATGTTGAGGCGGCCGATCCTGTTCAGGAGCTCGCCCTGGTATTTCGCGACCGCGAGCGCTGCGGCATCGCCCGCATTCATCGCGCGGTTCTTCGAGCGGACGGAGAGGAATATGCCGACGTTCATGACGGCAAGGACGACGGCCGCGAGGAGCGCCGCGACGAGAAGGATCGCAATCTGTCCGCTTCTTGCCTTCATAGCCCCATGTCGTTCATGTAAAGGGAATTGTTGTCCTCGATGGCGGCGCGCCCCGTAAGATCGAACCAGTCGGTCTTGAGCCTGGTGCGCGAATCGGTGCTCTGGTCGACGTCGATCTTGAGCCGCCCCCATCCTTCGTACTCCAAGACGCCGCGGGCTACGGGAGGCGTCGGGGTCGCCATGTATATCGGGATTCTCGACAGCTCCATCGCATGGTCGAACTCGTCGCCTTCGGGCCAGAGGCGGCGCCCGCAAACGGGAATCGCCGCGGCGCGCGCGGACTTGAGGCACATGAACCTGTTGAGCCCGACAGCCCTAGCTCGGGCCGCGCGCATCGCGGCATGCTCGAGGAGTATCTTGCCCGTGAGCATGTGCGAGAGGCGGAACAGGGCAAGAAAGCCGAAGATCACGACGATCGCGGCGATAAGAGTCTCGACCATCGCCTGTCCGCCACGTCCGCGGACGCGCCCCGTCATTCGCCGAGATCTTTGATCGTGTTCGAGCTGATGCTGTCGGCCGCGCTCTTCGCCTTGCTGCCCTCTTCGCTGGAGAGGGCCTCGGTCGCGCCCGCAAGCTTCTTGGCGCCCGCGCGGCTGAAGTAGGTTACGACGCCGATGAGGGCAATGGCTATAAGACTGATGATGATGATGTATTCGACCATCGTCTGACCTTTGCGAAGTTTCTTCGTCATGTTGTCGATCCTTTCGTTTCAAATTCACGGGCACTCGGCGGAGACGAGGGCCTCGGTGCGATCTGCGGACTTGTGCGCGGCGGCGACAAGGTAGCCGAGCGCGCCCGCGACGACGAGAATCGCCGCAACGAGAATGACGTATTCGACCATGGCCTGACCCCGCCTGCAACTTTTCCGCATGTGGTTATTATACCACATCTCCCGCCCCTGTTGCACCTTCATACCTTATCCCCCATCCCTCATCTACCAGAAGTTCGAGATGCGGGAGAGGAGGTCGGAGAGGTCGGTTACGGTATGGACCGAGGCTGGGATCGACTTGCGGAAGACAGCGCCGTAGCTCTTTGTCACAAGCCTGGGATCGGTTACGACCACGACTCCCCTGTCGCGCTTCGTGCGTATGAGCCGCCCGAACCCCTGGCGAAACTTGATCACCGCCTCGGGAAGCGCGTAGTCCCTGAATGAACTGCCCCCTTCCCTCGCTATCTTCTCGCTCCTTGCCTCGATTATCGGATCGCCTACCTGAGCGAAAGGGAGCCTCGCGAGAACTACGCACGAAAGCGCCTCGCCGGCGACGTCGACACCCTCCCAGAACGACTGCGCGCCGAAAAGCACCGTCGAAGCACCTCCCTCGCGAAGCTCTCTCGTCATGGACTCGCGCGAAATGCCCTCGCCCTGCACCAGCAACCGTATCCCTCCCGCCGCGAGAACCCCGCGCGCGTAGGCGGCTACCGCGTTCATCATCTCGTAGCTTGTGAAAAGGACGAGCGCGCGCCCCTGGGTCACGCCGAAGAGATCCTTCATGAGCGCCGCGAGCGCCTCGGAATACGCCGCAGCGTCGCTCGATGGATCGGGCAGGCAGTCGGGCGCGAGAACAAGCGCCTGGCGAAGATAGTCGAACGGGCTCTCCGCAGTCAGCATGCGGAAGCGCTCCGCACAGCCGAGACGCCTCGCCATGTAGGTGAAGCTCGCCCCTACCCTGAGCGTCGCAGACGAAAGTATGACAGAGTCCTTCACGTCATAGAGCATCGCCTGCATGTCGTCAGCCACCGACAGTGGAGCTGCGACAAGGCGTATGTAGGAAGGACGCTTCTCGATATGGACGCGCTCCACCCAGTAGGCGTGGGTCTCCTTTTCGCCGCGGATCGCGAAATTCGCCTCGTTCGCGAATGCGACGAGGCTTTCGGCTATGCCCGCGACCTGGGTCGCGAGATCGCCGCAATAGTTCATTTCGCCTTCTGGAGCTGAGTTTTCGAGCGTGTCGCGAAGATCATGAAGGAGGTTCACGAGAGCGGCGAGCTCCGATTCGAAGCGCGACTGGACGGCGATGAAACGCGATTCGTCCCATTCGTCCTTCCCGTATGGCTCGAAAAGACCGTGCAGCGAGTGCTGGCGCTCAAGGGCGCCAGTCTCGTTGACGATTACGCGATACCTTACCGCGTTCTGCGAACGCGCCTTGCTTGAGGGGTGCAGCAGCTTCTCCGCTACGTCGGAGAGCTCGTCCGCCGCGTCGACGATGCGTACAGTGAGCGAGCTCGCGTCCTTCAGGAGCCGCCCGACCTTGTCCGCAACAGGGCCACCGGCCAGAACCCCCTTCTGCAGCTGGCGCTCGACCGAGGCGAGAACGCCGCCCGCGCCGTGCCTTTTGCCGCGGCCCTTCCTCATGAGCCTGTTGAGTATGCGATTGAGCGCGGCCTTGGAAAACTCGAAGCTCAGAAACTCTGTCGCTATCGATTCGAGATTGTGCGCCTCGTCAAGGACAAGCCGCCCGTAGGCGGGCAGGAGCCCGCTCCCGGGCGCGGACGCCTCTGCCAGGACAAGGGCGTGGTTGACGACGATCAGGTGGGCGTCCGCGGCGTTCTTGCGCGCGCGATAGACGAAGCAGCGCGTGTAGTAGGGACACCGTCTGCCGCCGCATTCCTCGCCGGGGCACGTCAATAGGCTGCGCGGAAGCCCGTCGTAGCTGTCGAGATCGCCGTCCTTCGTGGACTTGAGCCATTCTATGAAGCGCGGCATCTCGTCCTGCTCCTCGCGGGACATGGTCCAGAAGCCAGGCGCGAAAAAATCGGCAAGCGCCCTGAGGCAGAGATAGTTGCCGCGCCCTTTGAGAAGTGCGACCTTGAAGTTCGCCGCGGCCTCGCCAAGGGTCTGGAGAGCCTTCGGGATGTCGGATGCGATAAGCTGGCTCTGGAGATTCCTCGTCGCCGTCGATACGATGACAGGCGTATCGTTGGTCCGCGCCCAGTGGATCGCGGGAATGAGGTAGGCCAGAGACTTCCCGACGCCCGTACCAGCCTCGATCATCAGATGCTCGCGCGAATTGAAGGCGCGGACGATCGATTTGAGCATGTCGATCTGGCCGGGGCGCTCCTCGTAGCCGGGCATCGAGCCGAGAGTACCACCGACTGTTATGTGGGAGGAGACCTTCTCGGGATCGAGTGGCGAGCAGTCTTCATGGGAAGGAAGGTGGCGCTTCTTCGCCCCTTCCTTCTGTTCGGGGATGAAATTGGCCCAGTTTGGGTCGTCTATGAACTCGGCAGGCGACATTTATCGGCTAGAGCCTTCAGCTCGGACATGTCGCCCTTGTGGCTCTCGAATACGAGCGGCTCGCCGGCGTAGCGCGGGATTATGTGGAAGTGGATGTGCTTCACCGTCTGGCCGGCGGCTTCGCCGTTGTTCTGGAGGATGTTGAATCCATCGCAAGGAAGCGCGTCCTTGAGGTGGGCGGCGACCTTCTTTACGCGGGCCATGAGCGCGGCGAGAACCGCGTCGTCTGTGTCGAGAAGCCCGGCGGAGTGCGCCTTGGGTATGACAAGCGCATGGCCCTTCGTGAAGGGATTTATGTCAAGGTAGGCGAGGACGAGGTCGTCCTCGTACACCTTGAAGCTCGGTATCTCGCCCGCGGCGATCGCGCAGAAGATGCAATCGTTCTTCATCTCAGAACTCCAGCGCGTCGTACATCATGGCGAGGAACTCGCCGTAGGTCATGCGCTTCTGCTCCATCGAGTCGCGCTCGCGCACGGTGAAGGTACCGTCCTTCGTCGACTGGTCGTCGACGGTGATGCACCACGGCGTACCGGCCTCGTCCTGGCGGCGGTAGCGGCGGCCGATCGCGCCGGAGACGTCCCACATGCAGTTCACCTTCTTCTGGAGCTTCGTGAAGATGTCGCGCGCAAGATTGTACTGCGCCTCGTCCTTCTTGATGAGCGGGAAGATAGCGACCTTGACGGGAGCCACCTTCGGGCTGAAGTGGAGAACGGTCCTTACATCCTCCTTGCCCTTCTCGTCCGTAAGCTTCTGCTCCTCGTACGCCTCGCAGAGAAGCGCGAGCATGAGGCGGTCGACGCCGGCGGAAGGCTCGATCACGTGGGGCACATACTTGCCGTCGAAGAGGGCAAGGCAGAACTTCTCAGCCGCCGCGGCATCCTTGCCGCGCTTCACCCAGTCGGCCTGGACCTTCTCGATGAAGGCCTTGCGGGCGGCCTCGTCCATCTTCTTCGCCGCCTGCTTCAGCGGGTCGTCGAAGACCATCTGGCTCTCTCCCGACCACTTCTGGTGCTGCGAAAGGTCGAAGTCGCTTCTCGCCGCGATGCCTTCGAGCTCCTGGCGCCCGAACGGGAAGTCATACTCGATATCGACGCACGCGCGGGCGTAGTGGGCGAGCTCGTCGGGCTTCTGCCAGTATTCGACGAAGCGCTCGGTCGGGAGGCCGACGGCGTTGAGGAACTTCTTCCTCTGCTCGACCCAGTACTTGTGCCAGACTTCCCAGCCCCAGTCGTCCTGCACGGGGCCGTTCAGGTCGGGGTTGTCGGCGAGAGTTACGACGTGGCCGTGGAGGATCTCGACCGCCTCGTCGGGACGGATGAAGAACTCGAGCTCCATCTGCTCGAACTCGCGGCTGCGGAACGTGTAGTTCCTGGGGGTAACCTCGTTGCGGAAGCTCTTTCCCATCTGGGCGATTCCGTAGGGAACAGTCATGCGCGAGGTCGAGGTCACGTTCTGGAACTGCGCGAAGATAGCCTGGGCCGTCTCGGGCCTCAGGTACGCGATGTTCGAGGGATCGTCGATCGGACCGACCACCGTCTTGAACATCAGGTTGAACGGCTTGGGCTCGGTCATCTCGCCGCCGCAGTGGGGGCATGAGAGCGCGAAAGCGGGGTTGACGGGCGCGGCCTTCTTGCCGAGCTCCGCGCGGATGTCGTCGAGCTGGTCGGCGCGCATCAGCTTCTTGCACTCCTTGCACATCGTCATCGGGTCGGCGAAGGTGTCGAGGTGGCCCGACGCCTTCCATATCTTCGGATGCATGATGATCGTCGCGTCGAGACCGGCGACGTCCTCGCGGCCCCTGACGGTGAACTGCCACCAGGCCTGCTTGACGTTGGCCTTGAGCTCGCAGCCCAGGGGGCCGTAGTCCCAAAAGCCCGGCATTCCGCCGTATATCTCGGACGAATGATATATGAATCCGCGACGCTTGCAGAGCGCACTGAGCGCGTCGAGGGACGACTTGTTTTCTTCAGCCATTTTTCCTGCCTTGAGTGTTTGGGTATTCAACTTACTTCTTTTCGACCTCGCCCTTGAGCCGCGCCGTGAAATCTGCGAGAGTCATCGCGCCGAGATCGCCGGCGGCGCGCGAGCGCACCGATATAGTGCCGGCAGCCTCGTCGCGCGGGCCGACCACGACCTGGTACGGAACCTTCTGAACGGTCGCCGCGCGTATCTTCGCGCCAAGCTTCTCCGCGGACGTATCCACATCCACCCTGAAGCCGGCGTCCTCCAGTCCGACGCGAACCTTCTTCGCGTAGTCGAGAGCCTTGTCGCTGATCGGCAGTATGCGCACCTGCTCCGGCGCGAGCCAAAGCGGAAACGCGCCTGCATAATGCTCGATCAGAATTCCGATAAAGCGTTCAAGCGAGCCCAGCACGGCACGGTGAAGCATCACGGGATGGTGCTTCTTGCCGTCCGGCCCGATGTATTCGGCGTTGAGGCGATCGGCGCTCGGAAGCTGGTAGTCGAGCTGGATCGTTCCGCACTGCCATTCGCGGTCGAGGGCGTCCGTGATCTTGAACTCAAGCTTTGGACCGTAGAAAGCGCCCTCGCCCTCCTGGATGGCGTATTCCATTCCATTTGAGACCAGCGCCTTGGCAAGCGCATCCTCGGCCTTGCGCCATGTGGCCTCGTCACCGACGTGGTCCTCGGGCATGGTCGACAGGCGAACCTTCATGTTCCTGTCGAAGCCGAAGTCGGAATAGACATCCTTGAGAAGACGGCAGAACTTCGCGACCTCCTCCTCAATCTGGTCCTCTGTGCATATGATATGGGCGTCGTCCTGCACGAATCCCCTCACGCGCATTATGCCGTGCAGCGTTCCGCTGGGCTCGTTGCGCGCGCAGTGGCCGAACTCCGCGAGGCGCATGGGGAGATCTTTGTAGCTTCTCGTCGAGCTCTTGAATATCTCAAGCGCTCCGGGGCAGTTCATCGGCTTAACGGCGAAGATGCGCTTCTCGCTCTCGGTGATGAACATGTTGGCCTTGTAGTGATCCCAGTGTCCGCTACGCTCCCAGAGGCTGCGCGGCATGAGCGCCGGCGTGTTCACCTCCATGTACCCGTCCTTCACAAGCTTGGCGCGCATGTAGTCCTGAAGCGCCACGTAGATCGACCACCCGCGCGGGTGCCAGAATATCTGGCCGGGGTCCTCGGGGTCGAGGTGGAAGAGATCCAGCTCCACGCCGAGGCGGCGGTGATCGCGGCGCTTCGCCTCTTCCGCCCGCGCGACGATCACATCCATCTCGGCCTGATCCCTGGCGATGATGCCGTAGATGCGCTGGAGCATCTTGTTGTTCTCGTCTCCGCGGTAATAGCTTCCGGCGACGCGGGTAAGCTTCACGACGCCGATCTGCGACGAGTGCTCCACGTGTGGGCCGCGGCACATCTCGACGTAGTCGCCGACGGTGTAGGTCGATATGTCCTCTCCCTCGGGGATGTCGGCGAGGCGCTCAAGCTTGTAGTGCTGGCCCTCGAGCATCTTGGCGCACTCTTCGCGGGAAACGACCTTCTTGACGAAGGGCTCGTCAAGGGCGATGAGGCGCGTTATCTCCGCCTCGATCTTCGGGAAATCCTCGGGCGACAGCCTGTGGGGAAGGTCGAAATCGTAGTAGAACCCGTCGTCGGTGGCGGGGCCGATGTCGACCTGGACGTCCTCAAACACATTCTGCACGGCGCGAGCCATAAGGTGCGCCGCGCTGTGCCTTCTCATCTGATCGGTTACTTCAGCCATACTTCTCCTTTGAAATTTGAATATTATACCACAAATCAGCCCCCGCTTGGGCACCTTGTCAGATTTTGCGGCTATAGCTCCCTAGCAGATTAAAAAGGGAGGACTGCATCATGAACAAGACAAGATTTCTCGCACTTATCGCCTTTACCTGCGCTGCGGCGATGATCTGTGCCGCTGACACGAAAAAGGAATGGCGTGACGCCCAAGGAAGACTGCTTGGTACGGCCACAACCGACAGCTACGGCAAGGTTACTTACCGCGATTCCATGGGGCGGCTCCAAGGTACTGCGACTACCGACAGCTACGGCAAGGTTACGTACCGCGACGCGCAAGGCAGATTGCAGGGCAGCGCCACAACCGACAAGTACGGCAAGACGACATATCGCGACTCGATGGGCCGCCAGCAAGGGACGAAAACAACAGACAAATACGGCAAGACCGTCTACAGGGATTCTCTGGGCCGCCAGCAAGGGACTTCCCAGACCGACAAGTACGGCAAGACGACCTATCGTGACGAGCAAGGGCGTCTCCGCGGAACGACCAAGTGACTGGCGCGAGGTGTCTGACACTCCGCGCCGGTTTGAAGCGCATTTGGTATAATACACGGCAAAGGAAAAATGACATGGCGACCAAATGCAGACATTGCGGAAGCTCAAGCTACGGTTCGGGATGCATCTACAGCCCGACGAAGAAACACGAACACCGCGACGATTCGAAACATTGCGAATGGTGCGGATCGTCCAGCTATGGCCATGGTTGCATATACAGCCCTGACAGGATACACAGGCACGGGCCGGGCGACAACAAATGCATCTGGTGCGGGTCGACGTCGAACGGCGCTGGGTGCATATACTCCCCTACGCGTCGCCACGAGAAATAACGCCATACGGCAAGGCATGTACATATGATCTGCGACAGCATACTTGACGCTTTGGGGCATACGCCGCTTGTGAGGCTGCGTAGGATGGTGACGCCCGACATGGCCGAGGTTCTTGTGAAGTTCGAGGCCATGAACGTCGGAGGATCCATCAAGACCCGTACGGCATTCAACATGATCCGCGACGCCGAGGCGCGCGGACTGCTCAAACCCGACTCGGTGATCGTCGAGCCGACCAGCGGCAACCAGGGCATAGGTCTCGCGCTCATCGGCGCGGTGAAGGGCTACAGGACGATCATCGTCATGCCCGACAGCGTCAGCGAAGAGCGACGCAAGCTTGTGCGCAACTACGGTGCGGAGGTCGTGCTTGTCCACGACAAGGGCAACATCGGCGATGCGATAGCCGAGTGCGCCGCGATAGCGCAGCGCATGGCCAAGGAGGATCCCAAGGTGTTCGTGCCGGAGCAGTTCTCGAATCCGGCGAACCCGGCGGCGCATCGCCACGGCACCGCGCTCGAGATAATGGAGCAGGCGGCGAAGCCCATACACGGCTTCTGCTCGGGCGTCGGCACCGGCGGAACGCTGAGCGGAATAGGCGAAGTCCTGAAGGCGCAGAACCCGTCCATCGAGATATGGGCGGTCGAGCCAAAGAACGCGGCGATCCTTGCCGGGGGGACTGTAGGCACGCATTTGCAGATGGGCATCGGTGACGGGCTCATACCCGACAACCTCAACACGCAGATATATTCCCACATCTGCGTCGTCTCCGACGAAGAGGCTCTCGGCTGTGCGCGCGATCTCGCCCGCAAGGAGGGCCTGATGGCGGGCATCTCGGCAGGCACCAATGTCTTCGCGGCGCTCAAGCTTGCGAAGCGGCTGGGGGCCGGCAAAACCGTCGTGACGATCCTTCCCGATACGGCGGAACGCTACTTTTCCACGCCGCTTTTCGAGATGTGATTCAATCTTTGTACTCGATCTTTGCGTACGACTCGCGCACGACCCCGCGCTGGTATCTGAGGCCGGGCATCCCGAAGAGCATCGCGTAGAACGGTGCTGTGCGGCGAATGCCGCTCGTGACCTCCAGAAGCTCGGGCACGGCCTCCTGTACGTGCTTAAGGAATCCGCACCAGCACGTGGCGAGCCCGTTCGCCTGCGCAAGCATCTCAAAGTAGGCGCAGGCCGCCGCGACGTCCTCGCGCGGAGTCGTCACTGCGGGATTCGTCTCGTCGGACGAGATTATCACCATCCCGGATGCGCCCCTGAAGAAGAGGTCATCCCCGCCTTTCCTCATTCTGATCGCAGGCACCGCGAGCCAGCGCGGCAGCATCTTCGTTCCGTCGCGATGGTTCTCGATCGCATGGATAAAGGCAGCCCGGAAGTGGTTCATCGATTCGCGGTTCGGGTAGCAGGTGAAGGTAAGCGAACGCGCGTTGCAGCCTGTCGGCACGTTGCCGAGCGAACGAAGTATGCGATCCAGCGTCGCACGGTCCACATCGGCGTCCGCGAAGCGGCGCGTCGAGCGGCGAATCGAAAGCCAGTTCTTGACAGCTTCGGCAGACGGAAGCGCGAGGCCTCGCAAGGCCGGAGCCTCGTCTGCTACGTGCCCGTCAAGGCGAATGGCGCCCGCCGGACAAATCGCAAAGCAGTGCTGGCAGCGCATGCACTTTGCGGCGTCGGCCATGACGGGCATGCCG
>Ga0310690_10010755_pt1 | contig 11351 bp, 12 predicted proteins | sample AusTroGonzalo_MG_2_FD_207661 | JGI IMG/M metagenome (GOLD analysis project Ga0310690, IMG submission 207661) | Bovine rumen microbial communities from tropical cattle in Woodstock, Queensland, Australia - Gonzalo_04 (v2) (version 2) | ecosystem: Host-associated > Mammals > Digestive system >...
CCTGTTTCCGCCACAGCGCCTCCCAGCAATCCCAAAGCCAAAACCAGAACCATTAAAGCAGCCAACATCATCTTTTTCATTTGATTGATCCTCCTGTTCTTTTTCTTCAATGTTGAAACTCCTGACTCTTTTTCGCCGTCATTGCGCTCTTTACCGTCATTCCCGGGATATTCCCCAGTCTGCCGGTCATCGCGCCAACCCGGTCGTTGCTGCCCTGCACAATCAATCCGATCACCGCCGTCTGATCTTCCTGGCTGGGTACGCCAATCCGACCGCGAATCATGTCGCCATACTGGGATAGCACCCGGTTAACCTGATCGATGTTTTCACGATCCTCCACCACGATGCCAACAAATCCCAGCCTGATTTCCGCATCCATGCGGCGTTCCCCTCCTTCCGTTTCCGACAAGAAAAGACGCGACAAATATGCTATGTCGCGCCGTTCATCACAACCATATTCCATGCCCCCTTCCCATCTCGCGCCCTGGTCTCCCTCAGCGCTCAATCCGGCGGAAAATATCCCTCCCCTTCACCTTGCGGCTCCGGTTTGGGTGTCGGAGGCATTATACCACGTTCTGCGGATTATTTCAACTTTTCCTGCATGACCTCGATCGCCTTCTTCAGCTGGGGATCCTTCTCACCATCGGCAAAATCGTACATGCCGTTGTCCCCCTCCTCCAGGGGCACCTCCACATCCGGTGTGATCCCAACCTGATGAATTTTGGTTCCATCCGGCGAAAAATATTCTGCGACCGTCATCTGGAAGCCGGCGCCTGCGTTGCCGACGCTCATAACCCCCTGAATGATGCCCTTTCCAAAGCTCTTGACGCCAACGACCGTCGCATCCGCGCGTTCTTTCAGGGCAATCGTCAGGATTTCGGAGGAACTGGCGCTGTTCTCGTTGATCAGCACCACCAGGGGGAGATCAACCCGGCCATCCTTCGTCATGTATTCCGAGTGAACTTCCTCCCCGTTCTTGTAGACCAGGTAGCACACCTCGCTTGCGTCCATGAACAGATCCGCCACATATCGGGCCTGTTCAACCCAACCGCCGGGGTTGTCCCGCAGATCAAGGATAATACCCTTTACACCCTTTTCGATCAGCGCATTTAGCGCCGTCTCAAATTCTATTTCGGATTTCCCGGCAAACTCATAGAAAGCGATGTATCCGATATTGTCCTCCAGCAGGGTGCTTTCCACCTGGTTTACCTGGATTTCCCTCCGCGTGATGGTAAAGGTAATTTCCTCCCCGTTCCGCAGGAAGGTCACATCCACGTCCGTCCCCGGAATGCCCCGCATGATGTTGACCGCTTCCGTCAGGTTATCCGCCGTGACATACAGATCTTCCCCCACCCTGTAGAGGATATCCCCCCGCAGGACGCCTGCATCCTGGGCCGGGCTGCCGTTGAACACGCGGGAAATCGTGCAGATCTGGGTTTTGTAATTCGCGTTGATCAGAACGCCGATGCCGGTATAGTTTCCCTCGTCATCCTTCCACATCTGCTCGAATTCCTTCGCAGTATAGTAGAAGGTATAGGGATCGCCCAGGCCGGACAGCAGCCCCTTCGCCGCCATGTCCAGCATTTTCTGCTCATCCACATCCTGATAGTAATACAGATTCGCTGCATCAATCAACTCCTGCAGATCGCTGAACTTTTTCAGCCGCTCGTATTCCTCCCGGCTGATGGTCACCAGCTCCCCGCTTGTCTGACCCACAGCGGTTTCAGCCTTTGCCGTCTGACCCGCGCTGATCCACGGCAGCGTCCCTGTCAGAAAGCCGGGAATCAGCGCAAAGCAGGCGCTGGTCGCCAGCATCACCGTGGCCAGGACAAGGGAAAGGATTGTTTTTTTTCTCATCAGGGATATCCTCCTTGTGGGGTTTTCCATTTTCGTTCTCAAAACCGGATGGACCGCATTTTGTAGCGCGATTACTGAGGCATTTCCGCCAGGACCTTGAAGATCACCGCGTCGTGGAATGATCGTACATCCAGCCCGGTTTCCTTCCGGATCCGCTCCAGCCGGTACAGCAGCGTATTCCGGTGGATGAACAGTTCCCTGGCCGTGGTCGTCAGGTTCAGATCGTTACGGAAAAAACTCTGGGCCGTCTCCATCATTTCCGCGGATAACGGCGCTCCCGGCGGAAACACTTCCTCCCGCAGGCGCTGGCGTTTCTCCTCCGGAATCGCTGCAAGCACCCGTTCCAGCGTTTGTCCCTCGTACAGAAAAACCGGAGCATTCAAATGGAATCGTATGCCGGTCTGAATCGCCTGCAGCGCCTCCTGATAGCTGCGGGACAGTTCCGCACGGCTGGCGGCGTCGTTTCCGATGCCGCACAGGCAGCGGAGCCCCGCCTCGCTTTCCAGCGTTTCCAGCATGGCGGAAGCGTAGTCGGATACTTCTTCCTCCACCCGCTCTCTCAGCCGTTTGATCAGGATCATTCTTCCCTCTCCCTGGGAAAGCAGCGTATCCCCTGCCTCCAGCGGCGCCAGTTCCCGGAAGCTTTCCGCCATATGGGCGCTGTTTTCCTGCCGGGAAACGAACACGATGACCCGGGAAGGAAGCACTTTTTCAAGCCGGAACCGGCGGGCCAGACTTTCCGCCTGTTCCTCCGGACAGCCGTTCAGAATCTCCAGCCAGGCTTTCTCCGGTGTGTCCGGATGATTTTCTGTCCGAACCAGATCCCGCAGGCACTGTTCCTCTGTTTCTCCCTCCGGACATCGCAGGATCCACTGCCCCGAGCGGGCCCAGACAGATCCTTCGTAGGAAAACGTCCGGATGCCGTTTACGGAGAAGGCGTCGCGTACCCGCTCAGGGATCTCTGCCGGGTCGCAAATCTCCAGAGATCGATTTTCCATGCGCCTTCCCCCTTTCATCGTCTGAAATTAAAATATATCATAATCAAGCGGTGAAATCAATGGCATCTTGCTCAATGGCGGGGTTTTGTATTATAATATGTCAACTATTTCAAGGAGGGAGGCGTGCAGGAACATGAAAAAAGTATCGCGATCAATGCTGCTGTTCCTGAGTGCTTTCCTCCTGTGTATCGCCGGATTCGCACCGGGAAACGCCGCTGACTTCTTCTTCTCAGATGAGCGGTTTCAGGGCGTGTTTACCACGGAGAATCTGGACGCGATCATCGAGGAATATGAGCTCTACGACGGATGGTACTGGACCACGCCGGGAGATGTACAGCAAACCTTCCATGGCCGGCCGGAATCCCCCGGTTGGACATGGTCAGCCGAGCACATGGAAAAGATCGCTTATCTGGAGCGCTGCTACGGCTGCCGGTGGCCGATTGATCATGTGCGCTCCATGGCGCCCGGCCAGGGCGGATACGGTGAATGTTTCGCCTTCGCCCAGTTCATCGGCTATCTGCTTTCCGGAGAAATCAATCCCCAGGGCCGCTGGGGATTCTATTACTCGATGGAAGCCGCCGGCGGCCTGAAAGTCGGCGATATTGTTCGCATGGAATTGCATACCAAACAGAAAACATACGAACATTCAGCCGTGGTGTATGCGGTCAACGGAGAGGAAATCATCTTTATGCAGGTTTCCGGCGTCACCTTCAACAGAATCTCCATCGGTCATGGCTTCCCGAACGGAAAAGGCGAACAGCTTACCGTGCTGGAGGATCTTGGCGCTCTTCCCGGCCTGAAGATTTCCCGCTGTGCGCTCAACGATCTCAGGGATTGAAAAACAGCCCTTCCTCCATGGAAGGGCTGTAATGGATCCGATTACCGATTACTTGTTCAGAATGGTCTTCTCCGTTTCCTTATCGAAGAAGTGCAGATGATCGGTATCCAATGCGATACGGATCTTGCTGCCGGCCTTGCTGGAAGTCCGCGGATCCACGCGGGCGATGATGTTGCCGTCCTTGCCGGTGGTGCTCAGGTACAGATAGGTTTCGGAACCCATCAGTTCCGTCACTTCCACGTCCACATCGATGGTAGCGGTGGCATACTTGGCCAGCTTCTCTTCATCATCGTGGATGTTCTCGGGACGGATGCCCATCACGACGTCCTTGCCGATGTAGCTCTCATCCGTGAACTTGGAAACCTTCTTCTGCGGAACAACGATCTTGTTGTCGCCGAAGGAAGCCACCACATCCTGACCCTCGCGGCTCAGATGCACGTTGAAGAAGTTCATCTGGGGGCTGCCGATGAAGCCGGCGACGAATTCGTTGGCCGGATAGTCATACAGGTTCTGGGGCGTATCCACCTGCTGCACGACGCCGTCCTTCATAACCACGATGCGGCTCGCCATGGTCATGGCCTCGGTCTGGTCGTGGGTAACATAGATGAAGGTGGTCTGCAGGCGCTGATGGAGCTTGGTGATCTCAGTTCTCATGGCCACGCGCAGCTTGGCGTCCAGGTTGGACAGCGGCTCGTCGAACAGGAAGACCTTGGGCTCACGGACGATGGCACGGCCCAATGCCACACGTTGCCGCTGACCGCCGGACAAAGCCTTGGGCTTCCGGTTCAGCAGATGAGCAATGTCCAGGATCTTGGCAGCCTCTTCCACGCGGCGCTTGATTTCATCCTTGGGGGTTTTGCGCAGTTTCAGACCGAACGCCATGTTGTCGTACACGGTCATGTGCGGATACAGCGCGTAGTTCTGGAACACCATGGCGATGTCGCGATCCTTGGGAGCGACGTCGTTGACCAGCTTGTCCCCGATGTACAGCTCGCCGTCGGAAATTTCTTCCAGACCGGCGACCATGCGCAGGGTGGTGGACTTTCCGCAGCCGGAAGGACCGACCAGAACGATAAACTCCTTGTCTTCGATGTCCAGCGTGAAGTCGCTGACCGCGGTCACGTTACCGGAATAAACCTTGTAGATGTGCTGAAGGGATACACTTGCCATTTGGTTTACCTCCTCAAAATAATCGGGAAACCTCTCCCGTTCTGCCACACAGTATACTCTCCTCGCACAAAAAAGGGAATTGCCCGTTTGCACAAGCATTCCCCTTCTTTTTTGTGCGTTCTGTCCAATGATCTACCTGTGATTCCGAATTTCGTTGCGTTCCAGGCGGATATTATTGATCAGTTCGGTCATCCGGCGGTCCGTATCCGCCAGGAGGGAATCGATGTAATCCAGCGTATTCTTATGCAGGTTGGCAGCCTCCTGCCGGGCGTTTTCCCGCAGCTCCTCGCTCTCCACCCGGGCCCGGCGAACGATGTTTTCTTCCTCCACAAGCTGTTTGGCCTTCTTTTCCGCATCATCGACCAGGCGCTTTGCTTCCTGCCTGGCGGCTTCGACGAGGCTGGTCGCCTCCTGATTGGCCCGTTCCATCAGGGCGTTCGCCTCATAATTGGCCCGTTCCATCAGCTGCTGGCCCTTCTGGGTCGCGTCATTGACCATGGCCTGCGCCTGGTTTTGGGCGTTTTCCAGGATGGTTTTCCTGGATTCTTCCGTTTCCGTCCGGATGGTTTCTTCCGCTTTCACAATTTCCGCAGCTTTCTCTACCGTATCCGGCAGATGATCCGTCAGATACTCGAGCTGCGCCTGCATCAGTCCCCGGTTCACCTGGCAGGATTCGCTGTTCAGGAGGCTTTTCTTGGCGTTTCTGAGCTCCTCCTGCATCACGCCAATCGCTTTCAGGCATTGTTCCGCACTGTTGATATCCGTCGCCATGGTTCCCTCTCCTTTCAGATCCCGATCACACTTTGGAAATGCTGATTGATTCAAATCGGCCTCAAAGCCTTCGGCTTCACATGTTGATTTTCCCTGGTTCTCTCACTCTCCCCGGCAGGGGAGCGCTTTAATCAATGTTTCCTTCAATTCTATTCGACAGCAAGCTCACAATTTCCTCCGCAACCGCTTCGGGAAGGAATGGACGTACATCTCCGCCGAAGGAAGAGATCTCCCGCACCATGGAGGAGGAAAGGCAATGAAGACCCTCCGTCGCCGGGAGCAGTACCGTCTCCATCTCCGGATTCAGCTGACGATTCGCCGCGGCGGAAATCAGTTCCTGCCCGCATTCCGCGGCATCCCGGGCGCCTCGCAGCACACAGATTTCATCCTTCCGGCGCATATAATCCGCCAGCAATCCATCCCAGCGCTCTACGAAAACCCCGGGTATGTTCGAACAGCAGGCTTTCAGCAGCCGTACCCGCGCCTCCGGCGACAGGGTCTCCCGCTTGTTCCGGTTAATCATGACCACCACTGTCACGCGGTCGAACAGTCGCGCAGCCCGGACGATCAGATCCAGATGCCCCCGGGTGACCGGATCGAATGATCCCGGAAAAACACAGCTTTTCACCGTTTACCCTCTCCTTGCAAAAAACGTGACCCCACAGTAGCCCCAACTTCGCCGGCGAACCGCCTCGAAGGAATCGCACACGGCGATTTCCGCCTTCGCTTCGTGCTCGAGAAGGATCAGCCCTTCCGGGGCGAGAAGTGGCTCCAGAGCAGAAAACACGTCCCGCAGATCCTTCATCTCATACGGCGGATCCAGAAAAACCAGGTCGAAGGAATCTTCCCCGGCCAGTAGCCGGACAGCCTGACGCCAGTCCATCTGAAGCACCCGCGTCCGATCTTCCATCTGCAGCCGCTGGATGTTCCGCTTTTCCACCTGAACCGCCTGCCGGTCATGATCCACCATCACTGCGAGGGCCGCGCCCCGGCTCAGGGCTTCCAGGCTCAGCGCGCCGCTTCCCGCAAACAGATCCAGTACCCGGCTGCCCGGAATCTCTCCCTGCAGCATATTGAACAGGTTTTCCCGCACCCGATCCAGCGTCGGACGGGTATCCCGACCGGGAGGCGCGTCGATCCGCGCCCCCCCTGCTGTCCCGGCAATAATCCGCATCCGTTTTCCTCCCCCGACGCCTGTTTCGATCCGATGGCGGATTTCATGCCGCCTTTATCAGTTCAGCTTTTCCGGTTCCTTGAGCTTGAAGGCGGCAGCCCGTGCCTTCCTGGCCTTTGTCTCTTTCCGCTTCCTGCGCCGTGCGTTTTCCGCGATCTCCGTATGCACCCGGGCCCTCATGGATTTCCCTGTCAGATACCCGAAGCCGAAGGCAAGAGAGGGAAGCAGCATCACCAGCGGGCTCAGCCGTTCCAGGGTCAGCATTCCGGAACGATTCGTGCTCCCGACCATGCTCACCCAGGGCATGATGCAGATCCGGACAATGATGCGCAGCACATCGATCACGCTCATCGCTTCCGCCTGGGTATAGGAAACCAGCGCGCCGCCAACCTCCTCCCGGGGCAGATAGGTATCCATCCAGCTGGGGAGGACCCCCGCGGTGGTTTTGGTCTCCCGGGCGGTCAGGGCAAGCCCCAGCGCCAGCAGCACCAGCGGGATGGCGGCGATTCCCCCGATGATAAATCCCTTTGCGGAATGGAAGCACAGCCGCCTTTCCGATTCGCTGATCGGCTGATTCAGCCCCTGCCGGCGATACAGGATTTCCCCCCGGGCCACATCTTCCGTGCCCAACCGGGTTCCGCTGTTGAAGAAGATATACAGGGTCAGGGTAATAATCGCAACGTTGATGATGATCCGCAGAATCGCGTTATCCATTCCTGTCATGGTGCACACCAGAAAGGACATGAGCCCGATCAGAACCATCTCTCCAAGCAGTTTCAGCGCGTTCTTCAGCGTATTTCCATCAATGGGCGTCCCTGTCAGAAAGGGCTTCGTCACGGGAGTCGCCGGTTTCTTTCCTTTGTTTGTCATGGGTCTGTCATCCTTTCTTCCTTACGATTTTCCGGAGAAAACCCGTTCCACGCGGCTGCCCGCGATCGTCAGGATCTCGTAGGAAATGGTTCCGCTCCATCGGGCCAGATCTTCCGCGGAAATTGTCTCGTCTCCCGATTGTCCCATCAGTACCACTTCATCGCCGGGTACGATTTCCTCCGCCCCGGTGATATCCGCCATCATCTGATCCATACAGATTCGTCCGATCACCGGAAACCGTTTCCCCCGGATCAGCACCTGGGCTTTTCCCGTGGCCCGGCGATGATAGCCATCCGCGTATCCGCAGGTGATCGTCGCAAGGCGCCGGGGCTCTCCGGATTCATAGGTCCGTCCGTAGCTGATGAAACATCCCGCGGGAACTTCCTTGACATAGCTGACTTTCGCCGTCCAGCTCATACACATTCGCAGAGGGAGATCACAGGGAACCGGCGGATAACCGTACAGGCTGATGCCTGCTCGCACCATGTCCAGTGCGTACATAGGCATCCGGTGAATCGCCGCTGAATTGGCGCAGTGGCGAAGGATCCCTTCCGGAAGCGGCGCGATCAGTTCCTGAAAGCGAAGAAACTGTTCCCGGGTATATGCCACGCCTTCCTCGTCGCCATCCGCGTCCGAAAAATGCGTAAAGGCACCGGTCAGTTTCACATGCGGAGCATCATTCAGCGCCTGGATCGTCGCATCCCGTTCCGCTTCGTTCCGTACGCCGATCCGGCCCATCCCGGTGTCCACTTTTAAATGGACTTCGGTCTGTTTTCCGAGTTTTCGGCCCGCTTCCTCGCACATGCGCACCATCTCCGGTGAGCATACCGTCTGGATCAGCCCATTTTCCGTGCCGCATAGGGCGTCTCCCTCCGTCACAGCGCCCAGTACCAGAATCGGAAGATCAAGGCCAGCCTTCCTCAGTTGAATTCCCTCGTCCTCTGTAGCGACGGCAAGGAAATCAGCGCCGCCCCGGATCGCAGCCCGGGCGGTTTCAGCGGCGCCATGGCCGTACCCGTCGGCTTTCACCACGGCCAGGGCCCGCACGCCCGCAGGAAGCGTTCCCTTGATCAGACGCATGTTTTCCTCGATGGCAGACAGGTCAATTGTCCGCCTGTTGCGTGGAATCATTTTTCATTCACCTTTTTCCGTTCCGTTTCGTGTCTGTGGATCTGTTCATTCAGCAGGTTGATATCCCCGCATCCCATGGTCAGCACCAGATCCCCCGGCTGCCAGTGGTCTCTCAGATAGCGCTCGGTATCATCGAAAGACGGTGTCCAGAACGCCTGAATTCCATGCGCTTTCATTCCCTCCACCAGCATCCCGCTGTTCAGATTGCCCGGATCCTTCTCCCGGGCGGCGCAGATATCAGTCACCAGGGTGAAATCCGCCAGATCTGTGCAGGTAAGATACTGGTCAAACAGCGTGCGTACCCGGCTGAAGGTATGGGGCTGCATCACGGCCCACAGCCGCCCCTTGCACCGCTTGCGGGCGATGGACAGGGCATTGCGCATCTCCGTAGGGTTATGGCCATAATCATGGAAGATTTCCACACCGTCGATCACGTCCGTGAGCTCAAAGCGGCGATGCGCCCCGGTAAAGCGCTCAAGCACCGGGATCGCTTTTTCCGGAGGGAGCCGTAAAACCTCCGCCGCGGCCAGCGCCGCCAGGGCGTTCAGAGTATTGAAAGCGCCCGGCACGCCCATCCGCACCATCCCCGCCGGGCGCCCGTTGTGTACCAGCGTGAAGCATTCCCGGCCCAGCTCGTCCTCCCGCCGGTCCGCCGCCGTCCAGTCGTTGTCTGCTCCAAAGCCAAAGAACACCTTCCGGCAGGAGAGCTTTTCGATCTGCCGGCGCACCCGGGGATCGTCTCCGTTGCCGATGGCGACGCCGTCTTTTGGCAGCATGGCCAGATACTGTCCGAACGTCTCCTCAATCTCCTCAATATCCCGATAGCAGTCCAGATGGTCCGCGTCAATATTCAGTACCACCGCCACGGTTGGGTTCATATGCAGGAAACTGCGGTTGAACTCACAGGCCTCGGCGATAAACAGATCGCTGTGCCCCACCCGGGTGCTGCCGCCGATCGCGTCCAGACGGCCGCCGATGTGGATACTGGGATCCATGTCGTTTTCCAGCAGCATCTGGCTGAGCATGGAGGTGACTGTCGTCTTCCCATGCGCCCCGCAGATACCAACCGCTCTGGGAAATCCCTCCATCAGCTGTCCCAGCAGGTACGCCCGCTCCAGCGTCGGAATTCCCAACCGTTCCGCTTCCAGCCGTTCCGGATTCTCCTTCCCGATGGCGGCGGAAAAAACAACAAGATCCGCGCCCCGGACATTTTCCGCCCGGTGTCCGATCATGACTTCCGCGCCTTTTTCCCGGACATAATGAACCAGATATCCTTCCTCCCGGTCGCTGCCGGACACCCGGTATCCCTGATCGATCAGCATTTCCGCCAGCCCGCTCATGCTGGATCCGCCAATTCCAATCAGATGAATCCGTCCGCCCGGATAATCCCGGAGCTTTGCTTCCCCCACCATCTTTTTCCCCCTTATCAATGGCTTGAGTGAATCCTGATTCCTACCTAAATTCTAACTGTTCGGTCATGGCCTGTCGGGTAACTGAACAGTTCCTAACCATCTATGCTGATTCTCGGGTTTTCCCTGCTGGGTCGGTAGAGCACAAACCGTCTTCCAATCTGCTGAATAGGCTCTGCGTGAGTTCTTACGCACAATGCCGTCAGCGCCTCCCGGGCGGTCAGCGGCGCGCCCTGCTGGACGCAGCCCTTGATCAGTTCCCGGGCTTCCAGCGCATCCTCCGCCTCCCGGATGGTTCCTTCCGTGATCCCTTCCTTTCCGATATACAGAATCGTTTCCAGTGGATTGGCCATGGCTCTGAGCATCGCCCGCTGTTTGCCTGTCATGATGTTCCCCTCCGTTTATTCCACAAAGTCGAATTCCATTTCCCCAAGGCGTACCGTGGAGCCTTCCCCGGCGCCCTCCGCGCGCAGGGCATCGATCACGCCCATGCGCTTCAGCGTCCGGTGGAACCAGTTCATACTTTCCGTATCGTCAAAATTGACACTGTCAATCAGCCGTTCCATCCCCGGGCCCAGCACTTCGAAGACACCGTCTTCGTCCCGGATTACCTCAAATTCATTTTCATTCCTTGCCTCTTCCGGCGCCTCTTCCTCCTGGAAATGGAGAATGGGGGGCAGCGTTTCCAGCTGCCTGGCTGTTTCGTCCAGCAGGGCGTCGAATCCTTCATGGGTGGCGGCGCTCACGGCGAACACCGGGCACCCCATGCCCTCACCCAGCGCCTGAATCCGCCGGAGATTTTCCTCCGCCCCCGGCAGATCCATCTTGTTGCAGACGATGATCTGCGGCCGCTCCCCCAGGTCCCCATAGCGGGAAAGCTCATCATTGATCTGGTCCAGATCATCCACCGGATCCCGGCCCTCGCTGCCGGAGACGTCGACCACATGCAGCAGAAGCCGCGTTCGCTCCACATGGCGCAGAAAATCATGCCCCAGCCCCGCGCCGTCCGCGGCGCCTTCGATGAGCCCGGGAATGTCCGCCAGCACGATATCCTGCCCATACCGGCGCACAATGCCCAGGTTCGGCGTCAGGGTTGTAAAGTGATAGTTCCCGACCTTTGGCCTGGCGCTGGT
>Ga0310690_10010756_pt1 | contig 11351 bp, 9 predicted proteins | sample AusTroGonzalo_MG_2_FD_207661 | JGI IMG/M metagenome (GOLD analysis project Ga0310690, IMG submission 207661) | Bovine rumen microbial communities from tropical cattle in Woodstock, Queensland, Australia - Gonzalo_04 (v2) (version 2) | ecosystem: Host-associated > Mammals > Digestive system >...
GATATCGTCGATTTTGGTGCAGATTTGCTGAAGATTGTAGAGGGAAAGCAGCTTCTGCTCAATAGAGAGCTCTTCGGCGGTGGTTTGGTTGGATTCGTGTTTTTTCACCTCCACCACACCGTCGGAAGTCTTCTCCACCGTCACATCATCGTCCTCAATAATCGTTTCCACGACGGTCTTTTTGGCCGCTTTCTGCTTCGGTTTCGGGGCTTCTTCGGTCACTTTCTCCACCACTTCTTCAACCACCTCCTCAACAGGTTCCGGTTCCACAGACTTCTCTTCCTCTATCTGGGGAACTTTCACACGCTTAGGAGTGATTTTTTTCATTTTGGGAACCACTTTCGCTTTTTTCGTGCCGTTTTCAACCTCTTCTTCAGTAACTTTTTTCTTGGCCATTTTTGACTTATCTGTTTAATTTTCAGTATATTAAAAATATTTGACCTCTACCTTTTCCATCTTAGAAATCAAAGTTGCAAATGTAGTAAATTTTTCTTTTAGTAAGGTGAAAATGATATTTTTAATGAAAAATTCACCTTCATAGTGTCCGATGTCCACTAACAGCGTGCCTGAATGAGACTTAAAGAAGTCGTGGTACTTGAAATCCCCCGACACGTAGGCGTCCGCGCCCGAAGCGATGGCCAAATCGATGAAACCCGAACCGCCGCCGCCGCACAAGGCAACTTTCCGGATGGTTTTCGCCCCATCGCCGCAGTAGCGACAGTGGGTGAATCCGAGATGCTCTTTCAGATAGGCAAGGAATTCCGGAACTTCCATCTCGTGAGGCAGCTCGCCAATCCTTCCCAAACCGATCGTTCTGCTCTCGTTCTCCAACGGCAACAGGTCGAAAGCGGGCTCCTCGTAAGGATGGTTCTCGTAAAGGGTTTTCACCACCGCCCGTTGCAGCCCGGTCGGGTAAATCATCTCAATCCGTTGCTCTGCCACGTGTTCCAGCGCATCTTGCTGTCCGAGGTAGGGATTCGACCCCTCCAGCGGGCGGAACTGTCCGGAACCTTCCGTGGTGTAGGCACAGCTGTCATATAGCCCCTGCACGCCACACCCGACGGCAAAAAGGGCGGATTTGAGCTGTTCGGCATGGTCGGCGGGCACGAAAACGACGAGCTTGCGGTAAAGTCCCTTATGCGGGGCCAGCACCTTCACATTCTGCAGCCCGAGCCGTTCTGCGAAAGCGTCATTGCCGCCGCCCTCGCCGCTGTCGATATTGGTGTGCATGGAGTAGAGCACCATGTTGTGCGCCAGCGCTTTACAGATCATGCCGCCCACCCGGTCGCGGGGCTCGATTTTGCAGATGCCGCGCTTCAGCATCAGCGGGTGATGGGAAATCACGAGGTTGCAGCCATTGGCGATGGCCTCGTCAATCACCTGCTCCGACATCTCGAAACAGACCATCGCGCCGGTAATCTCCTGCCGCACATCCCCGCACTGCACCCCGCAGTTATCGAAATCCTCCTGCAGGTAGAGGGGGAACTTTTGTTCCAAATATTGGGTAACTTCTTTGATTGTCATTGTATTGAATATTGGTTAAAAAAAGGTGCTGCATCGCAGCACCCTTTTGATTAATCAAATTCGGGGAAATCGCGTCTTTCCTGGCGGTGACGCTGGCCGTCGTGCTGGTTGCTGTTGCCCCGACGGGGACCGCCGCCATTGCGTTCGCGGTCACGGCCGCCGTTGCCACCCTGATGACCACGGTCACGGTCGCGGCCACCACCGTTGCGGTTTCCGCCACCATTGCGACCGCCATTGCCACGCGGCTTCTCATCCTCATAACCCTCGGGTTTCGGGAGCAAAGCACGGTGCGACAGTCTGTACTTGCCAGTCTTTTCGTCGATTTCGATAAGCTTCACCTTGATCTTGTCGCCCACGCTGAGCACCTCGTTCACGTCCTCAATGCGGCGGTAGGCAATCTCCGACACGTGCAGCAGACCATCGGTGTTGGGCAGGAACTCCACAAATGCGCCGAAGTCGGTGATGGTCTTGACCGTGCCTTCGTAAACCTCACCCACCTCAGGCAGTGTGGTGATGAGCTTAATGCGCTCCATAGCGGCATTGATGTCGTCCACATTGGCGGCGGCGATGTCAATAATGCCAAATTCGCCAACCTCCTCGATGTTGATGACGGTATTGGTTTCACGCTGCATCTCTTGGATGACCTTGCCTCCGGGTCCGATAACCGCGCCGATGAAGTCGCGCGGGATTTGCATTTGGACGATGCGCGGCACGAACGGACGGTAGTCCTCTCTCGGAGCCGGCATAGCGTCTTTAATCATACCCAAAATGAACATTCTGCCACGGTGCGCCTGGGCCAGAGCCTCGGCCATCACCTCGGAAGAGAGTCCCTTCACCTTGATGTCCATTTGGCAGGCGGTGATACCGTCTTCCGTACCGCAGACCTTGAAGTCCATATCGCCAAGGTGGTCCTCATCGCCAAGGATGTCGGACAGGATGGCGTAGCGGCCGGTGGCCTCGTCGGTAATCAGACCCATGGCGATACCGGAAACGGGCTTTTTCATCTTCACACCGCAATCGAGCAGGGCGAGAGTGCCGGCGCAAACAGTTGCCATAGAGGAACTTCCGTTGGATTCGAGAATATCGGAAACCAAACGTACGGTATAGGGGAACGACGGATCGTCGAACGGGATCATCGGTTTGAGGGCGCGTTTGGCCAGGTTGCCGTGGCCGACCTCACGACGGGAGGTGCTGCCGATACGTTTCACCTCACCCACGCTATAGGGCGGGAAGTTGTAGTGCAGCAGGAAACGGCTGGTGCCTTCCACCACAGCGCCGTCGATGATCTGCTCGTCGAGCTTGGTGCCGAGCGTGCAGGTGGTCAAAGACTGGGTTTCGCCGCGGGTGAAGATGGCAGAACCGTGTGCAGACGGCAGGTAGCCGGTTTCAATCCAGATGGGACGGATATCCTCGGTGTGGCGGCCGTCGAGACGGATGCGCTCGTCGAGGATCATATTACGCATGGCGTGCCAAAGGATTTCGTCGTAGTAACGTTTCACCATAACGGCCTTTTCCTCACGCTCTTCCTCGGGAATCGTCTCGATGAAGTCGGCAAGAATCTGGTCGAAATCGGCGTTGCGCTCCTGTTTGCCCTTGAAAGACTTGGCAACGGCATACACCTTATCGTAAAGTTCCGTGTTCATGCGCTCGCGAATAGCCTCATCGTCGGTCTCGTGGCAGTATTCGCGTTTCGGGTTGGCGGTGGGCACCTGTGCGGCGAGGTCCAACTGGGCCTGGCACTGCACCTTGATAGCCTCCTTGGCGAAGTTAAGGGCGGCAACCATGTCGTCCTCGGAAATCTCTTTCATTTCGCCTTCCACCATCATGATGTTGTCCATAGAGGCGGCCACAATCATGTCGATGTCGGAACGCTCCATGTCTTCCACGGTGGGGTTCACCACCAACTGTCCATCCACGCGGCCCACGCGCACCTCGGAAATCGGGCACTCGAAGGGGATGTTGGAGACGGCGATGGCGGAAGAGGCGGCCAGACATGCGAGGCAGTCGGGCAGGAAGTTCTTGTCGCCGGAAATCAGCGTCACAACGACCTGAGTCTCAGCGTGGAAGTTCTTCGGGAAGAGGGGACGGATAGCGCGATCGACCAGACGGGCGATGAGGATCTCATACTCCGAAGGACGGGCCTCGCGTTTGAAGAAACCGCCGGGGAAACGACCCACAGCACCGTATTTTTCCTGATATTCGACCTGCAGGGGCATGAAGTCAGTGCCTTCCACAGCCTCTTTTTTGCAACAGACGGTTGCAAGGAGCATGGTGTTGCCCATGGTGACGACAGCAGCACCGTCGGCCTGCTTCGCCAGTTTTCCGGTCTCGATCGTAACCATACGACCGTCGCCGATATCAAAAGTTGTTCTAACTCCTAAGTTCATAACAATTTAATTTATAAAGTGAATACGAGATTGTAGAGAATAACAAATATTCAAAAAGGCAATTTTCTCCAAAATTGCCTTTTTGAATGTCATTATCTTCTTCCTTAAAACTATTTTCTCAGACCTAATTCCTTAATCAGGGCTCTGTAGCGTTCAATGTCCTGCTGTTTGAGGTACTCGAGCATTTTTTTGCGCTTGCCGACCAGGGTAATGAGGGCGCGTTTGGTCACGCGGTCGCCGTGGTTTTGCTTCACATGCTCGGTCAGATGTTTGATGCGGTGGGTGAAGAGGGCAACTTGAGCTTCGGGGGATCCGGTGTCGTTCTCGTTCTTGCCGTACTTCGCGAAAATTTCTTTCTTAACGTCGTTTGTCAAATACATAACTTCTTAACTGCTTTTATTTTACTTATTTTACCTTATATTTTTCGGGCGGCAAAAATACACTTTTTTCCATTACTTTCATCCCACTTCCCATTTTATTTGATTTTTTCTTCAAAAGCCCAATTTCCTGCGAAAGTGTCCTGAAATTTTAACTATTAATTGTTAATTTTTTCCACCAACAGAGGCTTTTCAGGGCTTTTAACCCTTTGGTGTTAAAACAAATACGAAAAAAGTTTAAAACACACTTGATAATGGATTTTCCTTGTTGTAACTTTGCCCCGGAAAAATTAGGAGAACAATGAGCAGAGAACTGTATTCCAAAAGGGCTGAAGGCCCGAAGTTTGTCAGCCCAGGGTGAACGGAGTGAGCCCTGGGACGTTTAAATGTAAAGAAACATGCAGAAGACAATAGATACACATCAGAAATATGTGGTGAATCCCGCGTACAAGTTCAAGAGTGACCGCCACAACGTCATCCTTACGAACAACAACCCGGGGCGGTATGACGTCGACCCGTTCCGTGAGGATGTCACCCACTCCTTTGCGTGGCGCATCCATCCGGATTTGGCGCTCCGTTTCGCCTTTTTCGACGGATCCCGAACCTTGGACGAGGTGGCGAGGCGGTTTTTCCTTGTGGAGAACATCGACGAGAAGCTGTTTGTGGCATCGGTGGCACCCTGCATCTGCAATTCGGAGGTGGTTAAGATCCCGTTTCGCGAGCAATACTGGACTTCGATTCCCAAGAATTTCCTGATTCCGAACACTACGGGGATGGTGCGTGACGATATGCTGAGGGGTATCGACATTCCCTTTATCCGTAACGCCTTTGACCTTTCGGAGGTGCGGCTGCGCGTGCCCAACAGCATGACGTTCATGCTCAACACGGACTGCGTGACGGATTGCGTCTATTGCTACGCCGACAGACCCGCCATCCAGAACCCGCTGCCCTTCAAGCGGATCAGGACTTTGCTTAAGGAGGCGTACCGTTTGGGAATGCCATACGTGGAGGTGGACGGCGGCGACTTTTTCGTGTACCCCCATTGGCGGGAGATGCTCGCCGAAATGCGGAAATACGATTACGTGCCCACGATTTCCACCAAATGTCCGATCACCCAAGCCATCGTGGAGGATCTGAAAAGCTTGGGAGTCCGTCGCATACAGCTGTCCCTCGACAGCGTCGATAGCGCGGAACTGCAACGGATGCTGCGCGTGGACGACCGCTACCTTGGAAAAGTGTTGCACGGGCTGCGGTTGTTGGACAGGGCCGGCTTCGAAATCACCATCAAGCCGGTGATCACCCGCTTTAACGATTCGGAAGAGTCCTTGAACAAGACCCTCGACACGCTGGCGGCCTTCGGGAGTGTCCGGCGGGTCAACTTCACCCCGGCCGCCTACAGCCAGTTCAAACCAGCCACCTACTTCAGCACCCGCGACCAGCTGGCCCGGCTGAAAATCCTGGTGGAGCAGCGTAACCAGGGGTCTGCCGCTGAGCTATCGTTCCTGAGCTGCTGCGAGCCCCAAACGGTGGAGCAGCGTCGGGAGCAGTTCCCCTTCCGCCCGATCTGTTCCGGCAACGTCTTCGGGTTCTTCGTGCTCCCCGACGGCAAGGTCACCCTCTGCGAGCAGCTGTACTGGCACCCGTTCTTCATCCTCGGCGACCTCAACCGGCAGTCCATCATGGAGATGTGGCATTCGGAGAAGGCGCTGTCGGTCTGGAACTTCTCGCAGGAGGAGGTACGCGACGTGAGCCCGTGCAAGACCTGCGATGAGTTCGACGGCTGCCGACGCGGGCTGGGCAACTGCTGGCGGCAGGCCATCGCCGCCTACGGTCCCGAAAACTACGACTTCCCCTCCCCCGACTGCCCGAAGGCGCCTCCCGATACCCGATTTCGGCAGGAATGCCGAATCTCCTAATGCCGCCGACAAGTCACAGGCAAGTACTTGCTATGGGGATGGCAAGTATCAGGCATACACCAAGCATACTATTTCTTCGATATTTCTTCGATATTTCTCCGATATTTCTTCGATAAATCATCGAACAACTATCGAACAACTATCGAAGAACTATCGAAGAAATGATATGGCAACCACTTGCCTGACGCTTGCGAAAGATATGTGTGATTTGCTGATTTAGGTTGTCACTTTTGTGCCTTACGACTGATCCGAGTTGACGGGTTAATAATTTGCGACTGCTTTAGGTTGTCGCTTGTCCTTTTTTCGACTGTTTTTCGTTGTCAGCCGCCCGCGGTGCGACTGATTTCGGTTTACTCCACGCAGAGCCGGAGCTTTTGGTTTGCCTCAGTTCATTGGGACTCGATGCCCCAATGAACTGATAACAAGCCCGTTTGTTCGCTCCGACGCTGTCGTCGTCGCTTTTGGTTTGCCGCCGCGAAGATATGTTTTTCCCTCATACCGCGGCAGTTTGTTCCCTTTTTATCGCATCCTCCCGCCAGGAGTGCCAGTGACGCTTCATTTCGCCCTGCATCTGGTGCGCCTCGTCGGGCGTGTGCCAGTCAATGCTGCTGTGGGGACGCTCGTTGTTGTAGAAGTCCACCGCTTTGCGCACGGACTCAATGACTTGACGAAGGCTGTGGAAAGCCTTCCCGTGCAGCAGCTCGTTCTTCACCGTCGAGTTGATGCGTTCCGCCATCGCGTTGTCCTTCGGGTTGCCGCTCTCCGTCATGCTGGGCGTGATGTCGTTGGTTGACAGCACTTTGATGTAGTCTGCGCTGGCGTACTGCGTGCCTCGGTCGGAGTGGTGCACGAGCGTCTCGCTGAAGTCCTCCGGCAGCGTCTTGACGGCCATCTTCAGAGCCTTTATGCTGTATGAGGCCTCAAGTGTGGGGGCCGCGCACCAGCCCAGGATCTTCTTGCTGTAGGCGTCCATGACGATGGTCAGGAAGCAGAAACGGTAGCCAAGTCGGGCTTCGGGGGCTTCTATCGCAATATAGGTGATGTCGCTGACCCATATCTGGTTGGGCCGCGTGGGGATTACGCTCTTGACGAGGTTGGGGTAGGTCGGCAGGCTGTGGCGCGAGTCCGTGGTGCGGGTCGCACGGGATCTGCGTCGGATGTTCAGCCCGCGCTCGTGCAGGATGCTGCGGAAGATATCGCGCCCTACGCGGTATTCCTCCGAGAACCGCTGTTGATACATGCGCCACAGCTTGTCGGCGCCGATGCGGGGGTCTTGCTCCCGCACCTCCAGCACGAACTGTTTCACGAACTGCTCTATCGCCAGACGACGGTACAATGCCTCCTCGCCCCGCTTGTAAAAGGCCTGTCTTGTCACACCGGCCAGTGCACAGAGTTGTGTTACTGGATATTGCTTTTCTCCTCTGCGCAGCCTTTCGACTGTCCGGTGCCGGCTTTTTTTCTTATCTCTATGCCGAACATCTCCTCCGAGACATCGACCATCGTCTCGAAGAAGTCCGCACGCATCGTCTCGTCGTACAGCTTCTTTTTCAGTTCCAAAACTTCCTTGCGGAGAGCCTTTATCTCCTCTGACTCACTGGTTTTTGCATCCTTTTTCATAAACAGCGCACTCTTGTCGTTTTCGGCTGCAAAATTACGAAGAATATCGCATACTGTCGCTTGGCCAATTCCATGTTCTCGTGCAAGCTGACTTTGATTGTGTTTGCCTTCCAGATGGTACTCACGTACGATCTTCATCTTTAATTCAGGGCTCAGCCTTCTTCTCCCATTTTTGGTTCTTACCTCAATTTTTTTCATTTTTGTTGACTTTTGTGTCAACTTTTTTCAGCGTAAGACAATGGGAAAGGCTTACCTGCTGCTTGCGAACTCTGTCAACGTGTAAACCCAAAAAAAATGTATCTTTGCGCCTCTAAATAATAATCATCATTATGGCAAACATCGAATTCAATAACAAGACCTACGAGATGGACGGCGACGGCTTCATGGTCCATCCCGAAGAGTGGAACAAGGAACTGGCTGCGGAGATTGCCAAGGCCGACGGCATCACGGAAATGACCGAGAATCACTGGAAGATTGTCGATTGCATCCGCGCCAACTACGAGGAGAAGGGCATCGCCCCGATGGTCCGCACCATCTGCAAGACCGCCAACCTGAAGCTGAAGGACATCTACGAGCTCTTCCCGCTCGGTCCCGCGAGAGGCGCCTGCCGCGTCGCCGGTCTCCCGAAACCCGAAGGCTGCGTATAGTAGGTTAAGGTTTAAGGTTTATAGTTTAAGGTTTAAGGTTTGACACTTAATCCCCTAACCCCTTAAACCTTGAACCTTAAACCTTAAACCTTTAATCCCCTAACCCTTAACCCTTAACCCTTAAACCTTAAACCATTTTACTATGAGTGTAATACAGTATATCGCAATAGCCGCAGCAGTTTATTGCGCCGTTAGTTTGTTGGCACATTTGGTCAAGGTGATCCGCTTAGGTGCCCCGAAGGACAAATCGGAGCCCAGCGGCAGCGTGAAGGAGGGCGTGGTCTATTCCAACACCATCGCCATGATGCCCAACCAGAAGGAGTCGGCGTACCTGCATCTGCCGTCCTACGCCACGGGAATGCTTTTCCACATCGGCCTCTTCTGCTGCTTGCTTTTCTTCGTGCTCTCCTTCTTCCCCTTCTTCAACAACTGGATTGGCGGCTGCAACTGGCATTATGTGCTGGCCATCCCGACCGCTTTGGGCACCGTCTGCGGCCTCATCCTGTTCATCAGAAGACTGGTTTCCAAGGACTTGAAACCCTTCACCATGCCCGACGACTACATCTCCTGCGGGTTGGTCACCCTCTTCCAACTGATGACGACGCTCTACCTGTGCTGCTCGACCTGCTGCGGATCTGTTACCATATTATATTATATAAGCAGCATCCTGCTGTTCCTCTATATGCCCCTCGGCAAACTCCGCCACGCGGTCTATTATTTCGCGGCGCGATACCATCTGGGATTCTTCTATGGTTGGCGGAATGTGTGGCCGAATCACGAAAATAAAGAGTAAAACATTATGACATTAGACTTTTTAGGCGCGACCGAAGAGGTCACCGGCAGCAAGTTCCTGCTGACGACCAAGGACGGCATCAAGATATTGTTAGACTGCGGCATGTACCAAGGCAAGGGTCTGGAGACCGACGCCATGAACCGCGATTTGGGCTTCGACCCGACCAAGATTGACATCGTGCTGCTCTCGCACGCGCATATCGACCACGCCGGACTTATACCATATATATATAAGTTGGGATTCCGCGGCAAGGTGTTCTGCACGCCTGCCACCCGCGACCTCTGCGCCATCATGCTGGCCGACTCGGGCCGCATCCAGGAGGCCGATGCGCGGCAGTTCAACAAGAAGACCGAACGCGTGGGCAAGACCCCCATCGAGCCCATCTACAACGAGAAGGACGCGGTGGAGTGTATGCACCAGTTCATCAGCATCCCGCGCGGGCTGCATTTCAACATCACCACGACCGTGGCCATCGAGTTCATCGACAGCGGTCACATGTTAGGCAGCAGCGCCGTCTATATCACCTTCAAGGAAGGCCGCAAAACCCGCACGCTGTGCTACACGGGCGATGTGGGTCGCTACGACAAGCGCATCCTGCCCGACCCGCAACCGTTCCCGTATGCCGACTACATCATCACCGAATCCACCTACGGCGATAGGCTGCACTCGACACTCGACGAGGCCGACAAAGAGTTGATGCTCGTGGTGCGCGACGCCTGCGCGAAACGCAAGGGCAAGCTGCTGATCCCCTCGTTCGCCATCGGCAGGACGCAGGAGATCGTCTATACGCTGCACCGGCTGAAACTTGCCGGCGACCTCCCCGACATCGAATGCTTCGTGGATAGTCCGTTAGCCTGCTCCGCCACCAATATCTTCCGTTTACACGACGACTGCTTCAACGAGGAGATGCGGCAGTTCATGACTGAGACGCAGGATCCGTTCGGTTTCGACAACCTCACCTACGTGCGCACGATTGACGATTCCAAGGCCCTGAACGAGCACAACCGTCCTTGCATTATCATCTCCGCCTCCGGCATGATGGAGGCCGGGCGTATCAAACACCACCTGGCCAACAACATCGAGAACCCGAAGACGACCATCCTGTGTGTGGGCTACTGCGCCCCGACCACGTTGGGTGCGAAGATCATGCGCGGTGACGAGCGGGTTTCCATTTTCGGCAACGAATATAAGGTCCGCGCCACCCTCGCCCGCATAGACGCCTTCTCCGGTCATGGCGACTACAACGAGCTTATCCGCTATCTCTCCTGCCAGAAGGGCAACAAACGGCTGAAGAAGATTTTCGTCGTGCATGGTGAGAACGATGCCCGCCACGCGTATGCGAAACACCTGAAGGATGCCGGATTCAAACAGGCGTATGTGCCGAATTTCCGAGAATCCATCGAATTGGTGTAGAGACGCGGCGCATTATATTATTGTAGAGACGCGGCGCGCCGCGTCTCTACAGACCCTTAAACCTTAAACCCTAAACCAACATGAACATCCTGATCACCGGTGCCAACGGACAATTGGGCAATTGCTTGCGCGACCTTGCGGCCGACTATCAGAACTTATACCATTATTATTATACAGATGTTGACACGTTAGACATCACCGATGCGAGCGCGATTGAGGCGTTTGTCACCGAAAACAGCATTGACATTATTATCAACGCGGCGGCTTATACGGCGGTCGATAAAGCGGAGGACGATCAGGAGAACGCCTACCGCATCAACTGCACGGCGGTGAAGAATCTGGCGGAGGCGGCGAAAAAGCACGGGCTGTTCCTCGTGCATATCTCCACGGACTACGTTTTTTCCGGTGAGCTGGCCACACCTCACGTGGAAACAGACGCAACCGCGCCCAAGTCTGTGTATGGCTCGACCAAGCTGGCGGGCGAGCGGGCGATTGAGGAGAGCGGCTGCCTGGCGGTCATCATCCGCACCTCGTGGCTTTACTCCGAATACGGCAACAATTTCGTGAAGACGATGCTGCGGTTGGGGGCTGAGCGGGATGTCGTGAGAGTGGTGAGCGACCAGATTGGGGGTCCGACTTACGCCGGCGATTTGGCCCGGGCGGTCATGGGCATTTTG